>ERZ836877.152-NODE-152-length-118437-cov-10.387812_pt1 | contig 118437 bp, 111 predicted proteins | sample MGYA00519469_ERZ836877 | MGnify/ENA primary metagenome ERZ836877 (study PRJEB31850, sample SAMEA3708809) | human gut metagenome | biome: human gut; feature: human-associated habitat; material: faeces | place: China | collected 2014 ...
CTTGGGGTGATGCCATAATGTGGGACGAATTACATAATTCTGGATTTAATCCCAGCCATGACTGGGATTAATTACCAACACGTTTTGTCCTATAATCCTGTTTCGGGCTAATTGAAAACCATACAACCGGACTTCGTCCGTGGAAATCAACCCTATCCCCCGCGTTCCGCGGTCCCCCTTCCCCGTCTGGGAAGGCAAGTCCGAACTCCTACAGCCCCTTTGAAATTGGTGCTGATCAGTAAAGAATATGAGCGATGATGAAGCCGGCAACGCAGGCTGTGAACACGCCGGTGAGGCCCGGGAGCATGAAGCTGTGGTTCAGTACGAAGCGGCCGATTTTTGTGGTGCCGGAACGGTCGAAGCCGATGCAGGCAAGGTCCGACGGATAGGTCGGAAGGAAGAAGTAGCCGTAGCAAGCCGGAATGAAGGACAGGACCATGACCGGGTCCATTCCTACGTTCAAAGCGATCGGCATGACGATGGCAACGGCTGCGCCCTGGGAATTGACGAGCTTGGATGTCAGGAACAGGACGAGCGCATACGCCCATGGGTATTCGGTGACAGCAGCGCCTAGGAATGTCTTCAGGACTGCCATGTGGTTGGCAAAGTATGTATCAGCCATCCATGCAACGCCGTAAACGGATACGAGTGCGACGATGCCTGCGCGGAAGACCTGGCTGTTGCCGACTTCCTTGGCTTTGGTGTGGCAGACGAAGAGGATAATCGAAGAAACGAAGAGCATGACCATCTGGATGACGGTTGTCATGGAAATGGCTTGCATCTTGCCTTTGGCATCAGCGAAGTGCGGGAGCAGATCCGGGAAATTGCCGAGGACTGCGATGCAGAGGATGCCGACGAGGAAAATGATGGTAGCGTGGTAGTAAGAAGACGGAAGTTCCTTGCCCTGCAGGGATTCGTTTTCACCGTACACATATTTCTTCTGTTCCGGATCTTTGATCATTTCCTGGAATTCTTTGTCGTCAGCGAGGTCCTTGCCTCTTCTGTAGCTCATGAGAGCAGCTGCGATGACGCCGATCAGGGTTGCCGGAATGGATACGGCAAGAATCTGGAGCAGGGAGTAGGTATAGCCTGCAGCTGCCATGAATCCGACGATGGAAACGACAGCAACGGATACCGGGGATGCAGAGATGCCCATCTGGGATGCGATGGAAGAAACGGCCATCGGGCGTTCCGGACGAATATTTTCCTTGATGGAAATATCATAAATGATCGGGAACATGGTGTAGACGACATGGCCTGTGCCGCAGAGGACAGTCAGGAGCCATGTGGTGACCGGAGCCAGAATCGTGATATGCTTCGGGTTATTTCTGAGGAAGCGTTCCGCATACTTCAGCATGACGGTCAGACCGCCAGATGTCTGCAGGAAGCCTGCGCAGGTAACAACTGCCATGATTGTCAGCATAACGCCGATAGGCGGGCTGCCCGGCTTGTATCCGAAAAGGAATGTATAAGCCATCAGACCGATGCCGCTGATGACCGCCAATCCGATCCCGCCATGCTTGATTCCAAGGAACAGGCAGGCAAGGAGTACCATAAATCCTAAAAACATTTCCATAATTGTTTCCTCCTGAATTGAAGAATATACTTATTCCTTCGGGTGATAATGTATAGTATACCGTATGTAAAATTTTTATCAAATTCTCTTTAATCATGAATTTTATGTTATGGATGCCTTTTTATCATCCATACTTGCTCTATGCGGAACTTACCTGCACATGAAATCTCCTTTATTCTCCTTTATCCTTCCATATTCATATCCATCTCTTTGATTTTCATGGAAACAGTTTCCATTTTCCATTTTCGCTTACTTTCGATACACTAAAAATTTTGGGCAGCCAAAAAGAGCCTTATTGGAGAATAATGACTCCAATAAAGCTCTTTCTTTGTACTTTTATTTTTGATTTTTACGCTTTCAATACAGTCAGGGTATGACCATTCTTCAAAATGGTGCCGTGGTTTTCAAGCGTCGTGACAGTGCTGTCACCGGTGAGCGACCAGGAGGATCCTTCATCGATCTTGACATTGACAGCTCCCTTGGGATCCGTGGCTGCTGCATTCTTATCAATGGAAAGAGCACCCGTCCAGCGGGTATTCTTGAGAGTAAGATTCAGCATCGAAATATCATCGGCTATGATGTTTCCCTTAATTTTTTCATTTTCAAGGAGAACGTCCGCATTGCCGCCGTTGGCGCCTTTCTTCCCCCAGCCTCTCGATGCGCTGTTCCCGACGACGCGGAGGAGAGCGCCATCTGCATCATCGCTCGTGATTTCCGTATCCTTCAGCTTGATATTGCAGTCCGTATTCGTCACGTAGATGACGTCGCCGGCTCTCGAATGGAGTGTGCTTCCTTCCATAGAGAAATCAGAGCGGCCCTTTTCCGCATCCCCGCTCATGGACTGGTAAATCATGACAGTGTGGACATTTTCTTCGGTCATGGTGCGGTCACCCATTTTGCAGACCGCATTCATGTGGCCGTCGAGCGTGGAATCCTTGAGGGAAATGCTGTTCTTCCCTTCAATGACAGCGCCTTCGGAAGATGTGGCTAAGAGGTCTGCCCCTTCCACGCGGATATCTGCTGTCGAGTAGATGGCAGGCGAGCCGGAACCGCCCGTCTTGAACGATCCGCCCTTCACGATGACCGTGCCGCCTCCGCGGTCGCTCCGGATAGCGGCCGAAGAATTTCCTTCGGTCACGATCGTCAGATTTCTGGCTTCGGTATATCCGCCGCCCGTCGTCTGGATGCCGCCGGAATTATCCTTGTGCGTCGTGATGACGGTATCTTCGACGTAGACCTTCGTTCCCTTGCCATAGCTGAATACGCCGTTCCCGTTCTGCGCATTCGAAGTGACAAAAGAATTCTTCAGGGAAACCTTTGCACCGTCAGTGGCAAGGAGGGCCGCGTTCTGTCCGTAGAAATCGCCTGCTTCGGTATTGGACGTAGCGCCCGATATCTTTTCTGCAACGATGCGGTCAAGAGAAACGTCTGCGCCCGTAATCCGAAGCGCATTCTCATTGTCTCCCTTGGACATGTAGACAGCGCCTTTGACGGTTTCATTTTTGGAAATCGTATTGGCAGAAGTCCCCTGCGTGACTTCTCCTGGCGGATTGAAACCTCCAGGCGGCATCATCCCTTCCGGGGGCTGTCCTTCTGGCATCTGTCCCTGCTGCATCTCCTGCTCCATGGCAGGAGCTGTGGCATCGGCAGCATCTGCTGCAAAAGCAGAACTAAAAGGCAGCGAAAGCAGGGCTGCTGTCACCCATATTGCTAAATGATTCTTTTTCATGTGAATTCCTTCTTTCATCCAAAGAACCTTCCCTATCCATCTATTGTAACCCGATACCGGTCATAAAAAAAGACCCGCGGTCAATTCCGCGAGGCTTTTTTGCTGAATTTAGTGTAGATAAGCATATCATATATATAAGTATTATATAATAGCATTTTTACCGGTTAACTCTATTACATGATGTTTCTGCCGCTGCGCGAGGCTCCGCGGCAGCTTCCCCTAACGGATCTCACTTTCTGTTCTTACCAGTTAACTCTATTTACTCCACCCCTTCTGCCGCTACGCACAGCTACGCGGCAGCTCCCCCGTGGGGGAGCCTTTTCTAAAGGAACACCCTAGTTCCTATAAACCACCCTAGCATGACGAAGAGGAGGCCGCCGGCGAGCTGGAGGAAGAGGTAGAGGAAGCCCTGGAGGATGTCGCCTGCCTGGAGGTACTGCATGGTTTCGTTCATGAAGGAGGAAAAGGTGGTGAGGCCGCCGAGGAAGCCTGTGATGAGGAAGGCGGCAGCGGCGGGATTGGGATAGGCTTTGACAAGAAGGACTGACAAGAGTCCGATCAGGAAGGATCCTGCGCCATTGACGGCAAGTGTCCCGAAGGGAAAGTAGGTGCCTGCCATTCTTGCCATGTAAATCGTCGTGCCGTAGCGGCAGAGGGAACCGAGGGCGCCTCCAAGGGCTACCCAGAGTGGGAATAAGTAGTTCTGCATGTTGTCTCCTTAAACAAAAAACTCCTGCCCCGGTTAAGGGACAGGAGTCATCAGCGCGAAGCGTTCGGCATATGCCCGGCGAACTCCATCGCCGTCTTTCTTAAGTGAGCTCATTATAGCATGCGTGGATGCTTCCTGCAACTAAAGGGAGAACTCGCCCTTCCATTCTGCGCCGGAGAGGAGGTAGCGGAGCGCTTCTTCGAGCCTTTCTCCCCGATGGACGTAGTGTCCGCCCCGGTTCATTTGGAGAATGGCTTCCTTTCCTTCCTCCCTGACGATACCAAGGACATCCTCTGTTCTTTCCAGAATCGTATTCAATGGTTCCCTTCTCGTTTTCGGTTCCTTGGCACCGAGCGACAGGTAGACGCGCCTGACCGCAGGCGACAAAGGATGGCTCCTGTAATAGTCAAGGAGTCCTGTAAACCAGAAGGACCCTGAAATGGAGGCGATGCCGGAGAATGCATCGGTATGGCAGGCCGCATAAAGCGCAAACATGCCGGATAAGGAAATACCGACGAGCTGCCTTTCGGGATTATCAAGACCCGCTCTTTTTTCAGTGTCTGGAAGAATCGTTTCAAGGAAGAATTTTTCAAAGACGTCGGCCCCTCCTCCAAATTCGCCTTCCCTTTTGAAGATGCCAGGCGCTTCCCATGGCGAAAGGTCATTACTCCAGTCAAGGCCGTCTATGGCAGCGATGGCGATTTCAAGCCTATCCGCCAGACTTTCATTCTCCGAAGCAATATCGGCAGGCTGGATGAAGTAGCAGATCCCCTTCGTATTCACTTCGGGCGTGTAGAGCGTGACCCGGTATGGTCCTTCCTGAAACGATTCCTTCTTCATGATTTCCTTTCTATTAACGTCCTTTGAACTGCGGTTTTCTCTTTTCGAGGAATGCGGTGATGCCTTCCTTGAAGTCTTCGCTGGCAGAGCATTCGCCGACGAGGCCTGCTTCCTGCTTGGAGTAGTCTTCAAAACCCTGATAGAGGCTGATGTACATGAGCTTCTTGATATTCTGGTAAGCAAGGATCGGTCCTTCGGTCAGTTTCTTGGCAAAGGCATGGACGGTTTCATCCAGCTTCTCCTTTGGAACGACTTCTTTGACAAGGCCGATAGCAAGAGCTTCGTCTGCCTTGACCTGACGGCCGGAAACGAAGAGGTCGAGGGCGCGGTTGGCGCCGATGATTCTCGGGAGGAGGAAGACAGCTCCCGTATCCGGGCAGAGGGCAATGCCTGCAAAGGCCTGGATGAATTTGGCATCATCAGAGCAGATGACATAGTCAGCGCCCAGTGCCAGGTTCATTCCGCCACCGGCGCATGCACCGTGGACAGCGCAGACGATGATCTTGGAAAGTTTCTTCATATGGATGATGTCTTCTGCCAGTTTCCCTGCCAGGGCTGCCATGGATTTCGTGGCAAAGTCCGGTTCCTCGCAGTGCGCTTTCATGTAGCGGATGTCGCCGCCTGCGCTGAAGGCGCGTCCTGCACCTTCCATGACAATGACCTTCACTTCTTCGTCCTTGTCAGCTTTGGTGAGCGCATCTTCGAGTTCCAGTGCCATCGTGAGATCGACTGCGTTCAGCGTCTGCTGGTAGTCGAGTGTAATCGTTTCAATGCCGTCTTCGACTTTTGTCCTGATTCTCGTATAGTCCATGGATATTTCCTCCTGTCATGGCAGATCTGCCAAAAATGATTCCCGGATCTTCCGGGTTTCTCAACTGGATTCACTGTTTTTATTATATCACGGAGGGATTCTTTCATTTCCATTTCTCTATATGAAGAGGAAGGAACTCTTGATTTCCCATGGTATAATAATGAGGTATCTCTGTCTCTCTTTCCAAAGGCGCACCGCCCCGGGCGGTCTCCTCTGCGCAGCGGAAAAAATGACGGGATCGCATCCTTCGGACTTTCACTCCGATGAGATTTCTCCGGAAATGCTTCCGGGAATGATGGTTTTCAGAAAGGATTTTATTATGGCAGAAAAGAAGAAAGTCGTCGTGGCAATGTCCGGCGGCGTGGATTCCACGCTGACCGCGCGCCTCCTGCTCGATCAGGGCTATGAGGTTTACGGCGCTACCATGTATCAGTTTGACGGGCAGGACGAGGAGATCGAAGGCGCCCGCAAGATGGCGGAATTCATCGGGATTCTGTTCAAGGTCATCGATGTGAGAGAGGCGTACCAGAAGTTCGTCCTCAATTATTTCATCGAGTCCTACTCAGCAGGGATGACGCCGAATCCCTGCATGATGTGCGATTTCAAGGTGAAGTTCGGTCTCTTCTATGATGAAGTGAGAAAGGCATTCGATGCGCCTTACTTTGCGACCGGCCACTACGCGCGCATCGTCTACAATCCGGAAACGGAATTGTTTGAGGTCAGAAAGGGTCTGGACATCGCCAAGGATCAGTCCTACATGATGTACCACCTGACCCAGGAACAGCTTTCGCATATTATTTTCCCGCTTGGCCGCACGTTCAAGAAGGATACGCGCCTTATTTCCAAGGAAAAGGGCCTTCCGACTTACAACAAGGCAGAGTCTCAGGATATCTGCTTCCTGACCAGCGAAAAATCGTACGTGGAATTCCTCGAGAACCACGCGCCGGAAGCGTTCCAGCCAGGAAATATCGTCGACAAAAAGGGCCATGTGCTTGGCCAGCACAAGGGCATCCCTTATTATACGATCGGCCAGAGAAAGGGCTTGGGCATCGCTGCCAGGACGCCGCTTTACGTCATCGAGCTGCGTCCTGACACGAGAGAAGTCGTCGTCGGATCGAATGAAGATCTCTTCCGCACGCGCCTTCTCGCCAACGAACTCCATTTCTACGACGACAAGATCCCGCAGGAAGAGTTCCGCTGCCAGGCAAAGATCCGCTATGGCGTCCGTGTCCATGACTGCTCCGTGAAGGTCGGAGACGACGGACGCGCTGTCGTCACGTTCGATGAACCGCAGCGCGCTGTCACAACCGGCCAGTCTGTCGTCTTCTATGACGGCGACCTCCTCCTGGGCGGCGGCACAATCGTCAGAGCGCTCTAAAAGTCATCCCTTGTGGATACCGGATGGAAGATGACTCTCTTTTGAGAGTCATTTTTTCATTGCCCGGACTTTTAAAAAGGATTTTCAGATTATTCTATATGGGTTTATTAGTCACTATAAATTTTTTCCATATCGAAATATATCTTGTGAAACACACGGCAGGAAGGCGTTTCCGGCGTCCTTCTTAAAGGAGCTTCGCCGAACGTTACATTAGAAATAAAAAGAAGGGCTTTCTCTCTATTCCCTTTTTCCGCCTGTTGTTGTAGAATAGATTTCGGCACAAGATATTGTGCGTCATTATGTGCGCTTATCAATATTTTGTATTTATTTTAACTAGAATGAGAAACTTATATAAATAGAGAAAACAAAAGAAAAAATGGGATTTTGAAAGCATTAGGGGTGTTATGAATGGAAGAAATGGAAATGAACGTCAAGATGAATGTCATTAAGAGAAACGGCCAGGAAGTACCTTTTGACATCACCAAGATCGTGAACGCTATCGGCAAGGCCAATAACGAAGTCGATCACGTCCACCAGATGAATGATTACCAGATCCGCGCTGTCGCAGACAACATTGCGCACAAGATCGCAGGCTACTCCCACGCAGCCAATGTCGAAGACATTCAGGATATGGTCGAAACGGGCATCATGGAAATGCGCGGCTATGAAGTAGCGCAGAAGTATGTCCGCTATCGTTACAAGAGAGAAATCTCCCGCAAGAGCAACACGACCGATGACGGCATTCTTTCCCTGATCGACCTCTCCAATGAAGAAGTCAAACAGGAAAATTCCAACAAGAACCCTGTCATCAATTCCACCCAGCGCGACTACATGGCCGGCGAAGTGTCCAAGGATCTGACAAAGCGTCTGCTCCTCCCCGAAGAAATCGTGAAGGCGCATGAAGCAGGCATCATCCATTTCCACGACGCTGACTACTATGCGCAGAGAGAACATAACTGCGACCTGATCAATCTGGAAGACATGCTGCAGAACGGCACCGTCATCAGCCAGACCATGATTGAAAAGCCGCATTCCTTCTTCACTGCCTGCAACGTAACGACACAGATCGTCGCTCAGGTAGCATCCAACCAGTACGGCGGACAGTCCTTCACACTGGCGCACCTGGCTCCATTCGTAGATATCAGCCGCCAGAAGATCAAGAAGGAAGTCATCGCTGAACGCAAGGAAACCGGTGAATCCATGGACGAATCCATCATCGAAAAGATCGTGGAGCGTCGTCTGAAGGAAGAAATCAAATCCGGCATCCAGACCATCCAGTACCAGCTGATCACCCTCATGACCTGCAACGGCCAGGCTCCATTCGTCACCATGTTCATGTACCTGGACGAAGTTCCGGACGGACGTACCCGCAAGGATCTGGCCATGATCATCGAAGAAGTCCTCCGCCAGAGAATGCAGGGCGTCAAGAATGAAAAGGGCATCTGGATCACTCCGGCATTCCCGAAACTGATCTACGTCCTCGACGAAGACAACATTCATGATGATTCCCCGTACTATTACCTGACCAGACTTGCTGCTGAATGTACAGCAAAGAGAATGGTTCCTGACTATATTTCCGCCAAGATCATGAAGAACCTGAAGCACGGCGACGTTTACCCATGCATGGGCTGCCGCTCCTTCCTCACCCCGGATACCGAGGGCCTTGGCGAAAACGGAAAGCATAAATACTACGGCCGCTTCAATCAGGGCGTCGTCACCATCAACCTCGTCGATGTGGCATGCTCCTCTGGCGGCGATATGGATAAATTCTGGGAAATCCTGGAAGACCGCCTCGAACTCTGCCACAGAGCGCTCCGCTGCCGCCATGAAAGACTGCTCGGCACCGTCTCCGACGTGGCTCCGATCCTCTGGCAGTACGGCGCTATCGCTCGTCTCAAGAAGGGCGAAACGATCGACAAGCTCCTCTTCAACAACTACAGCACCATTTCCCTCGGCTATGCAGGCCTCTATGAAATGTGCGTCCGCATGCTCGGCGTATCCCATACAACGGATGAAGGCAGAAAATTTGCCCTCGCTGTCATGCAGAAACTGAACGACAAGTGCTCCGAATGGAGAGCTGCTGAAAACATCTCCTACTCCGTATACGGCACACCGATGGAATCCACCACCTACAAGTTCGCTAAATGCCTCCAGAAACGCTTCGGCATCATCCCGGGCGTAACGGACAAGAACTACATCACCAACAGCTACCACGTCCATGTTTCTGAACACATCGACGCATTCCATAAGCTGAAATTCGAATCCGACTTCCAGAGACTCTCCCCGGGCGGCGCTATTTCCTACATCGAAGTACCGAATATGCAGACGAACATCCCGGCAGTCCTGACCGTCATGAAGTACATCTATGAAAACATCATGTACGCAGAACTGAACACGAAGAGCGACTACTGCATGGCATGCGGCTATGACGGAGAAATCCGCATCATCGAAGATGAAACCGGCAAACTCATCTGGGAATGCCCGAACTGCGGCAACCGCGACCAGCACAAGATGAGCGTCGCAAGAAGAACCTGCGGCTACATCGGCACCCAGTTCTGGAACCAGGGCCGTACACAGGAAATCAAGGACAGAGTCCTCCACCTGTAATCTGAATATCTGAAGGGCGGCGTCCGCCGCCCTTTTTCTTTCTTTCATTCCAACATTTCAAAGGAAATCAACATGAACTACGCCAATTTCAAAGAATATGATATTGCAAACGGCCCCGGCATCCGCTTCTCTCTCTTCGTTTCCGGCTGCACCCATCACTGCAAGGGATGCTTCAACCAGGAAACATGGGACTTCAACTACGGAAAGCCTTTCACCAAAGAAACTGAAGACTACATCTTGAAGGAAGTCGGACAGGAATTCTATGAAGGCCTCACCCTCCTCGGCGGCGAACCGATGGAACCGGCCAATCAGAAGGCGCTCCTCTCCCTTGTCACCCGTTTCAAGGAAATGTATCCGCAGAAGAACCTCTGGTGCTTCACCGGCTACCTCTATGACAGGGATCTCCTTGATAACTTTGCCAAGAAGATGCCTGAAACTATGGAACTTCTGAAACGCATCGACGTCCTGGTCGATGGTGAATTCGTCCTTGAAAAGAAGGATGTCACCCTCCTCTTCAAAGGCTCCTCCAACCAGAGAACCATCGACGTGCAGAAGAGCCTGGCTTCTGGCACCGTCGTCCCGTGGGATCCGAGAGACACCAGCATGTCCCCGAACTCGAAGATCTGATTTACCAATAGAAAAAGGAGCTGTGGCAAAATGATTACACATTTTGCCACAGCTCCTTTTTCTATTGGAATATGCCATTAAAGAATTATCTAGCATCTATATGCATTGATTTTGTTTGAACACCTAAAAACCTCGCTACGCTCGAGAACTACTGTATTCCCCGGCTTCGCCGGGACCTTCTCCTTCGGAGCAATGTTAACACCCTTAAACCTCGCTTCACTCGAGAATAGGGAAAAGCACCGTTTTAACGGATTTTGTCACAGTTCCTTTTTTAATGTCTTCACTTATTCTTCTACTTCAAGGTCAGGCAGTCTTTCTGCTTTATCTCCGCCGCCTTTTCTGCCGCGCATGACGGTACGGTAACCTTCTACGGCAAGTTCAAGGGCAAGGACGATGAGGAGGGTGCCGATGCCGGCCTGTGCGTACGGGCCCCAGTCTGCTCCGCCTTTCATGATCATGCCAATCTGGTTCCTGACGATGATGACGAGGGATGCAAGGGTGACGATCATCATGAAGGTCATCGGGAAGAGGAACATCTTATTGTTCTTCCCTGCATTGCCCAGCCATGCGGCTACGGCAAGGAGGCCGATTCCGGCGAGGAGCTGGTTGGCTGCGCCGAAGAGACCCCAGATCTTCATGAAGCCGTTCATGCCAAGAAGGACGCCCAGGACAACGGTCAGGATCGTAGCAAAGTACGGATTGACCATCAGTTTCTTGAATCCGCCCTTGATGTCCTTCGGTGTTTCGCCTGGTTCGAGCCAGAATTCCTGGAACATGAAACGGGCCAGTCTTGTCGCTGTATCAAGGGATGTCAGGCAGAATGCGGAGTATGTCAGGACAAGGAGCGTGTACATCATCGTTTCTGCTCCTTCCAGGCCCGGAATCTTGGCAATCATGGCAGCGATGCCGCCGGCGAAGATATCCGTTGCGCCGTGGATATGGCCTGTTTCCCTGGCATACGCAATCGCGCAGAGGGTAATGATGGCAAGAACACATTCCAGAAGCATGCCGCCGTATGCGATCGGCTTGGCGTCGGATTCCTTATCGAGCTGTTTGGACGTCGTGCCGGAAGATACAAGGGAATGGAAGCCGGAAATCGCGCCGCAGGCAACGGTCGTGAAGAGGATCGGGAACAGGTACTGTACGCCGTTTCCATTGTCCACGGAGAAGCCTGTGTAAGCCGGGAAGAGGTTCGGATCGATATCAGGATGCGCGCCTACGATGCCGACGACGGCAACGATGAGCATCGCATAGAGAAGGAACGAACTCAGGTAGTCACGCGGCTGGAGCAGGATCCATACCGGAGTGACGGAAGCAATCGTAATGTAAAGGCCGATCAGCCACATCCATGTCGTCTGGGAGAAGTAAATCGGATGGAAGTTCATGCCGATGCCCATGCAGAGGACGATAGCGCCGATAGCCATCACTGTGGATACTGCCATGGATACATGGAAACGGTATACGATAAGGCCGAAAATGACGGCAGCCACAATGAAGAGCATCGAAACCATGGCAACGGATGCTTTGACAGCACTCTTTTCCATATTGACCGCGCCGTTTTCAATCGTTGCGCCGAACGTGGAAGCAACGATGGCAGCAAAGACTGCAACGACAAGGATCAGTGTCAGGTAAGAGAATATGATGAAGAGCTGCTTGGCTCTCTTAGACATATTCGCTGAAATGATTTCCCCGATGGACTGCCCGTTGTGGCGGACAGAAGCAAAGAGCGCGCCGAAGTCATGGACGCCGCCAAAGAATATGCCGCCGACGAGAACCCAGAGCGTGACAGGCAGCCATCCAAACATGGCAGCCCCAATCGGTCCCGTGATAGGGCCTGCGCCTGCAATCGAGGAAAAATGGTGCCCCATGAGCACCGGAGCTTTAGCGGGGACTAGTCAATCCCGTCTTCCATTGTATGAGCAGGTGTCGGGATATTTCCCTCACCCACGCCCCACTGTTTCACCAGCCAGCGGCCGTAGAAAATATAGCCGCAGAGGAGAATAGCGAGACAAACCGCGAGCAGTACAAGCGTATTCAATGAAGTGACCTCCCTTCAAATCCCGGCCTCACGCGAGACCGGCCTTCCGTCCTTCCCACACCTTCATCATTTCCGGCTGCATTCTCCGCCCTGCCCTGTTGAAGAGGAATCTTTCCCTCGACAGGTCCAGGCAGTTGGCCCGGTACTCGAGCCATCCGTGGATCATGAAGCGGAACGTTTTCGTGTAACTTGATTTCTTCAATGCCTTTTCTGCTGCTTCATCAGCATCATCACAGATGATGACAGAGGAAACACCTGTGTACATATGGCCCGGTCCTATATGAGCCATCTTCTTGCCTTCCCGGCAGACAAATTCCTTCACGGCCTCATGGACCGCCTCCGTCAGACGCGGGCAGGTGAAGAGGAAAATGAACTCCTCCTGCTCCGACGTCCATAGTTCGTTGGACCAAAGCAGGAAATAGCCGCCGTCCCTCTCATAGTATTCGCACACAGCCGTAAGCTCTGCGCCGCCCGGCAGGAGCGGAACAGAAAGCTTTAGAGCTTCCCTGACTCCTTTCGTCTCCGGAGCGTCCATCCCGTCGAAACGGGTGATTCCGTAAAATCTGCTGTACGATGCAAGCAGCCTCTCAGCAGCGTTTCTTCTTTGATCCATCGCGTCCTCCTTCCTTATCTCTTAATCTCATTATTTGATGAGATATAATTATATTAACTTGATTATACCTTACTTCAAATAATTTCTGTAATAAAAGATACTTATACCTATTCGCAAGTATTGAAAAGTATACTATATTTTAAAAATCAAATTTAAGTAGACATATGACATTTCACCACAGAATGTCTTGCAAAACATTTCTATTTTTATTTCTCTATATTTCTAAAAACTTGAAATTTTCAAGTTTTATCCCCTTGTACATACTTCAAAATATGTTATAATAGTCATATAGAAAGAATTAAATGCAGCGTTGCTTTTTGAAGCGCGGACGAAAAGGAGCGATCGACTTATGATCACAGAAATTCACAACCAGGCAGATTTCGAAAGAGAAATCGTAAACCACAAAGGTTACAGCATTATTGACTTCTGGGCAACTTGGTGCGGCCCCTGCCGCATGATGGCCCCGGTCATGGACCATGCCTCCGAGCTGCTCGGAGATAAAGTCAACTTCACCAAAGTTGATACCGATGAAATGCAGGAACTCGCAGGACAGTTCGACATCATGTCCATTCCGACCATCATCCTCTTCAAGGACGGCCAGGAAGTACACCGCATGATCGGCGCTGTACCGCAGGAAGCATTTCTCGAAGAACTGAAGAAGTTCCTCGCTTAATGAATTGCACTAAAAAGGAGTCCGGATATCCGGGCTCTTTTTTCATGCCTGATTTTATTCATATGTCTTTCGCTTCATTTCCATCCCCATCCATAGATTTTGATGCACATATACTCCATTATATATGCAATTTATTCGCATATTACAAATTTTTATAACTTAGAATCTTCCTTTAGTATTTTTTATGTAAAGTTTTGTTTATACTCTTGATTATTTGATAATATTTATTTATACTGATAATAGTAATTTAAGAATTTTCCGTATCTGAGTGGGTGACGATATGCCATTCATTCGCTTCACGGCCTGTATCACCGCAGTCACCCATTCATTCTGATTGATGTGCATGTATTGTTCGTTAAAAGATATGGATGATTCGCGGGCTTTTTAATTGTATCACCTTTGCACCACCGGTCATTCTGCCTGAAATTCTCAGCTGAACCGGTTTGTTTCCTGTCATGGAATTTCAAGGAGGCAATCGCTATGACACTTAATCAGCTGGAATACTTTTGCGCCGTGTGCCGTTATCACAGCATCACCCGCGCTGCGGAATCCCTTTTCGTTTCACAGCCGACAATATCGGCTTCGATCCGTAATCTGGAAAAGGAGTTTCACCTTAGACTTTTCACCCATGGCCAGAACCGGATCACACTGACCAATGACGGCTCTCTTTTCTATAAGAAAGCCGAATATGTCCTTCACAGAGCGCATGAGATGTACACGGATTTCTCTGACAAGGACACAAACAAGGCACCGCTTCGGATCGGCATCACTTCGACCCCGAGCACCCTGCTTCTGCCGTCCCTTGCCATGGAGTTTGAAGAGAAATACGGCATCCCCGTGAAGCTCATGGAATGCTCTTTTATGCACGCCCGCGAGCTCGTCGATAATGATGAACTGGATGTGGCTATCGCCAATCTGGATTTCTACAATCTGGATAACTACAATTACCACACCGTCATTGAAGATACGTACGTGTACTGTGTAGACAAGAATCATCACCTGGCTAAGGAACCATCCGTTTCCTTCGAAACACTGAAGGAAGAGCCGATCATTCTTTTCAATACGGACTCCGTCCAGTCTTACACCGTCATCACCGGCTTCCGTTCCGAAGGAGCAACTCCGCATATCAAAATGTACTGCAGCCAGCTGACGACAGTCCTCAACTGTCTTTCTGCCGGCAACTGTGGTGCCTTTCTCTACTCGGCAATGACCCTTCCGGAAAACATCGTGAAGATTCCTGTCGAGCCAAGGATCAGCAACCAGTTTGGCCTGCTGTGGAAGAAAGGCGTCTTCATCACCGACCACCTCGGAAAATTCATCCAGTACATGGAAAATTACAAATTCACTTCTACGAATCTTCGCCCTGTCATTGCAGAACCTAGCGTTGCTGCAGCCAGTGCTGAGGCTGAGTAGAAGGAAAAAACGTCCGCTGAAAGGCGGGCGTTTTTGCTTTCCCTTCATATCCATTTTCCCCACAATAAAACTCTGCTGGTTTTCCAGCAGAGTTTCTTTAACCCCCGCGGCGGTCACTTTTTGTGGTTTGTATACAGGTCGTATGATACTTCTCTTTCATCAAAGCGGTTCAGTACGACTGGTTTCCTTTCGGCATAGCCGATGACTACGATGCAGAATGGATCAAGTTCAGTCGGGATATCGAGGATGTTGCAGAGGTGGATCTTTCTGTCCTGATATGGATAAACCTGCAGCCAGAGGCTCCCCAGCCCCAGGTGTTCCGCTTCGAGCAGGATGTTTTCTGCGGCAGCTGCGCAGTCGAAGGACCATTCGTCAGGGAAGCTGACGCCTTCTTTCTTGCCTACGATAACGATGGCAGCAGATGCTTTTCTTGCCGGGCCTGCTACGATGCTGTTGTGGGAAATGGCTTTGACGAGGTCTTCCCTTGTTACGATGATGAAGTCTCTGTCTTTCTGATTTCCTACGGATCTGGCCTGCATGCCTGCCTTGACGAGTGTCAGGAGCTGTTCATCCGGTACTGGTGTCAGCTCTTTGAAATTACGGCATTCGCCTCTTCTGAAAATTTCATCCATGCCCAATCTCCTCCTCCAATAAGCGTTACGCTTGGAAATATATTCAAATGAAATTCTTCATATTGTTATTATGTTTATTATGCCTTTATATTTATTATACCTTTTATTGATGAAACTGTCGACTGCTGAAAGGGACATACGCGCATCAAAAAAGAGGATGTACCTAGGTACATCCTCCTTTTATTTGATTAGAGATTTCCAGTCGTTTTGAGACGAACCAGGGCACGCATGAGCGCGAGTCTGGCGCGATCTACATCGACGTCTTCTTTCTTGGAAGCCAGTCTGTCTTCAGCGCGTTTCTTAGCTGCCTGAACGCGGGCAACGTCGATGTTGTCTGCAAGTTCAGCAAGAGGAGCGATGATGTTGACGTGGTTGTCATTGACTTCAAGGAAGCCGCCGAATACGGCAACTCTCTGTTCCTTGTCACCTGTCTTTATGCGCACGCAGCACATTTCGAGAGCAGCAGCAAGGGGAAGGTGGCGCTTTTCGATACCGAATTCGCCGTCTTCCGCACGGGCCGCCACGAGGTCCACGCCGTCCTGTGTAAAAATAGGACCGTCTGGACTGATGACTTCGACGTGCATTGGATTTTCAAGGGTATCAGCCATGGCTTATTCCCCTTTCTTCATCTTTTCAGCCTTTTCCATTGCTTCGTCAATAGTGCCGACCATGTAGAATGCGCCTTCTGGCATGTCATCATGCTGGCCTGCAAGGATTTCCTTGAAGCCTCTGATGGTTTCCTTCAGCGGAACGTATCTGCCGGGGGAGCCGGTGAACTGTTCAGCTACGAAGAACGGCTGAGACAGGAATCTCTGGATCTTTCTTGCACGAGCAACGATGACTTTATCGTCGTCGGAAAGTTCTTCCATACCGAGGATGGCGATGATATCCTGGAGTTCCTTGTAACGCTGCAGAATAGCCTGTACGCCGCGGGCTACTTCGTAGTGTTCTTCGCCGAGTACGTTCGGGTCAAGAATACGGGAAGTGGAGTCGAGCGGATCTACTGCCGGGTAAATGCCGAGTTCGGCGATGGAACGGTTCAATACGGTGGTAGCATCCAAGTGGGTGAATACGCCTGCCGGAGCCGGGTCGGTTAAGTCGTCGGCCGGTACGTATACTGCCTGAATGGATGTGATGGAGCCGTTCTTTGTGGATGTAATACGTTCCTGCAGTTCGCCGATATCGGTTGCCAGGGTTGGCTGATAACCAACGGCGGACGGCATACGTCCGAGCAGTGCGGATACTTCAGAGCCTGCCTGAACGAAACGGAAAATGTTATCTACGAAGAGCAGTACGTCCTGTCCCTGCTTATCGCGGAAGTATTCAGCCATTGTCAGACCTGTCAGAGCAACTCTCATACGAGCTCCCGGCGGTTCGTTCATCTGGCCGTATACGAGGGCAACCTTGTTCAGGACGCCGGATTCTTTCATTTCGCCCCAAAGGTCGTTGCCTTCACGGGTACGTTCGCCTACGCCGCAGAATACGGAGCAGCCGTCGTGTTCGGTTGCGACGTTGTGGATCAGTTCCTGAATCAGGACTGTCTTGCCTACACCTGCGCCGCCGAACAGACCGATTTTACCACCCTTTGCGTATGGGCAGATAAGGTCTACGACTTTGATGCCTGTTTCGAAAATTTCAGCTGCCGGAGACTGGTCTTTGAAGGCCGGTGCCTCACGGTGAATCGGCCAGTAGTCAGCTGCGTCGACTTTCGTCGGGTCGTTGTCTACTGTCTGTCCAAGGACGTTGAAAATACGTCCGAGGCAGCCGTCGCCTACCGGTGCTGCAATAGCACGGCCGGTGTCAACGGCTTTCATGCCGCGTACCATGCCGTCTGTGGAACTCATTGCAACAGCGCGGACGACTCCGTCGCCCAGATGCTGCATGGTTTCGCAGATGACATCAACAGGAACGCTGGCTTTATCATCTTTTACATGGATTGCGTTATAGATGGCAGGAAGTTCCTTATCATCATCGAAAGCAATATCAACGACTGCGCCGATGACCTGGACTACTTTACCTACCTGCATCTCCTGTTCATTTGCCATGAAGAAGCATTCCTCCTTAATATGTTAAGCGGTTTATTCAAGCGCAGCTGCGCCGCCGACGATTTCGGAAATTTCGTTGGTGACCTGAGCCTGACGTGCTTTGTTGTACGTGAGGTTGAGGTCGGCGATTCTTTCCGTAGCGTTGTCGGTTGCAGCGGACATGGCAGCCATACGGCTTCCAAGTTCGGAAGCAGCGGACTGGAGCATGGCGTTGTAAACCTTGACCTGTACGTATTCCGGAAGGAGTCTGGAGAGAACTGTGTGAGCGTCAGGCATGAAAATGTATGGCGCTTCTTTCCATTTCTTTTCAGATCCGTTGCCGGTTTCCTCATCTGCCTCAGGAGCTTCGACGGGAAGAATCTTCTCGACGAGTACCTGCTGATGCAGAGCGGTGATGAATTTCGTGTAAATCACATAAACTTCGTCCACTTCCTCGGTCACGAAGTAGTCAACCATTTCCTTCGCGAGGTCGATGGAATCGTGGGCGGTAGGTTTATCAGAAAAGCCGAAATGATAGGAATCAAGATCGTATCCACGGAATTTCAGGTAGTTTCTACCCTGTTTTCCGCAAACGTAAAGAGCGTATTCGGAACGATCCCTTCCGGAGATTTCCTGCAGTGTCCGCTTCATAACGTTGGAGTTAAAAGCGCCCGCAAGGCCTTTATCGGCGCTGATGACCAGATAGCCGACCTTCTTTACCTTGCCTTTTCTGAAGAGCGGGCTGGTAAAATCGGGAGTTACCGAAGAAGCACGGCGCAAGAGCTCTCCGATCTTTTCAGCATAAGGACGGGAGCCGTTTGCTTTTTCTTCTGCTTTGCGCAGACGGGCAGCGGCAACCATCTTCATTGCTTTTGTGATCTGCTGGATGTTGGTGACAGATTTAATGCGCCCTTTTATATCACGCGTACTTTCCAATCAGATCACCCCTCTACCGTTTCAGACTTATCCTGGGATTTTGTAGCTGCGTAACGTTCCTTGAATTCAAGAATAGCTGCTTTCAGTTTCTCTTCGTTTGCTTCTGTCAGCTTCTTGTTCTTCACGATGTCTTCTCCGATTTCCGGATGTGTGCTGTGGAGGAATGCAAGGATGCGGTGTTCGAAATCAACGACTTCGTCAACTGCAACATCATCGAAGTAGCCTTTAACTGCTACGTAGATGACCTGTACCTGGTCTTCGACCGGGTATGGGGTGTACTGCGGCTGTTTCAGGATTTCAGTCGTTCTCTGACCGCGGTCAATCTGTGCCTTAGTTGCAGCGTCCAGGTCGGAACCGAACTGGGCGAATGCAGCAAGTTCGCGGTACTGTGCCAGATCCAGACGCAGGGTACCTGCGACCTGTTTCATAGCTTTGATCTGTGCGGAACCACCTACACGGGATACGGACAGACCTACGTTGATAGCCGGACGGATACCGGAATAGAAGAGTGCGGTTTCCAGATAAATCTGGCCGTCGGTGATGGAAATAACGTTGGTCGGAATGTATGCGCCTACGTCGCCTGCCAATGTTTCGATGATCGGCAGTGCGGTGATGGAGCCGCCGCCCAGTTCATTGGAGAGGCGGGCAGCACGTTCCAGCAGACGGGAGTGCAGATAGAATACGTCGCCTGGATAAGCTTCACGTCCTGGCGGACGGCGGAGCAGCAGGGACATTGCGCGGTATGCTACTGCGTGTTTGGAGAGGTCATCATAAATAATGAGGACGTCTTTGCCCTGATGCATGAAGTGTTCAGCGATGGATACACCAGAGTATGGTGCGAGGTACTGCATCGGGGAACCTTCGGATGCGCCGGCATGAACGATGATGGAGTAATCCATAGCGCCGGCCTGTTTCAATTTTTCATATACACGGACAACGTTGGAGTTTTTCTGTCCGATGGATACGTAAATGCAGATAACGTTCTGACCCTTCTGGTTCAGGATGGTATCGATGCCGATAGCCGTCTTACCAGTACCACGGTCGCCGATGATCAGTTCGCGCTGGCCGCGGCCGATCGGAACCATGGAGTCAATGGATTTCAGACCTGTCTGCAGCGGTACATTAACTGGCTGTCTGTCAGCAATGCCCGGTGCTTTGATTTCAATGTCGCGATATTCGTCGGTTTTGATTTCGCCTTTGCCGTCGATTGGCTGTCCGAGCGCGTTTACTACGCGTCCGATAACTGCATCGCCTACCGGAACCTGCATCAGGTGACCTGTTCTCTTAACAACGTCGCCTTCCTTAATGGTTTCGGAGCGACCCAGAAGAACGGCACCTACGTTGCTTTCTTCCAGGTTGAGTGCCATGCCGTATACGCCGTTCGGAAGTTCGAGCAGTTCGCCGGCCATGCAATTCTGAAGGCCGTACACATGGGCAATGCCATCGCCGACTTCAAGAACCGTACCTACTTCATCGACATTGAGGTCTACTTTGTAGTTTTCAATCTGTTTTTTAATGACAGATGTAATTTCATCTGAACTGATTTTCATTTCCTAGAAGTCACCTCAATCTCTTTGTTTCATAATATGTTTCAAAGTCTGCAGCTGTCTAGCCACGGATCCATCGATCAGGCGATCGCCTACTTGGACGGTAAAACCACCAATCAACGCCGAGTCTACCTTCTGCTTCATGACAATCTTCTTTCCAGTGATTTCGGAAAGTTTTGCCTTCAGGGCTTCGACCTGGGTTTTGGTGAGCGGAAGAGCGGATGTAACCACTGCTTCTTCAATTCCCATGCCTTCATTAGCCAGAGCCGCATAGACGTCGACCATTGCCGGGAAATCGGTGAAACGGTCTTTGTCGATGACGACATAGCAGAACTGCAGAACTACAGGCTGAACCTTATCTGCAAATAATTTATTTAATGTATCTTTCTTGACATCCTTCGCAAGCAGAGGATGGAAAAGAAGCTGCTTCAGTTCATCGTTCCCCATGATGGTGTCAGCGATTAAGTGAAGTTCTTCTCCAGTTTTTTCAAGGCTGTTTTGTTCAGCGGCTATTTCATAGATGGCGCGACCGTATTTTCTTGCAAGAACTACGTTCTTATCCATGATTATTTACCCGCTTTTTTAGCATCCAGCTTGGCGATGCTTTCCGCGATGAGCCGGTCGTTTGCGTCCGGTGTCATGTTCTTACTGATGATCTTAGCAGCGATTTCGCAGGAAAGGTCAGCTACCTGAGCCTTCAGATCTTCGAGAGCGTCCTTACGTTCTCTTTCGATCTGCTGGGTAGCCTGGTCCTTGGACTTCTGAATAGCTGCATGTGCTTCGTCAATCTGTGCCTGCGCCTGTACTTTGGCTTCCTTGACTGCTTTGTCTACAATCTCCTGTGCTCTGACTTCTGCGTCACGGAGCTGAGCTTCATAGCTTTCTTTCAGCTTTTCAGCGTTTGCTCTGTTATTTGCAGCAGAATCCAGATCATTTTTAATGTGCTGCTTGCGTTCGTCCAGCACTTTAATGACCGGTTTGTAGCAGAAATGGCCCAAAATGGCAACAAAGATGAGGAAGTTAACGATCTGAATCAGCAGTGTACCGTTAATGTCTACCAATGAGCTCCCTCCTTAGTGAAATAACTCAATCGTTATGAATTATTATCCAAGGAATGGGTTAGCGAATACGAGGACAATAGCGATGACGATAGCAATAATCGGAATAGATTCGATCAGACCGATAGCAACGAGCATGTTGGTGAAGAGTGTGCCTGCCATTTCAGGCTGACGGGTCATGCCTTCGAGAGCAGCGCGTGCTGCACGGGAGTCGGAGAATGCTGCTGCCAGAGAAGCGCATCCAGAGATGATTGCTGCTGCAATAAGAGAGTACTGAACGATAATGGCCTGTTCCATAATGATTAATTCCTCCTGAGGATAATTTGAATTTTCCGGGTCATCCGGATGATTTTAAGTACCGTTTGGACGGACGGCGCCGTGTTAAACGAAATAGATTGCCGGTTTACGCAGACGGCGCTGCCATGGACGATCACAAACTATGTTTCAGATACACAGAAGACAACGTTGTGAAAATGTATGCCTGAATAACCCCTACAAAGACGCTGAATGCGATCCAGATGATCGGTATGAGCCAGGGGGCCAGAGCGTACAGCAGTTCCAGAAGAATTTCGCCGGCCAAAATGTTGCCGAATAGACGCATAGCCAGCGTAACTGGTCTTGAAATTTCCTCTACCAAGTTGATGAGGACGAAAACCGGGAATGGCTCAAAGAAATGCTTGACCCATTTGCCTACGCCCTGATTGGCAATATACAGAGCGTGAATCAGGATAGTGACCGCGAGCGCCAGGCCCAGTGTCGTATTGATATCACTGGTCGGTGATGCTGTCATGTGGTCCGTCGGCAGAAGCCCGAGCTGGTTAGCTGTCAAGATGAACAGGAACAGCGTCAGCAGAGCCGGCACTACCTGTCTGTACTTCGGTCCGACGTTCGTCTTGAACTGGTCAAGAAGTGCTTCAATGAGGATTTCAACACAGTTCTGCACTCCGGTTGGAACCAGCTTCTTCCCGCGGGATGCGGCAAAGACAACAAGGAAAACAATAAGTGCAGTCAGCCATGTTGTAAAAATGGTGTCCATGTTGACCTGCATCCCTAGCAGCTGTTGTACAGCATGCGTACCTGTATGAAGATGCATGATCTCACCCCCTCTCTCTTACTGGAATGTCAAGAAAAAACAATTATTCCTTAATAGCACCAATGATGCGCTCCCCGTAGGTTGCGACCACCAGTGATAGTAAGCCAGCTAAAAAACCTAAAATGTTCAGCGGCGTGAATATCACGACGAGAACGCTAAGCAGGATTTCCAGAATAAAGCGGCCGGACGCAAATCCCGCTATGCGGCGGCCGATGAAAAAAATATCTCTGCCGGTCTCCGTCCAGTCAAGATATTTCTTCCTTAGGAACAGGAAAAAGGCAGCGTGAAAAAGAGCCGCCAGCGAAAAAGCGACACTAACCCGCCACCCCCAGATCAACTGAGTGACGATCCCGCCAACAGCGGCGAGAACCAGCAGAAGATATGTAATTTTCTTTGTGTAATCCGGAAATGCAGAATCACAGTTCATTTTCAGTTTATTTCCCCAGCATCTGTTTCACGACGGACCAGAGTCCGCTGGCGGCACCTACAATGGACAGAACAATCAATCCGAAGGGCTTCGTGCCAAAATACTCATCACATTTAAGCCCAAGCCAGACGCCCACGCCGATCGACGACAGCAATGTGAATCCGGCGCCCGTAGCTACAGCTATACTATGGAGAGCATCAAAATCAGAAACAGGTTTGTTTTTCTTCTTCGGATTCTCATCCATATTCGCTCCGGAATGGGATTATCTCATCAAATTGCGCCCCTTCAGTAATGAACAAGACGCAAAAAATTATTTATACTGTTTCAGTATATCATAATGATTCTTTATTGGCTATAAATTTCATAGGTTTTTTGTCGCTGATTCTTTCCTTCCAAAGTAAATAATCAACGATGCGTGCTGCAGATTTGCCGTCGCCATATGGATTGACGGCTTCTGCCATTGCTTTGTATTCTTTTTCATCGGTAAGAAGCTTGTACGCCGTCTGGAATACTTTTTCCTCATCCGTGCCGACTAAGCGGACCGTGCTGGCTTCGACGGCTTCGGGTCTTTCGGTCGTGTCTCGAAGGACGAGGACCGGTTTCCCGAGGCTCGGCGCCTCTTCCTGGATTCCGCCGGAATCGGTGAGGACGATGGCAGCGCGCGCCATGAGGTTTGTGAATGGTTCATATTCCATCGGGTCGACGAGATGGATGCCCGGAACTCCTTCGAGTTCTTCGGAAACAGCTTCGCGTACGAGCGGATTCCTGTGAACCGGGAAGACGACTTCCGTATCCGGCACGGATTCCACAAGGCGGCGGAGCGCTCTGTAGACGTGGTGCATGGGGTCGCCCAGGTTTTCTCTTCGATGCGTCGTCACGAGGATGACTCTCTTGTGTTCTTCAATGGCTTCGATTTCCGGATCTTCGAAATGGTAATCCTTCTTGACGGTTGTAAGGAGCGCGTCGATGACGGTATTGCCTGTTACGAAAATGGAATCATCGCTCTTGTTTTCACGGAGAAGGTTCTGACGGGCTGTTTCTGTCGGTGCGAAGTTCACATTAGCAAGGACGCCTGTCAGCTGGCGGTTCGCTTCTTCCGGGAACGGGGAAAGAAGATTTCCCGTGCGCAGGCCTGCTTCGACGTGTCCGATGCGGATCTGCTGGTAGAAAGCGGCAAGAGCGGCCGTGAAGGTCGTCGTCGTGTCGCCGTGGACAAGGACGTAATCCGGTTTTTCCTTCTTCAGTACATCTTCCAGGCCGCGGAGGACGCGGGCGGTGATGTCATAGAGAGACTGTCCGCTCTTCATGATGTCGAGATCATAGTCGACAGGCAGTCCGAAGAGGTCGACGACCTGATCGAGCATTTCCCTGTGCTGGGCGGTCAGGCAGACCTTGGTATCAATTTCTTCATGCTTCAGCAGTTCCCTGACAACGGGCGCCATCTTGATGGCTTCCGGTCTGGTGCCGAATATCGTCATTACCTTTAACATATCCCTTATCTCCCTTGATTCCGGTCGCCCGGATTTATTTCAGTGCCGGCTTTTCTTCCGGCCCTTTCGACTTGGATTCTTTACCCTTTTCTTCCTTTTCCTTCTTCATTTTCATCTGGTAAGGGGAAGGAACGATTTCCTTCATGACCCCGAGTTTCCTTGCCCAGAGGATGAAGAGGATGAGAGCAGCTGCCACGATGGCAATCCCTGCCCAGAGGCTCAGGTGGATGACAACGAGAGCGATGCAGGAGAAGAAGGCGGTCAGTGCGTACATGATGAGGACGACCTGCTTCTGATTGAGGCCCTTGGCAAGGAGCCTGTGATGCAGGTGATTCTTATCCGGCGAGAAAATCGGAACGCCGCTGCTCTTCCTGCGGACGATCGCAAGAAGCGTATCCGTGATCGGCACGGCAAGCGCAACGAGCGGAACGATCAGGACGGCAGCCGCAGCTGTCTTCATAGATCCCATGACGGAAACAGCCGCAATGATGTAGCCCAGGAACATCGAGCCCGTATCTCCCATGAAAATCTTAGCCGGGTTGAAGTTGTACTGCAGGAATGCCAGGCATGCGCCGGTCATGGCGACCATGGCTGCCGCTGCTGTCCACTGTCCCATCTGGAAAGCCAGAAGGGCGATGGCAATGGATGCGATCGTCGCAATCCCGGCAGCAAGGCCGTCGAGCCCGTCGATCAGGTTCACCGTATTGATGAAGCCGATGATCCAGAAAATCGTAAGCGGGATGGAAATGACAGCCGGCAGGTAGACGATGCCATGCCATGGCACATTGATCCAGTCAATATTGATGTTGAAAATCACGACAGGAATCGCTGCCGCAATGATCTGCCCCAGAAGCTTGACCTTCGGGCGCAGGGAAACGACGTCGTCCGCAACGCCGACAATGATCAGGAACGTAGCGCCGGCCATGATGCCGACCATCTCATACGTAAAACCGATCGTCGTGATCGCAGAGACCATGAAGCCCGCGTAAATCGCAAGGCCTCCGAGCCGGGGTACCAGCCCGTGATGCACCTTCCTGGCGTCAGGCTTGTCTACGGCTCCGATGCGGATGGCGAAGTTCTTCACGACAGGCGTCAGTACGAACGTGACGGCAAGCGCGACAAGAAACGTGAACGCATAAGCGAACAACGTAACACCTCCTAAAAAAAGACATTTCAAGTCCATTCTACCACAGAGCGCGGTCAAGAGAAATGAGAAAAACATACGCTTTTTAAATTTCTTTTTCCAAAAAGACAGGAAACATCGGATTTCATTTGCCTTTTCTCCTATCCATGAATACCGCTTTCCCGATAAAATCATAGCATGCAATGTAATTTTGATAATTCTTATCAAATTCTAATTGAAATATATTTTCAAAATCGAAAGTTATATGATATACTCTCTTTGAAGGCAAATCCGGATGTACGGATCCTGATTTGTCCTCACAATTAGCAGCCTCTTACGTTTCTCACATAAGAGGTTCACTCCTTATATCCCTTTTCCTTTGTTTTATTTTTGGGGCCCGGCGCGAGCCGGTCCTCTTTTTCTTTGTCCAAAAGTTGATGAATCCTTCTTCCCATAACCTCCCCGTCATTGTTTTCGTTTTCTGATTGATGAATATGGATTTCCTTTATTTATTATTATCTACTATTACTATATATAATATAAAGCAGGGATGTAAAAGAAATGCAAAAGGGCTGCAGCAGAATGTGAAATCATCCTGCTGCAGCCCTTTCTTTTATTCTTCTATGCCCATATGTTTCAGGACTCTGTCCATGAAAGCGCGGAAGAGGGGGTCCATGGTTTCCGGGTCCATGTTTTCCGGATGCCACTGGACGGCGGCAATGAGGTCGCCTTCTTCGCTTTCGACGGCTTCGATGACGCCGTCTCTTGTCCTTGCGGCCGGGCGGAGGCCCTGGGCGAGTTTCTTGATGCCTTCTCTGTGGCGGGAGTTGACGTAGAGGCCCTCGCCTAAGATGTCCATCAGTCTTGTATCTTTCTCAACTTCGATATAGTGCGTCGCGATATTTCCCGGTGCTCTCTGCATGTGCTGGATGAAGGCGCCTGAATTCTGCGACTGCATGTCCTGCCAGAGGGTGCCGCCCAGAGCGACGTTCAGGATCTGCAGGCCGCGGCAGATGCCGAAGATCGGTTTTCCTGCCTTGATGCATGCCTGTATGAGGTCGATTTCGAACTTATCTCTCTTCTCATACGTCGGCCCGATGCTCCAGATCGGATCTTCATGGTAGAAGCGCGGCGTCGGATTCGGGCCGCCTGGAAGGACGAGGGCATCGAAGGTGCCGACGAGTTCTTCTGCTTCCGCATAGTCATTGTATGGAAGGATTACGGGAAGGAATCCATTGCGTCCCAGCGCGTCGATCAAAGGTCTTGGCGCATAGTCCGCCATTTTCTGATTGATTGGCTTCATTTCAGCCAGAAGTGTATCGGCCGTAACGGCCACGATTGGTTTTCTCATTTTAACCTCCGTTCCCTTGTAGGGGGCTTTTCCGTTCATTATACAGCAAAACGAAGAAAATGAAACTATAACTTGCGCAACAAAAAATGATGCACCGCAAATCGTGTGCATCATTTTCCCGCTTCTTATCAAACCATATCCAGATTCTTCGCAATCTGGCCAAGAACGCCCTTGAAAACTTTCAAATCGCTCTCTAATACGCCTTCATAGAAGGACTGGTCGAGTGTCTTGGCAGCCTGCAGGCTTGCCTTTTCGACCTGTTTTGCCTTCTCGGTCATGTACAGTCTGTACTTTCTTGCATCTTCCGGCACGCGTTCCTTGCGGATCAGGCCGTTGTCGATCATGGATTTGACCATGACAGTAATGGTCGGATTCGTCAGGTGCAGATGTTCTTCCAGTGTCTTCTGGGTGACAACATCTTTTTTATGCGTGGAAAGGTAAGCGATAATCAGCGACTGACGTGCGGTCAGGCCGAACTTCTTCATGATGCCCGACTGACGAAGAAGCATACGCTTGTGCACCTGACCCAGGTTGTAGGTCAGCCCCAGCTTGTCGCTGTTGTTCAGATCTTCCGCTCTTAAATGAATCTGTTTCTTCATAGCTCTCACCCTTTCGATTATTGATTAACGCTCCATAAGGATAGGTATCCGGTCATGCGCTCTGGTCCATAGTCATGTAAATATGCAAATCATTCTTATAAAACAATTACAATTATTATACTACGTTCCCCCGAATTAAAAAAGGCGGATTTCATGATTGTCATGAAGTCCCCTGTCACCGGGCCCGGCTTTTGTCAGGCATTCCACGATAATTCTATGGGATCCGAGGCAACGGGAAGACCGCCTTCCGTAACGGTCCACCGGTCATCACGGCCGATTTCAGCGGAATACTCATGTTGACCCATGCGTATCTGAAAATAAACACGTCCATTCGATTCCCTTCTATAGACTGAGAACCGGTGATCCGTGACGCGGCAGCTTCCCTGCCAGACGACGTTCATGTTCTGCCGGATGATCAGAAACATCCTCGCGCCTTCTGTGTACTCATGAAATTCCGTCAGACGGCCGAAACCGTCATTAAAGAAAAACGTAGTCTCCTGCTTTCCCGTCCCGTCTTCCGTGAAGAGTGAACGAGTGCTGAATTCCTGATTTCCTTTTTCTTCCAGATCGTAAGCGGAATGAGCAATCACCGCCCTGTCCCCCGCCGCTTCTGCCTGCGTCCCGGCTGCTGCCAGGCCAAGTATTAGCACGATGCTCCATACACAGCGAAATTTCATGCATACCTCCTGCATGATTGGTATATAAGTATACTGTATATATTATAAAACATCGAACGCGCTATAGGAAGAAAAATATACGATTTATTCACAGCGGATAAAAACCGCCAAAACATAGCTATCTATTATATATTTCACGTTTTCTTGTAATGGGGTATAAATAGATTTTATACAATGTGAAATCCTTTTGCACGTGATATCCTGCATCTTGCCCCTTGATCGTTGACAAATTTAAATTTCCCTAAATTGAGTCATTGTCAACACGGTCAATTCTGTCATTCTCAAAATGTGAGGCGCATCTGGTACCAGGTGACATTCCCGTGGGAGGAGTTTGATTTTCCTTCATTTTCAAAGCCGAACTTTGCGTAATAGTGAATGAGCTCTTCTTTGCAGGTGAGAACGATTCCTTTCCTGCCCTGTTTTTTCGCGTCTTCTTTCATGGCTTCGATGAGGCGGCCGGCAAGACCAAGTCTCCGATAGGATGGGAGTGTGTTCAGCCCGAATATCATCTGCCAGTCCCCCGCTTCATCATGGAGGGAGGCATCGGCATACATCTCATCCCTAAGGTCTTTCTCATTTGTCACCATGCCGTCAATGAAGCCGGTCAAAATTCCGTCCGCATAAAGAAGGAAGAAATGGGAAGGATAGACGGAAAGGCGCGCAGCGATTTCTTCAGCCGTGGCAGCTTCTGCCGGCGGAAAGCATGCAGTCTCAACGTCCGCTAAATCCGCGGCATCGTCTGCTTTCCCTTTTCTTATCATGATTTCCATCATTCATAACCTCCGCCAAACATTAATACATCTCGTATTATAGGTATGTATTCAGATACCCCATGGGTTATAATATACGTTTCATTTATATTGTATAAAATTTTATTATATCGCTTATGCATTTTTGCTATTAAAAATCATCCATTTTGAGTTTGTGGGTTTGTGCTTTAGTCACTCAAATTTCTCTTTGTGTGACGTTCCGTCAAAAGGTAAATCAATGGTACGACGACGAGTGTCAGAAGCGTCGAGGTTGTGAGACCACCGATCAGGACGACGCCCATGGACTGGCGGAGCTCTGCGCCGGCGCCAAGGCCGAGGGCGACAGGTAGCATGCCGAGGATGGTCGAGAGTGTTGTCATGCAGATCGGACGAAGACGGAGCGAGCACGCTTCAAGGATCGCAGACTTCACATCCTTACCCCTGTCTCTTGCCTGGTTGGCATAGTCGACAAGGAGGATGGCATTCTTCGTGACAAGGCCGAGCAGCATCGTGAAACCGATGAGGGACATCATGTTTGCCGTCTGGTTGGCCAGAAGGAGCGCAAGCACGGCACCGATGACCGCGAAAGGAAGACTCATCATGATGACAAGCGGCTGGCGGAAGCTTTCAAATTCTGCACCGAGCACCATGTAAATAAGGATGATGGCAAGGATGACGGCTTTTGCAATTTCTTTGAAGACGCGGCCCATCATGTCCGAGTCGCCGATCAGCTTGTAATTGTAGCCGATTTCCATATTCATATCCGGAATAATCTTGTTCTGGATTTCACTCAGCAGTTCACCGGAAGAAATGCCGGCAGCATTCGCATAAACGGCAATCTGTCTCTGGCGTCCTTCGCGGCCGATACGGGTCGGGCCCGAGGAGAGCGTGACATCGGCAATATCACCCAGGCGGACGAAGGTGCCGTTCGTCGTGGAGACGCGAAGGTTCTGCACGTCGGAAAGCGTCCTTCTGTCGTCCTTTCCCATCTGGAGGATGATATCGTAGTCATCGTTTCCGATCGTGTAGGAATGACTCGTGCTCTTGCCCTGGAAGGCATACTGCACGACTTTGCCGACTTCTGTATTATCAAGGCCCAGCTGGCTTGCCTTGAGCTGATTCAGGCGAACAACGATTTCAGGCTCCGGAGAGATGCCGACGACTTCGACATCCGTTGCACCCGGCACCTGGCGGATGCGTTCGGCAAGATCGTTCGCATACCCCGTCAGTTTCTTCAAATCACTTCCGCGAAGGCCGATCTGGACAGGACGCGGATCATTGCGGCCGCCCTGGTTTGTGACGACACCGACCTGCATCGTGCCGATGTCCGAGAATTTATTTCTAAGGTCTGCCATGATTTCCGTCATGGAGCGGTCTCTTTCATCGAGCGGCTTCAGCTTGATATTGATGCCGCCTTCATTGACAGGCGTTCTTGTGCCGCCCAGCCACATAGAAGAAACGCGGACTTCCGGCTCTTCCAGAATCGTTTCTTCCAATGGCTTGGACCATTCCTCCATCTGGAGAAGGCCCACGCCCGGAGGCGCTTTCAAGTTGACACGGAATTCACCCGAGTCATAGACAGGCTGCAGCTCAGTCCCTACGAACGGGATGAGGAGCAGGTTGAAACCAAGCGTTGCCACGGCGATGAGGACGATCTTCCACGGACGCTCGACGGCATACATCATGAAACGGTTATAGACAAGACGGATTCTCTCAAACCCGAAATTGAACTTGCGAAGGATCATGCTGACGATTCTCGGCCGTCCCTTGGTACTCACATCAGGAAGCTTCAGCCAGTAGGCGGAAAGCATCGGCGTCAGTGTATAGGCGCAGATCGTCGAGAAGACGACGGCGCAGGCGACGGTCAGCCCGAACTGCTTGAAGTACTGCCCGATTGTCTCACCCATGCTGCCGATCGGCACGAATACCGCCAGAAGGGACATGGATGTGGCAAGGATGGCCAGCATCAGTTCCTTCGTCGCATCGGCAGAGGCAATCTTCGGCCGCTTGCCGAGCTCCATGTGGCGGAAAATATTTTCAACAAGGACGATGGCATCGTCGATCAAAAAACCCACGGCCAGCGAAAGGCCCATGAGGGACATGTTATTCATCGTGAAATCGAGCGTCCGCATCAGGAAGAAGGTCGAGATGACGGACACAGGGATGGCGAGGCCGCCGATGATCGTCGCGCGAAGGTCCCCTAAGAAGAGGTACGTGATGAGGAGCGCGAGGAACCCGCCGAAAATGATCGTGTTCCATACGTCCCCTACGTTCTCGCGGATGAAGAGGGACTGGTCATTGATGATATTGACTTTGATATCCGGAGGGAGGTCGCTCTTCTCGATGGCAGAGAGCTCTTCATTGACGCTGTCGATGACATTGACCGTATTCGTCCTCGACTGCTTCCTGACAGACATGAGGACAGACGGCACACCGTTCGTGCGGGAGTACGTTTCTTCGTCTTCCCAAGCATCTTCGACATCAGCGACATCGGTCAGGTAGACCGGCTTCCCGTTGATATTGGCCACGACGATGTTCTTGAAATCATCGATCGTATTGAGCTTGCCCATCGTGCGGACGGTAATTGTATTGTGGTCGTCACGGATCTTGCCGCCCGGGGTATTAAGGTTCGCATTATTGACCTTGGCCAAGATTGTCTGGAAAGAAATGCCGTATGCTTTGAGCTTTTCCGAATTGACATGCACCTTCACTGCGCGGTCGGATGCACCGTGGACATTGACATCAGCAACGCCCTCGACCATCTGCAGGCGGTCGACGACGGAATCATTCAGGAGGCGGCGGATTTCCCCCGTACTCCTTGTGTCCGAAGAAAAGGAATATGTAGCGACAGGGCTTGATGCCGAATCGAAACGCGCAACGACTGGTTCATCGATGTCGTCAGGCAGACGTTTCCTCACGCCTGCCACTTTTTCGCGTACTTCGGACGCCATCTGTCTTGGATCCGTACCAATCTCAAATTCCAGCACCGTCTGGGAATATCCTTCACGGATGGTGCTGGTGATCGTCTTGATGCCAGAGACCTGGCTGATGCGGTTTTCTATAGGTTTGGTGACGAGCGTCTCCATTTCCTCCGGCGCCGTGCCTTCGTAGGTGACGGTGACGGCGACGAGCGGGAGATCGACGTCCGGATAGAGGTCGACGCCAAGCTTCGGGTACGACCACAGCCCGAATACCACGAAGACCAGGATGAACATGGTCGTGAATACGGGCCTGTTGATGAATGTCTTGATCATAGGCTCCCCCTGAAATCAGCCTTCGCCTGATACTTTGACCTGGCCGCCTTCCTTGAACTTATTCTGTCCTCCCGTGATGACTTGGTCCTTCTCTGAAAGGCCCGACAGCACTTCGACAAGATTCTCTCCGATATAGCCCGTCGTGATGACCTTCCTCACGGCGTGGCCGTCTTCAATGACGTAGACCGTCCTCTGGTCGTCTCTCATGACGATCGCAGACATCGGAATCGTCAGCGCATTGTCCTTCGGGTTCGCCGTGAGCGTCGTATCGGCATACACGCCGCCGCGGAGCCTTCCATCCGAATTGTCTACGGAAACTTCCGCTTCAAACGTGCGGGCAGGCAGCGTCGCCACCGGGCTGATCCTTGTGATGATGCCCTGGACAGTCTTATTGTCCCCGCTCATGGACGGGATATGGATCTCGACAGGATTTCCGACAGCAATGCTCTGGACGTACCCTTCCGGCACATCGATCTTGGCAAGGAGCGTCGAAATATCTGCAATCTGGAAAAGGGCTGTGCCGACCTTGGCATAGTAGCCCTCCTGATAGTACCGTTTCTGGATGATGCCCGGACGCGGCGTCGTCACCCTCGTGCCGCCTGCCTGGGAGTCTGCGGAATTCAGATTTCCCTGTGCTGCATCCAGCTTGCCCTTCGCATTCTCCAGGGCGAACTGCTTATTGTCGAGGCTTTCCTTGGAAATAGCGCCTGCTGCGTAGAGCTTCGTATAACGCGCAAGATCTGCCTGCGCTTTTTCATAATCCGTCTTGGCATCCGCATAGAGCCCTTTGGCATTGAGAAGCGATGCATCCGTATCTGTCCGGTCAAGGATGGCAAGGACCTCGCCCGCGCTGACAGCATCGCCTTCATTGACGAGCACCTGTTCAATGCGTCCGTCCACCTTGGCGGCGACATCTGCCTGCCAGACAGGATCAAGCGTCCCCGAGAAGCGGAACTTCGGGACGATCGTCTTTCTCTCAGGATAAGCCGCCGTCACGACAGCGACCTTCTCCTTGCCGCTTCGGTTCGCCTCGGCTTTCTTCGCCTGGATATTCGCCCAGACGCGCCAGCCGATCAGCGCCAGAATGACCGCGCACACGATGAGCGCAATCGTTGTCTTTTTATTCTTAAAGTCCATGGTCATGCCTCCAGTCAAAAGGCAGCAGCCCGGAGCTGCGAATGCATCAGTTTTATTTATTGTACTATACAAGCCCCTTCTTCCATAGAAGGAAATGGAAATTATTCCATAAAGATTCCATGAAAAAAGAGGATGCACACTTTTCATGCACATCCTCTTCTATTAATTACTGATTACTCTTCGTTACCTCTCCAGATTAAGGGGTGGTACGTTCTTGACTGGCTGGGGAGCGCCCGGTGCCGGAGCATCCTCTTTGGGAGCTTCAGCGGGCGGGGTTTCCGGGACAGATGGAGCAGATGGAGCGGAAGGAGCGGAAGGAGCGGATGGCGCGCTGCCATTTCCTTCGGATGCTTTCTTCTGTTCTTCTACGATGCCCATGAACTGTTCGCCAGTGATGGTTTCCTTTTCATACAGGAATTTCGCAAGAGCATCGAGTGTTCTTCTGTTGTTTTCCAGAATCTGGACAGCCTTTTCGTACTGCTTCTTGATGAGGGCAGATACGGCTTTGTCGATTCTTGCCTGAGTTTCAGGCGAGCATGCGAGTGTCGTGTCTCCGCCGAGGTACTGGTTCGTGACGGTTTCCATAGCGACCATGCCGAATTCATCACTCATGCCGAAGCGTGTGATCATGGCTCTGGCAAGGCGGGTAGCCTTTTCGATATCGTTGGAAGCGCCGCTTGTGGATGTATGGAATACGACTTCTTCAGCTGCGCGGCCGCCGGTCAGGGTAGCGATCTGGTTTTCCATTTCTTCCTTGCTCATGAGGTAATGGTTGCCTTCTTCGACCTGCATCGTGTAGCCGAGAGCGCCGCTTGTACGAGGAATGATTGTGATCTTCTGGACAGGAGCGGAATGTGTCTGCATGGCAGCCACGAGAGCGTGGCCGATTTCATGGTATGCGACGACGCATTTTTCCTTGTCTGTCAGGATCGCATGCTTCTTCTGGTAGCCTGCAATGACGACTTCGATGGATTCTTCCATGTCTTCCTGCGTTGCGACTTTTCTGTGGTTGCGGACAGCGCGGAGGGCTGCTTCGTTCACGATGTTCGCAAGCTCAGCGCCGGATGCGCCGGAAGCCATGCGCGCTACTTTGTCATAATCAATATTCGGAGCTGTCTTGATCTTGGCAGCATGGACCTTGAGGATTTCCACGCGGCCCTGAAGGTCTGGGAGGACGACCGGCACCTGGCGGTCGAAACGGCCCGGACGGGTCAGTGCGGGGTCGAGGGATTCCGGACGGTTTGTTGCCGCCAGAATGATGACGCCTGTGTTTTCTTCGAAGCCGTCCATCTCGGTGAGGAGCTGGTTCAGCGTCTGTTCACGTTCATCATTGCCGCCGATGGAGGTCGCGCCTCTCTTCTGGCCGATGGCATCGATTTCATCGATGAATACGATACATGGTGCTTTTTCCTTCGCCTGCTTGAAGAGGTCTCTGACCTTGGCTGCGCCCATGCCGACGAACATTTCTACGAATTCAGAACCGGAAATGGAGAAGAACGGTACGTTCGATTCCCCTGCGACTGCCTTGGCCAGCATGGTCTTGCCTGTGCCTGGCGGTCCGACGAGGAGGATGCCCTTCGGCATCTTCGCGCCGATTTCCTTGTACTTGGACGGATTGTGGAGGTATTCGACGACCTCCTGCAAGCCTTCCTTCGCTTCATCTTCACCGGCTACATCGGCAAAGCGGATGCCGTCTGTCGGTTTGACGAAGATCTTCGCATTGGATTTGCCGAGGCCGAACTGCATGGCTCCCGGTCCGCCTCCCATGTTTTTCATGAGACGCTTATTCATGTACTGGCCGATCCAGAAGAAAATCAGGATCGGGAGTACCCAGCTGAGCAGGATGGAAAGGATCGGGTTCATCTTGTCCACGATCTGTCCGGTGAATGTGACGCCGGAATCATGCAGACGGCTGACGAGCTGCGGGTCATTCATGAGAGCTGTCTTGTAAGTCTGCTTCGTGTCGCCCTTTTCCGTAAAGAGGATCTGGTTCTCATCCACTTCGACCTTGTCGATCTTCTTCTCATCCGTCAGGTTCATGAATGTCGAGTAGTCGACTTCCTTCACCTGCTGTTCACGCCATGCAGGCATGACCGCGGAGTTGAACAGAATCACCAGAAGGAAGATGATGACGTAGTACATCAAGACTGGCTTCTTCGGTGATTTCACCTCTTTCATATTATTCATGGCTTTCCTTCTTTCCTTTACCTTCCACACCGAACAGGAATATGGTCTCCCAATAATCCGCCATCATCGCCGAAGCGATCCGGCCCCGGCTTTCTGCTTCAAACAAAGCGGCCATCTCGCCGCCGAAAATTTCCGCCATCACAGCGGCCGGCACATCGACGCGGAATTCGCCTCGCTGCTGGCCCTTCAGGAAAAATGCTCTCATCCTGTCGTCATACGAGCAGCGGCATGTGTCCACGCAGCTGTCGCCAGGAAGAGCCGAGCGGCAGAGGAACATCAGGTACTCGCGGTTGTCGCAGCACCAGCGCATCATTTCCGAAAGCGCATTGCGGCTCGTGATATCCTTCTCCGTAATGGCAAAAAGGCCTTCGACGACCTCTTCGGCCCTTTCCGTCAGGATTTCTTCTAAATGGTCTTTGGATGAATACACCCTGTAGAATGTCGCTTTGCTGATCCCGGCCGCCGCTGCCAGATCCCTGGCAGAGCCTCCCGGTTTCGTACAGAGCGCGGAAGCCAGCTTCTTCAATTCGTTTTCTCTGGTCCCCGTTTCCATAAAACACCTCTCTCATTTGCAACTATACTGTATCAAATAAGACACTTCTGTCTTAGATGAGACAATCATATCATACACATTGAAATGAGTCAATAGTGTCTCATGTGAAACCTGAGAGTCTTTTTTGAGACCCTCAGCTCTTGATGTGGAAGAAGTCTTCTGTGTTCTTTTTCGCTGCTTCGAGAAGCAGATCGAGGCGCACCTGCATGTACCTGGCAAGCGTTTCTGCCACGTAGGTAATGTTCTGCGGCACGTTCGTCCTTGGCAGGTGGTAGCCCCTCGGTGTGAGGTACGGCGCATCCGTCTCGATCATCACGCGGTCCAAAGGCAGGATGGAAACAGCGTCCTGCAGAGCCTCCCCGCGCCTTTCATCGCAGATCCATCCCGTGATGCCGATGTAGAAGCCCATATCGAGGAAGCGCTCAAGCGTTTTCTTGTCCCCCGTATAGCAGTGGACGATTGCACGGCGGCAGAGATCCTCATGGCCCTTGAAGCAGGCAATGAAATCATCCGCTGCATCCCTTTCGTGAAGGAAGAGCGGCTTTCCCGTTTCCTCAGCCACATCCAGAAGCTCTTTGAAGAAATGGATCTGGTTCTCCTTCTTCGAATACATGTGATCGTAATCAAGGCCCGTCTCTCCGACAGCCACGATTTTCGGATTCGTCATGACAAGCTCTCTGACGCGCTCAACATCTTCTTCCTTCGCCGTATCGGCGCTGTGCGGATGGATGCCCGCCGTGCCCCATACGTCATGATTTTTCACAAAATCTGCCACCAGCTCATTCTCACGCGCTTCCGAGCCGGTCAGGATGCAGCGCACCCCGGCCTCTTCCGCATTCCGTATGATCTTCTCCGGGTCCGGGAAGGAACGGGTGAACAGGTTCAAACCGATATCATAATATTTCGTTTCCATAATTCCTCCTTTTTTATTATTTTACCATGACATGAGGAAATCGTAAGAAACAGAGCCTTGCCGATTTGTATGGAAATAAAAAAGAACTGCGAGAAATGGTCATCCCATCTTTCACAGTCCTTTTATTATAAACTACTTATCATCTTTCTTTTCATCCGGCTTCATTCCCACATGCTTGTTTTTGCAGGGGTGCTTGTCCGAGCTCAGATTTTCAAGCTTCTGCTCGCGGTCATAGAGGGTTACATAGTACAGGTTGCCGTAGAATGCATTGTGGCGCAGGCGCCCGATGATTTCCACTTCCCTCACTCTGCCGTCCTTCGTGACGATGCGGTGGTTGACGAAGTGAATATTGTTCTTGTTCTTCTCAAGATGCGTCTGTCTCTTGATTTCCGAGCGGACATACTGGAGGTCTTCGGTATAGATGAGCTTCCAGACAGTGGTCCTGGTGTACTTCATGAAATCGTCCCAGTCCGTGCATCCGAAGAAATCGATGGCCATGTGGCTCGCAAAGAGAAGCTTGCCGCTCTTGTCTGCCTTGTAGACGATCATGGCACCAGGCATGCCGTTTGCCATATCGCTCAGGTTGAAGCCGAACTGGAAACGGTGGCGGAGTTCCGTCAGGGAAGAATCAAACTTCCTCCAGCCGGACTTGCCGTCGATCTTCGCGCCGTAGAGGGCGAAGTCTGCCTTGATGCAGAGGTTGCCGTAGTTGCTTCCCTGTTCAGGGTATGCAGCGCAGCCAAGCGACGAAGTGAAATGGATTTCCTTGTCGTTGAAACCGAAGATATGCGGTTCTTCCGTGAAGCGGCGCATATCATTGAAAACGCCTTCCTTATTATTGTAAGGACAGAAGATGACGAATTCATCGCCGCCGTTTCTGGTGATGATCGCATTGGCACTGAAAATGCGCTTCATGTCGCGGACGAAGGTCTTCAGTGCAAGATCTCCTGCCGCATGACCGTAGACGTCGTTGATGATTTTGAAATTATCCACGTCGACGGCAATGACCATCGCCGATTTTCTCGGGTTCGTACGCAGGTACTTGTCGACGGCGATGTCGCCGCCCTTTCTGTTGAATACGCCTGTCAGCGCATCTGTCTCGCCGATGAAGCGGAGACGCTTATTTCTCTGCCAGAGCCATGCAATGATGAATGTGGTGATGAGGCCTGCCCATGTGGAAATGAAGAGCAGCCAGAAGTTCACCCATCCGCCTGTCGGATGCATGATGAGGCGCCATTCGTCCCCATCGACGGTGCCGGAGGACTGGATCGTGCTCCATTCATCGATCGCCCTGTGCGTCGAGTTCTGATTCGTGTCGATCAAAGTGTACTCGGACTCACCATAGCCTTTTCTCATCAGCGTATAGACGATGCCCATCTGGTCGAGGCGGTCGATATTCGCCTCGTGGACGAGCTTGTCCTGGTCGACTGCTACCACGATGTAGCCCCAGAAGGATTTATCGGCAGTCCTGTCCATGAAAACAGGACGGACGACTGCCATACCCGTCGTGCCGTCTGCCATAGGAACGCCGGATTCAATGACGACGACATCCTGCGCTCTTCCATAAGCTGCGCGCTTGGCAAACTGGTTCTCTCCGAAAAGGTTGAAACCGGAAAGCACACTGCCGCTTTGCGGATAGATTGGGCGCACCTGTCCGTCCGGCGCCGTCTGGATCTCTATTTCACGCAAAGACTGGCTCATCGAGTAGAAGTAGAGATTACGCATGTAATCCCCCGGGGGAAGTCCCCTGTTCTCCATCAAATGGTCCTCGATGGCCGCTGAAATATTGATATACCTGTCCATGGCGCGGTTCAGATGCAGGATTTCTGCATCCGCGATCTGCTGCATCCAGTTCTGTAGGGTTTTTTCCTCCTGGACATAGAGAGCCCAGTCGAAGACAATCGTGCAGAGCAAGCCGATAATAATGATCGGCAAGTAAAAGAAGAAACGAAACCTTTTGAATTTGTCCATTTCTCTATTCTCCGCTTGTCAATTTATCAAAAAGGAATACTCCGTATTGCTGAAATAATAAACAAAAAATATACTGATTTATTAGAAAATATTATATCAGTTTTTATCGAAAATTGCTATATGTTAGATTTTCTTCGATAAACTCTACTATGCTTAAAATTTTATAGATTTCTATCAATATAGATTTGAGTTTATTGTTAGTTTATATTTGGAAATAGTATGAATTATTATTGATTTTCATAATTTTTGTAAAATCGTATTCACTTTTCTGGATTCGCGATATATAGATTTCTCGCGTTTTCCGGGACTTAATGAAAATTTTTAGCGCTTTAAAGCATTCCCTGAAAACTCCGGTTTCTTCAAGCTTTATCGCAGCTTTGAGAGTGGGACTGGAAATTTTTCACAAAAAATGATATGATTACTTAGTAATTGAATATGCGGGTGTAGTTCATCGGTAGAACGCCAGCTTCCCAAGCTGGACAGGAGGGTTCGACTCCCTTCATCCGCTCCATGAAAAGCCAAGGAGGGCCCGACGGGTCCTCTTTTTTCTGTTATATCTATCTCGCAATTGTTCAAAAATAAATTGTTAACTCTTTATTCTTTGAATCTGATGAGAAAATAGGTTTACAATTCTTGTCAGCCCTGGAAAATATACTTTTTCTCAAAGAAATGAGCAAAAGCTGCTCCTTTTCTCCTTACAGAAATTTGACAAAATTTTTCTTGACACTCTTCGGTGATAGATGTACACTACTTTTATAGGAGAGCACTCCTTAGAGCATTTCCATAAGTACATAAGAGCGACAAGGGCGTCCGGAAGAGCAGTGCCGGACGCCCTTCTTCGTGGGGCAGAGCGGTCCGCTTCGTGCGGAAGCTCTGCCCCCTTTTCTTATGTAAAGCTCTGTTTTGCTATAAGGAAAAGTTATCCATTTCTATCAAATCTATCTATTTCATTTACAGGAGGCTTGCAAAATGAGAAAGGAACATGATTTTCTGGGAGAGAAACTCGTACCTGATGAGGTATATTACGGCGTGCAGACGATGAGAGCCATGGAAAATTTCCAGATCACCGGCGCGCAGCTTGACCCGGATTTCATCCAGTCCATGGCTGTCGTCAAAAAAGCTTCCTGCCTGACCAATCTGAAGACAGGACGGATGGATCCCGTAATCGGGGACGCCATCATACGCGCAGCGGATGAAATCATCGAAGGAAAACTGCTCGACCAGTTTCCTTTGGATCCCATCCAGGGCGGCGCCGGCACATCCGTCAATATGAACATGAATGAAGTCCTCTGCAACCGCGCGCTCGAACTACTCGGCTATCCGAAGGGCCGCTATGACATCATTTCACCGAACAACCATGCAAACATGGCGCAGTCGACGAACGATGTCTTCCCGACCTCGATCAAGGTCTGCCTCGTCAGGAAGGCATACCGCCTGATGGATGCGCTTTCTTCCATGGCAAGAGGCTTCGATGAAAAGGGAGAAGCATTCAAGGACGTCATCAAGATGGGACGCACGCACCTCCAGGACGCTGTGCCGATCACCCTTGGCGAGGAAATGGATTCGTATGCCGTTGCCGTGCGCCGCGGGATCCGCCGCATTTCCCTTTCCCTTTCTTCTCTGGAAGCGCTCAACATGGGAGGCACCGCCGTCGGCACCGGGCTCAATGCAGAACCGGAATACATCCGCCTCTTCCCGGAAATCCTTTCCCGGCTGACCGGCTTTTCCTTCAAGACAGCGGACAACCTGATCGACACGACGAATACGACAGACTGCTTTGCCGATGTCTCCGGCGCGCTCAAGGTCGTTTCCCTTTCCCTCATCAAGATTGCCAATGACATCCGTCTCATGGCATCCGGCCCGCGCTGCGGCCTCAATGAACTGAAGGTGCCCGCCCGCCAGCCCGGTTCCTCGATCATGCCAGGCAAAGTCAATCCGGTCATTGCCGAAGTCCTCGACCAGACCTGCTACCAGGTCATTGGGAATGACCTTACCCTGACACTGGCCGTCGAAAACGGGCAGCTCGAACTGAACGTCATGGAGCCGGTCCTTTCCTTCAACCTTTTCCACTCCTTCCTCTACCTCACGAATGCAGTCACCACATTCACTGAGAAACTGCTGAAGGACCTCGAGGCGAATGAAGAGCAGTGCAAGAGCTGGGTCGACCACAGCGTCGGCGTCATCACAGCGCTCCTCCCGCATATCGGCTACGAAAAGTGCGCCGCGACTGCGAGGGAAGCTTACACGACAGGACGGCCCGTGCGGGAAATCCTCCTTGCAAAGAAGCTCCTCTCTGAAAGCGCGATCCAGAAAATTCTCTCGCCCTATGAGATGACCCATCCGGGCATCGCAGGTGGCAAGGACGCGCTGGCCCGGTAAGACTTACGAATCATTGATTCATCGTATATAATAGAATAAGAATAAGATAAAGGAATGTGGATGAAGAGTTCTTCTTTCACATTCTTTTATTGTGTATCGTGCATTACGGTTTGCACTTTTGAACGAAAGTCATTAAAATAATAACCATACTTCCGAAAGAGACAAGAAAAGAGGGGAATTCATGAAACTACGCGATAATCACCATATCGTACTGACCACGCCGGACATCGACCGGTGTCTCCGCTTTTATCATGATGTCCTTTCCATGGAAGCGCATGAAAAAGACGGGCAAATCTGCCTATACTTCGGTTCCTGTGAAATCACGCTGAAAGAGGGACTGACGGACTTTGCTCCGAGCGCTGTGCGCATGGGCATCATCAATCTCTGCCTCATCACGGACGATCCGATGGAAGACGTGCTCCGCGAGCTGGAAGAACGCCATGCACCGCTTGTGACCGGCATCGTCGATAGAAACGGCGCCCGCGGACTGATGAAGAGCATCTACCTCATCGACCCGGATGGAAATTTCATAGAAATCGCACGCTATGCGGACAAGACGCTCCGCAAGAAGCCGCACTTTATAGATGAGGACGAGCTCGCAAGCGAATGAGCCCGTCCTGTTTTATTGGGAAAGGAACACTATGACACCTCATCAGGCCAATCTGTTTTTCATTGCCGAATACGTCCTCACCATCCTGATCCTCGCCTTCTCGGCATACAGGAAGAACGCATTCGACTGGAGAAAGACCATACGAAGGAAAACATTCATCAAAAGGATGCTCTTCCTTATCCCCGTCGCCCTCATTGCCATCGGCATCATGACAGCGGCTTATCTGCTCCAGCTGCCGCAGATGACGACGCTCGTCATCATCACAGGCGCGCAGCTCTTCCTGACGCTCATTGCGAACGTCATCCTCTTCTCCTCCTGGTTCCAGCGCTACCGCGTCTACCCCAGGGGAAAGGAACTCGCCGCCGTCGTCGTCCTGATGTACGCCGTCGCCGACCTCTTCATGCCCTCAGGCATCAAGTACGGCGTCCTCGTCGTGGGCATCCTCGTCGGCTGCCTCCTTCCGGACTCATGGAAAGTAGACGACTAAAAATCCCCATCATCTGCAAAAAAGCATCTCCTCAAAACGCGCAGCTGCCGCGCCGGGGAGATGCTTTTGTCTTTGATAATACACATAAAAAAGTACCTCGTCGCCAACGCGTAGCGAATAACGCGTCTATGGTGACAGAGGTACCTTTTGAAGTCAGTATAAAAGAAATGGTGACAAATATCAAGAGACCATTTTACTGGATGACGTAGGTGCCGTTGTCTTCGAGGGTGCCTTTGAGACCGAAGAGGGCAGCTGCTTCGTTGGCATTAACGTAGAGGGAGCCGCCTTTGGAGATGCCCGGTGCTCTTCCGTACTTGGTCCTGACCTGCTGCCAGTTCGGGGACCATTCGGCACGGACGCCTGCCGCATTGGCGACGGGCATGACAGGGATGTAGACAGCGCCGTCTTTGCCGAGGGCCTTGTCGGAAAGCTTCGTTCCTTTGACGTAAAGGTCGTAGACTTTGGCGACGTAGTTCGGCTGGCCGTCGGAGGATTCGATGGCTTCCCTGACCTGGTCTTCATTCACGAAAGCAGAGGCGCCGTAAGGAGCGAGCTTATTTTCGATATCCTTGACGGTCAGCGGTTCTCTGTGGTAACCGTCGGGATAGACGTAGTAGGTCAGCGTCTTGTCCGGCTGCACGTGGATGACGACGCGTTCGTAGATGATGTCGACGGGAATGCCTTTGACAATGTGCGCATAAAGGTCTTCGACGTCTTTTTCATTGAGGCGGACGCAGCCATGGGACGCATAGGTGCCGATGGCAGAGGGGACGTTTGTCCCGTGGATGCCGTAGTTGCCGCCGATGCCGATCCAGCGGTAGCCGATCGGGCAGTCAGGGCCGGATGGGATTTCCACTTCCGGATGGTCCGGATCGATCCATGTCGGATTGATTTCCATATCGACGACTTTTCTTCTGCCGACAGGCGTCGGAGAGTCAGGCTTGCCTGGAGCGACCGGGTACATGCGGATGCCCACGTCTCCCTGATAGAGCGTCAGGAGGCGGCTGGCAAGGTTGATTTCTATGCGCTTGTCTTCAAAGGCAGGCTTCTTCTTTCCTTCCTTTTCGGTTGTTTCTGCCTTGGTCTCTGCCTTGGCCGGCGTGATTTTGACCTGGACAGGCGCTTCTTTTTCAGGCGCTGCCTTCACTGTCTCTGCGGCAGGCGCGCTGGATGTGATCGTAACAATGGGAGCCGGCGCTTGCTTCCCCTTACTGGATGCCGGAGTCTTGGCCTCAATCCCGATGACGGGCGAGAGCGCGATCACGATCGATGCGGCCAGAATGATTTTCTTCAGCAATGCAATTTCCCCTTTTTATGAAAACCCTTCCCGGGTATAAAGAAACAGATGGATTCCATGTCTTGCGACATATTGACAGGATACCGCAAAGGCGGCCCTGTGTCAAAGGAATGCATCCGTTATTTTTCTGTCAGAAATGAGGCCCTCCCGCGTGGCGTTTCTCACGCTCGCCGGTAAGCTCCTCAAGAAGGTTCGGCGGTGTTTCACTCTTCCACACCCAGTCAGGCGCTGCTTCTTCAGCCCTTTCCTTCGCCGCTTTCAGGTCGTAGTAGACCTGCCACTTGGCTTCGACGAGTTCATGGCCGGTCTGGCGCAGGAGGTAGGCCGGATGGAAGGTCGGCATGACGGGTATCCCGTGGTAGTCGATCCAGTGTCCGCGCGAACGGACGATGCCCGCGTCTCTTCCCAGAAAGAAACGGAGGGCGACTTTGCCAAGGCCGATGATGACCTTCGGCTTTACTTGCCGGATTTCTTCAGCAAGCCATATGGATCCGCAGAAATGGCCTTCCTCGATCGTCGGCGTGCGGTTGCCGCGCGGGCGGCACTTCACGATATTCGTCACATAGACATGGTCGCGCGTGATGCCGACGGAGGCGAGAGCTTTGTCGAGGAGCTGTCCCGACGGACCAATCAGGGGTCCGCCGTAATCATCTTCCACACGCCCGGGGCCCTCCCCAACGATCATGAGCGGAGCATCGGCCGGGCCTGTCGAAAGGACGGGGCCGAGGCCTCCCTCATCACGGAGATGGCAGCGATGGCAGGCTTCGATGGTGCGTTTGATTTCCTCATGCGACGCATACGACATCTGCCTTTCCCTTGCCAGGCGGTCTTCGGGATCCTCATGTCCGAATAAATCCATAATATTTCCCTCTTTCCAAGGTCAGGATCACTGCATATCGGGCGGCGGTTCCTGATTCGTGATTTCATAAAACAGCGTGAACTGGCCGGCGAAGTGGAGCTTCACAGTGTCGACCGGACCGTTTCTGTTCTTGGCCAGGATGATTTCCGTTTCATTCTTTCTCGGGTCATCATCCTCGATTTCACGGTTGTAGTACGCTTCGCGGTAAAGGAAGCTGACCATATCGGCATCCTGTTCCAGAGATCCGGATTCACGGAGGTCGGAGAGGAACGGCCTGTGGTCCTGACGCGCTTCGACGCTTCGGGAAAGCTGGGAAAGCGCGATGACGGGGACATTCAGCTCACGGGCAAGGCTCTTCAACGATCGGGAAATCTCGGAAATTTCCTGCTGGCGGTTATCCCCGCTTCTTGCGGCGCTCTTGGCCTGCATCAGCTGGAGGTAGTCGATCATGATGATGTCGAGCCCCTGCTCGGCCTTGAGGCGGCGGCACTTGGAGCGGATCTCGGAGACCGAGACGCCCGGCGTGTCGTCGATATACAGCGGCGCATCCATGAGGACGCTGGCTGCATTGGCGAGCTGGTCCCATTCCTTCTGCGTGGAAATGCGGCCGGTGCGGAGCTTGGCACTGTCGATCAGGGCCGTGGAGCAGAGAAGTCTCTGCACGAGCTGCTCTCGGGACATTTCCAGAGAGAAGAAGGCAACATGCTTGTGCGCCGAGGAAATACTCATATTCTTTGCCATATTGAGGACGAAGGCCGTCTTACCCATGGACGGGCGGGCAGCGACGATGATGAAGTCGCCCTTCTGGAAGCCGCTCGTCAGAGCATCCAGGGACGGGAAGCCCGTCGCAATGCCTGTGATCGTTTCCTTATTGCGGAACTTTCTGGAAATTTCTTCCAGCTCGTTCTGCACGGCTTCCCCGATCGGCGTGAAGTCGCTCTTTCTTTCATCCCTCGTGACTTCGAGGATGGACTTTTCCGCATTGTCCGTGATGTCTTCGACCGCATCCTGCTCGGAATACGCTTCCTCGGCAATGATGCCGGCCGCATCGATCAGGCGGCGCAGCTTGGCCTTGCCTGCCACGATATCGGCATGGCGGTCGACGGACTTCGGGGAGATGACATTCATGGGGAGTTCATTGATGTAAAGAACGCCGCCCACATCGTCGAGGCGCCCCATGCGCTTCAATTCTTCCGTGACCGTCAGGATATCCGCCGGCTCGCCCCTGTGGGACAAGTTCAGGATCGCCTTGAAAATGACGGCATCCGCCTCGCGGTAGAAATCCTCCGGCGTCAGCTTGTCCTCTGCCATAAGGATCGCATCCTTGTCGAGGAGCATAGCGCCCAGGACGGACTTCTCCGCATCCACATTCTGCGGCGGGACGCGGGACAGGATCATCGAGCTCGTGTCCGGCTTCGGTTCACGCCGAAAGTCTCCCTGGCCGCGTTTTTTTGTATCTGCCAAACCAATTCCTCCTTATACCGGCAAAGGCTCCTCGCCTGCCGTCTTGGGTGTCCTGACAAGCATCTTGTCGAGTACTTCCCGGATATTCTTCACCGGCGTGACGGTCAGGCCCAGGTGCCCTTCCTCGATATCCGAACGGTTTCCCTCCGGAATAAGGATGCCCTTCATGCCCGCCTGACGCGCGCCGAATGCTTTTTCATACACGCCGCCGACCGGCTTCACTTCGCCGGAGAGGGAAATTTCCCCTGTCACAGCATAGTCCTGCCGGAGCGGTATCTTTTCCACGGCTGAAATGATCGCCGCCGTGATGGCGCTGCCCGCCGAGGGGCCGTCTATATTTCCGCCGCCCACGATATTGACGTGGAGGTCGTAATCGGAAAGGACCTTGTCCGTGAGCTCGCGCACCACCGATGCCGCCGTTGCGACGGAATCCTTGGCCATGGAACCGGCCGTTTCATTGAAATGGATCGTCCCTTTTCCTTCTTCCCTTGCCGGGAATGCGGTCGCTTCGATTTCGACCGTGCTTCCCCAGTACCCTGCAACGCCAAGGCCGTAAATATGGCCGACCTTCGGCACGTCGCTTGCCACCTTGTCATACCACGGGGAGAGGCGGGATGCCATCGCTGTCTTCTTCATGAGATCGAGCGTGATGACAGGCGCATCGGCGCTCCCCTTCTCATAGACGGCAAGCCCGTAGGCATCCGCCAGAAGGGACACGGCCTTTCTGCCTTCCATCGTGTACTCGCTGATGAGGCGGGCGACGCCGTCGTCCAAGTGCACCTTGAGCTTCTCGGCTGCATGATTGACGATTTCAATGACATGCTCCGGCTGGAGCGGGTCGAAGAAAACTTCTGCGCAGCGCGAGCGGATCGCCGGATTGATTTCCGACGGGTCCCTTGTCGTAGCACCGATCAGGATGAAATCTGCCGGTGCGCCTTCCTTGAAAAGTTTCCTGATATATTCCGGGATGCCCGGCGCATCTTCATCATAGTAAGCCGATTCGAAATGAACCCTCTTGTCTTCGAGCACCTTGAGGAGCTTATTCAGCATCATCGGATCGAGTTCGCCGATTTCATCAATGAAAAGGACGCCGCCATGCGCATCCGTCACAAGGCCGGGCTTTGGTTCCGGGATGCCTTCATCCGCCAGATCCCTCTGCGCGCCCTGATAGATCGGATCATGGACAGAACCGATCAATGGGTTCGTCATGTCCCGGCTGTCCCAGCGGAGCGTTGTGCCGTCGCATTCGACAAATGGCGCATTCTCGCCAAAGGCCGTGAAAGGAAGCTTCTTCGCTTCGTCCAGGACCAGCCTTGCCGCCGTCGTCTTGCCGACACCCGGAGGCCCGTAAAGGATGAGGTGCTGCGGATACGGGGATGCGATGCGGGAAGCCAGCGCCTTCACGGCACGGTCCTGCCCCACGATTTCAGATAAGCTCTGCGGACGGACGACCTGCATGACCGTGGAAGTCAGCTTCACCTTGTCCATCGCCTCGAGCTTTTCCATCTTCTTCCTGTTCGCAGGAGACTCGCCCTCGCCCATTTCTTCTTCAATGATTTCCTGACGGATCTCATTCACATATTCCTGATGACGTTCGTCCAGACGATCAGCGATCTTTTCCTCGAGCTGCTTTTCCACCGCCTGGCGCGCCAGCATTTCTGCCAGCTTGTCCTCCAGTTTATCCAGGGTGGCGGGGATCTCATCGTCAGCTGGCTGGTGCGTGTATTCGCGGCTCTCCAGGATGAGCCGCTCCATTCCGATCAGCCGGATTCGCGGATTCTCGTCATGAATATATTTCAAAGCGTTGAACCGGCTCGCCTGCACGATGATCTGTTCCGATCCGACAGCGCTGGCGTAAATGCTGTAAATCGCATTGATCTGGCGGTTCAGATCCTCATCGGAAATCCCGCTTCCATCGACGCGGTTCAAAAGCCGGCCCAGCAAATCTTTCACATCTTCCATCTTGGTATCCCCCCATTCTTTCAGCCGCATGCTGCGACCTCTTCCTACTATTTTACACCATAAGGGAGCATCTATGCATCTATTGTCAAATCTGCCCTCTTCCTATAAGATAAGGGAAACAAGGAGGCCTCATGGAACCACATTTCATAGACAACGAAGAAAGACAGCGCCTTCGCGCGAAAATAGAAAAGGAAGTCAGCGCCATGGGCTACCCGCCCGAATTCGGCACCGCCCTCGCCGCCGGACTTGGCACCGAACGCGCCATGGGAAAAATGCTCCACTACCTCACCCATGTTGACATGCCGAGCATGGAAGAAATCGCCGACGAAATGGTCGCCATCTGCGACGACCGCTCCTTCTGGCGCGAAAAGAAAGAAGCGGAATTCTATCAGAACAAGTACAACGAAATGCTCTGGCAGAGCAAATTCGAAGACGATGAAGATGAATAAGAAACAGGAAATAGAAAATAGGAAAGGACTGCGGGAATGATTGCTCATCCTGCAGTCCTTTTTGCTTGCCTTATTTCCCTATTTCCTTATGCATCATGGATGACGAGGAGGGATTTGATGGCTTCTCTTCTGTCCATGGCATCGTATGCTTCCTGGATCTGATCGAGGGTGAATCTCTTGGTGAAGACTTTTCCTGGATGGATGGTGCCGTTCAGGACGGCGGGGAGAAGGATGTTTCTTACATAGGTCGTGACTGGTGCGACGCCGCCTCTAAGTCCTACGTTCTTCCAGAAGAGGATGGAGGTATCGACGTCTTCTCCATGCGGTACGCCTACGCGTCCTACGATGACTCCCGGGCGGCATACTTTGGCTGCTGTATCAAGCGAGAGCTGTGTGCCTACGCATTCAAGGGCAGCGTCGGCGCCGGATCCGTGGGTCATCGCCATGACTTTGGCGACAGCTTCATCGCCTCTTTCTGCGACGATGTCTGTTGCACCGAATTCAAGGGCGAGTTCCTGGCGGTCTACGTGGCGGCTCATGGCAATGATGCGCTTGGCTCCGCGCATTCTGGCGGCAATGACGCCGCAGAGGCCGACAGCGCCGTCACCCATGACGACGACGGTATCCCCTTCCTTCACTTCAGCCGAAGCGGCGGCATGGTAGCCGGTCGCCATGACATCGGCCAGTGTCAGGAAGGAATTGAGGTCGGCATCGGTGTAGTCCGAAGCTTCGCCCGGTACTTTGATCAGGGCCCAGCCCGCATTCTTGAAGCGGACATATTCTGCCTGATACCCTGCATTCATTTCCTGCGGCGCATTGAGGCAGTTGCCGTCAAAGCCGGCCTGGCACGCAGCGCACCAGCCGCAGCCGTGGGTGAATGAAGCGATGACGAAATCGCCTTTCTTGACCGTCGTGACAGCGCTTCCGACTTCTTCGACGACGCCGATGGCTTCATGACCCGTGAAGCTTCCATGCGGACGCGGATTGATGCCGCGGAACCACCAGAGGTCCGAACCTCAGACGCATGCACGCAGCACGCGGATCACGGCTTCATTCTCGCCTTCTACCTTCGGGATCGGCACTTCATTATTGACCTCGACACGTCCTGGTTCTACAAATACTCCTGCTTTCATCTCTATTCCCCCCTTACCGGCATTCCTGCCGTAACAAATGCATTCTTTCCTACCTTAAGTATAAAAAGAAAAGACAGCCGAATCAATTCAAATCCGGCCATCTTTCTATAAGAAAAACTTATGAAATTCTATATTCCTTCATCTTTCCGAATAGCAGCAAGGAGTCCTCTGCATCCGTCCAGAATATCCCGGTACGTTTCCTTGAAATCTCCCGTGTACCAGGGATCGGCAACCTCGCCGGGCCTGTCCGTGTAATCCATCAGGAGGTGCAGCTTTTCCTTCCGACCGCCCGTCAGAAGAAGCAGGTGTCGCCAGTTCTCCTCATCCATCCCGATGATGATATCATTTTCCTCATAATCCGCCTTCGTCATGCGGCGGGCTTTCCTCTTCTCGAAAGGCACGCCCATTGCCGTCAGCATCCTCTTGGCCGGCGGGTACATATCATTTCCTATTTCCTCCGACGTCATAGCAGCTGAGGAAACGAAAATTTCCTGAGAAAGCCCTGCCTTCTCCACCAGATCCTTCATGATGAATTCCGCCATCGGCGAACAGCAGATATTGCCGTGGCAGATAAAAAGCACGCGGTACATGGTTCCTCCTTTTGGCGGATTTCCGCCTGACTTCTTTTCTTCCAATATACCACATTTATACTACATTTTTAGATAGTATAGTAAAGATGGTACAGTAATTGCCCATCTCCTTCGATTTATCCATAACTCCTATAATAATATTATATAGCACCAATTACATTTTTTATGGTATCCTTTAGTTGTCGATAGAAATATTTGAATTACCCGACATACCCCCGTATGCAGGTCCGGGACGTCTCTCTCCCGGCATAGACAATCCCCCATGCAGGAAATCCATTCGGTTTCCATCGGGTTCATCACGGCTGCATCTGGCCGGAGCTCTGGAGGGAGGAGGGATGAAAGAAAGGTTCCTTCCTCTGCCGGGGAGCCGTATCGAAAGAGACGGTACGAAAAATGTTTGAAAAATATCCATTCGGAAATACGGAGACGAGAATCCTGAGTGAGTGCTGCCTCCTCTCAGGTTCAGCGAGGCATCCGAATGATGAGGATTTGGCCAAGGTCGAAACTTTTGCAAGGGTCATGTACCAGCATCTCAAGGATCAGTAAAAAGGAGGGAGAAATGAATCGATTCTTCCTTCTGAAAATGAAAAGGATGTACAGCGGGAAATCCCATGTACATCCTTTTTTGGTGTCTCAATTATTTTCTTTTGCTTTTTCGATGGCCTTCAGGAGGAATGCCATGTTTTCTCCGAGGTTCTGCATGTTGGCCATGCCTTCTTTGTCTTTTTCGACTTCGCCCGGGAGTCTTCCGTAGGCCATGTTCCAGTAGGTCGATCCTGCCACGACCATTTCATGGTTCAGGAAGAAATGGTTCATGGTATCGATGGCCTGCAGGGGGCCAGCTCTTCTGGCAGCGGCGACGGCGGCGCCTACTTTGTGTTTCACGAGGCCCGGGTTCAGGTCGCAGACGACGGCCGCTCTTTCGAGGAATGCCTGCATGTTGGCGGATACATTGGCGGAATAGGACGGGGAGCCCAGAAGCACGCCGTCTGCTTCTTTTATTTTTTCGAAGACTTCGCGGAAGCAGTCGTTCTTATGGACGCAGTTTCCTCTTCCTGCGCATGCCCAGCACGCTTTGCACGGCTCTATGACGGTCCCGGCGAACTGGACGAGCTCGGTCTCGATGCCTTCCTTCTCAAGGGCTTCGAAGACCTTCCGCATCATGATTGCTGTGTTTCCGTTCTTTCTTGCGCTTGCACAGATGCCCAGTACTTTCATCATGCCATCTCCTTTTCCCATTCACGAAGCGTGGAAATGCCGGCTTTATCCGCCAGACTTTCCAGGCTGCTGATTTCATCTCCGGTCAGATGGATGTCCGCCATCTTTGCGGCTTCTTCTACCTGATAGACTTTCGTCACGCCGATAATCGGAAGCGTCCCTTTGGCAATCGCCCATGCGCCTGCGATCTGGGATGGCTTTGCTCCATGCGCCTTTCCGATTTCTCTCAATGCTTCGACGAGTTTCCCGATTTCCTTCCAGTACGAATTGTAGGAATTGCCGCGCCCTGTTCCTTCAGGAAATGGATGTGCTTCGTCGTACCTTCCGGAGAGCGCGCCCTGCTCCAATACCATGTAGGAGAAGAATGTGATGCCATGCTCTTTGCAGTAATCCAGGATGCCTGCTTTTTCGGAGGAGCGGTGCAGGAGACTGTAATGGTTCTGGATGGCGGAAATGGAAAGTCCGCCTTCTGCCAGGATTTCCTGCGCTCTCTTGATTTCAGCAAGGTTATGATTGGAAACGCCGATTTTCCCGATCTTTCCGCTCTTGGCGAGAGGAATGAGGTCCTTCGTCCAGCGTTCGACGTCCATCGGGTTGTGGATCCAGTAGATATCCACGTAGTCCGTGTGAAGACGGGAGAGGCTTCCCTCCAGCATCTTTTCCATGGCGTCATCCCCGGGGCCTGCAATCTGCGGGGTGAATTTCGTGGAAATGAGGACATCTTCTCTTGGCACATCCTTCACGAAATTGCCCAGGATTCTTTCGGACGTTCCTTCTCCGTAGACGGCTGCTGTGTCCCAGAGGGTCAGTCCTTTTTCCATGGCTTTATCAAAAACGGGACGGAGGTCGTCCTCGAAGTAGTGATTTCCGAAAACCTGGTCTCCGCCAGCCATGCCGGTGCCCCAGGACCATGCGCCCAGTGCGAGGGGCGGTAATTTCTTTTCTGTCATGTCGTTCACCTTCCATATTTCACTTAGGACTTTATTCTACTCATTTCCGCGAGATATTTAAAATACTCTTTAATTATCCCTAGATATTCATATTTCAAATATCTTCTCTTTCCTGTACAATGAAGAAATAAGGAGGTGTTCCATGGAAATCCGTGTATTACGATACTTTCTGGAAGTGGCGAGGGAAGAGAATATCACAAAGGCGGCGGCTTTTCTCCACGTGTCGCAGCCGACGCTGTCCCGGCAGCTGAAGGAACTGGAGGAGGAACTGGGCCGGCCTCTTTTCGTCAGGAGCAGCCACCGCATCCATCTGACGGATGAAGGACAGCTTCTCCGGAAACGCGCGGAGGACATCCTCGACATGGTGGACAAGACGGCCTCTGAATTCAAATCGCTGGATGAAATCACCGGCGGCGACATCCGCATCGGGTGCGCGGAATCGTCCGGGCTGTCCTTTTTCATGCATGCGGCGCGCGCTGTGCAGAAGCGCTACCCGAATATCCATTTCCATTTCTACAGCAGTGGGACGAATGCCGTGACAGAGCGCATCGACAAGGGTCTCCTCGACATGGCCGTCATCGTGCAGAGCGCCGATCTTTCCAAGTACAACTGCATCACTGTCCCCTACAAGGACCGCTGGGGAATCCTTGCCAGGGACGATGATCCGCTGGCCGGGAAATCCTGCATCACGCTCGATGAATTGAAAGACCTTCCTCTCATCGTCTCCCGTCAGGGGATGCAGGAAGAACTGCTCTCCTGGTTCGGGGAAGAAACACCCCGCCTCCACATCGCGGCGACGTATGATCTTCTTTTCAATACGACGCTCATGGTGAAGGAGGGACTGGGCTACCCCATCGGTTTTGACAATCTTGTCCATACAGGAAAAGGAAGCGGCCTCGTCTTCATCCCGCTCTCCCCCGAGCTATCCTCGCCCATGCATGTCATATGGAAGAAATACCAGGCATTCACGCCGGCGTCAAAGATACTGCTGGAAGAGCTGGAGAAGGAGCTGAGGTAAGGGGGAGAAAAACCTTTGAGGATTGGAAAACCGTAAAACCAGCCTTCGGCTGTGGTAATCAACCCTTTTGAAAACCATAAAACCAAGGCTTTGCCTTGAGGAAATGCAACTCATCCGCCCCGTACACTAACTTATGAGACATTTGTGTTGCTACCGCTACTGTCAACTGGTATACGGCGCACCTTCCCTTCCAGGGCAAGGTCAAGGGCATTCTTCCCCGTCTGGGAAGGCGAGTATAGAAACCCATATAAAAAAGATGCACAGCGTTTTGTTGTGCATCTCTTTTTTGTTTCTTTTATCTTCTGCCTGGTTTTCTGAATCCGGGTCTTGGGGGTCTCGGGCCTTTGGGGCCTTTGCCTTCCTGTGCTTTGGCGATGGCTTCCTGGGCTTCGCCGCCTTTGCCCAGACGGCCGGTCTGGACGGAGGTTTTCTTGGCTGTCATGTACCATACGTGGAGTTTGTCTGTCTTGCCTTCTTTGATGCCCTTGGCTGTGGGATCGTTCGGGTAGAGTTTCACGTAGTTGGACATGGATTTCTTCGCGTTTTTCTTGTCATCAGAGGAGACGAGTTCGATGTCCATCGCCAGTTTGATGAGGAATACGAGAAGAAGGAAGGGGTAGACGGCCAGGATGTAGATGTCCTCTACGTAGGCAAGGCCGATCATGACGAGAGCGCCTACGATGCTGAATACGCAGACGGCTGCTTTCAGCGTGAGGGATTTCCTGAACATCGGCTCCATAGCGGAGAGCCAGATGTTGCCGTTGGATTTGTAGTAGTGCAGGAATTCCTGGTTCTTGAAGTTTTTATCGCGGCTGTGGGCTGCGACGATCTGATCCACGATGTTCGTCACGTTCTTCTTCATCTGCAGCATGCGGTAGTTCAGAACGAAAAGGACGGTCGTGAGGATAATGACAAGGATGACTGTCAAATTCATGAATGGTGCTCCTTCTTTGGCTTTAGGTGTGAGAGATCCGCCCGCGTTGGCAGGCGGATCCTCATAAGCCTTCAGCTTTTTGATTAAAGTCCGAATCTGGCAAAGATTTCATCGACATGGACGAGCATCGGCTTGTAGTCGAAGCATGCCTTGATTTCTTCTTCGTTCAGATACTTTCTGACGTCTTCGTCTTTGCAGAGGTTTTCATAGAAGTCTTCACCCTGCAGCCAGCGTTTCATAGCGTTTCTCTGTACCCAGCGGTAAGCGGTGTCTCTGTAAGCGCCTTTGGCAACGAGGGCCAGGAGTACTCTCGGGCTGTAAATGAGGCCGCCGGTGAGGTTCAGGTCAGCCATCATCTTTTCCGGATAAACGAGGAGCTTGTCGATCAGACTGGTCGTCTGGTCCAGGATGTAGTCAAGAGCGATGGTAGCATCCGGAATGATGACACGTTCTACGGAAGAGTGGGAAATATCTCTTTCATGCCAGAGCGGAATGTCTTCGAATGCCGGTACGCTGTAGCCTTGGATGACTCTTGCCATGCCGCAGATTCTTTCAGATTTGACCGGGTTTCTCTTATGTGGCATTGCGGAGGAGCCTTTCTGTTTCGGGCTGAAGTATTCTTCTGCTTCTCTGACTTCGGTTCTCTGCAGGTGGCGGACTTCCAGAGCGATCTGGGAAAGAACGCCTGCAATGACGCCGAGGGTGGAGATGTATTCAGCATGGTGATCGCGCTGAACGACCTGGGTAGCTACGACTTCAGGAGTGAGGCCGAGTTTCTGGCATACGTAGGTTTCTACGAATGGATCGATATCCGCATAGGTGCCAACGGCGCCGGAGAGTTTGCCGACTGCCATTTCTTCAGCAGCACGTTTCATTCTTTCGATGTTGCGGAGGGTTTCGGAGTACCAGAGCAGAATTTTCAGGCCGAAGGTGGTCGGTTCAGCATGGACACCGTGTGTTCTGCCGATGGTTGGTGTGTACTTGAATTCCACAGCTCTTCTCTTCAGAACTTCTGCGAGTTTTTCCAGATCGGCAATGAGGACCTGGGATGCCTGTTTGATCTGGACATTGAGTCCGGTATCCTTGACGTCGGTGGAGGTCAGGCCCATGTGGATGTACTTGGCTTCATCGCCTACGTATTCGCCGACGTTTGTCAGGAAAGCAATGATGTCATGGTTGATTTCATGGTCGATTTCATGAATGCGGTCTACGTCGAAGTTTGCCTTTTCCTTGATGACCTTTACTGCTTCTTCAGGAATGCGGCCCAGTTTCGCGTTTGCTTCGCAGGCTGCGATCTCGACATCCAGCATTGTCTGCCATTCATTTCTTTCGTCCCAAATCTTGCCCATTTCAGGACGTGTGTACCTTGGAATCATTTAAATATCCCCTTTCGGTTGACCAATGCGGGCGCAAATTTCACGACCCACGACTACGCCGGCTGCGGAGGCCTGTGCAAGACCCCTGGTGATGCCGGCTCCATCACCAATAGCAAAGAAATTAGGAATCACTGTTTCAAGCTTGTTTGACAGCTCGATCCGGGAGGAATAGAACTTCACTTCCACGCCATAGAGAAGCGTGTGGCGTGAATTGGCTCCCGGCGCTACCTTATCCAGCGCTTCGAACATCCCCATAATATCCTTTAAGAAGCGATATGGCAAGACCAAAGATAAATCTCCCGGTGCAGCAGATGGCATTGTCGGCTGGACAAGGCCTCTCCTGATGCGTTCCGGCGTCGAACGGCGTCCGTCGCGAAGGTCGCCCAGACGCTGTACGATCGGGCCGCCGCCCAGCATATTGGCAAGGGATGCGATGTACTTGCCGTATTCGATCGGTTCATGGAAAGGTTCGGTGAACTGCTTGGAAACAAGGATCGCAAAGTTTGTATTCTGGCTCTTCTTATTCGCATAAGAATGGCCATTGACCGTCATGAGGCCATTGTTATTTTCCGTGACGACGAAGCCGTACGGGTTCATGCAGAAGGTGCGGACGCGGTCGTCGAAGTCTTCGGAGAAATAAACGAGCTTGGACTCATAGCAGAGATCGGTGATCGGTTCATAAATTTCAGCCGGAGATTCTACGCGGACACCGATGTCGACAGCATTCGACTTCGTCTTGAGGCCCAGTCTCTTCGCCTCGCCGGCAAACCATTCAGCACCGTCACGGCCCGGAGCGGAAACGAGGTACTTGCAGTGGTACGTTTCTCCGCCAGCCACAACACCAAGGACGCTGCCGTCCTTATCCGCCAGAATCGTGTCGACCGGCGTCTTAGCGATGACAGTCACATTATTCGGCAGGCTGTCTCTCATATGGGAGAGGATTTCGCTGTTCACGTCAGTCCCCAAATGACGGATGCGGGCAGGAATGAAAGCCAGGTCAGCCGCAGCTGCCTTTCTCTTCAGCGCATGGAGTTCCTCCAGATGCTCATCCCCGTAGACCTTCCTGTCTGCCCCGCCGAACTGGCAGTAAATGGAATCTACGTAGGAAATCAGGCGGGACAGTTCGCCCTTATTCATGTAATCGTCCAGATTGCCACCGTAATCCGTCGTCAGCGTCAGCTTCCCGTCAGAGAAAGCCCCCGCTCCGCCCCAGCCGGAGACAATATTCGCGCGCCTGTCGCTCGCCGGCGCCGTCCTGTTCTTGTTCAAAGCGATACGATCGCGGATATCCAGCCCTTTTTCAAGAATCAGCACAGAAAGGCCCGTATCTGCGATTTCCAGCGCAGTGAAAATCCCCGCAGGGCCTGCGCCAATAATAATCACATCATAATTCTTAGCCATGTAACGCACTTCCGATTTCATCAAATCCGGCGAAAAGCGCCGTTCCCGCCCGCCTCTGGGAAAACAGGCAACAAAAAAGCCCCGCATGGGGGCCGGATCATCTGTAAAAGATTATCCCTTTTTTTATTTTACAGAAGTGAAGAAGGAAATGCAAGGGAAAAGGAAATCTGAAATCGCTGAATGCAAAAAAGGATGGTGAAGGAAATCCTCCCTCATCATCCTCTTTTTATTTTTACTTCATTAGTCGTCGTCAACGAAAATCTGCTGTGCTGCCTTGTAGCTCAGGGAAATATCCCCGATCGGCGTGGAAAGAAGAATCGGACCTTCGTACGGTTCCTTCTCCTTCACAGTCACTTCCATGTCGATGCCGATATTCTTGCCCTGGACATAATCCATCAGCGTGTAATCTTCCATGACACGGCGGATGTGGCTCATCTCGCCCACTTCCAGATCGCTCAGGAGGCGGTGCGTAATGCCGGAACGGCTGCCGTCCTTTCTCGGGATCGGATCACCGCGCGGTGTATGGACCGGATGATCCAGGAAATTGTCCAGTCTTTCAGACAATGGTTCCGTCGTCTGGTGTTCCAGACCCTCTGCGATTTCATGTGCCTCGCTCCAGGAGAAATCCAGTTTCTCTACGAGGAACACTTCCCACAGAGAATGATAACGCAGCAGGCGGCCTGCCTCGCGGCGGCCCTTCCTCGTCATCTTGCTGCCCTTGTATGCCGTATAGTCCACATACCCCTGCTTCTGCAGCTTCGTAATCATTTCACTAACAGACGGAGGCGATACATGGAGCATGTTTGACAGTTCCTTGTTCGTCACCAGCTCATGGGATTCGCTGATGAGATAAATCGCTTTCAGATAATCTTCCTTGCCGGATGTCATTTTCTTTATACCCTCTTTCTCTCATCATCACCGGGAAAAATAGTCATTCCCTAAATTTTTATACCGATACTCTTGTTTAATTTTATTATATGCCATCCAGTAATTTTTTTACAGTATAAAAATTGATTTTTGGGAAGAAAATCGAAATATAAAGCGGCATCTTCTTCGAAAATTACAGGTTAACCATAAAATGTTAAATAATTAATAAACAAATCTTTATACAGGTTAATTCAGAACAATTTCCATTTCAAGTGCCTTATTCTCCGATATTTTCGAAAGAAATGAAGAACGCAGAATCATTTCTCTTCGATTTCGGACCGTTTTCCTGCGTTGACAATCCCTGCCAGCCACCTTATAGTAAAAGATACCCGTTTCTATTTTAGCCATGATAGAAAATTTTTTTTTATTAGGCTGGAATATTTTTTGAATCATATGATTCGACAAAGGAGAAGTATATGAAGAAACTCATCGCCGCAGCAATCCTTTTCGCTGCCCTCTTTGCAGGCGCCCAGACCGCATCCGCTGATGTCTACGTCAATGGCTACCGCAATCAAAACGGCAACTACGTCCAGCCTCATCACCGCACGTATCCAGATGGCAACCCAAACAATAACTACAGCCACAGAGGAAACTACAATCCCTGGACAGGACAGCCAGGAGACAGATAACCTGGAATGAAAAAGAGAAGCCTCTTCACGAGACCTCTCTTTTTTTATTTTTACTATTCTCTTCTTCCTGCCTTGATGCGTTTCAGGATATCGCTCCCGATTTCCAGATTCAGGTACGCATAGCAGTATGCATTCAGGACGAATATCAAAGCCACCATGATGATGCCCGACGTCGTGAAGACTGTCTTGCCGGGATCCGGGTCGAAGCCGAAAATCTGGGACAGCGGCTGCCATGCCCAGCGGACGAACGTCACCAGACGGTCGATCATCGACGAAAGCGCATCCGCGATCCCCAGAATATAAATGGAGAAAACAATCTTGTACGACATTTCCACAATATAGGCAAGCGCCGTCAGATTCAGCGTCTTTGCATACGACAGCTTATGGCGGAAACCATACCCCATCGCAAGACCGAGAGCCGCCGCGTAGAAAGCCGTCGTCAGCCCGATTTCAGGCCCGCCGAACATATTCACGATCAGGACTTCAGCCACGCAGGTGCCAAGTCCCCATTTCATGCCATGGAAATCACAAATGATGGCAATCGGAACTGCCGCCGCAATCATCGTAACGAAAACCAGGAACGGCGCCAAAAGCTTCAGCAGCACCAGGAGCGCCGCAATCGCAGCAGCCGCCGCTGCCTCCGTCAAATACTTCGTTCTTCTAACAGCAGGATTCACGTTTTCTCCTCTCCGAAAGAAGCCGCCATGGCCTCCTTCTCCTCTTTCTTCATACGTTTCAAACGGTATTCCATCGAACGGGCCTCATGCTCCCTTCCCCACTCACGATACCACGCCAGAACCACAGGAAGCCGGCTCCTCGTATACCGCGCGCCCTTCCCGGAATTATGCACTGCCACGCGCCGATGCACATCATCCACCGTGAATCCCGTATAAAGGCTCCCGTCCGCGCACCGCACCATGTAAGTGAAATACTTCCGCTCTTCCTTCTCCGTCGTTTCTTCGCTCATGTCCGTTTCTTCTCATTACCACAGGAAAATAATATCCTTTATTATACCATGGAGTGCATAGAGGAAATTCAGGGATGATTGCTGTCATTAGTAATCGGAATATACTTCATCACCTCTGACACGCATCCTTCCAGGTCTTTCTTGATGTCTGTCTCCCAAAAGCGAAGAACCAGCCATCCCATTTCCGTTAAATTATCATTAACCTCTTTATCCCTTTCGACGTTTCCTGTTAATTTTCTTTTCCAAAAATCCTTATGCGTGTCAATGTGATTCGTCAGGGATTCCAAATTCCTTCCATGCCAAAAATCCCCGTCAACAAAGATTGCAATATGGCTTTTAGTTATGGCAATATCAGGTATTCCTGGCAAGCGCCTGTCATTTTTTCTATAACGGACACCCTTATGCCAAAGTGCTTTTCGTAATAGGATTTCTGCTTTAGTGTCACGGTTCCGAATATGTGTCATATTCTTATGCCGCTGTTCTTTTGTCAAGACGTCCAATGAGTCCGCCCCCCGTTTTTGCAGGTGTCTATAGCAAAAACCGGCCCTTGCAGGACCGGTCTTGATAACTAAAAATGAAGTTCAGTTTGTGCCTCTTCCTTGTTTCCTTTTACTTTCTTCTCATGATAAATATCAAAATCTCTTTGGTATGAATCAGGATGCACAAAGCACTCATTAATTGCCTTAGCCAAGGAATAAGCAAGTCTTACAGGTACCGCATTCCCGATTTGCCGGAAGATTGGGCCAAATGCGGGCTTTCCCGTCGACGTTTCAAAATGGAAATTATCAGGAAATGTCTGCAATCTGGCTGCTTCACGCGGTGTAATTGACCGGTTCTGTTTAATGTCCGGATGAATAAAGAAGTGACCGTCCTTGGATAAATGTGCGACAACCGTCTGTGCATATGAAAGATTATCTGCAACGACGCTGAATCTGTCCAGGAAAGAAGTGGTATTCTTATGAGTCAACATTTCTTTAGGAAGGTCCGTATATTTCAGGCGCGTTTGATTTCGATTCCATGCCTCGACAACCCTGCGGTAAATGTCTTTATCATGATCATTGACATATCTGGCATAGTGAAGAGTGACTTCTTCCTCATCCTTTTCTTTAATTCCGGCATCATACAGATATTTGCCTTCATAATGTCTGGTTTTAGTAGGAAGCGGCGTTCCTTCATTTGCGTGAAGCGGAGGCAGGTCGTTAAATATTTCACTGACGCAGATTCCATCCTGCTCTGTCGGATGACGTTGAACTAATGGATAGAAGCCATGATCGTCCCCGAGTTTTCCTATCAGAATTAAACGTCTTCTGCTTTGTAGAACACCATAATCAGAAGCAAGAAAAATTTTTGTTTCGACTGAATAGCCGCATTCTTTGAATGTTCTGCACATTGCATCAAAATGTCTTGTTCCATCAGGTTCTTTGGCAGATAGAAGCCCCAGAACATTTTCAAAGAGAAAATATTTTGGTTTATATCTGCGCAAAAATTCTGTATAAATCTTATACAGGTAATTCCTTTCATCACCAATCATATTATTGGCATCTCTGGAACGTCCCGCCAGAGAATAAGCCTGGCATGGCGGTCCACCTATAATCAGATTAATTCGATTGTCTCCCAGACGTCCATCAATTTTGTCAAATATTTCCTCTAAATTATCTTTGGACATCTGATAATTCATGACCGACTCAAGAACATCTTGCGGTATTTTTGCATAAAAGGAATTTCGATCTATACGTCCATGAAGGTAATCGTGATAAATATCCAGTCTGCCCTGCTCTTTAAGCCAATGATAGGCAGCTCTTGTTTTCAGCGTGTAACAAGCGGCCTTATCCATTTCAATATGAGCTGCAGGACTAAATCCTGCCATAACGAAGCCTTCCGATAATCCGCCAGCGCCGGCAAACAAATCCAGAAATTTCATCACATCACCTCCTCTGCAATGTTTTAACCACTGGTTCATTATACCAGGGCTGAAAGTGGAAATAAAGTCCTAATAATGTCTGCGTCTCCACGATATCAGTCCGGATAACTTTCCTCTTTGGCTTTCTGTAAAACCTCCATAATTTTGACTGCCTGCTTGTCACTAGGCACCTTGCCACTTGTTGAAGCAATTTTCAGGAAACTAATATCCCTGTCATTGAAAATATGGTTTGCTATTCCCCAATCCATAACCTTTTTCCAGTTAGCAGTGCCGTAGTTATATACATCAATCAGTGCGGTTGCCTTGTTTATTTCTTTTTGTTCTTTTTCAGCCGCTTTATTCCGCTCTTTTTCCAATTCTTCCGGAATGAGTTCGCTCACGAATTCTGGTGTAAGACCAACTTTCTTATCCTTTAATCCATCCCAGCAAGCAGCCCTCTTTGCCCATTCAGTGACATTGTCTACGCCTCTTGACGGATCCAGCAATGTATCATTCACAATTTTCGAGAGTTCCTGCAGCTGCGTTCTTAAATGAGCGCTTACACTCTGTTTTAACCAAATATCTTTGAAATTTAAAACATACCCTGGATGTTCCTCTTTAATCAAATAGAAGAGCCAGCCCATTGTATAGGCATCAATTTGGGCTTTATAACCGGAGTTATACCAAGGTGCATGACGTACTATGTCATCAATGGTCTTAAACAAAATATCTAAGCAAATGATTTTTGTATAAAATTCATCATTGAAAACCGCTTCATGATTTTTCCATTCATCAGCAGCCCAATTCGCAAACTGTATAAAATTCTTCTGTGCTCCTAAGCTAACCTTATCCGGCTTCATTTGGTAAAGATTATAGTATTTAGACAGATCCGTCTTAGTAATGACTTGTTTGGGAGGATTTTCCATGCGGAACTTATCCTTAGCAGATTTAGTCATTTTAGCCTGATCTTGTTTGTACTGACCACGTGTGCGCTCATAATACCAGTGTGTTCTGTATTGATTACCGTTTACTGCAGGTGCCAATAAACGACGTGATATCTCTTCCATACGTATATGGAATGGTGAGTTAGAGAAGAAGTCCGCTTCACTAACTTTATTCTGACTATTGGCATATCTTGAAATTTCAGGAATCAACACCGCAGCATCTTCAGGATCTACAACAGACAATTTCATCGGGACAAATATATTTTCCAAATTGTTGACTCTTGCCTTATCGACAATAATAGCATTAGCCAATGATGCTGTCGTCTGACCGCCATTTACTATCTGCAATCCGGTAATTTCGGTAATCAAAAGCGAGTGTGTTCCTGGTTGTGTTGAAATATTATATGCGGTTGCGGCTATACCATTGTTATATGCAAAAAATTTACCTGGTTCATTAAGTATGGTATTGCGGATTCCCTTATTGACTTTCCCTTTTGCAGTCAGGAATGACCGAACATTCCCTTCCAGGAGCCTTCCACCGTATTTATTATAAATATCAGCCAGTACCTTGCCTGGAATGTTGCACAAATACGCGGTATAATCATCACCTTTGCTGGCTTCCAGACATGGAATCCCGCCAACGCCGAAATCTTCCAGATTGATAACAATATCCTCTTTCCCCGACTTTGACTCAATTAATCCTTGCAGGCGGGTGATATCCCAGATAAAATATTCTGTTTCTGCATCTTCAAGAGTAGCCCCCTGAATATCTTTGATTCGACTACTCATTATCATATCTGTCAAAATATAAAATTTGAATTTTGATACCGTACTGTACCGTTTTGATATATCATAAGCCAGCCCGTACCCTGCAGAACTTTCTTCCCCATTCTTTAGAATAAAGCCATTTCTTGAATCTCTAACGAAATTCTTCATCCTTCCAAAAAGTGTTTTGGAATCAGTCACATTCAAAGTTTTGGGCTGCGGGCTGTCATCAAACTGGCACAGAAATAGACCCAGGCAGTCCTCCAGCTCATCATAATAATACCCATCAAGTTGTAGTCGTGCATTTCGCGAGCCGGTACTTTCGTATTGCAATAGATTGAAATCGGTAAACTCTTCGGCATCTATTAAGATTTGAACATATTTATTCAAAAACTCTTCCTTTGGATTTGAATCATTCTGCTCACTATCTAAGTGGACATCCTGTAAAAATCCGTTCCTGAAATCATAAACGCTTTGTGCCTCTGTACTCATGTCGCTGACCCGCCTTTTCTGAATCTGTCAATGGCCGAAAGTGATAACTGATACTGCACTTTTGTAATTGCATTGGGTAAATTTTTTCGCCTTATAGCTGGAAAATCGCAGTTAACCTCATAATGATTCTGCTGTTCAAAACGGTATACACATCCATCATAATATGGATTCGGATAATATCCGGCCTCTAACATCTTTCCCTTAAACGAAAATCTGAGTTCCGGATCGTTCTCCAACTTTACTAAAATCCTTTTATATAGTCCATTTAATGTACAGCCAGATGAATCTTTGGGCCCTGTTGGACTTACTTTCATTACCACCAGTTCGCCTGGGACATCAGTATCAAGCTGATCAATGGAAGATATACTAACAACCTCTGCATCGGCTGATACAGTTTTCACTTCAAACCAAGTATTTTCAAGTACAAAATCCTGTTTAGCAAAATCAGGTCCACTCCAGGACAGTACGGCATCTTTTAATCCATATTTTGGCATCATAAAGTCTTGGAGAAATTTCATTTCTCCCAGTAAGCCTTTTATTCTCTCAGTTGAAAGCTTGGTCTTTCTGCCTGAGGCCATAATTTTTAGCCACTGCTCGTATCTTTTTTCAAGAAACGAAACAGCCTTTCTTTCTGAGCTGATATGCGCCGAAGATTCCGCCATATCCATGCAAAACTGGCAAAAAACATCAATTAAATCCGGCTCGTTCAGTGAGAAGGTAAGTGCCCATAATTTATCTTTGCGCCGCCCTACCGTAACATCAATAGCCCCTGTAGATTTCAAAACTTCTGGGGAATACTGCGTCACCAAAAGCAGCATGGGACGCCCTTTCTCATCTAAGCCAATGAACAAACTTCTATTAGGGCAAGTGTCAATACGTGAACAGGTATCATTTTTGGTGAAAGTACTAAATATATTTTCCCCATTCATTTTCGATACATCTCCTAATCTTCCTCGTAGTTCTCAGAAATATCATCATCATCCAAATCGCCATCTTCTTCCAGCATCATTCGCTGCATGGTTTTATTAATTTTATATTTATGTCTGACAGGAGTATGACCTTTGAGGAACGGAATGCCGACGCTAAGACCAATTACCGGTACTTCCGTATTTTCTATCAGCTCAATTTTTTCCGGTGTATCATTATCTCGATTTCTGGAGTAAAGTTCTACCGGATAAATAACTAACAGCGGATTTCTTTCAATACCTTCGTCAAAATAGGATTTTTCACTTATCAGCTTCCTTCCGCTGCTCTCTAAAGACTGAAGCATATCTTTAGTTAATCCAGCTCTTGCCATCCCTTTATCTCCCAAGCGGGCCTTTGCTCCGGAAACTTGTATCACTTTTTGATCTTCTTTGTAGACAAAGCCACGGAGTACAGGAGATAGTTCAATTCCTCCCAACTGAATTGTAGTAGAACCCGATTTCGCAGCATCAGTCTTAGCTAACTTATCAGATTTCGCTTTTCTGCCTGTTGCGATTGCAATATCCCATTTCCCAAGTTCTTTTTCTGAATCTTTGATTATTCTGCAAAGCTCTTCCGTCTGAAAATCCATATTCCTTAAATCACTTTTATAATTTCCCAGATAATGTATTACTTTTTCGGCTGGAACATTAAGGAACTGCGGATTGGCTAAAGCAAGATCATCATTATTTCGCTGCATTTCGTATTGACTAGAAATTTCTCTAATAAAGTCCTCGGTTAAGTCCCGATTATCATCTATGTATTCTGTGTTTAAGTATTTAGTTTCGACAACTTCGCCACTGATTACAATGGTTCTCTCATAGTCTCCAGCAGTTCTCATTTTATTTCTGGCAGTAACCATTAATGCAGTTTTGTCCTGACGTACACACAAGCCAAAATCTTTTGGAGTCTTTCCTTGATCTCTCATTACAAGGATCTTATTTCTCAGTTCCTCGGTGGCTACAGTAATTTGTGAATACCAATTTCTGGATTCATCAGACATCCACACACGGCAAAGATCATCATAGTTGTTCCTATAACCAAACCAACGACCCATCTGCATAAGAGTGTCATACATCTTAGAATTTCTATAGAAATAACTTGTGCAAAGTCCTTCAAGGGTTAATCCTCTTGACAGACTGAGTCCGCCAACAGCAATCAGTCTTAATCCCGTTTCCTTATATTCATCATAATTCAGTTTCTTTGTGGCATTTCCTTTATGAATAGACTCAACCTGAATTGGAATTACCGCCGCTTTGAGTCTCTTTTGGATTGAGTCCCAAGAATAAGTTATTCGACTTTTTTCACCATCTACATGAAAATTCAGGAATTCCTCTTCATAAACTTCTTTCAGATTTTGGAATTCTTCATGTTCCAGTGCACGCTTCCCCATCTTGTAATAGCTTTCTATTGCATTTTTATAGTCTTCCACAAAATTGTAGACCTGTCTTTTTACTCTATCCTGGACATCCGTAAACTTTGAAACGTTTATCATCATTGTACGATGAGCCTTTGTATCTCCACGAATATCTCTTATAGCATTTGCCAGGAAGAAGGATAATATGGCACATTTAAGGCTCTTTGGCATATCTTCTTTAACCGGGTGAAAATTGATTTTATGTCTCAATGGTAAATATTCTTCACAGTCATCATTATCTCTTAATATACATGCGTATTTACCGACAGAGCTGCCGTCATCAACCTCGTCCTCATCAAGAAACATGGATTTAGCGCCTATATAATTTGATGGTGTCGTTAATGCATAAATAAAATTTTCAGGAAAAAGATCATCCCCAATCATCTCTTTTTCTGAATCTGGATCTATAAAAATATTGGCATAGGGCGTAGCCGTAAACCCTACATAACTTGTTTTAGAAAATAATTCAAGCAGTTTTCGAATAGATTTATTTATCGCAGTTGGATCTTCTGATGTTTTAGTGTTAATTGATGCATTATCAGCCTCATCATCAATTAACAGCATGGGAAGCTCAATCTTTCCACTTGCTGATTTATTATTTCTGGTAAGCCATTTTACCAAATTATTTAATATCCTATTATTTTTCTTAAGAACAAAAATGACAGGACATTTTAATTGATCAAGCTGGCCAATAATGGCTTTAGCCGTTGAAGCCTTAAAATCTTGTTCTCTCGTCGTTACGGTCCATACCTGGGCATCTGATCCATATAAACCAACCCCTATGTGTCCCGAAACCTGATCACTTTTAGGTGACGAAACGCTATCAGCGCCAATAAATCCTAAATCAATACGTTCCTGTGTTTGTGACCTTAATTTCTCTATACTTCCCGTAAGCAGTATAAAAATTTTATATCCTGCATCAGCAGCTTTGTTGATTAAAGCAATATAATTAGACGTTTTTCCTGATTGAACTTCTCCAATGCATAACCCTCTAACAAGAAAATTCCCTGATTGTTGAGGATTTCCAAGCTCGTCCATCATCTCATTAGTAGCTGAATTAAGTTCCCTGATAACCGGAAGTGCCCAGCCACTCATTTTAAGGTATTTTTCGTATCTATTCCAAAACTTAGGATCAATTTCTGCTCTTGCGGAGCTATACCATGGAGCATGCTCTTTTGCTACGACATAGGTCCCTCTGTCTATGTGGATCTGAAAAATCTTCTGAAGCTCCCTTATTACTTCTTGTTTCTGTCCATCAGTCAATCCCCCTGGGATAAGCACTGAGCACTTATCCACTTCTTCCTTTATCTTTTCCTCGGTTGGATTTTCATCCTTACCTAACATATACTGAACAATTGTCATAACATCTTTCTGCGCATCAGTCATCCCCATATACCTCCGCTATTTTATTTATAACTTCAGGATGTTTCGCAAAACGTTCCATATGTCTCATCGCCTCGATAAAAGTAGGAATATCCTCGCCGCAGCTCTCCATATCATGAACCATTGATAATGCCCTATTATAGAGTTCCTTCTCATTATCTTTATCTTTATCGTCTATCATTTTCTCTTTAGCCATACGATAATATACATCGTGATAAGGAAATTCCTCTTCAACCATTTTCAGCATATTTTCAAGAGCATCCGCCTCATCTTCACCCAAATGGTTCATAAGCGCTTTTAATGACGGCATATTACGATTAATCTGATATCGGATTTTTCCCCTGTCATCAAATACATCCCATGTATGAATTAAGCCATCATCTTTTTTGGGATTTCTTCCTCTATATTTGATTACCTTTTCACTTTTCCCCATGGCATCTTCGATAACGTTTCGCAACTTATCCCTGATCATATGCGGAATATTTGCTTTCGATTTTTTTACATCAATTCCCCATAAAGTATCTAATGTATTAGGAATATCGACACGAATCCTGGCAAGTTTTCCTACTTCACTTTGGCTGATAATTCTAAACCAGGTTCCCCATATAATTAATCGTTTATTTCTATAGACATAAAATCCCTGGCGCTGCCGGATAGATTCCTTTCCGCCCAATGCATCTATATCCTTTTTCCTTAATTTACTGATAATTGGAAGGATGAATGGTTTAACCAAAATCTGTTCATTACCAACAGGTATCGGATAGTCGGCTAATCGCTGGGTCGCCGGATGATTTTCCAAAAAGGGGTCGATCCCTTCTACTTCATCATTATTGAAGAATATCTTGATTTTTTTTATACCAGGCTCATTCCCCCTTATAAAACGATGGAATACGAGCGCGACGTGTTCTCTGGCCGCCTTCACCTTTTCAAGAAATGCCGTCCCAAAATCTCTCCTTGAATCGCTGCATTCCGTACGAAGATAATCAAATTCCTGCCAAACCACCACAGTCCCCGTATCATGATCCTTTAAATAATCATATCCTGGCATTCCTTTAATTTCTTTTTCAGAAAATCTTTTCAGAGCCCAATTATTTTTTTGAATTATGTGGTCCAAATCCCAACTCGCCGCGCTGATGATTCCACTCTTCTTCGTGATAACCGTCATCTTTCTGCATTGGGACATTGAAGCCATTTTCATCCCCAGCCCGAATCGTCCCATATCATTCTTACCACGCGTTTCCAATGAACTCTGACTCCCATATCTCATGGCATTTTCCAGTTCATCCGCTGTCATTCCGCATCCGTCATCAGCAATACAGAAAAAAGGTGAGGTTGTTGAATCAAAAGTTATATTCACTTCACGTGCACCAGCACTGATACTGTTATCTATAATATCTGCAACAGCCGCTTCAAATGAATAACCGACTGATCGGGTTGATTCAACGAGAATGGGAGCATATGGAACAACGATTTTATCTTTCATTACGGTATCCTCAATAATCTCAATAAAGCTAAGAATTAAATAAAGACATGATTAATATAAGTTAATTTAATTATAGCACAGGGATAGGACTGATTCTGTCATATGTATGATCCTCTACGATTTATTACATGAGTTTTAATCAAAACTTTTTAGGTTATTCTCCTTAAATTGCAAAGGCATTATAATCTTTCACAAGAAAAGATTTCTTCAATCAATGTATGAAAAATACAAATCTGTCTTTAAAGGAGTTGTTTAATATGAGCAACCTTGGTCTTACGTTTGATGAACTTATTGATACTCTCGCATATGGGCACGAGATAGACTTCTCGTATGCAGGAAAAAATTATGTACTCATGCCTGACATCAACGAAAAAAATGAATGGGAATATATAGTGTATCAAGTGTTACCACCCGAAAATAAGCCTGAGATTAAGGTTCTGTATCACACGCCTCTTCATCGTGATCCTTCTTTTTCCGAGGATGAGGTTGTCTGGTGGCCGGTTGGAGAAAAAACAGCCCGGGCCATGCTGGACGTTAAATGCATTGACGGAAAATCTTTTATGGATTTGATTGATGAAATCCATGTAGATAATATTAATTAGACACATAGACACACAAAAAGACCACATTTGGCACAAAGCCAGTAATGTGGTCTTTTTTATTTCATCTCGGGATTCCCCTATGAAATTTCTTATTTCACTAGAACCATTCGTTGATCCAGTTGCGTTCTCTTGGGAGCATGGCTACGGCCAGGTCCACCGCTTTTTCTGCTGCTTCATCGTCAGAGAGAAGGATCTTCGCTCTTTCTGCTTCGACGAGTTCGGAGAGGTCGGCTGCGCCCATGAAGAGTTCGGCGAGGCTTCCTGCGTCGATGCTGAATACGGGATCGGGGACGGAGCCCAGGCGGAGGCCTGAGATGTCTTCGATGTGGCATTTCAGATCGTAGAAGACGTCTTCCTTCAGGGCATGGATCCTGCCGTCCTCGGCGCGGAGGACGTAGATGCCGCTGTTTTCAGGAAGGAAGGAGTCGATGAGCTGGAATGCGATTTCTCCCTTGATTTCCTTGCTGCAGGGAAGGCCGTCAAAGGCGATGACAGGGTCGATGACGCGTCCGAGCATGAAGGGGAATGTGCGGTTCTTGATATATGTATGCTCGGCGCCGTCCTGCCAGTAACGGAAGGAGTGGTCGTCAAGCGGTTCGTACCATACGCAGGTATCGACGGAGCCCTGATGCCCTGCCATGAAGGCATAGAGCGCTTTGCGTCCTGCTTCGTTCTTGAATGCCATTTCAGAGACGATCATTTTTCTGTCATCCAGGGTGTAGAAAAGGTATCCGGATGGGCCTTTTCTGTCATAGGTGACAGCGATATAGCCTTCAAGAAGCTGTGCATCGATGTGCTTTTCCCAGGATTTTTCATCCCTGTAAGCCCAGCCGTTTCTCTTCTTTGTGTATTCTCTGTAAATCGAAGCGAGGTCTTTCCAGTCATTGGAGCTCGTGAGAGTCCGGCAGGATTCGGCTCTTCTTCCCAGAGCTGCGAGCCTTTCAGGTGCTGCGCTTCTTTCCCACTGGTGGGCATAGAAGCCAAATCCCATCGGCAGGTAGAAGGAAGCAGCCGACGGCATCAGGATGACGAAGGGCTTGTCCTCTTTCAGTGCGAGGTGGAATTCGCCGCGGATGAGTTCCTTGGCGTACCCTCTCATGCGCGCTGCCGGGTGGGTCGCAACGCCGACGATGTAGTCGACGGGATAGCGGAGCCCTCTGATGGAAAGGTCATAAGGACGGCGGTGCAGGTCGCATGCGATGCTGCCCTGGTTCTCGCCTACGAGGATTTCCTCCGGCTTGGCAAGCTCTTTGAAGTACCATTGAAAGAACGGATCTGTCGGCGGTTCGAAGCAGTAGCCCCAGAGCGCCTTTACATCAGACTCGTCGGAGAGTGTAGATTTGCGGATTTTCATCTTTCCTCCTTGTCAACAGGTCAGTCAGATGATTTCTTCAGCACGACATCAAACTTTTCAGTCAGATGATCCGGGTTGTAGCCCATCTTCGCCTCACGCAGGCCTTCGATGCCCAGGTCTTCTTCGCGGTTGACGAATTCCGTGTCGGCAAATTCATGGATCAGGAAATCCCTGTTGATCGCCTGATATAATCCCCTGATATTCGGATTTGCCTTTTCAAAAATAATATGCGCCATTCTTTCATTGACAAGGTCGCCATTGGTGAAGGCTTCCACCTTGCCGTAAATACGAATGATCCCGCCTTTGACGCCCAGTTCATCCCAGTTGTCAAAGCAGATCTTCATGGCTTCCTCTTCTTCCTCGATGTCGCCATGACGTTCGAACCATTCATGGATGCCCGCTTTCGCATCTTCCATGTTTTCCTTCGTGATCGATTCGTAGGTGTAATCCCCGCCGTACTGACGGAGGAATGCATTCAGGTGATTCTTCTTCATGCGGAGCTTCTTGCCCGGCAGGCTGATCATGTCAGCGGTACGGTACACGTACTCCTCATTGTCTCTGTCTTCGATGAAATCATACTTGCCCGGCAGCAGTCTTTCGATCTGTTCCGTCACCCAGCGGGATGCGGACTTCAGGCGGAAAGGCATGCCCAGCTTATCGAGTTCTTCATGAATCAGGTCAAGGCCATGCTTGAATTCCTCTTCTTCCTTGGCAAATGGCGGAAGGAAGAAAAGGTCCTTGCCATGTCCTGCACGGATGAAAAGAATATTATCCTGAACAGCCCAGGACGTGTCGTGCGCCTTCTGCCAGATGAAAAGCGTATTGAATGTGCAGTCGATCTGCTCATAATGGTGAATGCGGAAGAATCCGTCGATCATTTTCTTATCTTCTATGCGAAACGGATGAAATTCTATGATGCCCATCTCCTTATAAATTTGTTCTGTATACATTGTTTCGTATATATTTAAATTTTTGAATACTATCTGTTTCTATTCTACCACATATAGCAAGGAAAGGAAAAAAGAAGGCCAGGAAATACGAATGGATGCGGCGCCGAATGCAGTGCAAAAAGCCCGCGCCAAGACAGCACGAGCTTCTCACATTGCATGAATTATGCTTTTATTTATTCAAAGAAAACAGTCATCAGCCTGTTAATGGCATCCTGATCATCAGCGCCCATTGTTTCACGTGCAGAATGCATTCCGAGAACCGTAACACCAATATCCATTGTACGGATTGGAAGATTTGCCGAAAGCAGAGTTCCAAGTGTGAATCCGCCGGCAATATCGGAACGATTCAGGAATACCTGGCAGGGAATATTGTGCCCGCTGCACAGGGACTTAGCAATGGCAATCGCCTCCGCATCGCCTGCATAAGACTGAGAGCAGGCAATTTTAAGTGTCACGCCGCCATTTAGAACTGGGAAATTTGTAATATCGTTTTTCTCAGGTACATTGGGATGCAGCGCATGTGCCACATCCAGGGAGAAGAAGAATGCCTTCCCCAAATCCGCCAGATATTGTTCTGTCGTAAAGCACTGATTCAGATAGATCCTTTCCAGAATATCCGGCAGAACCATTGACGCAGCACCCTGTTTGGATTTGCTGCCTACTTCTTCATTATCAAAAAGTGCAACTGCATGAAGACCATCTTTCTTGCTTCCGTTGATGATGCCATTCAGGCAGGCCATTACGGATGTCAGATTATCCAGACGGGATCCTGAAATAAATTCATTATGAATGCCCACGAGGCATGGCGGATCGCAGGGATACACAGTCAGCTCATAAGAAAAGATATCTTCAACCGGCAGCTTGAACTCGCTTCCAAGGAAGTTCATGAAGAATGGTTCAGACAAACGATTCCCGTCAAGCATTGTAATCAAAGGAAGCATGTCTTTCTGCTGATTGAAGGATTCCCCATCATTCATCTGACGATTCATATGAATGGCCAGATGCGGAATTACCATCAGCGGACGGCGTGCATCTACGAAAACGGTCTTAGGATGATAAGAATCATTCGACTTCAGAACAATCTTTCCTGCAAGAGAAAGCGGCCTGTCTATCCAGGTGCTTCTGATCATACCGCCATATACTTCTACATTGAGTTTGCCATAGTTTCTTGTGGTCGTTTCCGCATTCGGTTTGATCCTGAGACAGGGAGAATCTGTATGAGCGGCTCCCAGGTGAAGACGGCTTCTTAAATTTTTACCAAAATGGAATGCAACCAGTGTGGAGCCATAAACCTTGACAAAATAATCTGTCCCGGGTTCCAGCTTCCAATCCTGATCCAATTCCAGCTCTTCAAATCCATTTTCTTTCAAAATTTCTGCGCTCTTAATCACTGTCTGATAAGGGGATGTCGCCTCAGATAAAAATTTAAGAGGATCAATGAAATGATAATTTTCCATGTCAGAGCTCCTTTCCTTCGTTATATAGTTCTGCAATAAAACGTGCTGCCACTGTGCGCCCGAGAATGGCAGGAATATCTACGGCTTCATGAAGCGCCTGCTTCATAGCCTCTGAATAGCCAATGCAGTCAAGGACAATCATGTCTGCGCCTTTATCTTTCAGACGTTTTGCGGCCTCTGGAACTTTGTCCGCTTCCGTATACGGAGATACTGCCTCGACAAGAACATTCTTCACTCCATTTTCTTTCCATCTCTGGATGGACTGTGGGAACTGGCTTTCATCAGGTGTCAATACGCCCAGTGTCTTTTCACCAATAACCGCTTCCGCAAAGTATTGAAGAAGTACCTGCGGATAGAAAAGTGGCACTTTGGATTCGAAATGAGGAAATTGCCCTGTGCAGAGCATAAGGATAGCTTCCATGCCTTCCTCATTCAGCTCTGTGATGATCTTCTGGATACGAGGCAGAATATGCTTTTCAGCCATTTTGACCGAAGTCCCGTCCTTAAGGCGGGATACAAGAACATAATCGCCCTCTTCCGGTTCAATTGCTTTCAATTCCTCTTTCGTCATTCCATCAAGAGCGCCTCTTTGAACAAGGGTAATTCCTCTGAGAAGCGGCTCTATATCCGGGGTCACATCTACGCGGGGTGCCTGCCCGACTGTAATTGCGCCAATCTTTTTCATGAGAACTCCTTTCACGGGCAGAACCACCGGGAGATGCTCCCGGTGGTCGTCCATATTTTATGATAAAATTACTGATTTCCTCTTGTATGAAGAACTTTCATGGATCCATAAAGTTTCTGGATCATTTCGAACTCATCCTTATCATAGAAGCTGCACTTCCCTGCCGTAAATTCCTTAGCAGCTTCGACGCAGAATTGAACAACTTCAGCGACGTCAACTTCGTGAGTTGCTCCTGTTGCACATCCCGGTACAGAAGATTCCGTCGTGATTGCCACACCTACGACCGGAGCATCCGTCCCGCAGCAGGGCTGAATAATGCTGTTCATATGATAGAGCCCATTGCCATATGGTGTTATATCCTGCGTTGTCAGAGCCAGCACGCATGGGAGTTCTCCGGTAGAAGTCTGCTGGATCTGCAGGAGATCTTCGCTGATATGCAGAATATAGCCGGCTTTGACGGTAGGAGTCAGCGCGAATCCTCTCTTATTGAGAATTCTGTTTCCCTTTGTCGTATCAACAGAAAGAATAGCATCCATGTCCGGATCAACGGTCAATTTGACGTTTGTTGCCATATCAACAGGGGATCCCATAAAAGGAACCGGATCATGCGGCATTGTAGGAGCGGTCGGGCAAATATGAGTGGATACAATAACATCCCCATCGATCTGATCGCCTTTTCCGACCATATCAATCAGCTTAATGGCAGTTGCAACGGCAGAAAGTGCACCGTCACCGTCAGATACAAATCCGATTCTCTCTGGTCTTGCGCCGATTCCGCCGAGCTGGCCGATAATGCCAAGTGTCGGAGCTTTGCCACCGTTTAATTTCCCGTTTCTACCCGGAATAACGAGGCGGATAAAATCAGTCGGACCTTTTCCTTCATCAACGCGAGTGTATGTGGCGTCCAGGATTCCTTTGCTTTTTGCATATTCAGTAACAACTTCACCATTAACGTGGATGTCATCTAAAATTTCATAAACGTCTAAAACCTGTTTTAAAGCCATTATTTTACCTCCCCAAAAAATTCATCTGTATTATTTCTTAAGGCTTACACGAACCAAAGAATTGAAGAAGCCATAGAGTGCATCGCCCGCGATACAGCCGGCTGCCATGACGGTGACCGGTATCATTGCTTCCTCACCCTTAGTCTTAATGATAATCAAGCGGACCAGGAGTCCGGCAACAACGGTCAGTCCGGCTATCGGGCTGACAATCAGGAGCCCTGTCGCCATCATGATTCCCATCTGCCTTGCAGAACCGCCAAAGAACTGAAGCAGTGCACCAGGAATAGCCCAAAGAAGAAGATTCTTGACAATTCCCGGATCAATGCCTGCATTGATTGTTGCCACGAAAACATTAGCAACCGGCGGGAATAAGCTCTGCGAGAAATACATATCATGTGTCAAGGCAACGGTAATAGCACTGACACCAAACCCAACGAAAGCAGAAATGAACTGTTCACGGCGTCCTTCCATTTCAAATGCAGGATCCTTGCCAAATCCACGAAGAATCCAGCCTGTACGGAAATCGAAGCCGCCGTCGGCAAATGCCGGACCGCCGCTGGAAATGAACCCTACAAGAATTGCCAGAGCAACAGGCGGGAATCCAAGAAGAATTCCGATAATCAGGAAAATAAGGGATGTTGCAAAAGCAGGGAACCATCCGGAATGCATTGCAGAAAGACCGATAATAAATTCAGCCAGGATGCAGGCAACAGCAGCATACAGGATCCAAAGACAGAGATATGGAAGAGACATGCCTGTATAAAGACCTGCTACAAAAGACAGAAGAATTGCAGAAAGAATATAGAGAACGAACCCGCGGATAATGCTGTGTTCAACTGCATTATCGCTTCTTGTGTACTGATAGGGTTCCACATCATCTTCTACTGCTTTCTTGCCTTTCTTCTCCAGGAATACCATCAGGATCTGGAATGCAGCGACGAGGCCGGCACCAATCATGAATCCATGCGGCATGTAGAGCGCATTGAGATCAATCCCGAAGAACATCTTGGAATAGCCGCGGAGCAGAAGGCCAATGGCAAACATCAGCATAGCCCACATATTGGCAATCATGGTGATTCCAAGTGCTGACATAGGAATCTTGAAGAAAGAGCCGACAATGCCGGCACCAATGCCCCACATAAGAAGCATTGCCTGCTTTCCGCCTTTATTTCCTGCCTTAATGGCCTCAGCAGCTGCGATACCTGCCGGCCATGCAGCCTTGCCGGGAAATGCCTTGGAGTCGAAGAGCCAGTACAGCATGCACATATCAATGGACATCCCCAGAACCGCACCCATCAGCATCGGCCATACAAGTTCAGCATGTCCCAGCAGATAAGGAATGGCGATTGGCAGCAAGAGTGAATTCGCTGCGCCGAAAGTCGCACTGGATATAGCAGTCTGCACTAAATTCTGTCGATGCATATCCTTGAATTTCATGAAAGCACCGATAGGAATCCTAGAAACAATCAGCGAGATCAATACCCCGATAATTGCTGTGTTCGGCGTTACGCCCAAAGATGTGATGATTTGCAGGCCTATGATTGCCCCAAAAAATGAGAGGAGCACGTTCATAGTCAGCACGCCGGGCTCTAGGGCACTCGGATGCTTTTCCTGCACGGTCTGTACGCTCATATACTGCCTCCTGAACCATAAAAAATAAGGTACCCTCAGTCTGTCTCAGGAACAAAGGATTCCCATTACATGACCTTAGTGTACCTTAAAACCTTCTTTTCATCCTAGATTGAGATGAATAAAGAATAGTTCAGTTTTTGTGCAAACTGCACAATTATGACCTTTTACTATAATAATTCATGAGCTTTTAAAAGAAGCCAGAGAAGCGTCTTCGTCTCAGCGCTGTCCATCGGCTGTCCAATCAGCTTTTCTATCTGCTTAAGCCTGTACTGCATCGTATTCCGGTGAATGAAGAGCTTCTCCGCAGCTTCAGACACATTGCTGTCACAAGCAAGATAAGTCCGGAGTGTCAGAAGATATTCATCCTTTTTCTTTGACCGAAGAACCGGGGCAAGGAGCGAGTTGGATAAAGAGATCGAATCGATTTTTTCAAGAATCAGGTACAATTCCGCATCTTTCTGGCGGATTGTATGCCCTTCTCCATAAATTTTCCTTGAAAGTGTAATAAGGTGCTGAGCAGTTTTATAAGCATGTGGAATTTCCATGATATTTTTGACATCATTACTGATTGCACATGTTGCAGTCACTCCATTCCCCAGCTTTCCCAGCTTCTCACGAATAATCCGAAGAATCTTATCCCAGTCCATAGAGATGTCGTCACCCGATGGGCAGAGAAGAATAATCTTATCGTTTTGCTGGGCAGTCAGGAAGTTGAGCCCAATATGCCCATAGACGCGTACGGTATCCTGCACGATATGATAGAAACTTCTTCGGAACATCATAGATTCTCTTTCCGTCAGCTTGTTCCTTAAAAGGTAGGCCGAGTATCTGTCAATATCAATTATGCAAACACACTTTTCACCCTCCAGGGAAAAACCGAATTCCGCTGCACGCGCAGAGACCAGGTCCCAGTTTACAGGTTTTCCACTGATTAAATCATCAAGAAGATCACGCCTCTCATTCCAATGAGATTCTGTTGCCAGCTCATAATTGATTCGCTGAAGAGCCGCCAGAACTTTAGCATGCTCGATGGCGATCATTTCTTTCTCTGTCAAAGGAATCAATGATTTTACAGCGATATACCCATAATTGGATGACTTTATCATAATCGGAAAGACCTTGAATTTATCCATGGAAGACAGAGCTTCCTTGCTCAGATTATGCGGATAAATATGGACTTCCTTTCCCAGTATGCCGGATAATTCTTCTGCGATTCTCTCAATGCTGTTTGTTTCCAGGGCTACTTTCGTCAGCTTCTTATATACATCATCTGAATATGCAAGCTCTTCCGCCTGCAAATTAATAATCCCTGTCATAATGGGATGCGTGATGTCGATATACGGAATCTCATCCGGGAGTGCAATGAGCGGAAAGTCCAGTCGGTTGCAGAGTTCAATCATTTCAGACGGCACCTTGCCTATATACCTTCCAAATTTGATAGCAAGTCCTGCTGCATCATCTGCCCACGCCTGACGGGCCAGCCGGAGCTGTGCATCCAGATCTTCCCGAATGGTATACCCAGTCGTAATAATGAGCTCATTCTTGCGAATCCACTTATATGCATCCGGTGTCTCCATGATATCCACATACTGAATCACACGATCCTCACCATTAAGACCTGCCACAACTTTTGCGCTTTTCAGATTATCCAAAGCCAGTGCATCTTTAACCGTGAATGCCATCGGCCCGCCTCCTTCCTTTTCTATTCATTTTCAATGCTTTCCTGCTTATTGTCAATCAAATTCCCTGTCCATTCTTACAGTGGTTCCCCTTTGGGTACTTCTTGCTTTTATATCTATTTAAGGTTTATATTTAGGTCAGAATCTTTATATTTTTCCATTGGAGGGATTTCTATGAAGACTATTGAAACGAAGCATGCTCCGGCTGCGCTGGGACCGTATTCTCAGGCTAAGAAGGTCGGAAATCTTGTATTTTTATCCGGTCAGATCGGAATCAATCCGGAAACGGGAAAGCTTGCTGAGGGTCTGGAGGCTCAGGCTGAGCAGGTTTGCGCAAATATCGAGGCTGTGCTGAAGAAGGCCGGCGCCGATATGGAAGCTGTCGTGAAGACGACTTGTTTCCTGACGGATATGGAAAATTTCGCAGCTTTCAATGAAATTTACGGGAAGCATTTCATCAGCAAGCCCGCCAGAAACTGTGTGTCTGTCCTGGCTCTCCCTGCCGGGGCGCTTTGTGAAGTGGAAGTCATCGCTCACGTCAAATAAGGAGGATTTCTTATGGATTTCAAGACGCTTTGCACCGGATGCCGTACGTACCGCCGTTTCACGCAGGAAAAGATCGCTCCGGAAGTATTGGATGAATTGATGGACAATGTCCGCATTGCGAACAGCGCGATGAACGGGCAGGTGCTCCGTTATGTGCTGGTGAAGGATCCGGATCTTGTTGCCAAGATGCAGCCGATGATCCACTGGGCCGCTGCTCTTCCAAAGGAGCTCGGCACGCCGAAGGTAGGCGAACAGCCGACGGCTTTCGTCCTTATCTGCAAGGAAGGCCGCGGCAATCCGTGGGCTGATGTGGATGTGGGCATCGCAGCAAGGACGATTACGCTGAATGCGTACAGCTACGGCATCGGCTCGGCTATGCTGGGTGCTGTCGAATTCCCGAAGATGACGGAGCTCTTGGGCGTTCCGGAAGACTGGAATCCGCGTCTCCTGATTGCTCTGGGATACCCGGGCTGCAAGAGCACGATCGTCGACGTTCCTGAGAATGGTTCGATCAAGTATTATCTGGATGAAAACAAGGACTACTGCGTCCCGAAACGTCCGCTTGATGAAATCTGCATCAAGAAATAAGGAAATAGAAAAGGACTGCGGAAATACAGTTTCGTGTATTTCTGCAGTCCCTTTTGGGTGGGGGGAAAACCGTTCTTCTGATAAAACCATACAACCGAGCTATGCTCGTGGAACCTTTTCATATTTTAAAAACCAATGAATACTGCACCCCTTTCTCCGGCAACTTTAGAAAATGCATTCTTTAAAAACCTTCACAACCAGCCTGCGGCTGAGGAACTACATCTCATCCACCACAAAAGTGGTCCCCCTTCTCCTGACGGAGCAAGGTCAAAGGCATTCTTCCCCGCTGGGGCAGGTCAAAACCTTCCGCTTCGGCGTGTAAGGATATTATCAGTTTTCATGTTTTATGATTTGAGTGATGGGAACCATACGACTCTTTCTCCTCTTTCTTTTATTTTTTTGTTTCTATGGACATGTCGTACCAGGTTTTGTTGCCGTATTTGAGGGCGTTAATGCCGTCTAATGTGTAGCCTAGTTTCTTATAGAGCGGGATGAGGTAGTCTTCGCAGATGAGGGTGAGGCGGGTGCAGCCGAGGGTTGCCGAGAGGTGTTCGGCTTGTCTCAGGAGCTCTGTGCCTATGCCTTTTCCCTGGTACTTGGGATCGATGGCGAGGTAGAGTCCCATGAAGGTGGTGGGGTTTTCTTCGGGGCGGGCTTTCTTTTCGTACATCCAGCCCTGTATGGATGTTTCTCTGGCGCCAAGGCCGCAGATGAATCCCAGGATTTCTTTTCCTTATCTGGCAAGGAGGAAGCCTTGCGGGAAGTGTTCTACGTGGGTGGTGAGGATGGGCTTGGCGTAGTAGACTGTGCTTTTGAATGCCGCGGTTGCGATTTCTTCGATGCGGTCGATGTCTTCTATGGATGCGTTTGTGATTTCCATTTCTTTCTTCCTTTTTATTTTTTTATTATTCTAGACACTTTTCCTTAAAATTTGCAAGGAAAAAGGACCGTGACGAAATGATTATCCATTTTGTCACAGCCCTTTTTTCTTTTTATATAAAATTATCCTCAGGCAATTTCAAAGACGATGGTGACGTGGCTTTCCATTTTGGAATCACTGGGGTCTACGGGTGTCGTCGTTTCCACGTTGTCGCGGGCGGCGGCTTTGAAGGACATCAGGCGGTACGGGACGACGTTCACGCTGTCTTCGTTGACGGAGATGACGTTCACGACGGTGCGTCCGAGGGCTGATGCCAGGATGTTGGCTTTGTTCTTGGCATCAAGGGCAGCGGCTCTTAAGGCTGCGTCTTTGAATTTCTGTGTATCGTTCACGCCGAAATCGACGGAGTCGAGGCGGGTGGCGCCTGCATTGATAGCTGCGTCCATGACTTCACCTGTCCTTGCAATGTTGGTGACGGTGACGTTCATGGTGTTGTTGCAGATGTATTTCAAGTCGGTTTTTCTTCCCTTGTTGTCGTAGTTCTGCTGCGGATAGACGCTGTAGTTCTGTGTTTCGATCTTGGAAGCGTCGGCGCCTGCTGCAATGACGGCGTTTCTGACGGCGGTCATCGTGTTCGCATTTTCACGGACGGCAGCTTTGCTGTTGGCGGATTCTGTCTGTACGGAAATATGAAGGGTGGCAATGTCGCTCTTGGCGGTCACTTGTCCCGATCCGGAAACGGTGATGCTTCTTCTGGCAGGTTCTTCTGCCTGCGCTGTCATGGTAGAGAATACGAGAAAACTTGCGGCCGCAAGGGCCAGCCATTTCTTTTTCATGGGAACCTTCCTTTCGTTTGTAAAATAATTGACTATAAGTCATATTATACACTCTTAGGGGCTCAGGGTCAAATTTCCCGCCAGAGCACCGCTGAAAATGATATAATAATTGAAATTTCCTTTTGAGGAGGCGAAGAGATGGATTTAGCGAATTACTTGTCTTTCCTTGGCGCGGCGATCCTGCTGACGCTGGCTCCGGGGCCGGATAATATGTACATCCTGACAAAGAGTCTTTCGGCAGGACCCAGGCAGGGTGTGACGCTGGCGATGGGGCTCGCAACGGGTCCTCTCTGGCATACGCTTCTTGTCATGGCAGGTGTGGCGGCTTTCATCCAGAGCTCGCCGGCATCTTTCATGGTCTTGAAATACTGCGGCGCGGCTTACCTCCTTTATCTCTCCTACGGCGCTTTCCGCTCGAAGGGCGCTTCGATCAAGGCGGGCGACGTGGTGGATAAGTCGGAAAGTTTTGCACTCTACAAGAGGGGCTTCCTCATGAATGCGTCGAATCCGAAGGTGCTTCTTTTCTTCCTCGCGATTCTTCCGCAGTTCGTCCAGCCAAATGGTTTCCTCTCTCCCAGTCTTCAGATCGGTCTTCTGGGCCTGACGTTCTCCATCCAGGCAGCCATCCTTTTCTCAATCGCCGCCATCTGCGCCGGCCAGCTGAAGGATACCCTCATCCGTCATGAGAGTTTCCCGCTCATCATGAGCCGCGTGGAGGGCACGCTTCTCCTCCTGATCGCCATCGGGCTGATGTTCCTGTAATGAAAATGAAATAAAAAGGAAGTGCGTTCTTTGATAGATGTACTTCCTTTTTTGATGCTTATTTCTCCGGGACTTCGCCCATGTCTATGACGATGAAGCCTGCGGCATAGGGAGCGATGGCGTATTGCTGGAAGACGAAGTAGAGGTGATTGTTTTTGTCAATGTAGAAGGTTTCCGGGAATTTGTTGATCTTGTAGTCCTTGAAGAGGAAGAGGTGGTTGGCTTCTGCCTGAAGGGCGGTCTGGCGGCGGAGTTCTTCCAGAGTGAGGTTCGGCATTTTCTTCTTGAGGTCTTCGAAGGTGACTTTATGTCCCATCTGGTCGAAGGTCAGTCCTTTGGCATAGGTCAGAGGATGCGCCGCATGGTAATAGTAAACGGATTCGAAGAGGAGAAGGCTGGTGTACGGGTCGTTTTCTCCAGTCATGCCTTCTTTGTAATTGATCCATCCCTTTGTGCCGCCTCCGGTGCGCTGATTGGCTTTTGCCACATAGTTTCCAAAGCGGTCGATTTCCGTATCGATGGCGCTGTTGATTCTTGCGCGGCGAAGGAGATTTGCGTCTTTCGAGACGGCTTTGCGTACTTCCATGGTGCCGTCTTTGTAGGATTCAGAAACAATGGCAGGGCCTTGCGCCTGTTTCAGTGTCTCGGCGGTGTACGCTTCAGCGGTGCCAATGGCTGGAAACAGGAGCAGGGCAGCCATAAGGCTGATTTCCAATTTCTTCATCGTGATTCCTCCTTGATGGAATGCCGGGTCAGACTGTCCCTATCGGGACGCAGAAGACGCCGTACTTATAAAGCGTCCTTTCGCCCGGCTGGTAAATGGCATAGACGACGCCTTTCTTCGACACGTAGTAGTTCGTGGGAAGGGCCGCCTTTCTATGAGGAAGCAGCATGATCCCTGCTTTGGATGCATATGCCTGAATCCTTTCCTCCGCATCGCCTGCTGTCATGCGTGGAAAGAGACGCTTGAAGGGAATGAGATTTCCTCCCGCGTCAAAGTTGAGTCCCTTCACGAAGAGGGAGGAGCCGCTTGCGCTCTTCCATTCCTCGATGAGGACGAGGCTTGTGATCCCCTGCAGGTTGCTGTAGTAGTTTGCGATAAGACCTTCATTCCACGTCATGATCCCCGTGATGCCGGCAGGTTCCCTGGAAAGTTCGTCCAGGAAATTTTTTTTCTCCCTGGCAATCGCCGCATTGACGTAGCCTGCGAAGTTTTCATTGATGCCGTGCGCGATCAGGTACGGGCTTTTGAGGTAAGCACGTGTGAGATGGTAGTCGTCGGTGCGGAATGCCCCGGACTGCTCCGCCGGATTTCCGGAAAGTCCTGGAAGGGAAATGGTGGCAGCATCCGCTCCGATGCTTCCCCCGAGTGCGAGTACAAAAACGGCCGCTGCAGCAGCTTTTTTACAATTCATACAAGGTCCCCCTTTATTTTCCTCATATCTATTTCTTATTATATACTAAAAAACGCTTTGCCAAAACAGGAAAAATTCTCATTTATCATTCTTGTTTCTATTTTAAGTATTGTTTAAAATTTTAAGTATTGTTTAAAACCGTGTGCCTCTCTCTGAATTATAATAGACAAAAAGGAAGAATTCAGGAAAGAAAGAAGATTATTATGAAGAAATATACGCCCTCGGATCTTCTCTATTACTTTGCGGGAGAGAAGAAGGTCCTTTTGTACGTGACGATCAGCGGGCTCATCTACAATGTGGGCATGACGCTCTCCCCCTGGTTCGAAGGGCAGCTGGCCCAGTACGTGATCGACATCCTGGGCGGCGAGCGGGCGCCATCGGCGATGCTGCGCCTCGCTTCGCTCTACCTTCTGACAATCATGATCGTGCAGGGCTGCCGCGCCCTCAAGCGTCTTTACGTGCGCCATTTTGCCAACGACATCTCCCTTGCGATGAAGGCGATCCTTTACCGCACGCTCATCCATCAGGAAACGGCCAAGGCGGGCGAGACAGAAGGGTCCCTCATGACGCGCGTCGTCTCGGACGTCGATGCCTGCGTGGAAGGCATGCGCAAATTCACGACGGAAGTCTTCGACACGGGCGTCGTCATGGTCGCTTATGCCGCGCTCCTTTTTTACTATGACTGGAAATTGACCTTCCTCGTCCTTCTCTTCCCGCCGATTGCCTACTTCATTGCCGGCCGGCTCAAGAAAGTCGTGACCGACAGCGCACGCGCCGGGAAGGAATCGAGCGGCCGCCTTTCTGACCGCACGATGGAACGCATCAGGAATGCGCTCACTTACCGCATTTTCGGCGAGGAGACGGCGCAGGACGGTATCTATGAGACGTATCTTGCCGATTATGAGAAGAAGACGGTCCGCGCCAATCTCTGGGGAAATACCATGGAGCCTCTTTATGAAGTCATCGCCATGACAGGCGCTTTCTTTATCATCGTCCATGGCGGCAGGAACGTCATGGGAACGGGCTGGGCCTCCTGGGACATCGCTGCCTTCTCGGCCTACCTTGCCTGCTTTGCTCGCCTGGCCGTAAAGGCCTCCCATGCGGCGCATCTTTTCAATGCCGTGCAGAAAGCGAAGGTGTCATGGGTCCGCGTCCGTCCCTACCTGAAGGATATCGAGGAGACAGAACAAAAGGTGTCCCCGTCTGCCACTCTTTCCGTCAGCCACGTTTCCTTCACCTACCCGGGCGGCGACCACCCGATTTACAAAGATTTCAACCTCGAAGCCAAGCCCGGGGAATTCATCGGCGTCACAGGGGAAGTCGCCAGCGGGAAATCGACGCTGGGCCGCACGTTCCTCTGCGAGTACCCTTATGAAGGCACGATACTTTACGGTGGAAAGCGCCTTGGAAGCGAAATCGACCCCATCGGCACGGTCGGCTACATGGGTCACCGCCCCGAGCTTTTCTCGGGAACAATCGAGGACAACATCCGCCTCGGAAAGCCCGGCGATCTCGATGCTGTCCTTAAAGCCGTCGAGATGGACAAGGAAATTTCCTCCTTCCCGGATGGCATCCACACGATGATCGGAGAAGGAGGCCTCCGCCTTTCCGGCGGCCAGCAGGCGCGCGTGGCTCTGGCCCGTACACTCTACCACAAGCGCCCGCTCCTCATCCTGGACGATCCCTTCTCCGCCGTCGACAGAAAGACGGAAGAGGAAATCCTCACCAACATCCGCCCGATGCTGAAGGATTCGATCGTCATCCTCATTTCCCACCGTCTCCATTTCTTCAAGGACTTCGACCGCGTCGTCTGGATTTCAGGAGACGGGAGTGTAGAGGTCCTTCCCCACGAAGAACTTCTCAGCAGGAACAGGGAGTACCGCCGCCTCTGGAAGATGCAGCACGTCCTCGCGGAAGGAGGGGACGATAAATGAGCCAAAAGAATCCCGTCGACACGAAGCGCCCGCTTTACTCCATTTTCCGCTATGCTGCCCTGCATAATAAGAAGCTGACTATCGGGCTCGTCCTTGCCATCCTCATCTCCGTCACCGTTTCCGTCACGCCGCCGCTGATTCTTAGGCGCATCGTCGATGAACTGACGGCAGAAAATGCGATGCTTCCCTTCCTCATCCAGGCAGGCCTTCTCTACTTTGCCCTGATAGCCGTCTCGGGCATCGCGGACTCGGTCAAGGAAACGATCATCACGATCTTCGGCCAGCGCTCGACGCGTCACATCCGCTCCTTCATGGCGGACAAGCTCTCGCGCCTGCCCTCCTCCGTCTTCATAGAAAACGACAGCGGATCGCTCGCCTCGCTCTTCGTGAACGACGTCGACACGCTCGAAGACCTCTTCGACTCGGGCATCATTTCCATGATTTCCGACGTCTTCCGCATTGTTTCCATCCTCTGCGTCGTCTATTTCCTGAGCAAGGGCCTCATGATCCTGCTCTTCTTATCACTGCCGATTCTCTTCCTCCTCACGAGGACATTCCAGCGCCGCATGCTTTCCGCGCAGCTCGACAACAGGAAAGCCGTCGCGGGCATCAATCAGGCCATCCCTGAAACGATTGCCAGCATCCGCACGATCCGCCTCTACCACCGCGAATTCTTCATGGAAGAAAGGTACGGGAAATCCGTCCGCGCGGGGTTCGACGCGATGAATAGGAGCAACTTGTATGACTCGATTTACTCGCCGATCATCATCACGGTGAGCTCGCTTATCATCGCCATCATGGTCGTCCTCTCCGTCAGCAGGAGCGACTTCCAGGCACTCTTCGGCATGAGCGCGGGCACCGCCGTCGCCCTGATCGCCTACGTCGGGAAAGTCTTCTCTCCACTGGAAAGCATCGGCATGGAAATCCAGAATATCCAGTCCGCCATCGCAGGCTGCAAGCGGATCGGCGATTTCCTCTCCGAAAAAGAAATGGAACCGCCTTCCGCAGCAGTGTCCGAAAAGGAAGAAAATATCCCGATTTCCATCCGCCATCTTTCCTTTGCCTACGAAGATGGAAAGCCCGTCTTCCACAATTTCGACCTCACCATCCATGAAGGCGAGAACGTCACGCTGATCGGGCGGACAGGCTCGGGCAAGAGCACGCTCTTCAAGCTCATCTGCGGCCTCTACCAGCCATCGGAAGGCACCGTCCGCATCTTCGGGCGCGCGCCGGAATCCATCCCTGAAGAGGAAAGGAGAAAGGTATTCGGCCTCGTCGAGCAGCAGTTCAAACCTGTTTCGGGAAACATGAGAGACCAGATCACACTCTCCGATCCCTCCATTTCTGAGGAAGATGTCAGAAGAGCACTTGCCGAGACAGGCATCCTTCCTGCCATCGAAGACTTGCCGGAGGGCCTTGATACGCCTTACGACCCGGGACTCCTTTCACAGGGCCAGTTCCAGCTCCTTTCCATTGCCCGCGCAACCGTCACGAATCCGCCGCTTCTCCTTCTCGATGAAATTACGGCGAACCTTGACTCCGTCACGGAAAAGCAGGTCTTAGACGCCCTCCGCGCCGCTTCTGAAAAGCGCACCGTTCTCTCCATTTCCCACCGCCTCTTCGAAGCCGCAGGTGGCAGGCAGGTCCGCATCGGTCATTGATTCTTGAAGAGACCATCTGATTCGACTATAATACCTGTATACATTCCAAGGCCATGAGCCTTTTACATAAGAGAGGGGATCATTTATGAATAGTACGTATTTTCCGCACTTCACCATCGGCAGCGATGCCTATGACAAGATTCCGGATATTTGCGGCGAATATGGAAAAACCGCTGTCATCATCGGCGGCACCAAGGCCAGAATCGCCGCTGAACCGCTGATCAGAAAAGCAGTCAGCGGAAAGATCGACATCACCGGATCCTTCCTCTACGGCGACGACGCTACATTTGAAAACGCCGAAGCTCTGACAAAGATCCCGGAAATCCAGGAAGCCGACATGATTTTCGCCGTCGGCGGCGGCCGCGCGACCGACACCTGCAAATGGGCTGCGCACCTCCTGAAGAAACCGATCTTCACATTCCCGACGCTCGCATCCAACTGCGCCTCCGTCACTGCCGTCTGCATCATGTACAACCCGGATCACAGCTTCAAAGGCTCCATTTACAGAGAACGCGGTGCATGGCACACCTTCATCAATACGGAAATCATCGCACACTCCCCGCGCCAGTACTTCTGGGCAGGCCTCGGCGATGCTCTTGCCAAACAGTATGAAGTCCCCTTCTCCGCCAGAGGTATGGACCTCACATGGATCCAGCAGACCGGCGTGAACAACGCACAGAACGTGGCACCAGGCATCCTGAAATACGGCAAAGAAGCCCTCGCTGACGTAGACAAGGGAATCGTGACAGACGCTCTCGAAGCAGCCACACTTTCCATCATCGTGGCTCCCGGCATGGCCTCCGTCTGCATCGAAGACGATCTCGACTCCAGCCTCGCGCACGCCATCTACAACAGCCACACCCGCACCCCGCACAAAGGCGAGCACCTCCACGGCGCCGTCGTCAACTACGGCCTGCAGGTCATGCTCACCATGGACGGCCAGATCGAAGAAAGAGACAAGATCTACAACTTCGCCAAATCCATCAACCTTCCGCACTGCCTGGAAGACATCGGCATCGACCCCAAGCATCCCGATGAACTCGTAGAAAACTGCCTCCATACCAAGGATATGAGAGTCAAACCATACGACATCACCTTCGACATGGTCTATAAGGCTATTATGGATGTTGAAAAACTGAAGGATAAGTAAAGATAGGAAAAGATAGGGAAAAAGGACTCTTGGTGGGTCCTTTTTTTGTGGGGGATGGACAAGAATAGGATAAAAATAAAAGTACCTGATTCTATTACCGTGAATCAGGTACTTTTATTTAATTACTTGTTTTAGTAAACATTGCCTTTATAAAAATCAGCAACATTTACTTCATCTAAAAGTTTATTTGTCGCACGGCTATAAGCTCTATCATAGCTGCCAGATGTCTTTCCGATCTCTGTATAACTCTGGTCAGCAAGATAATCTCCAGCTTTCGCATCATAAAGTACAATATTTGTCAGAACGGTAAGATTCTTTCTCTGTCCAGTGAAGAAATTTGCTTTTACTTCTGCGGAAGTTGTTCTTGTAGAAACTAAAAGGACATACTGAACATTTTCTTTTGCAGCTAAAGCCTTAAAATCTTTTGATTTTAATACTACTCCGAGATCCTGTTCACGCTGAGTATCTGTATCGGCTTCTTCACGAAGATAAATACGAAGATCTTTCTGCGCCTGAGCAAATGGTACTACGGTGTGTCCTGCTTTTTTGACCTCATCAGCAAATGAATCAAAAATTCTTTTTTCAATTTCTCCCGGTTTACCAACATAATTCGGATCCAATTGAATAATAAGTAATGTATCCGGTCCCTTAGCAGATGTAGTCTTGGATCCTAAAGAAATTGCCTGTGCTGGTGCAACCTGTAAGAGGAACAAAGCAAATAAAGCTGATAGAAAAATAAATAATCTCTTCATAAATAATTCTCCCTTCCGTTTAAAATTGTTCCGGATTTAGATATTTACAGCATATCATAGGGAATTTGTATTCTCAAAAGCCAAAAAATCATAATTGTTACAATAATTAATAGAATTTTGTTATAGCTAATTTAAATATATATTTCCTGTTCACAAACTTTATTTAAAGGGTTTCGGTTAAATTTGATTAGAGGATTATCTAACACAAATACATTTGTATTAAGCTTAGAACCGCACAACCGAGCTTTGCTAGTAGGAAAAGTAAAACATGAAAAACCATACAACCGGCTTGCAGCCTGGGAAATGAACCTCCTCAGTCGGCTCCGCCGCCAGCTCCCCCTACGGGGCGAGCTCTGACATCCTGAGCGATGATGCTTCGCCTTTTTAGAAACTGCACCCCTTTCGCCCTTCGGGCACTTCCCTCCGTTGGGGGCAGCCCTGCGATGAGAAATGAAAAATATCCAATCTGATTTGTCTTAAACTTATATAACTTCGTTCGTGGAAAAAGGGAAAACCGGACGACCGAGCTTCACTCGAAGGAACTGCACCCCTTTCTCCAGCATCAGTATAAATGTAGGCTGGATCCTTCCCCGACGGGCAGGTTAAAACCTTCCGTACCGACCCTTACCGATATTATCACTATCATTTAAATACGTTCACCGTAAATGAAAACCGTAAGATACTCATTCGATACTATCCGTTAGCATCGTAGTGGAGGAACTTGACCTGCCTCAGCGGGGAAGAATGCCTTTGACCTTGCTCCGTCAGGAGAAGGGGGACCACTTTTGTGGTGGATGAGATGTAGTTCCTCAGCCGCAGGCTGGTTGTGAAGGTTTTTAAAGAATGCATTTTCTAAAGTTGCCAGGGAAAGGGGTGTAGTATTCATTGGTTTTTATAAAAAGGTTTCACGAGCGCAGCGAGGTTGTGTGGTTTTGCACTTGACCTTGCCCTGGAAGGGAAGGTGCCCGACCCCAATTTCTGATGTCGGGCGGATGAGTTGCAGTTCCTTCGAGCGTCAGCTCGATTGTATGGTGTTCAGCCGCAGGCTGGTCGTCCTGTTTTAATTTCTTCATCCCACTAAAAAAGAACGCACGAAATGCTGTGCGTTCTTTTTTCCCATTTAGAGGACGCGGCCTAGGTCGCGTGCCATTTGTTTGTCCTTTTCCGGGGGACGGCCGGCGATGGTGAGGTAGCCTCCTATCATGGCGCCATTGAGGCCGGCGGCGAGTGCGAAGGACTGCATGTCGCGGAGGCCTCCTTCTCTTCCTGCGCATACGCGGATGATGGCGTGGGGCAGGATGAAGCGGTAGACGGCGAAGTAGCGGAGGATTTCAAGCGGCTGCGGCGGCTTGGTTTCTCCCATCGGGGTGCCCGGGATCGGGTTGAAGATGTTTAAGGGGACGGAGCGGATGTCTCTTCCCTTCAGGGCGAAGGCCATGTCGAGGCGGTCTTTTTCCGTTTCTCCCAGGCCGAAGATGCCTCCGGAGCAGACGTCGAGTCCTGCGTCCTGGATGCGGCGGATGTGGTTCATTTTCTCGTCATAGGTATGCGTGGTGCATATTTCGGGGAAATAATCTCTCGACGTTTCCAGGTTGCAGTGGATTCTTTCGCAGCCTGCTTCCTTGAGTCTCTTCAGCTGTTCGTCGGTAAGGAGCCCCAGTGAGCAGCAGACGGAAAGTCCGGTGTGCTGTGTCACGAGGCGTACTGTTTCGACGATGGATTCGAATTGTTTGGGATCGGTCTGGCCTCTCCCGCTGGTGACGATGCCGAATCGTTCGGCGCCATAGGCTTCTGCCTGACGGGCTTCTTTGAGAAGTTCTTCAGGACGGCGGAGCGGATACTCCTTGACGCCTGTGTTGTACCAGCCTGACTGCGCGCAGAAGCGGCAGTTTTCGCTGCAGCGTCCGCTTCTTGCGTTGACGTCGCTGCAGAAGTGCATCTCATCTCCGCAGAAGGTGCGGCGGATGCGGTCGGCGGAGGCTATGAGGAAATAGGGTTCGCGCTTCCCGCAGTCGAGAAGTTTCTCCGCCATTTCCCTTGTTATTTCTCCGCCTTCCAGGACTTTGTCCATATACTCGGTAATGAGCGCTATATCCTGATTCATTGTCCCTCCCATTGGTTCTTCCCGGTATGATCAAGGAAAAAGGCACGCCCTGCGGCATGCCTCTTCCACTTACTGTACGTTCGGCATGGTTCTTGTACGACCGAGGTCGCGCAGCATGGTGAGATCATCATGCGGGTCAGATCCCTTGCTGGTGAGGTAGTTGCCGATCATGACGCCATTCATTCCGCCTGCCAGAGCCATGGACTGCAGGCTTCTTAAGTTCAGCTGGCGGCCGCCTGCTGTACGGATCTGTGCCTTTGGAAGCACGAAGCGGAACATAGCGAATGAACGGAGAATTTCCAATGGAGCCAGAGGCTCGTTGTGTTCATAAGGGGTTCCCGGAATCGGGTTCAGCACGTTGAGCGGAATCGCATCAATGTGCAGTTTCTTCAGATGGAAAGCCATCTCGACTCTCTGGTCGAGGGTTTCGCCCAGACCGAGGATGCCGCCGCAGCAGACGCGGATGCCGGCTTTCTGAGCACGCTGGATGTTCTCAGCTTTTTCCTCGGCGGTATGTGTGGTGCAGACTTCCTGGAAGAAGGAAGGTGCGGATTCAATGTTGCAGTGAAGACGGTTTACGCCGGCTTCACTGAGCTGGTATGCCTGTTCCTGTGTGAGGAAACCAAGCGAGCAGCAGACTTCGATGCCGATTTCCGTGCGGATACGGCGGATGAGATGCAGAATTTCTGCGAAGTCTTTCGGATTTCTCTGATCCCGGCCTGCGGTAACGATATCGAAGCGGGCAGCGCCTGCTTCTTTCGCTTTCTGGGCTGCTTTCATGACTTCTTCTTCCGGCAGGAAGGTGTAATTGTCTATGCCTGTGTCGTAACGGGCAGACTGGGCGCAGAACTTGCAGTCTTCCTGGCAGCGTCCGCTTCTTGCATTGACGATGGCGCAGAGGTCGACGCTTCTGCCGGAGAATTTCTGACGGATCTTATCAGCGCATGCCAGAAGAAGCATGGTGTCTTCGTCTGTCGCACGAATCAGTGCTTTTGCTTCTTCTTCGGTGATTTCTCCGCCGTCCAGAATTCTGTCTGTAATTTTTAAAATCTGTTCACAACCGCTTTCCATGAATGACCACTCCTTAAATGAATACATCCTGTTGTATAGTAACAGGGTCTCTCCTTGGTGAAACCTTACGCGTCAAATGCGTAATTCTGACCCCTCGGAAATCGGGAAATTTCCGTGAGGCTTAAAGCTGTGGCTGGGTTCTGCTTCTTCCCAGATCGTTGACCATGGTCAGGTCTTCTCTCGGATTTCTACCGCCGGTGGTCAGATAACCGCCGACCATGATGCCGTTCAGGCCGCCCGAGAGAGCATGTGCCTGGAGGCTGCGAAGATTGACTTCACGTCCGCCTGCTGTGCGGATGAGCGCTTTTGGAAGTACGAAGCGGAATACTGCAAATGTACGGAGCACTTCCAGCGGAGCCAGACGTTCGTTCGTGTAGAACGGTGTCCCTTCGACAGGGTTGAGGATATTCAACGGAACAGAGTCGATGTGGAGCTTTTTCAGATGGAATGCCATTTCCACACGCTGGTCGAGGTCTTCGCCCAGTCCGATGATGCCGCCCGAGCATACGCGGATGCCTGCCTTCTGCGCTGTCTGGATGATGTCTTCCTTATCTTCCATCGTGTGCGTGGTGCAGATTTCCGGGAAATACGACGGTGATGTTTCGATGTTGCAGTGGATTCTTGTGATGCCTGCTTCGCGAAGACGGATGGCCTGTTCCTCAGTGATGAGGCCCAGGGAGCAGCAGACTTCAATGCCCACCTGATCGTGAATCTTCTTCACGACATCGATGATTTCCTCGAATTCATTCGGATTATCCTGATTTCTTCCGCTCGTTACCAGAGAGAAACGGACAGCGCCCGCATCCTTGGCTTTCTTGGCAGCGGCCAGAATCTGGTCCTCCGGCAAAAGACGGTAAGTCGTAGCTCCCGTCCTGTAATGACCGGACTGCGCGCAGAATTTGCAGTCCTCCTGGCAGTGTCCGCTGCGCGCATTGATGATGGCGCAGAAGTCAACAGCATTGCCGTTGTACTTCTGACGGATCTTATCTGCCATAGCCAGAAGCAGCATGGTATCTTCATCCTTTGTACGGATCAGACGGCCTGCTTCTTCTCTAGTGATCTCTCCCCCGTCCAATACTTTGTTGGCCAGGCGGATGATTTCCTCACAAGAGCTTTCCATATGTAATTCCTCCCGAATAAAAAAATGGTTTCCCAGGTATTGGAGATTAACCTGTAAAATGACCGCAGGAATCTGCACTGTCACTTTATGAAATAGTATATTCTATAAACGGTTTATTTGTCAATTTCAGTATTTGCTTTAGTTCACAATAGGTTGACAAAGTAGACATTTAATCAAGCGTCTGGAATACACTGTGAAATCTTCGGTTTTATCGAAGGAAATGGGATATAGCTCCATAAAAATAAGGGCTCTTCTGACACGTGATGCATTGTCAAAAGGGCCCTTGATCGTCTACTAAGGAAATATGTATAAGTTGTCATGCAAGATTTATATAACTTCAGGCGCTGCCTTGAGCGCTGCTGTTTTTGGACGCGAAAAAGTCCCGGCAAGGATTTTCGTCCTTGCCGGGACCTCCTCAGGAGTATATGCATCCGGCGGGAGAATCATCTCCCATGCGGCTCACCGGTCAGTCGATCTGAATTTTATGGGACGGTTCGATTTCAGGTTTCCCGGATTTCGGGAGCTCTACTTTCAAAACGCCATCCTTCAGGCTGGCTTTGATGCCCTCTTCCTTGACGCCACTCACGGCGAACTGACGCTGGAAACCGGCGAAGCTGCGTTCACGGCGGATAAACTTACGATCTGCGTCTTTCGTTTCCTTCGTGTCTTCTCTCTTTGCGGACAGGGACAGGATACCGTTTTCGTAAGTGACCTGAATCTCATCTTTCGTGTAGCCCGGCATGTCACAGGTTACTTCATAGTGATCTTTCAGATCTTCAATATCCGCTTTTGGAACGGAAACATAATCTTTGTAAATGGTCGGAACATCATCAAAGAAATGATCCAGGACCGTATCACCAAACAAACCATCAAATGGAATCAAGCTTCTCATAATAATGACCTCTTTCCTTTTGCGCTTACATTTGCGTTGTCAAACTTTTAGGATTCCCGGGGCCCCTTTCCTCCTGACAACTATAGTATAGCACTTTTAGCACTTAAATCAAGAGAGTGCTAAAAAATTTTTGACTTTTATTTTTCGATTTTTGAAAGTCCGCATATTTACGGAACATTCACGTTCTAAACTTATTGATTTTTTGACTTTTATCTTGTCAAAGTTAGCCATAAAGCACCATTCATTTTTCTTTTGAAAAGGAGAAATTGCATCAAAAAAATAAAAGAAGAAGCTGTGGCAAAATGTACAATCATTTTGCCACAACCCCTTCTTTGTGTTGATATAGCTGCCCAGAGAATTAATCTAACATAGATATACAATCTCTACAATCTAAAAACCTCAAAACCTCGCTACGCTCGTGGAACTACTGTATTCCCCGGCTTCGCCGGGACCTTCTCCTTCGGAGCAAGGTTAACACCCTTAAACCGAACTTCGTTCGAGAAAAGGAGAAAGAGCGTCTTGGCGGATTTTGCCACAGCCCCTTCCTTTTTCAATTCTCAAATCAATCAAATCAGTTCAGCGCAAGTCCTTTGTCGATTTTTTCCAGGTTTTCTTTCATGGTCTTGACATAGTTTGCGTCTTGTTCGCCGCTTTCTATGGTGTCAAGGGTTTCGACTTTGGCGCCGGCTTCTTTGGAGATAGTCTCGGTCAGGGCCGGGCTGATCATGTCTTCGGTGAAGATGGTCTTGACGTTGTGCTTCTTGCAGAAGTCGATGAGGTCTGCAAGTTTGGCCGGGGACGGTTCGCCGGATGCGAATGCGTCTTCGACGCTGGCCTGTGTCAGGCCGAAGTCACGGCAGAGGTAGCCGAAGGCTGCATGGCCTGCAACGAGTTCTTTGCTGTGGCCGGTGGAGAGTTTCTTTTTGTACTCTTCGGTCATAGCCGTGAGGTCTTTGTCGAGCTTCTCATAGTTCTTTTCGAAGTATTCCTTGTTTTCAGGAGAAGCGGCAGCAAGGGCATCAGAGATGTTCTTTGCTTCTTTTCTTGCTTCTTCCGGTCCGAGCCAGACGTGCGGGTCAAAGTCGCCGTGTTCCTTGATTTCATCCTCATCCGTCAGGCGGATGGGGTCGATTCCCTTGGATGCAACGACAGCGACGGGGCCGTCTTTCATGCTCTTGAGCATCTCTGGCGCCCAGCGTTCCATGCCCATCCCGTTGTAGATGAAGACTTTGGAATCTTTGACGCGCATCATGTCGGATGCTTTAGGTTCAAATTCGTGGGGTTCTGTGCCGTCCGGTATGATGACAGTGATAGCTACGCGGTCTCCCCCGATGGCCTGCGTGAGCTCTTTCATGGCTCCAAAGGATACGGTGACGGGAACTTTCCCTGCCGGGGCAGATGCCGCCGGTTTCTCTTCCTTGCCACAGCCTGCTGTAATGATGAGGCAAGCTGCCGCGCCAGCTAAAGCCAATTTTTTCCACAATTTCATGATAGAGATACTCCTTTTTCTTCTAATGGCGGCCGGGCCGCCGGATCCGAGTACCGGAGACGCATTCCCTTCCTCCCAGGAAATGCGGACTCATCAGCGCAGGACTTTTTTCGCCAGGATCGTCACAAGGAGCAGTCCGGCGGCAAAGAGCGCTGTGACGCCGCCCGGTGCTGCGCCTATGTAATAGGATGCGAAGAAGCCCCCCAGTATGGACAGGAAACTGTACACCATCGCGGCGAGGAAGGTTGCGCGGAAACCTTTCCCCAGCTGCAGCGCCGAGGCCACCGGAAGCGTGATCATCGAGGTAATGACTAATATCCCGACAGATCGGATGGAAACGGAGATGACAGCCGCCACAAGGAAGGCGAAGACATAATTCAGTACTTTGACGTGCGCGCCGGCAACGCGCGCTGCTTCTTCATCGTAGGTGATGTAGAGAAGCTGGTGATAGTTCAGGATAACCGTCAGGACGGCGGCAAGGCTCAGGAGCCCTGTGATCGCCATGTCCTCATTGCTGACCGTCAGCATCGAGCCGAAGAGGTAGGCGTCGGCATTGGCATGGAGACGCCCGGAGCTGATCAGCGTGATGGCGATGCCCACGGAGACGGAAAGGACGACGGACAGGATGAGGTCGGTATATTTCTTGAAATACTGCCGGAGAAATTCGATCATCATCCCCGCAAAGGCGGTGAAGACGAAGGAAACGAGGACAGGACTCTCCCGGAAGAGAAGCCCGAGCGTGACACCCGCCAGAGACGAGTGCGCCAGGGTATCCCCGATCATCGAGTACCGTTTCAGCACCAGGAAAAGCCCGATGCATGGGCAGAGAACGGCGATGCAGATGGAAATGATGAGCGCATTCTGCATGAAGGTATAGCTAAACATGGCCGCCCTCCTTTTCTATGTATTCTTCTATATAATGGCGGACACTGCAGAGGTGGCCGTGTCCGTGTTCGACGTGGTAGAGGCGGTCGGATACTTTGCCTGCCTCAGCGAGGTTGTGCTCGACGGCAAGGATGGTGACGCCCTTGTCCTTATGGAGGGTATCGAGTTCCTTGTAGATGTCGCGCTGGCTGGTCAGGTCGACGCCGGTCGATGGTTCATCGAGGATGAGGAGATCAGGGCTTCCCATGAGCGCCCTTGCGATCAGCACTTTCTGATGCTGGCCGCCCGAGAGGCTTCCCATGAGCTGTTTCTTGTACCCTTCCATGCCTGTCACGGAAAGAACCTGATCCACGTCGATTTTCTTCAAATGCAGCAGTTTCCCGTAGGAATGGATGACTTCTTCCACAGTGATGGGAAAGGAGGCATCCGAGGCGGACCGCTGCGGTACGTAGCCGATGCGGCGGGCGCGGCGCGTGACCGTCCCAGAGACCGGTTTCAAGAAGCCCAGTATGATTTTCAGAAGGGTGCTCTTGCCGCTTCCATTATTTCCTACGATGGAAATATACTCTCCGCCCGCCAGATGGAAATCGACGTTTTCCAGGAGCCAGGGAGCGCTCCCCGTGTAGGAAAAATATAAATTCTCAATGGTCAGCATGATGGATCCCTCCGGACCTGCAATGAAAAGGGCGGCTGCCAATCCCGCCGCTCTTTCGTAATCAATCTAATTCTTCTGCCGCTTTGCGGACAGCTTCAAATACTTCATGGAAGGACGCTTCATTTTCTTCCGCCAGTGCTTTCACGGATTCGTATTCCGGATAGTTGCGGACGGTATCGGAAAATGTGACCTGCTTCACAAGTGCCTGCCCGAAAGGTGTTTCGACTTCCCTTTCTTCGCGCTTCAGGATGACGCGCATGACGCTTGGAAATTCGCGGACGCCGATGGTCGTCGTTTCGCGGAAAATGATGTCTTCCAGTGTTTCACGGATTTCCTTCTTGCAGATAACGGTCAGTTCCCATGCAGGACGGTTCTTCTTCATGAATACCGGCGCATAGTGGACGTCGAGCGCCCCTGCCTGCATCAGCTTTTCAAGGGTGTAGCCCAGGACTTCGCCCGAGCAGTCGTCGATGTCGGTTTCAATCTTCAGGACTTCGTCTCTTTCTCCTTCTCCCTGATTGTCGGAAACGAGGAGTGCGCGGAGAATGCCGGCTCTTTCGGTGTAAGCGCGTTTGCCTGCGCCAAGGCCGATGCGTTCGATGCGGAAAAGGGACGGAAGCGTGTGGGATGTAGCCAGTGCGCATGCAATCGCAGCACCAGTCGGGGTGACGAATTCCCCTGTGGCATCCATGATTTCAAGCGGCATGCCGCAGGCAGTCACGATGTTCAGCGTAGCTGGCACCGGTACGGGCAGGCGGCCATGCTGGCAGCGGACAGTGCCTGTGCCTTCGGAAAGCTTTGGCACGATGACTTCGGAAATGCCAAGGCTGTCGAAGCAGACGGCAGCGGAAATGATATCCACGATGGAATCGGCAGCGCCGACTTCGTGGAAGTGGACCTCATCGATCGGAAGGTTGTGTGCTTTCGCTTCTGCTTCCGCAATGAGCATGAAAATCTTCTTTGCGATTTCACGGGCATGATCCGTCATGGAAGCGCCGTCAATGACCGCCATGACATCCGCCAGATTGCGGTGTTCATGATGGTGGTGATGGCCATGAACGTGGTCATGATCATGATAATGGCCCTCTTCGCCATGGAAATGCGGGCAGTGATGTTCTTCATCATGGTGATGATGATGGTGTCCTTCCTCGCCATGGAAGTGCGGGCAATGGTGTTCTTCCTCATCATGATGGTGGTGATGATGATGTTCTTCACCGTCTTCATGGCAGTGGCAGTGGTGCTCGCCTTCTTCGTCATGGTGATGATGATGTTCGCCGTCTTCATGGCAGTGGCAATGATGTTCGCCTTCTTCGTCATGATGATGATGATGTTCGCCTTCTTCGTCGTGATGGTGGTGGTGTTCACCCTCTTCATGGCAATGGCAGTGGTGCTCGCCTTCTTCATCATGATGGTGATGGTGTTCACCGTCTTCATGGCAGTGGCAATGGTGCTCCCCTTCCTCGTCATGATGGTGATGATGTTCTTCCGGGACATCGGAAGAAACGACCGGATCAGGGCCGTAAAGGTATGCCATGTCATGGTCGTGGTTTTCATGTTCTGCATCGAGGATGACATTGAAGTCGCAACAGTCGATGCCGGATTTCTGTACGCGGGAGATTTCTGTCTTGAAGCCCTTCACCGGAAGGGAAGCGAGTGCTGCTTCTAGTGCTTTCTGGTCAGCGCCCAAATCAAGCATGGCAGCAACGAACATATCTCCGCTGATGCCGGAACCGGTTTCCAGATATAATTTTTTACTCACTGATTTTTCCCCTTTCTGCAAGCCTGTTAATTTGGGTCGCCACGTAGCCGGCGCCAAATCCATTATCAATATTGACTGTGACGATGCCGTTCGCGCAGGAATTGATCATCGTCAGAAGCGCCGAAAGGCCGTGGAAGCTGGCGCCATAGCCGACCGATGTCGGAACGGCGATGACGGGATTCTTCACGAGGCCTCCGATGACAGAAGCAAGAGCCCCTTCCATCCCGGCGACGGCGACGACGCAGTTCGCGCTCCTGACCAGGGTTTCCTTGGAAAGGATCCTGTGGATGCCGCTCACGCCCACGTCGTAAATGCGCTCGACATGCGTGCCGAAGTATTCAGCCGTCTGGGCCGCTTCTTCGGCGACGGAAATGTCCGCCGTGCCGCCTGTGCAGACCGCGACGCAGCCGATGCGTTTCTTTCCTTCTTTTTCCTTCTTCAGGATATGGGAGACGGGGTCATAGGAAATGTCGGGGATCCTCTCTTTCACGAGTTCATACTGGTGGGAAGAAGCACGCGTCCCGAAGACTTCCCCGTCCAGCTCATAGAGCTTCTGGAAAATGTCTGCTATGAACTTGTCGGACTTTCCCTGGCAGTATACGACCTCGGCAAAGCCGGACCTTTCTCTTCTGTCCGTGTCGAGCTTTGCATATCCCATTTCCTCATACGAACGCGAAGCAGGGTTGGCGCGGAGCAGCTCTTCGGCCGCTGCCGTATCCATCGTCCCCTTCTTCACTTCTTCGAGTATTTCCCTGACATCCATCGTCTCACCGCTTTCTTACATTTCCAACTGATCCTTGCTCAATACTTCATCCATGCTTCCCATACGGTAGCCCAGAAGATCCATCGTCACATACGTGAAGCCGATCGCTTTGAATACGCGGGAGACTTCATCGTGCAGCTTGAAGAGCTTGAAGAGTTCTCCCGGGAGCACTTCGATACGCGCCAGATTTCCTTCATGCACGCGGACGCGGAGCTGTGTGAAGCCTTTGGAAAAAAGGAAATTCTCTGCTGCTTCGACCATCGCAAGCTTCTTGGCCGTGATGCCTTCGTTGTAAACGAAACGTGTCGCCATGCAGGCAAAGGACGGCTTGCTCCATGTGGCAAGGCCGGCTTCTTTGGAAAGGGCACGGATGTCTGCCTTGTAAAGTCCGGCATGACGGAGCGGGCTCTTGATGCCGAGCTCTGAAAGCGCTGTGAGACCAGGCCTGTACTGCGATGCATCGTTCATATTTGTCCCGTCGATGACGTAAGCGAAGCCTTCTTCTTTTGCAATCTGCTGCAGCGTGCTGAAAAGGAAGTGCTTGCAGAGATAGCAGCGGTTCGTCGGATTTTCAGCGAAGCCTTCGATGGCGAACTGGTCCATCTTGATGACCTTCTGGCGGATGCCTTCCTTCGTGCAGTATTCCATCGCGTCAGCCACTTCCCTTTCAGGAACGGATGCGAGATTCATCGTGACAGCCATGGCTTTGTCGCCGAGGACTTTATGAGCTTCATGCATAAGGTATGTGGAATCCACGCCGCCGGAGAACGCCAGCATGACGCTGCCGAGCTCCTTCAGGTATGCTTCCAGATCGTCTTGTTTCTTCTGTAATTCCTTAGTAAGCATAAGATTTCTCCATTCTTTTTTTGAAAAAGACCGCAGACTTCAGGCGCATGGCCGGAAGGAAAGAGAGCGGCTCTGTAACGCGGGGATTTCCCGTACTTTTTATTATAACATTTCATAGAACAGAGAAAACATGACAGATATGAATGTATAAAGAAAGCGGCTGTGGAAATGTAAAATCATTTCGTCACAGCCGCCTTTCGTGACGGTATATTTGACTAGAGGATACCCGCAAGTATCTTGGGATTAGCTGAAGACAGAAAACCATACAACCAGCCTTCGGCTGAGGAAATGCAACTCATCCGCCCGACATCAGAATTTGAGGTCGGGCACCTTCCCTTCCAGGGCAAGGTCAAACTGCCATAAAACTATTTTCCTTCCATCATCTTGCGGATTCGTTCCCTGCGTCTTCTTGCTGCTTCTTCATCGACGATGATATGATGTCCTGCCGATGTCACGACTTCCATAGGCTTTTCGGGAACGGCTTCCCTGCCATAAGTGCCGTAATCGAAATCGCCGCCAAGTGCGCAGCTTGCGCAGTCAGCGCCTCTTGCACCGCGCCACATGCGGTACAGGCAGTATCCGAACCAGCCTGCAATGACAGCGATGATGAGTCCTACAAATATATTGTTCATAGATGCCTCCCCTGGTATCTTTTGGAACGAAAATTAAGAACAAATCGAGTGAAAACCTTTCTCAATATGATTATAGCACGAAAGGCAACTTGGTCAAATGCGAAACGATTGCAGTTTCCTCAAAATTTCATGCGCGCCTTACTTCGAAATTCATCTATATCAAAGTGGGCAAACTCCCGTCTCTGTCTAATTTCTACGCCCTTTTAACTTGTACTGAAATACAAAACAAGGTATAATGAAATAATTGTAAAACGGAATTTAATGTAAAGGGAGCAAATTGTGAAAAGAAATCAGCACACCATCGGGAAAGATGTCACGTACAAGGGCCTGGGTCTCCACTCCGGCATGCCTGTCACCATGACCATGCATCCCGCCGCTCCGGGGACAGGAATCATTTTCAAGCGAAGCGACCTGCCCGGAGGACCGGAAGTGCCGGCACAGTCCCGGTACATCACCAATACGCTGCGCGCAACGACACTGGAAAAAGGCGAAGCAAAGGTCTTCACCGTCGAACATGTCCTCTCCGCGCTCTACGCACTCCAGATCGACAACTGCGTGATCGAAATGGATTCACCTGAACCGCCCGTAGGCGACGGCTCTGCGAAAACCTTCTGCGACATGGTTGAAGAAGCAGGCGTTGAAACACAGGATGAGATGATCCCGATCCTGACACTCGATACAAGCGCTGCTGTCTACGAAGACAACAAATTCATCACAGCCCTTCCCTATGACGGGCTCCGCATCACATTCACCTCGATCAATCCGCATCCCCTTCTGGGCACACAGATGAGAGACGTCGTGATTGACCACGACTCCTATATGAAAGAAATCGCGCCGGCAAGAACGATCGGATTCACATGGGAACTCGAAGCCATGAGAAAGATGGGCCTTGGCAAAGGCGGCACACTGGAAAACGCCGTCGTTTACTCCGAGACCGAATGCCTCTCTCAGCTGCGCTTCCCCGACGAACTTGTCCGTCATAAGATACTCGACATCCTGGGAGACATTTCCCTCGTCGGCCCGCTTCATGCGCACATCATCGCCGTCCTCGGCAGCCATAAGCTGAACGCCGAACTTTCTGAGAAACTTCAGGCTTTGAAAAAAGACCTCAAGGAATAAAGGAATAAATCCGTACGCACTACCCACATTTCAAGGAGGAAATTATTATGGAAGAAACACAGGAAAAGTTACATCTGAACGTTGAAGAAATCATGGAAATCCTGCCACACCGCTATCCGATGCTTCTCGTCGACAAGATCACGGAAATGGTACCGATGGACTATGCGATCGGGCAGAAATCCGTCACCATGAATGAACCGTTCTTCCAGGGCCACTTTCCGGGCCGTCCGATCATGCCGGGCGCCCTCATCTGCGAAGCTATGGCTCAGGTAGGCGGCGTTGCCCTTCAGTATCCGGAAGAAAACAGAGGACTCATCCCTATGTTCACAGGCATGGAACGCGTCCACTTCCGTTCCCCGGTCGTACCGGGAGACGTTCTCGTCACCAAAGCTGTCATTGAAAAGATCAAGGGCCGCATGGGCAAAGTCCACTGCGAAGGCACCGTAGACGGCGTCCGCAAAGCAGATGCTGACTTCATCTTCTACCTGATGGATCCGAACAAATCCAAGAAATAAGACTCACCAATAAGCAAGACCGTCCAAGCCGCTTCCCCGCAGCAGGAAACAGCCGATTTCAAAATCATGGACAATCATTTAGGGACCCGCCCGGCTCCGCTGCCCGGCCGCCCGTAAAACAAAGGGGAAATATAAGAACATGGAATTAAAAGTGATCAAACCGATAGATCCGGCGATTCATCCGACTGCCATCATCAATCCTACCGCTATCATTCATAAAAACGTCACCATCGGACCATACGTAGTCATCGGTCCGAGATGCGAAATCGGAGAAGGCACCATCATTGAATCTCACGCCGTCATCGCAGAAAACGTCCGCATGGGCAAGAAGAACCACATCTTCCCGCACGCCGTCATCGGAGAAGCACCGCAGGACCTCAAGTATGCAGGCGAGTACAGCACCGTCGTCATCGGAGATGGAAACGACATCCACGAATTCGCTACCATCCACCGTGCAACCGGTGAAAACTGCGAAACCCGCATCGGTTCTCACAACATGCTTCAGGCATACACCCACGTAGCCCACAACAGCAACTTCGGCGATTACATCGTCGTATCCAGCTTCTCCGGCGTTGCCGGCCACGTCACTGTCGAAGACCATGCTGTCATCGGCGCCATGAGCGGCGTCCACCAGTTCGTCAAGATTGGTGCTTTTGCCATGATCGGCGGTATGTCCAAGATCGTTCAGGACGTATGCCCCTTTGTCATCGCTGACGGCAACCCTGCCAGAGTCGTAGGACTCAACGCAGTCGGCATTGCCAGAAACAAGATCCCGGCCGAATCCAAGAGCGCGCTCAAAAAAGCATACCGCCTCATTTTCCGCTCGGGCTTGAAACTCAACGATGCTATCCAGGAAATGGAACAGGAACTCCCGTCCACTCCGGAAATCGAACATCTTCTCCGGTTCCTCAGGAACTGTGACCGCGGCCTCTGCCGTACAAGAGACAGATAATACAGAAACCTCCCGTCGTCCCCTTTCGACCGGGAGGTTTTTTCGTGCCCGGAATACCCGCTATTTCCGACCCGCCATTGAACGTCAAAAAACTGACCGTCTCGAATCTGTAAAAATTTTCACGATTTCATATCGCATCTATTATGATATGATGAGAATTTATCACAATTGCAGAATTATTTGACAAACAGGTCTATAATATAAGAAAGTGTCCGACAGTCAATTTTTAACGTTACTAATGAAATGGGGAATGGATCATGGAACTTAAAGCTATCAGACCACTAGAGCCGGACATTCATCCGACGGCCATTATCGACCCGACGGCAATCCTGCATCACAACGTGAAAATCGGACCGTACGCCGTCATCGGCCCAGGGTGTGAAATCGGAGAAGGCAGCATCATCGAATCCCATGCCGTCATTGCGGAAAACGTGCGCATGGGCAAAAACAATCACATCTTCCCGCACGCCGTCATCGGAGAAGCGCCGCAGGACCTGAAATTCAAAGGTGAATACAGCACCGTCGTCATCGGGGACGAAAATGAAATCAGAGAATTCGCCACCATCCACCGCGCGACCGGCGAAAACTGCGAGACCCGCATCGGATCCCACAATATGCTTCAGGCATACACCCACGTAGCCCACAACAGCTGCTTCGGCGATTACATCGTCGTATCCAGCTTCTCAGGCGTAGCAGGCCACGTCACCGTCGAAGACCATGCCGTCATCGGCGCCATGAGCGGCGTCCACCAGTTCGTCAAAGTAGGAGCCCTCGCCATGGTAGGCGGCATGTCCAAGATCGTTCAGGACGTATGCCCCTTCGTCATCGCCGACGGCAACCCCGCCAGAGTCGTAGGCTTGAACAGCGTAGGCATCGCAAGAAACAACATCTCTGCCGACGTCAAGAGCGCCCTCAAGAAAGCCTACCGCCTCCTCTTCCGCTCGGGCTTGAAACTCAACGAAGCCATAGAAGAAATGGAACAGGAACTCCCCTCCACCCCGGAAATCGAGCACCTGCTCTACTTCCTGAGAAACTGCGACAGAGGCCTCTGCCGTACAAGAGACAGATAAAAGATAAATGATCGTAGTAAGAAAACCCCGCCTGAAAAAGCGGGGTTTTTGATTGGAGAAATATAGCATCCTTCTCCTTTCCCGTCTATAATAGAGACAGAATCGAAGATTTCTCTATTTCCTCCAGGGAAGGAGCCGGCAAAATGTCAAAGATATCAGATGAATACGACGCACTTATCGAAGAACGAGAGCATACCTACATCATGGATTTCCGCGAACCCGTCATTATGAAAATGATCAAACTCATGACCGAAGACATGACGAAAACCATTGATTTCCTGGATCATGGATGCACGGGAGATCAATTCGCATGGCTGAGTGAGATTTTTGAAGAAATTGCGGAAGCCTCACAGAGCCATGAATTTATCGCTGCCCTTCGGCGTGCCGCTAAACGTTATCCCGAAGAAACAAAACAATTCAATATCATTTCCTTCATCGATGATGCAGAAACATACATCACCGACTAATCACTAAAAAAGAGGGCTACAGAAATGAGCAATCATTCTGCAGCCCTCTTTTATTACATCTTATCTTCTTCATGAACCGGATCTTCCGGCACTGGCACCGGCTCATCCTCCCCCGCCAGCGGATCGGGACCGTACTCATTGGGCCCTATCGTCCCGCGCTTGAATAATAAAATCAAACAGTATGCAAGAAGCATCACCATGCTTAGAATCGCACCTATCTCCCGCAGCACAAGGATAAGCAAAGGAGTAATGATATAGACTGCGGCAGCCCACCATCCCGAATACCCCAGATCGTGGAGCCTCCTCACCACAACCGTAAGAGAAAAAATCAGGCCTATGACAGCAACAATCCCGGACAAGACGACATAAGCCGTCATTGATGGCGCATTCAGCGGAAACGAAAACGGAAGCGGCAGGAACAGCAGCTCTATGATGGTAGAAATCACCCCCGACAGAACACTGCATGCCACCATCCACACAAAGGACTTCCAGCGATTCATTCTTCCATGAATTGAAAACAAGCGCTTTAAAGTTTCCATAGCGTCCCCCGCTTCCCTGCTCCCCTGAGCATGACAATATTATATATTCTTGATTTTAATATACAGCAAAAATAATTTTTAGCCAATGATCAAGTATGAGCAAACCGTGAGGTTTGTCATCGCCTGGCTGTCCCCGTTAGGGGAAAGTGGCGCGCATGCGCCGAAAGGGGTTCATTTTTAAAAGGGTCGGATAGGGTTAATTTCCAACGGACGAAGTCCGGTTGTCTGGTTTTATATGTTTTACGTTTTTACTTCTTCCAACACAAAAAGGAGCTGCAGAAATGATTGTACATTCCTGCAGCTCCTCATTTTTTACTGGTTATACGACTCTATTTCTTCCATTCTCAATGCGGCCATTCTTTATTCCAGGCCGTAATATCCGCAGACAACTTGTCCTACTGCCTTGGCAGCGACAAGGAGTGCATCTTCATCAATATCAAATTTCGGGTTATGGTTATAGACCGGCTTTTCTACGCCCTTGGGTGTGCAGCCGATGAAGAAATAGCTGCTGGGAACCATTTTAGCATAGTAAGCAAAGTCATCAGAAGGTGAAATCGGCGGGCATTCTTTGACTTCCTTAATGTCCTTATCATTGGCAGCCTCGAGCCATTGTCTGACCTTATCTGTAACCTGCGGATCATTATAGAGAGGCGGATAATCCGGAGTGTATGTCAGCTCGCATTTGACGCCGAATTCTTCTTCAATGCCTCTGACAAGGCGTTTCAATTCGAACTCGATTTTTTCCTTCGTGCTGTCGGTCAGATAGCGGATATCTCCCTCGAGAGTGACACTATCCTTGATGACATTGAACGTTCCTTTGCCGTCGAAGGATCCGATAGTAATAACGGCTACGTCGAATGGATTGATTCTCCGGCTGATTATAGTCTGCACTGCCGTAACGAAATTCGCTCCTGCAACGATGGAATCATTGGCCAGGTGTGGAGAAGAACCGTGGCCGCCCGTTCCATGGATGACCAATTTCATATAGGCTCTTCCGGTGCATGTATAACCGGCATGATATCCGATTGTCCCTGCGGAAGCAAAGGGCAGGAGGTGAATGCCAAACACGTTGGATACATCACTCAGTAATCCTGATTCGACGATCCCTTTTGCCCCTCCCGGTGTCAGTTCTTCTCCATGCTGGTGAATGATTTTGATGGTCCCGGGTATCTCATCCTTCATCTGTATCAGGCAGTCCGCCAGAACCATCATATAGGCCGTATGCCCGTCATGGCCGCACATATGGCTTACGCCTGGCACTTTGGAAGCGAAGGGAAGTCCCGTTTCCTCCTGAATAGGAAGAGCATCGAAATCAGCCCGGAGTGCGATCGTTTTCCCAGGGCGCCCTCCTTTGATCGTCACGATGATTCCATTGCCTCCTACATTCGTCTGGACATCGACATCTTTTCCCCGATAAAAGTCCGCTATGTACCTGGCAGTCTCTTCCTCGTGGAAGGACAGCTCCGGATTTTCATGGAAATGTCTGCGCAGCGCAATGATTTCATCACGGCGGGATTCCAGCATCTGCATCAATTTAGATTTCATTTTAGATTCCTCTCTTTATCAATAATCAACAGGAAGATATGTCAGAAGAATTCAGTCAGAGACAGCCACTCCGGCTTTTTCGCTGATGCGCGCCTTGCCAGCACTGTCCGGGACCAGGGTGATAATGGAAATAATGGAGAGAATCCCAAATGCTACATTGACAAGGATTCCCAGCGTTGCGGCAAATTCGAGATTTCCGCTGGCTGCGGCCGATCCATAGACGGCTGCCGAGATGGCTACACCGAAAGCTCCGCCCAGAGAGCTTGCCATCTTATAGACGCCGGCTGCCTGTCCGACTTTGTCAGAAGGAGCGTTGGAGACAGATGTATCTGTCGATGGAGTCGCATAAATCCCAAGGCCCAGTCCGAAGAGGGCAAATCCGACAAAGACAACGGCGGTGTACGTAATATCCGGCAGGAACGTGAGTCCCATCATGGCAACGCCGGATGTTGTAATCAGTGCGCCCCAGATCATAGGTTTCTTGGCTCCGACGCGCTGCAGGATTTTTTCACCGACACGGATCATGGCAAGAACAGCCACCAGGTAACCAAGGGAAAGCATGCCCGACTGGAATGAGGTGAATCCGCGGCCTACTTGTACATAGGTGTTGGCTACGACCAGAGTCCCTGCAATCCCATTCAGAAGGAAATTCGATGCCGTTGCTCCGGCATACGGCTTATTCTTGAACAAGGTGAAATCGATGAGGACGACCTTTTTCCCTGTTTCAACTTTGACAAAAATCATAAGTCCTGCAAGGATCACCGCCAGAATTCCCAGTGTCTGAAGGCTCAGCCAACCGAAGGACGCACCGTATGTAATGAAAATATTCAGAGCCAGCATAGTGACGATGAAGATGGAAAGACCTGCAAAATCAAACTGGAAGGACCCGGAAGATTCCTGCTTGCTTTCCGGTGTATCTTTCAAAAGGAACATGCCCAGAACAGCGAAGATGATAGAGAAGATAAAAATCCATTTCCATCCAAGATTCGTTGCGATGACGCCGCCTGCAAAAGATGCGACGCCCGATCCTCCCCAGGATCCTATGGACCAGAAACTCAGTGCTCTCTGTCTTTCTTTGCCTTCGAAATAGGCTTTGATCAGAGCGATCGTCGATGGCATGATGCATGCAGCCGACAGCCCCTGAATGATGCGGCCCGCAATAAGGAGCGGCGCCCCTTCAGCCAGAACGAGGCAAAGAGACCCTATAATGCTGAGCACGAAACCAATATAAGCAATTTTCTTTCTGCCTGCCTTGTCTGCAAGCCCCCCGGCAGCAACAATGAACATCCCTGAAAAAAGCGCTGTAACACTGATGGCTATATTCAGTGTCCCCATTGAAATCCCCAAATCCGACTGCACCGCCGGCACTACATTGACCATCGCCTGTGCGAAAAGCCAGAACGTGATGACACCGAAAACGATGCCTGTGATCATCCGATCCGTACCCTTATAACCCGTTTCCATGGTTGACCTCCTGAAGAAGTTTGAATTAAGAAAAATCTGGAAGAAGGTCTGCCTGGAAACCCAAAGTCCGGACATCTCAGTCTCCTGTCTGGCATCCGCCCTCTTCTTTCTTACAAGTCAAGTATAAATAAAAATCCACCCAAAGATGAGTCATCTTTAGATGGATTTTTGCTTTTGTTTGACCATATTATGTATATCATTGATGTCTGGTAAAAAAATGACGGTATTAAAATAACCTTTTCCTGTTTTGGTCCGCCAGACACACTCACTGCCCCTATCAAAGAATGGGCTGAACCGCTTTCCGGATATCAAAGAAATGGATGGCATTCATCGTAAGATACGAATAGAATGACCAAGTGCCCTGAATCACTTCATCAAAGACTTCCAGGCTGGGATAGCTCTCCCGGTTGATCGCATCAATCATTTCCTCGTCCAGTCCATGACGGCTGTTCAGAAGATTCCACTTCGCATAAAGCGCTCCATGCTCCTGATCGAAGGTATGTTTCCGGATCTGATACTCCCCTTCCTCTATCCCATCGATGCAGACATAGACTTCCTCATTCAGCTTGGATAGAAATGCATCTTTGACAGAAAAATACGGATTGATCGTCGTGCAGTTCATCAGGATCAGCTGATACCCTCTTTCATTCTTCGTCATGACATATCCTTCTCCTGCATCGACAAGCGACCCGGACAGACGGCTGGCAAAGTTCATCGCGAAAAAGGCCGGCCTTCTTCCGCCGAAATCATGGAAAAGTTCCATGCCTTCTATCCGGATATTTCTTCCCTTGACGGCCTTTTCATGCAGCTCCGTATTCATCCAAAGCGCCAGAGACGATACGCCCCCTGCGATTTCCAGGACAGAACGGAGGACAAGGGCAGCGCGGAAAAAAGTACCATTCGTGAAGCGGGTATTTCCCGAGAGCGTATTCCAGGTGATGAGATGCATCGGCTTTTCAATCTGATGCTTCTTAAGAATTGCATGGATGGCCCTCGTTCTTTCCTTCAGATAATCCTTCGTTTTAAGGAACCGGTCATTGCTGAGCTCTCCAAAATCAATCTGATCGTTTTGGTTGGAATCATAGGCAATGAAATCCAAATGATCTTTGTCTGCCAGTACCCATGCATGCGAAGGGCTGACGCCTTCCCTGTCCGAGAAAGGAAGGTACATGCCGACTTCCGTTTCCGGCGAGTAATATTTCCATATATCATACAGTTTATGGTAGATGCGGCTTACTTCAGACGGTGTCGCTCCGCTTCCATAGGGCTCATAGAAGAAGACTTTCCATTGTGCCACATACGAGAGACCGTATACCTGTATGGCATGGCGCAGAAATTCCTGGAGTTTTTGAAACATCGCTGTTTCATCCTCCAGTATTTCTCTGTAATCGATCCGCAGGAAAAGGGAAAGCCCATGTTTCTTCATGAACCCCAATGCCTCATCTGCCAGCGTATACGGAGACGAGGTCGCAATCGCCTCATCGGTCTCGATTTCTGCTCTGAGGGTGCTCCCGCCAAGAAGATTCCTGACACCGATATACTTCGCATTCGTTTTTTCCGCAGCAGTCAAAGCTTCTCTTCGGATATCCTCGCGCAGGATTTCCTTCATCTCGCCAATGATAAGAATCAGTTCCGGGTGAGGGACGACCCGTCCTTGTTCCTTCCCGGCATGAATCTGGATTTTCTCAAACCGGGTCTCTGTACCGGCATACCCAGAATCACGGGATGAAAGAATCGTTCCCAATTTCTCAAGAACCTCGCCGGAATGGATCAGTTTCTCCATATCTTTCTTTCCATACGTCGTGAAAGAATCCAGCGTCTCCCTGGCGTGCGTTTCCCGATATTGATGCGGGGTCTCTCCATAGACTTCCTTGAAAAGAGTCCCAAAAGACTTCGCATTAGCAAATCCGTTATTCAGGGAAATCTGGGAAATCGTGTCCCCGGTATACAGCAGATCCTTCAGGCTGTGGCGGAGACGCAGGCGCATCAGAAACCGGGTAAACCCCATCCCCGTCTTTCTCTTGAAATAGCGGGAAAGATATCCGGCAGACAGATAAAATTTTTGAGCTGTGTCTTCCAGCGTGATGTCCTGCCGATAATTCCGTTCCAAGTATCCGATGATCTTGGACAGGCGCTCATCTTCCATATCTGTCTTTGGTACGGCATGCCCCCGCTCTTTGAAGCGGCGGATCAGGATCAATGATATTTCAGAAAGCAGATGCTGCATTTCCATCTGATAGCCTTCATCCTGCCGGTTATATGTGACCATCATATCAATCATGATCTTCCTGATTTGGGAAATCAGCTCTTCGCGGCCCATGTCGATTTCTGTGGAGTAACAGGAGAAACGGCTCTTACGATACTCCGGATAGAACGAATCCATGAACCGGTCTGTGATAGTCAGCACGAGAATGGCATTCGAAGAACTCCCCTGCACTTCAAAGAGCTCATTTCCATTGATGAGGAGGACATCCTTTTCTTTCAGAGAGTAATACCGGCTTTCCGTCTCTACCCTGATCCCTCCGGAAATCACGAGCAGAAGCAGAATGCCCCGATTCATCCTGCGCGACAGAGATTGTATGCTGCGCAAAGAAATCTCAAAATCGTTCTCTATGCGGTCCAAAGAATCCCCTCCCTTACGAATGCAAACCAGCAGATCTGTTTTTCCTTATTATACAAAAAAGAAATCCCCTGCGCTTATCATTCCTCCGCCTGCCTTTCCTGACATTCGGGATAATAAAAAAAGGAGCTGCAGAAATGATTGTACATTTCTACAGCCCCTCATTTTTACTGGTTATACGATTCTGATACTGCCATTTCTGTTTTTTCCATTTCGTCTTCTGCTCTTCCAATGCCTTTTGGAATCAGGGTGACGATAGCGAGGATGGCGAGGAGGCCGAAGGCTACGTTGACGAGGATGCCGGCGGTAGCAGCGGCGGCGAGGTTTGTGCTTTCGGCGAAGGCTCCGTAGACAGCGGCGGAGATGGCTACGCCGAAGGCGCCTCCCAAGAAGCTGGCCATTTTATAGACACCGGCTGCCTGGCCGACTTTGTCGGACGGTGCATTGGAGACGGAGGTGTCGGTGGACGGGGTCGCGTAGATGCCGAGGCCAAATCCGAAGAGGCAGAAGCCTACGAAGACGACGACGGTATAGGTGAGGTCCGGGAGGAAGGTCAGGCCCATCATGGCGATGCCTGCTGTGGTGATGGAGGCGCCCCACTGCATCGGTTTTCTGGCACCGACTCTCTGGAGGATCTTTTCTCCGACGCGGATCATGGCAAGGACGGCGACGAGGTAGCCGAGGGAGAGCATGCCGGACTGGAAGGCGGTGAAACCGCGGCCTACCTGCGCATAGGTATTGGCGACGATCAGTGTGCCTGCGACGGCATTCAAAAGGAAGTTCGACGCGGCAGCACCGGCATAGGGCTTGCTCCTGAAGAGTTTGAAATCAAGGAGTGCGTTGTGTTTATTTCTTTCCACTTTCACAAATGCGGCAAATCCGATCAGGATGGTGGCAAGAAGGCCGAGTGTCCTTCCGCTCGTCCAGCCAAAAGCAGCGCCGAAGTTGATGAATATATTCAGTGCGACCATGGTCACGATGAAAATGGAAAGGCCTGCAAAGTCGAAATGGAAGGGTTCGTCGGAATCTCTTTTGCTTTCCGGCGTCGCCCAGAGGAGTATCATGCCAAGGGCAGCGAAAATGATGGAAAAGACGAAGATGCCTCGCCAGCCGAAGCTGGATGCAATGGCGCCGCCCGCGAAGGATGCGATGCCGCCGCCTCCCCGGGAGCCGATAGACCAGAAGCTCAGGGCTCTCTGGCGGGCTTTCCCTTCGAAATAGGCATTCATGAGGGCAATGGTCGAAGGCATGATGCATGCGGCCGACAAACCCTGAATGATGCGGCCCGCGATGAGGAGCACCGCGCCCTGCGAAAGGACGAGGCAGGAAGAGCCGATGATGCTCAGGACAAATCCCAGGTAAGCAATCTTCTTCCTACCGGTCTTATCCGCCAGACCTCCGGCAGCCACGATGAAGAGGCCCGAGAAAAGAGCCGTCAGGCTGACCGCAATATTCAGCGTATCCAGCGGAATCCCAAGATCCGCCTGCACGGCAGGTCCGACATTCACGATGGCCTGCGCGAAAAGCCAGAACGTAATCACGCCAAAAACAATCCCGGCGATCATCCGGTCTGTCCCTTTATACCCCATTTTCATACTTTCGACATTCCTTCTTCTCAGACGGATTTCCAGAAGATCCGCTGAGCTTTGACCATAAGAAATTCCGAAAAAAAGATGTTCCCGCATCCTCTTTCGGTTGTCTAAGGCATCCCGCCTTAGAGCGCATACGTCTATTATATGAAAAAAAAGAGCCAATCACAAATTTGATTTGACAAAAACGCATGATTGCATGGAACGATGTGGGAATTAGAAGGATGGGTGGGGAAATGGAAAACCATACAGCCTCGCTTCGCTCGTGGTAATCAACCCTATCCGCCCTTTTTAGAAACTGCACCTTTGGGAAACCCTAAAACCAGCCTACGGCTGAGGAAATGCTGTTTCCGCCCGGCATAAGAATTTAAGGCCGGGCACCTTCCCTTCCAGGGCAAGGTCAAAACCGGCCTACGGCCCTTCTTCTCCGTCTGGGAAGGCAAGTATTAGCGGCGCTCAGGGAAATACACCGGCCCTACCGCCCATTTCCCTACGCAAAAAGGGCTGTGATGAATGGTTTCCCATTTACCACGGTCCTTCTTTTTATTCTTTATTCTGCTTTGTTTTCGGCTGTTTTCAGTTCTGGTTTGTCGTCTTTGATGTATTCCTTGAGGACGTGTTTGCGGAGGGTCTCGTCGTCCAGGGGCGAGAGTTTCGCGGTGTAGAGGAATACTTTGCCATTGGTCTTCGGGATGGAGATGATGGTGTGGACGTCCCAGGTGAAGTTGCCGTCGGCGCCTTTGGTTCTGAAGTAGTCGGCAATCATGCCTTCGGGGCTGTCTTCGATGCGCTGTTCCATGTTATCGAGACGGACGAATTCGAGGAAGCGTTCCTGGTCATCCGGGTGGATGTTCTGCCTTGCGTAGCTCAGGCGGACTTCTTCAAGGCCGTAGGTCTTCTGATGGAGGAATTCCCAGGAGCTGGCGGAGGCGACGATCGGGTTACAGGAGTTTTCGTCGAAGTTGATGATGAAAACGGTATTGTAGAGGTAGTAGATACTTCTGACAAGGCCGTCGAGCATGTCCTGCTGGCGCTGGTCGCTGTTGAATGTGACGTTGATAAGTTCAGCCCTGTGGATGTGCTTATTTCCGCAGGAGGCGATGGTCTTGCAGCGCAGGCGCATGTACTGGTTCTTGGATGTATAGGTAAGGACCTGCTCTTTCCCGGATTCCGCGATTTCATTGGCAAAATTCCTGAAAAGGTGGGACAGCGGCGAGGCATTGTCGTTGATCGTATGCTCGGACATGTCCGTAGAGGTCGTCCCGGCAGTAGCGAGGGATTTCATGAATTCATTATTGACGAAGAGGTATCTGAATTTCGTTCCGTCGTCTTCCAGAAGGGCAAACGGGCAGTTCGTCAGGAAATCTTCTCTTCCTGCTGCATCATAGTACTGCGCCATTTCTCTTGTTTCCGTGACCCAGTGCTGTTCTTTGATGCGTTCTACGACGTTATCGTAGGGCATTGGTTTTCCGAAGTAGTAGCCCTGGATTTTTTCGCATCCGATGCTCTTCAGGAAATTGAGCTGTTCTTTCGTCTCGACGCCTTCAGCGAGTGTCTGCACGCCGATTTTTTTGGCCATGCGGACGGTGCTTTCGATGACGCTCTTCGCTTTTTCGGTGAAGTGCGCCAGGAATTCCATATCGATCTTCAGTTCATCGAAGCTGTAGTCCTTGAGGACATTCAGCGAGGAATAGCCGCTGCCGAAGTCGTCCATCCAGACCTGGAAGCCTGCTTTATGGAAATTGTCGATTTCTTCGCTGATCTTGCGGAAGTCATGGACGAAGACGCTTTCAGTGATTTCCACATTCAGCATGTAGTGCGGGACGCAGTACTTGTCGGTGATGCGGTTCAGTTCCTCGAGCACTTCGCAGGTGAAGAAGTCGATGCGGGAAAGGTTGAAGGAAACGGGCACAACCGGTTCTCCGCGGTTGACGCGTTCCCTGTAGTTCTGGCAGACATGCTCGATCATGTACATATCGAGCTTGCTGATTTGACGGCTGTCTTCGAGAGCCGGGATGAAGATGCCGGTCGAAATGAAGCCCTTCTCAGGATCTTCCCAGCGGGCCAGTGCCTCCAGGCCGCAGAGCGTGCCGGAAAGGGAACGCATGACAGGCTGGTAGTAGACCTTGATATATCCGTTCTTCAGTGCTTCGTCGATATGGTAGACAGCGTAATTTCTGAGCTCGGACAGGTTCCAGACTTCATCGGTATATTCGAGGATATGGACATCGAGGCGGTCGCGGATGCTGTCGCAGGCAAGCTTGGCCAGATCGCAGGCAAGTTCCGGATTGACATTGAAATCGGTGACATGGTACACGCCGAATTTCGCATCGAGGCGTACGCCGCTTCTGAGGCTCACAAGCTTCTGATAGACCTCGCGGGCCCTCAGCTTCAGATCCACATAATCGGTCAGGACGACGAAATGGTCGTCAGCAAAACGCGCGATGTAATCATGCGGGAATACTTCCTTCAGTATATCCGCCACATCACGCAGCAGCTGGTCGCCTTCCTTGCCGCCGTACTGCACGTTGAACATTTTGAAATTCTTGATATTGAAATAGAGGATTGCCGTCTCGGGCGCTTCTGTATTGAAGCTGCGGTGCTTGAGTTCATTGCCCGCATGTCCCAGGAATCGCTTCTGCCCGGGGAATCCCGTCAGCGAATCAATGTCCCTCGTCAGATCCTTGACACGCGAGTCCATGACAAAGGCGCAGAAAACATCTCCTTCGCCGGGCAGTTTCACCCTGCGTCCGAAGTTTTCCACGTACACAATTTTCCCCGTGATGGTTCTCACTCTGTAATTCACGTAATCATGGAGGTCCTTGCTGGAACGCATCTGTTCGTCGATCTCGCGTTCCACGCGGCCTACATCATCGATATACACAAAATGACGGAATGAGCCGAAAGTGTAATTGATAAATTCATGCGCATCTTTGCACTCCAGCATCTGAATGACGCCCTTGCTCGCATAAAGGATTTCCTTTTCCCGGGTACCCCGATACACAAGCACACCACCCGGGAGTTCGTCCAGAACACTTCTGAACGCATCCGGGATACCGTTGCCCGGATATGTTAATTCTCCCATCGCTCTTCACTTTCCTATTCTTCTGAAATTGACGCCGGCCTTCCCTTGCCGCGTCTTTATAATGTCCGGACTCTTCCGTTCCATGACAGCTTTTTGCCTTTATAAGTATGTCGAATTATATCGTTCTTGTATAGGTTATTATTGCTGCCAATACACCTCGCATACCCTTTCCGCGGGAATCCGCCATCCGCGAGAAAACCTTGGAGACGCGGAAAAAGCGGGACAAAAAGCCCCTCCGCATTTCCGGTAAACGTACCGTTCCCTTCCTTATAGAATATTTAAGGAATTAGATATACTAAATATTTATAACATCTCTATTAATAAATATCTCTAAATAGAATTTATTTGCATGGTTTCGCAATAATATTTTTATGAATTATTTATATTTATCTATAATATATATGTTTTTCAGGGAAATTGCAAAGGAGGAAAGCGCAGCAGAATGAATTTTGCTCAACTTTCCTCCCTTTTATTTCCGATTCCTCAAGATTTCAGCCAATCATAGCCCATGCGGCAGGCACCGGCAAGTCCTGCATCGTCTCCCAAAGCGGGCGGGACGATGTAGTCCGAGAGGTCTCCGTCAAGGATCGGTGCATGGACGTAGCCGTGCATCTGGTCCTTTACCCTTTCCCTGACCATCGGGAAGAGGGATGCCTGGTGCATGACGCCGCCTCCCAGGATGATGATATCCGGCGAGCAGAGAAGCGCGATCTGTGATACGCCCTGCGAGAGATAGAACGCTTCCATCTCCCAGACTTCGCTGCGGCTTCCCAGGTTTTCCCCCTTCTCTCCCCATCGTTTTTCGATGGCAGGCCCTGCGGCATACCCTTCGAGGCATCCGGCAGGCAGGAAGGAATCCCTGTGGAAGGTGCAGCAGCCTTCATACGTATCTCCAGGCGCGCGGACGACAGGCATGTGGCCGCCTTCGGGATGGACGAGGCCGTGGAGAGGCTTGCCGCCGATCGAAAGGCCAACACCGATGCCGGTCCCGACGGTGATGTAAGCGACGACGGACTTCCCCTTTCCTGCGCCGTAAGCGCCTTCACCAAGCGCCGCGCCGTTCACGTCCGTATCGAGCACGGCCGGCACGCCGATTTCCTTTTCGAAAGGTCCCAGAAGATCGAAATGCTCCCAGCCCTTCTTCGGTGTCGCCATGATATGGCCGTAAGTCGCAGAGTCCTTCCGGAGATCCAGCGGTCCGAAGCAGGCAACGCCCAATGCTTTGATCGGGAAATCTTTGAAATAGTCCGCCGCTTTCCTGACTGCCTCTTCCGGGCGCCCTGTCGCAAAGCGCATCCGGTCCAGGATATGGATGCCTTCCTCCGTTACCTCTGCCGCTCCGCAGACGATCTTCGTCCCGCCGGCCTCAATTCCTCCGATCAGCATTTCTTTCCTCACTTTCTATATCCATCGGAATCCGTCCTGCTGCCAGATCTTCCTCATCATAGACAGGGATTCCGGCCTCCTTCAGCATCGCGGCAAAGACGCCTTCTCCGGGCACCCTTGTCCCGGAAAATGTACCGTCATAGACTTCATGCACGCCGCAGGTCGGGCTTCTTGCTTTCAGAATGGCAAAGGCAATGTCTTCACCCTCGATTTCTTTCATGATCTTTCTTGCGCCGGCTCTGTAGATTTCATCCATATCCGTCCCGTCTTTCCGGACGATACGGCCGCGTAGGATCTCCACGGGCGGACGCGGAATGGGCATGCCGGCAGCAACTTCGGGGCAGACGGGGATGACGTCCATCCCTGCTACGAAGGAAATGACGCCTTTATCCGTATTCGCGCCTCCCTTGTAGCGGCAGGGAACGCCAAGGAGACAGGCACTCACGATGACCTTCATGATTTTGCCACCGAGAAATGCAGACGGGAAACGGCTTCCGTCAGCGCATCATACGGCAGGTACGTCGCGGCATAGAGGTACGTGTCATTTCCGATCGGCTCGATGTAGTAATTGACCAGTCCCTGCGGTCCTGCCATGCCGTAGCTGAACGTCTCGCCGTCCTGCTTGTAAATGTCTGCTACGCCCATCTCATTCACACGGTCGAGGAGCTGCGCCTTCTGTGCTTTCGTGAGGAATGCGCAGGTCAGCATGACTTTCTTCGCCTGATGGACGATGAGCGAATCGCTCGTATACTCCATCGAATAATCATCCTTCGTGTCGAGCTTGACCTCCAGCTTCTCGCCAGCCGGTGTCTTGAAGGAAAGCGACTGCGTATTCCCGCAGCCCGCCATCATGAAGACCGCCACAAGGACGAGAAGGAAGGACAGCGCTTTCTTCCAGGATTCTCTTGCCAGTTCCGTCATATATACTCCATTTCTATTTCTATTTCTAGTAAAAAGATAAGCTGCGGCAAAATGCGCAATCATCCTGCCACAGCCGCTTTTTCTCTGAAATTTATCTATCGAAGAAATAGACAAATTCAGTCCTAACAAAAATCTGATAAAAATAAGAAGGGCTGGTCTGCTTAAATAAAGAGCGAATGGAAAAATCATACAACCGGACTTCGTCCGTGGTAATCAGCCCTATCCGCCCGGTCTTTTTAGAAACTGCACCTTTGAAAACCATAAAACCAGCCTGACGGCTGAGGAACTACATCTCATCCGTCTCGTACACTAACTTATTAGGCATTTGTG
>ERZ836877.158-NODE-158-length-116530-cov-9.833518_pt1 | contig 116530 bp, 106 predicted proteins | sample MGYA00519469_ERZ836877 | MGnify/ENA primary metagenome ERZ836877 (study PRJEB31850, sample SAMEA3708809) | human gut metagenome | biome: human gut; feature: human-associated habitat; material: faeces | place: China | collected 2014 ...
TAGAGCACGACCTTGCCAAGGTCGGGGTCGCGGGTTCGAGTCCCGTTTTTCGCTCGAAATGTCCGGATGGCGGAATTGGTAGACGCGCTACTTTGAGGGGGTAGTGAGCTTTCGCTCGTGTGAGTTCGAGTCTCATTTCGGACACCAGAGGCCCTGAAACTTAATCAAGTTTCAGGGCCTCATTTTTTATTATAACATATTCGTGCCTGTTTCTATGTTAGGATTCCGGCGCGAATTTTTTGTCCGCTTTCATTTGCCATGTTGACAAAAGAGATTTGCAACACTCAACTTTTTGTCTTATCTTTGCGTTAGAGAATCAGGAAGGGAAACCGGCGCGGAGGTGCCGGTAGACGAGAAAACCACATCAAAGTTATTTGGGAGACTCATCAAATTTATCTGAAATACCGAGACAAGTCTTTTTTCCAATGGCGGGCCCCACGCCTTCGGGCGTTGATCCTTAACCGGGACGCAGGCGGATTACAAAGGGATAAAGACTCTCAAATCCTGTCTATCGGAGTTTCGTCACAATCCTTTGGTGTGGCCTTATAACGGTGGCGAGCCGGTTGGCTGCCACCGTTTTATTTTAATAATAACCAAAATCTCACATATGAAAGACGTTAAAGAGTCATTGCTCGGACGCACGTCGGTGCGCCGATACGAATATGACGACATCCCTCAGGAATCAATGGATTTCATCTACCGCGCGGTAGAAAACACTCCTACCTCATACAACGGACAGCAATTCTCGGTAATAGACATTACCGACCAGTCTCTTAAAGAGGAGCTTTACGCGCTCACCAACCAGAAGCAGATAAAAACCTGCAAGCATTTCATGGTATTCCTTTCCGATTACAACAAGATATCGCGTCTGGCTGAAAAGAAGGGTATCGACATGCCACCCTTTACCGATACCATGGACGGAACCGTGATAGGTATAATCGACGCATCATTGGCCATGATGAGCGCGGTGGTCGCCGCGGAGTCATGCGGTCTCGGCACAAACTGCATCGGCTATCTGCGCACGGTCGATCCGCGGAAAGTGGCCGAATTGCTTCAATTGCCCAAAGGAGTGTTTGTAGTATGCGGACTGGCCATAGGAGTGCCCCGTGAACATCCGGACCTTAAACCCAAGGAACCGCAACCGCTGGTGTTCCACAAGAACCGTTACCGCCAGGATAAGGAGCGTATGGTAGAGGAACTGGCCGAATATGACGCGAAGGTTCAGGAATACAATCGTACCCGCTCGGGAGCCAAGACCGACAACGACTGGTGCGGACATATAATAGACTACTATCGTCATGCCATGGAATACCGTATCCTTGATTATCTTAAAGAGCAGGGATACGATATAAAACGCTGATATAGGCGTGGAGAAGGAGTTTATCGGACTCCCTTGAAATATTTTGCCGATTTTTCTTAAAAATAATTTGGTAAAAATTTTTCAATATTAAAAAAGTTACCTAATTTTGTAGCGGTATGTGCTTTAGGGCTCATGCCGCTTTAATCTTGATGGGGCGGAAATAGCTTTCAGAGGATGGTCCATTAGTTGTAATCTCAAGGTTAAAGGCTTAACAAGTAAATAGATAAACATAATTAATAATCTTTAAATTCTTTAAGATGAAGAAATTTTTCCTCCTTTCAGCTGCCCTTATGGCAGTTGGTGCAATGTCCGCTCAGGACTTCGATGTGTATGTAATCGGTTCTAACGTAAACGGCGGCTCTTGGGATGTCATTTTAGGTAGAGAAGATTGCAAAATGACTTTCGTCGGCGATGGTATCTACGAGTGGGATGGTGAATTCCTTGGTACCGGATTCAAACTAAATGATGGTACCTGGTCTAATCCTGACCACAACTGGGGTGCTACCGAAGGAGAACTTTCACTGGGTGTTCCTTACGGTCCTCTTACAGCGTCTGGTACCAGCGGCAACATCGGTCTCGATGGTTTCACCGGCGTTAAGAATCCTCATGTCGTTTTCGATGCCAATACCGCTATGATCACCGTAACCGGTGAGGCCGATGGTAAGTACGAGTGGTATCTCGTTGGTGATTTCAATGACTTCCATGGTCCCGCAGAGGCTGGAGAAGGTGTTGTGAAATACACTGAAATAGGTGACAAGGTATATGCTTACGAGGGTGTGGAATTCTCAACAGGCGATACCACTATCAAGATGTCTGATACCGGCTGGCACAAGCAGTATGGTGATAACGAAGCCATGATACAATGGGGTGTGACCACAGTGTTGGCAGATGGTGTTACTAATCAGGCCGTGCTTCAGGAATGCGGCAGCGAAGGTACAATGCCCTGCTTCCTCTTCGGTAAATACAACTCCGAGTGGGATCTGAATACACAGACACTGACTTTCCGTGAGGCCGGTTCCGGTGTCAAGGCTCTTGAGGCTGTAAACGGCGAGGCTGAATACTTCAACCTCCAGGGCGTTAAGGTTAACGAACCTGCAAACGGTCTCTTTATAAAGGTTATCAACGGCAAGGCCACTAAAGTAGCTATCCGCTAATTAGAAGTAAATACCCTAACATATAAGGCGCTCCGGCATGGTCGGGGCGTCTTTTATTTGTTGCAAACCTTGGGATTATTCATTAATTTTGCAGACGATGAAAAATATAAGGAATTTTTGTATAATAGCTCATATAGACCATGGCAAGTCGACGCTCGCAGACCGTCTGCTTGAAAAGACGGGTACCGTGGCTGCAAAAGATATGGAAGCCCAGGTTCTCGACGATATGGATCTGGAGCGGGAACGTGGCATAACCATAAAAAGCCACGCCATACAGATGAACCATCGTAAGGATGGTGAAAACTATATACTGAACCTTATCGACACCCCTGGACACGTGGACTTCTCTTATGAGGTGTCGCGCTCAATAGCCGCGTGCGAAGGTGCCCTGCTGATAGTCGACGCGTCGCAGGGTATACAGGCCCAGACCATTTCCAATCTCTATATGGCCATTGACAATGACCTGGAGATAATACCTGTCATAAACAAATGCGATCTTGAATCGGCCAATCCCGACGAGGTGGAAGACCAGATAGTGGATCTGCTCGGTTGCGACCGCGGTGAGATTATCAGGGCTTCCGGCAAGACCGGATTGGGTGTCGATGAGATTCTCGATGCCATAGTAGACCGTGTCCCGGCTCCGGTAGGCGATCCAGACGCTCCTCTGCAGGCCCTTATTTTCGACTCGGTCTTCAATCCTTTCCGCGGCATCATAGCCTATTTCAAGATAGTGAACGGCACCATAAAGACCAACGATTTCGTGAAGTTCGTATCTACGGGCAAGGAGTATCATGCCGATGAGATAGGAGTGCTCAAGCTTGATCTCGCTCCGGGACGGGAGCTATCGGCCGGAAACGTAGGCTACATCATTTCGGGTATCAAGACAAGCCGTGAGGTGAAGGTAGGCGATACGATCACTCATGTATCGCGTCCTTGCGACAAGGCGATAGACGGTTTTGAGGAAGTGAAGCCCATGGTGTTCGCCGGGGTATATCCGATCGAGACGGAGGATTTCGAGAATCTTCGCGCTTCGCTCGAGAAGTTGCAGCTCAACGATGCCTCGCTCACTTTCCAGCCTGAAAGCTCGGCCGCTCTCGGGTTCGGTTTCCGCTGTGGATTCCTCGGGCTGCTGCATATGGAGATTATCCAGGAGCGTCTGGGGCGTGAGTTCAATATGGATGTGATAACTACGGTTCCAAACGTGTCGTATAAGGTTTACGACAAGAAAGGGAACGTAACCGAGGTTCATAATCCCTCCGGCTTGCCCGAACAGACTCTCATAGACCATATAGAAGAGCCGTATATACGGGCTTCGATCATTACGCAGGCAGACTATATCGGGCCGATAATGACGCTTTGCCTCGGGAAGCGCGGCGAGCTGGTGAAACAGGAGTATATATCGGGCAATCGTCTTGAACTTATTTTCGATATGCCTTTGGGTGAGATTGTAATCGATTTCTACGATAAACTTAAATCAATATCCAAAGGATATGCCAGTTTCGATTACCATATAAGTGAATTCCGCGAATCGAAGCTGGTCAAGCTCGATATACTTCTGAACGGAGAGAGCGTCGATGCCCTGTCGACTCTCACCCATGCCGACAACGCCGTAAGGTTCGGACGCAGAATGTGTGAGAAACTCAAGGAGCTTATCCCGCGTCAGCAGTTCGACATAGCCGTGCAGGCCGCCATAGGGGCAAAGATCATAGCCCGCGAGACAATCAAGGCTGTAAGAAAAGATGTTACCGCCAAGTGTTATGGCGGCGACATATCGCGAAAGAGAAAACTGCTTGAAAAACAGAAGGCCGGCAAAAAGCGCATGAAGCAGATAGGCAGCGTAGAAGTGCCGCAGAAAGCCTTCCTCGCCGTGCTTAAGCTTGATTGACGGCCTGGTCCGGGGAGAACCTGAAAAATTCTAATAATCAAAATATGTCTCAAGTATTCTATCGGTTCCGCAAGACATTCAAAGCCTACGCTTCGGGTGGCAACATGCTGATGTTCGCCACGGCTTTGGCCCTGCTTGTGGTCAACCTCCCCTTCACGAAAGACTTCTACAATTCATTGTGGACACATGAGGTGGTCTTGCAGATAGGGGATTTCAATCTCTTCAGCCATAACGGCCACCCGATGTCGCTTATGGATTTCATCAACGATGCGTTGATGGTGTTCTTCTTCTTTTCCGTAGGTCTGGAAATAAAGCGAGAGGTGCTCGTAGGCGAGTTGCGCTCTTTCCGAGCCGCGTTGCTTCCGATCATAGCCGCATGCGGCGGTATGATCGTGCCGGTGGTTATTTTCTATCTCCTATCGCAAGGTACCGACTATTCAGGTGGTGCCGCCATTCCAATGGCTACCGATATAGCCTTTTCGCTCGGGGTGCTGTCTATGCTTGGCAAGCGTGTGCCGGTGGGTCTTAAGATTTTCCTGACCACGCTGGCCGTTGTCGACGATATAGGCGGCATACTTGTAATCGCCATATTCTATTCCACCCAGATAAACTACTGGCTGCTCGTAGCCGCTGCCGGGGTGCTCGCTCTCATCGCCATAGGCGGCGCTTTCGGCATCCAGAGCAAGATGTTCTATTTCATCTTCGGCACCGTGGTATGGTTCATGTTCCTCAACGCCGGTATCCATCCCACTATCGCGGGTGTGCTGATCGCGTTCTGTGTGCCCGCCAAGCCTCTGCTTGCTCCACGTAAGTTCATCGAGACCATAAGGGAGAAGATAGGACACTTCTCTAAAGACGATGACCACAGGCTCGAGAGCAAGACCATTCTCACAAGTCAGCAGATGGATTGGCTTAAAGAGATAGAATCGGCCTCAGACAAGGTAATATCGCCGTTGCAGGATATGGAAGACAATCTGAATCCGTTGGTGAATTATCTTATCGTTCCTCTCTTCGCCTTTGCCAATGCCGGTATCTATTTCGGCGATATGGCTCTCAGCGATGCCTACAGCGGTGTTTCTCTGGCTATAATATGCGGTCTGGTGCTGGGTAAGTTTCTGGGTATTTTCAGTTTCTCGTGGCTTACTATCAAATGCAAGCTTGCTCCAATGCCCAGCAACAGCAACTGGAAGATGCTGGCGGCTGTGTCGGTAGTAGGCGGTATAGGCTTCACCGTTTCGCTGTTCATAGCCAACCTTTCGTTCGGTACCGGAGATCCTTTCATGTCGAAGATTCTCAACGATGCCAAACTCGGTATCCTGCTCGGATCGATACTGGCCGGCGTGCTCGGATATTTCTGCATGAAGATGGTTATGCCGAAACATGCGGTAGACGAAGAATAATCGGCATAAATTTTATATTTGAATACGATAAAAAGTCCCGGAGTCTCCAAGGCTCCGGGACTTTTGTCATATGGGTGTTTCAATTATTATCGCGATAGGAAAGAGGGGTATCGAGGTTGCCGTGCCAGCGGCGGAAGAGTTTCAGGAACACTAAAGCCACGATACAGCCGCCGGATATCGAAAGCGCATATGCCCCTTGAGTGCCCAGCCAGTCGCGCAGCAGGATGCCGAACCCTTCCGGAGCGAAAAGAATATAAGTGGAGGTTACCACTGTCATGAACACAGCCGGAAGAAGTGTAACGATATAGGGTTTGGACATCTTCGCCAACCATACCGTAAGGGTCCATAGTGTAAAAACCGACAGCACCTGATTGCACCATGCGAAGTAACGCCATAGGGCATCGTAGGGCATGAGCATTATCATGAAACAGATAATGAATATCGGAACCGATACCATTAGGCGACGGCCAATTTTCTTCTGAGGTATATTAAGGAAGTCGGCGGCGATAAGACGGGCGCTGCGTAACGCGGTGTCGCCTGATGTGATGGGTGCTGCGATAACTCCGAGGATTGCAAGCACGCCTCCCACGGCTCCGAGCCAGTTCTTAGACAGAGAGTCGACAAGTAGTGCCGGCGAACCGCCTCCAAGAGTCTGCTGAAGCAAGTCGTAACCGCCGGTGAATGTGATAGCAGCGGCGGCCCATATGAGGGCTACGATACCTTCGGCTACCATGGCTCCGTAGAAAATAGGGCGTCCATGCTTTTCGTTGGCGATGCAACGGGCCATCATCGGCGACTGTGTGGCATGGAATCCCGATATGGCACCGCAGGCTATAGAGACGAACATCATAGGAAACACCGGATTCGCCTCGGGGTCCGGTTTGTGGTTGTAGAACTGTGTCCACATCTCAGGCATATCGGCACCGTGAACATATAGCATCACAAGAATACCGAGGGCCATGAAAAGCAGCGCGAGACCGAAAACCGGATACAGGCGGCCTATTAGCTTGTCGACCGGCAGAAGGGTGGCAAGCATGTAGTATGCGAATATCACCACTATCCAGAATGTGCGGTCAAGAGATTCGGGAGTGAGCATGGCGAGCAAGTCGGCCGGATTGTATACGAACACCGCCCCGACGAGAACCATCAACAGAAGCGCGAAGACACGCATGGTCTGCTTTACTCCGTTGCCGAGTTGGTCGCCTACAAGTTCCGGTAGCGACGCGCCACGGTTGCGCAGCGACAGCATACCTGACAGATAGTCATGTACCGCTCCGGCGAATATCGTGCCGAAAACGATCCATAGAAACGCCGCGGGTCCGTACATTACTCCCATTATGGCGCCGAAAATGGGTCCCAGTCCCGCTATGTTGAGGAACTGGATCAGAAATATTTTCCAGGACGGCATTTTTACGTAGTCCACACCGTCGGCCATCTCGTGAACCGGAGTAGGTCGTTTTGAGTCGGCGCCGACGAGCCGTTCCATGAACTTGCCGTAAGTGAAATACCCGGCTATGAGTATCAGCAGGGCGATAGTGAAAGAAATCATATGAAGTTGGTTTGTTGTTATCAGCGCATGGTTTCAGCCTGTATGGCCTGATTACGTAGCTCTTTAATCTCGCGGCCACGCTCTCTCACAGCCTCTTCAAGCTGTAGTATACGGGTCTCTATGAATTGAGTTTTGCTGCGGTTCCCGCTCTTCGCCGCATCGTGATACTCTCTGCGTAGTCTGTCCAAAGTTTCCATATCGCGTTTGCGGGCCTGCATGGCTCCGAGATAGCGGCCGGCGGCCAGCCGGGCCTGCGGTGATGTGAAATTCTCAACCCGTTCGTAGATTCGTCCTCCCGGGATTGAAATCAGGAAATCGCGTTGTTTATTACGTTTTTTATTCGATATGTTATCCAGCGCGTTAAGCTTGTCGGCCCGGATCTCGGAATCTGCCGGCAGAAAGTCTTCGTCTGCGGTCAGTCGGGCGTGGTCTGTTATCTCGGGTGCTTCCGGGTCGTGGTTAGACCTTGACTCTTCCAAAATATATAGGTATAAGGTTACTTTTCCGTCGGCACGGTCGCGGTCTGACACCAGCCACCCCATACCATTTTCCTCGTCTACGGCAACCAAAAGATCATCGTAGGGTGAATTAAATGGCATACCGAGGTTGCGGGGAGCCAGATACTCGCCCGTCTGAGGGTCTCGCGTGGCGACAAACAGGTCGTAGCCGCCCATCGAGCCTTCGGATGGGGATGAAAAGTAGAGAGTAGTGCCGTCTGCCCTCATAAAGGGGAAGTCTGCATCAATGCCGGTGTCGCCCAGACCTCTCAGCGGAGTCGGCTCAGACCAGCTGCCGTCGGTGAGCCTTTCCGATTCCACGATCATGTATATGCCATCTTCATTGCCCTCCGGCTTCTCTTCGGTATCCTCTTCCGATAATCGGGAGACTCTTTGCGACCACAACATATAGTCGCGCGATTCGTTGGCGAAAGCCATCGTGGCCTCATCGCGTCCCTGAGGGAAAGGAATGGAATCGGGCGGCAGCAATGTGCCTGCCGATCCCGGAAGGCGTATGGCTGAAGTGAAGTCGGATTCAGGAATTTGCGTCTTGGATATGAGCTGCAGTTTCTGTACATTCCCGAGACTCTCTTTCGCGATTTCAAGCTGACCTTCGAAGCGGGGAAGAAGTTCTTCGCCGACTGCGGCTTTTTTCTTTGCGGTACTGTAGGTCTTGTAAAGACGCGCCGCCTTCTCGAAATCGTAATCGAGAAAAGCGATACGACCCATATAGAGGTTGTGCTCAGGGGTGCCTTTGGATTTTTCGGCCAATTGTCTCACCTCCTCGGGTGTGGGAAGAATGCCGTTGGAGTAGGCTATGGCAGGCATCAGTGTCGCGGCTATGACAAACGCGTTTGCGATAGATTTTGAATAATCTGAAATCATGGCATGCATGTTCTTAATCTGGGGAGAGGAGTATGATATATGAAAATGAGTATATCGGCTACAACAAAATTAAGAAAAAATTATTAACTTTGCTCCTTAGCAGAAATATAGCTACGCTAAAAAAGGCTAAAACTAAAAAATCATGGAACGGCTTGCCTATGGTAATGAACATAGGCATAGGCGGAACCTGACATCAAAGGTAAACTATAAACCGCAAAATATCATGAGTTTGAATATCATTGTGCTTGCAAAGCAAGTACCTGATACGCGCAACGTGGGTAAAGATGCGATGAAAGAAGACGGCACGGTAAACCGCGCCGCGCTTCCGGCTATCTTCAACCCTGAAGACTTGAATGCGCTTGAACAGGCCCTGAGACTAAAAGAGAAATTCCCCGGTTCGAAGGTTACGCTTCTCACCATGGGGCCCGCACGCGCCGCCGAGGTTATCCGCGAGGGGCTTTATCGTGGAGCCGATGCCGGAATAGTGCTCTCCGACCGTGCTTTCGCCGGTTCCGACACCCTGGCTACATCTTACGCTCTCAGCGCCGCCATCCGCAAAATAGGAAACGTAGACCTTCTGATCGGTGGCCGTCAGGCTATCGACGGCGATACAGCCCAGGTCGGTCCCCAGATAGCGGAAAAACTCGGTCTTCCTCAGGTTACCTATGCCGAGGAAATCCTTGATGTGAAAGATGGTAAGGTAACCATACGTCGCCGTATCGAGAATGGTGTGGAGACGGTTGTTGCCCCCATGCCTCTCGTGATAACCGTCAACGGAAGTGCCGCCGAATGTCGCCCCCGCAACGCGAAGGCTGTGCAGAAATACAAGTATGCCGCTGTTCCATCTGAGGTGGCGGCCGATGAAATACGCAAGGCTCTCCTCGCCGAGCGTCCTTATCTGGAAATAGGCGAGTGGAATGCCGCCGGTGTCGACGCCGACCTCCAGCAGTGCGGTCTGGCCGGTAGTCCCACAAAGGTAAAAGGTATCGAGAACGTGGTGTTCACCACCAAAGAAGCCCGCAAGGTCGAAACCAGCGACGAGGCCCTCGAAGACCTGATTAAAGAACTCATTGCTAACCACACTATAGGCTGACACGCCTTCATACATCAGAAAAATGGCAGACAAGAACAATCTCATAGTCTATTGCGAATATGAAGATGGCCGCGTGGCAGACGTGAGCCTCGAACTGCTCACCAAAGGGCGTCAGCTGGCTGACAAGCTCGGCATCAAGCTCGAGGCCGTGGTGGCCGGCGATAACCTGAAAGATATAGAAAAGCAGGTTATGCCTTATGGCGTAGACACTCTTTACAAGGTTGAAGACAAGCGTATGTATCCCTATACATCGCTTCCTCATTCCTCTTTGCTTATAAACCTCTTCAAGGAGATTCAACCCCGTATCGCCTTCATGGGCGCCACCCACATAGGCCGAGACCTCGGTCCCCGCGTTTCGTCGGCTCTGCACAGCGGACTTACCGCCGACTGCACTTCGCTTGAAATCGGTGATTATACCGACGCTAAAACCGGTACCGAGTACAAGGATCTTCTTTATCAGATCCGCCCTGCCTTCGGCGGCAATATCGTGGCTACGATCGTAAACCCCGAGTGCCGTCCGCAGATGGCTACCGTGCGCGAGGGAGTGATGAAGAAAGAAATCAAGGACGAGGGTTACAAGGGTGAGGTGATTGACCTTGACGTGGCCAAATATACCGCTCCTGAAGATTTCGTGATCGATATAATAGACCGTCATGTTGAGAAATCTAAGGTGAACCTGAAGGGTAGCGCGATAATAGTCTGTGGCGGTTACGGCGTAGGTTCCAAGGAAAACTTCGACCTTCTGCAGAAACTTGCCGATACTCTCGGCGCCGAGGTAGGCGCGAGCCGTGCGGCCGTCGATGCCGGATGGATAGATCATGACCGTCAGATAGGTCAGACCGGCGTTACCGTTCGCCCGAAACTCTATATCGCATGTGGCGTTTCCGGTCAGATTCAGCATATCGCCGGTATGCAGGAGTCTTCGCAGATAATATCTATCAACACTGACCCTGACGCTCCCATCAATACCATCGCCGACGTGGTTATAACCGGCAAGATGGAAGAAGTGGTACCCAAACTTATAAAGTATTATAAGAAGAACTCCAAATAAGGAGCCCATTCCTAAGAGAGTGTTTGGATTTAACTTCCATTCACGCAAAGAGGATTTTTTGAGATGTTCGCGCAAGTTGAGGAGGGCGCGGTGCTGGCACCGTAACCGACGAAATCTTGGCGCGAACAGCCAAAAAAGACCTTCGTGGGGATGGAAAGAATTTCCAAGTCATCTCTCAATTAAAAATTCGTGTTAAACTCAAACACTCTCTAAGAGAATGTTTGGATTTAACTTCCATTCACGCGAAGAGGATTTTTTGAGATGTTTTCGCAAGTTGAGGAGGGCGCGGTGCGGGCACCGTAACCGACGAAATCTTGGCGGAAACAGCCAAAAAAGACCTTCGGGGGGATGGAAAGAATTTCCAAGTAATCTCTCAATTATAAATTCGTGTTAAATTCAAACATTCTCTAAAAACAGAAACAATATGGCAAACTATTATAGCGACAATCCCTCTCTGAAGGTGCATCTGCAGCATCCTCTCATGAAGAAAATCGTAGAGCTCAAAGAGAGGAATTTTGCCGATACCGACAAATATGATTATGCACCGCGCGATTTCGAGGACGCTATGGATTCTTACGACAAGGTGCTTGATATAGTAGGAGACATCTGCGGCAATATCGTAGCCGAGAATGCCGAGGATGTAGACCATCAGGGGCCTCATGTGGAATATAACCGCGTGGTTTATGCCGACGGTACAAAGGCCAACCTCGACGCATGCCGCAAGGCCGGACTGATGGGCATGTCGATGCCCCGCCGTTACGGTGGTCTCAATTTCCCCATCGTGCCTTATATCATGGCCGCCGATATCGTGAGCCGCGCCGATGCCGGCTTTGAGAACCTGTGGGGATTGCAGGACTGTGCCGAAACCATATATGAGTTCGCCGACGAGGAACAGAAGTCAAAATACCTGCCTCGTGTCTGCGAGGGCGAGACTATGTCGATGGACCTTACCGAGCCCGATGCCGGTTCCGACCTTCAGTCGGTTATGCTCAAGGCCACTCAGAAGGAGGATGGCTCATGGGTACTTAACGGTGTGAAGCGTTTCATAACCAACGGCGACTCCGACATACATCTGGTTCTGGCTCGCTCGGAAGAGGGTAGCCGTGACGGACGTGGTCTGTCGATGTTTATCTACGACAAGCGCAACGGTGGCGTGAATGTGCGCCGCATAGAAAACAAGATGGGTATCAAGGGCTCGCCTACCTGCGAACTCGTATATAAGGATGCCCCGGCAGAGCTGGTAGGTTCCCGTCGCCTGGGTCTTATCAAATATGTGATGGCCCTCATGAACGGTGCCCGTCTCGGAATCGCCGCCCAAAGCGTAGGTCTCAGCGAGGCCGCTTATCGCGAGGCTATCGATTATGCCCGCGACCGCAAGCAGTTCGGAAAGGCTATCATAGAATTCCCTGCCGTGGCCGAGATCCTTTCGGTAATGAAAGCCAAACTCGATGCGAGCCGTACTCTGCTGTACGCTTGCGCACGTGCCGTGGATGTCTACAAAATTTATGACGACATAGCCAAGGAACGTCCTCTTACCAAGGAGGAGAAAATCGAGGCCAAGTATTATAGCCGTATGGCCGACGCCTTGACTCCGTTGGCCAAGGGCATGACTTCGGAATATTGCAACCAGAACACCTATGACTGCATACAGATACATGGCGGTTCCGGTTTCATGAAAGACTACCGTTGCGAGCGTCTGTATCGCGATGCGCGTATCACCTCCATATATGAGGGTACGACCCAGTTGCAGGTAGTTGCCGCAATACGCCACGTAACCACCGGCACTTATCTGAATCTAATCCGCGAGATGGAGAAAGAGACTATCGCAGCCGAGGATGAAAGCGTGCGTAATACACTTATCTTCATGACAAAACAGTATGAAGATGCTGTGGCTGCCGTTTCAGAGGTGAAAGACAGCGCTTATGTCGACTTCATGGCGCGCAGGCTTGTCGAGATGGCCGGATGTATCATTATGGGATATCTGCTGCTGAGCGATACCCAACGAGATGCCTCTTTCCGCAAGTCTCTTCATGTGTATGTGAAGTATGGTCAGGCTGAGGTTGCCAAGCATGCCGATTTCATCGGCAACTTCGACCCCTCGCAGCTTGCCGACTATACCGCCGAGTAATAAACAGGCTTAAAGTACGCTTATAGATAAAAACTGCGGCTTGCGTTTTGCAAGTTGCAGTTTTTTTATTAATTTTGTGCCGTTTTTGAGCCGATGTTGCGGAGCGTCCCGTTACGGGAAGTGCCCGGCAGACTCAAAACATTAGTTTACACAATACAATACTCACAATCAATTATGAATTGTTACGAGACCGTTTTCATTTTAACTCCCGTTTTGTCTGATGAGCAGATGAAGGAAGCGGTAGAGAAATTCAAAGGCGTCCTGACCCAGAACGGGGCAGAGATCGTAAATGAAGAGGAGTGGGGCCTTAAGAAACTGGCATATCCCATCCAGAAGAAGAGCACCGGCTTCTACTGCCTGCTTGAGTTCAAGGGCGACGCCACCCTTGTCAAGAAACTCGAAGTCGCTTTCCGTCGCGATGAGCGCGTAATCCGCTTCCTGACTTTCCGTCTGGACAAATATGCTCAGGAATATGCCGAAAAGCGCCGCAACCTGAGAGCAAACAAAGCCAATCAGAAACCCGCCGAAGCTGCAGCAGAGGCTAACGTAGAAAACAACTAATCATGGCAGCAAATAGCGAAATCCGTTACCTCACACCTCTGAGCGTAGATACCAAAAGAAAGAAATATTGCCGTTTCAAACGCAGCGGCATCAAATACATCGACTACAAGGATCCCGAGTTCCTGAAGAAGTTCCTCAACGAGCAGGGTAAAATCCTTCCCCGTCGTATCACCGGCACATCGCTGAAGTTCCAGCGTCGTGTTGCCCAGGCCGTTAAGCGTGCCCGTCATCTGGCTCTGCTTCCCTATGTAACCGACCTGATGAAGTAAACCGCGTTTCACCCAATCAAAATCACTTACAATGAAACTTATATTGAAAGAGAATGTAGCCGATCTGGGCTACAAGGACGATGTAGTTGAGGTGAAAGACGGCTATGGCCGCAATTACCTCATTCCGCAGGGCAAGGCCATCATCGCTACCGACGCCAGCCTCAAGCAGCTTGCCGAAGACATGAAGCAGCGCGCCCACAAGATTGCCAAAATCAAAGCTGACGCAGAAGAAGCAGCCAAGGCTATCGAAGGTGTCAAGCTCGTTATCCCGGCCAAGACCAGTGCGAATGGTACTGTATTCGGTTCGGTCGGTGCTGCTCAGATCGCCGATGCTTTCGAGAAACTGGGCCACATCGTAGATCGCAAGATCATCTCTGTGAAGAACCCCGTGAAGGAAGTAGGTGTTTACACCGCTACCGTCAAGTTCCACAAAGAGGTTGTTTCTGAAGTGGAATTCGAAGTTATCGCAGAAGTCGAGGAGGCTTGATTATCTCGTTCCCGATAATATACGGACCGTCCTGATGAAGGACGGTCTTTTTTTGTCATTCATGCTCGGGAATTGCGCGGAAAAGAATTATCTTTGTAAATTGGCTTGAAAGACATTCGCCTGTTATCTTACGGAGCCTTTTCTTTTCGGCGAAATTGCCGAAACCGGCGCGATAGCATGGCGTATTGGCTTTGAATCTTATTGCAAAAGAAAAACAAAACAGATATGAAATTTACCGTACAGGGAAAAGATTTCCTCACTCAGCTTAATGCCTCGGCAAAAGTTCTGAACTCCAAAAACACCATTGGAATCCTTGATAATTTCCTCATAAGGCTGCAGGGTGCCAGACTCAGCATCACCGCGAGTGATTCTGAAAATGTAATGACCTCGAGCCTCGAAGCTTTCGAGACGGAAGGAGAAGGATGTTTCGCAGTCCCCGCAAAGCGTCTTATAGAGATGATGAAGGAGATTGCCAATCAGCCTATCAACTTCTCGGTAAGCGATAACTTTCTGGTGAATGTGAAGTACCAGAACGGTAATTTCAGCTTCATGGGCGTTGATCCGGCTCCGTTTCCGCTGCCCGCAAGTCTTGAGGCGGACGCGAGCCGTATCGAGATACCTGCGTCCGTTGTTAAGGCCGGTCTCGGAAAAACAATGTTTGCGGTCAGCACCGATACCGTGCGCCCGGTTATGACCGGCATTTACTGGGATTTCTATGCCGACAAGATAATCTTCGTAAGTTCCGATACCCACAAGCTGGTGCGCTACGAGAATACCACTTTCGCTCCTGGGCGTGAACTTTCTTTCGTGCTTCATAGCAAGACTGCAGGTGTGGTAAACTCATTACTGTCAGATGAAGCCGAATTGGTGGATGTTCAGCTTGATTCAAAGAGCGCCATCTTCAAGTTCGGCAACTATGAGCTGAATTGCCGTTTCCTGAAAGGTAAGTTCCCCCAGTACGACAGGGTCATACCGCGCGATAATCCCTATGAAATCGTAGTTGACCGGCAGTCGCTTATTTCGGCAGTGAGACGTGTGGGTATTTTCGCATCGAAGTCTTCCATGCTTGTGCGTTTCGGTGTGGACGACATGGGTATAAAGCTCGCCACCCAGGATCTCGATTATTCCCTCCAGGCCAGCGAGACAGTAGCTTGCGACTATAACGGAACTCCGCTTTCAATAGGTTTCCGCACCGACTATACCACCGAGGTGCTTACCAATCTCGACGATGACACTGTTGTGATAAAGGTGAGCGATTCCGCGCGCCCCGCGCTCTTTGTGCCCCAGAAAGACAAGGAAGGGGAGTCTGTGATAATGTTGCAGATGCCGGTTCAGGTTATAGACTGAGAGATTGTTTGAAATGGAATTAAAACTGACACGCCCTATAATATTTTTCGACCTTGAGACAACCGGTACGGATATTGCCAACGACCGTATCGTGGAGTTCTCATATCTTAAGGTTTATCCGGATGGGCACCGCGAGCAGAAAAGCCGTCGTCTGAATCCTGAAATGCATATCCCCGAGGCGAGCACCGCCATACATCACATCACAGATGCCGATGTCGCGGATGCTCCCACCTTCCGCCAGGTCTCGAAAGCATTGTTGCAGATTTTCGAAGATTGCGATATCGCCGGATTCAATTCCAATAAGTTTGACGTGCCTCTGCTTATGGAGGAGTTCGGCAGGGTGGGATTGAACTTCGATACTACCGGTCGGCGATTCATAGATGTTCAGAACATATTCCACAAGATGGAACAGCGCACGCTTGTGGCTGCCTACCGGTTTTATTGTGGCAAGGAGCTTGACGGAGCCCATTCGGCGCAGGCCGATACAGAGGCTACCTACGAGGTGCTCCTTTCCCAGATAGAGCGGTATCCTGATCTGCAGAACGATGTGGATGCATTGGCCGAATTCTCGCGCATAGGGCGGAACGTGGATCTCGCCGGACGTATAACGCTTGATGACGATGATGAGCCGGCTTTTGCCTTCGGAAAACATAAGGGTAAGAAATTGCGCGATATATGGCAGCGTGAGCCCTCTTTCTTCGACTGGATGCTGCAAGGGTCGTTTCCTAAGAATACCAAGGATGTGCTTTTGCAGTATAAGTATAAGTTTATGACCGAACGCAAGGGCGGTGCGGTGAAGAAGTAAAAAGATGCTTGAAGGTAAACATATAGTGCTGGGAATATCGGGGGGAATAGCCGCCTATAAATCAGCGGCGCTTTTGCGACTCCTTGTGAAGCGAGGCGCCGAGGTTCAAGTGGTCATTACGCCTAATGGCAAAGAGTTCATCACCCCGGCTACGCTTGCTGCTTTGAGCGGCAAGCCGGTGGTGAGCGAGTTTTTCGCTGCCAATACCGGTGAATGGCATTCTCATGTGGACTTGGGTGTATGGGCCGACCTGATGGTTGTAGCTCCCGCTACGGCCAGCACACTGGCCAAGATGGCCACCGGTGTGGCCGACAATATGTTAATTACCACATATCTGTCGGCCAAGGAACACGTAATGGTGGCTCCTGCCATGGATCTCGATATGTGGGCGCACCCTTCCACGCAGCGTAATATACGCACGCTGCAGGCCGATGGAGTGGAGGTTATAATGCCCGCGTCGGGCGAACTGGCAAGCCATCTCGTGGGGCGCGGACGTATGGAGGAACCCGAGAATATTGTAAAGAGAATTGAACAGTGGTTCTCCCGCGGGAAGTCTCTTCAAGGGCGGAAAGTACTTATAACTGCCGGCCCGACTTATGAGGATATCGATCCCGTACGCTTCATAGGTAATAGCTCAAGCGGCAAGATGGGTTTCGCTCTTGCCCGGGAGTGTGCGGCACGTGGCGCGGAGGTTGTGCTGGTCTGTGGTCCGGTATCAGGCATGCCTGACAATCTGCCGGGAGTGCGAAGGGTCGACGTACGCAGTGCCCGCCAGATGCTTGATGCCGTAATGGCCGAGAGGCAAGGATGCGATCTGGCTATATTGGCTGCCGCGGTAGCCGATTATACTCCGGAGAGGGTTTCGGACGTTAAATTGAAGAGGGAAGGCAGGGAGGAGATGGAATTGAAGCTGGTGCGCAACCCCGATATCGCCGCCACGCTCGGTGCCGACAAAGGGGAAATGAAACTGATTGGCTTCGCCCTCGAGACTGACAACGAGATGGAAAATGCCCGGGGCAAGCTGAAACGCAAGAACCTGGACGCTATAGTGCTCAATTCGCTGCGCGACAAAGGGGCGTGCTTCAATAGCGATGACAACAAGATTCGCATTATACCGACAACGGGACAGGTGCTTGAATTCGGCCTGAAGCCAAAAGCCGAAGTGGCGTCAGATATAATGGATTTCGCCGAGACACTTCTTTAAGAGAATGTTTGGATTTAACTTCCATTCACCCGAAGAGGATTTTTTGAGATGTTTCCGCAAGTTGAGGAGGGCGCGGTGCGGGCACCGTAACCGACGAAATCTTGGCGGCAACAGCCAAAAAAGACCTTCGGGGGGATGGAAAGAATTTCCAAGTAATCTCTCAATTATAAATTCGTGTTAAATTCAAACATTCTCTAAAAGTGTGCTTGGACGGCAGGCGTGGGCTTGCATTATTTGGATTAGTGTATGAGAATCATAGGATTGAAAACAATGTTGCTGGCAGGTGTCATGGGTTTATGTTCCGCGTTTGGGGCAGAAGCTCAGGAACTCAAGTGTACCGTAGAGGTCAATGCACAGCAGATAGAGGGTGGGAGCAAGTCGGTTTTCGAGACTTTGAAATCAACGCTCTCCGAATATCTCAACGAGACAAAATTCACCAATGCCACATATTCGCCTGTAGAGCGGATAGAATGTCGTTTTTTCCTTACTGTCAAGGAGTATAAAGACGATAAGATAAAGGGTGAGATACAGGTGCAACTTTCGCGTCCCGTTTACAATTCCACGTATACAACGACCTTGTTCAATTTCAGGGATACCAGGGTTGAATTTGAATATAGGGAGGGGGACCCTCTTGTGTTCAACGAGAACAACGAAGACACGAACCTTAGGGCTTTGGCCGATTTCTATGCTTATCTTTTTCTGGCGATTGATTCCGATAGTTTCTCGCCGCTTGGCGGACAGCCTTATTGGGAAAGGGCGCAGTCTGTGCTTCAGCAGGCGCAGTCGTTTGGTGAAATAGGATGGCGGCCGTTTGAAGACCCTAAAAACCGCAGTGGAGTGCTGAACTCGTTTACAGACTCCAATATGTCCGGTATACGAAATATGCTCTATGAGTATCACAGACGGGGACTTGACGAAATGGTTACAAGCCCGGATAAGGGAAGGGAGGCCATAACAAAGTCTATCCAGGTGATAGGCGATGTATATAAAGTGGCGCCAATGTCGGTCGCTTTGTCTTTGTTCAGGGATTCAAAACTCGACGAATTGGTAAATGTCTATTCCAAAGCTCCCCAGACCGAACGCGATGAAGTCTACAAACTGCTTGAACCGATATATCCTACCGACCGCGACCGTCTTGAAAAGATACGCAAGCCGGAAGAGTAGACATATCTATGCCAATTCCCAAATTCTCTCTCAGTTATAAATTCGTGTTAAATTCAAATACTCTCAGATGTTAGAAAGACTTACCATAAAGAATTATGCTCTGATAGACTCTTTGCAGATAGATTTCTCCGAGGGTCTTTCTATAATCACCGGCGAGACTGGCGCGGGAAAATCTGTGATGATGGGTGCTCTCTCTCTTCTAACCGGAGACAGGGCCGACACGAAAGTGCTGACGTCGCGTGGTGGCAAGGCGACGGTGGAGGCCAGTTTCGACCGGGTGGCGCCGGCCCTGAAGATGCTTTTTGAACACCTCGATCTGGACTGGAACGACGGTGAGGTGATTGTAAGGAGGGAGATAGCCTCCGGAGGTAGGTCAAGAGCCTTCGTGAACGATACTCCGGTTACGTTGCCGGTGCTCGGCCAGATAACACAGCAATTGATAGACGTTCATAGCCAGAACTCCAACAGGCTGCTCTCGACGCCGCAGTATCAGCTCGATATCATCGACTCTATGGCCGATAATCACGAACTGAAGAAGCGATACAAGGGAAATTTCCGGAAGTATGTGGAGTTGCGTTCGCGAATACGGAAGATTCGTGAAAACTGCGAGCGTTCGCGCGAAAACAACGAACTGTTGCGTTTTCAACTTGACCAGCTCGACGCGCTGGCTCCTAAAAAAGGAGAATTGGCTGAGATAGAAAAAAGATTCGACCTGCTGAGCGATGCGGAAGAATTGAGGACGAATTTGTATCATGCCTATGGGGAACTTGATGGTAGCGAGGATTCCGCATTGTCTCTCGTGGCAGATGCCCGTACGAGAACTGCGGCGTATCCGGAGATTTCAGAACGTCTGAATCAGGTTTACATAGAGTTGTCTGATATTGCCGGTACCCTTTCGGATTTGAGTGAAAGTGTAGACACCGATCCGCTGGAGCTTGAGAAACTGTCTACCCGTATGCATGATCTTTATGAGGCTCAGAAGCGGTTCCGCGTTACGGAATGTGATGCGTTGGTCGAATTGCGCGAGCAGATCGCGTCGCAGTTGTCAGCTGGAAATGCCGATCCGGGTGAGCTGAAGAAATTGGAGGAGGAGGCGCGTGCGCTCGCATCCACGCTTAGGGAAGAGGCTGACCGTCTCAGCGAGACCCGGCGTGAGGCGGCACTCCGCTTCTCGTCGCGTCTTACGAAGGAAGCCCGGCCGTTGGGATTGAAAAACCTACAGTTCGAGGTCGGTGTCACCAAAGGGAAACTTACTCCCGAGGGGCAGGACATTGTCGAGTTCCTTTGCTCATTCAACAAAAATCAGCGACCTATGCCGATGTCGAAAGTCGCATCGGGCGGCGAGATGTCGCGTCTTACGCTTACGATCAAGGGATTGATGGCCGATAAACTGAAACTCCCTACGGTTATATTCGATGAGATAGATACCGGAGTTTCAGGTGAAATCGCCGACAAGATGGGTGAGATGATGGAGAACATAGCGCGCGATATGCAGGTTGTGGCCATTACCCATCTGCCGCAGGTGGCGGCCAAGGGGAACGCCCACTATATGGTTTACAAGACGGATCTCAAAGACCGTACGGTCTCGAATGTGCGCCGTCTTGAAGGTGAAGAGAGAGTAAGGGAACTGGCAAGGATGCTTTCCGGCCGTAAGCTGAATGACGCGGCCATTCAGAACGCGCGTGCATTGATGGGGATGGATACCGATACTCTTTGACTTGATATGGAGGGTTGGCGATAGATTCCGGATAGGGGACAGATATTTATTATGGAAAAGAAAGATTATATATTCGGTATGAGGGCTGTGAACGAGGCTCTTGAATCCGGAAGACATATAGACAAGGTGCTGATGCGCCGTGATCTAACCGGAGATCTGGCGCGCGATCTGATGGCGGAACTTAAGCGTCATGAGATTCCTGTTCAGAAGGTGCCTGTCGAGAAGCTTAACCGGATAACGCAGAAAAACCATCAGGGTGTTATCGCGCTTTTGGCGGCGGCTCCCTATCACAAGCTTGAAAATGTGCTTCCGGCGTTGTATGAAGAGGGAAAGACTCCTTTCATACTTGTCCTCGACGGTGTTACCGATACCAGAAATTTCGGAGCTATGGCGCGTACCGCCGATTGCGCCGGGGTCAATGCGATAGTTATCCCCGAGCGTGGCAGCGTTTCTGTTACTCCCGATGCCATGAAAACCTCGGCCGGGGCGTTGCTTTATGTTCCGGTTTGCCGTGTCCGTTCGTTGTCCGATACCATTCGTTTTCTGCACGAGAACGGACTGAAGGTTGTGGCGGCTACCGAAAAGGGTAAGGAAGATTTCACGCAGGTCGACATGACGGTGCCATTGGCTCTGGTGATGGGCGCGGAGGAGACCGGTATTTCCGATGAGGTACTCCGTCAGGCCGACGACCTCGCGGCGATTCCGCTGCAAGGGAAAATAGGCTCGTTGAACGTATCGGTAGCTGCCGGCATCCTCATGTACGAGGTGGTAAGACAGCGGCGGAATATTTGATATCATAGAGACTATTGTTATGGATGATTTTAGAGTAAACAGCCATATTTCCTTTGCTGATTTTTATTCCGAATATGACATACATAATAAGGTCAAAATTTTTGATAAGACGAGTGTAGAAAACTATTTGGCAGTATTGAGCCATTATCTTCATAATAAAAATTATGGCTTGAATGAAGAGCAACGCATCGCATTGTTGAATGCATTGCTTGAATTCCTGTCATCCAAACAGGATGTGCCGAATGGAGAACTAAATACCGATGATGTAGAAAGATTTCTTAATGAACCGCAGCCATTAAGTCTCTTCTCTGAGTTTTTCAATGTCCCTTATCCCAATCCCTCGGATGCTAAATTTACCTTTATAGACCTGTTCGCGGGTATCGGTGGCATTCGGTTGCCCTTCTCTGAATTAGGATACAAATGCGTTTTCTCTTCCGAATGGGATAAAAACGCTCAGAAATCATATCTTGCAAATTTCGGAGAAATGCCTTTCGGGGATATATGCAAGACATCTACAAAGGGGTATATACCTGAAAAATTCGATTTGTTATTAGCCGGTTTTCCTTGTCAGGCTTTCTCCATAATGGGGAAAATGAAAGGTTTCGAAGACACTCGTGGAACATTGTTTTTTGAAGTTGCTTCTATCCTTGACAGTCATCGTCCGAAAGCTTTTTTACTTGAGAATGTAAAACAACTCACCACTCATGATGGTGGCAAGACATTTAAGACGATACTTTCAAGTTTGGAAGAGCTGGGATATGAATTTAAATGGAAGGTGCTGAATGCCTTGGATTTCGGATTGCCACAAAAGAGAGAAAGGGTTATAATCGTAGGATTCAGGGATAAAGGCTTGATTGATGAATTCAATTTCGATTTTGAAAAAAGACCATTTGATTTGGCCGATATTCTTGAGCGGGATGAGCAGGTAGACAGCTCATTGTACGCTTCCGAGAATATCCTGATGAAAAGGACTGAAAGGACAAAAGGGAAGAAAGTGTTTTTCCCATCTGTATGGCATGAGAATAAATCCGGGAATATTTCCATTTTGAATTATGCGTGTGCGTTGAGAACAGGCGCTTCATATAATTATTTACTTATAAATGGAGTACGCAGACCATCTTCGAGGGAATTGTTGAGATTTCAGGGTTTCCCTGACAACTTCCAGATTGTAGTATCTCATAGTGAGATAAGAAAGCAGACAGGTAATAGTGTTGCCGTGCCTATGATCAGGAGAATCGCAGAACGAATGAATGTAATTTTAGAAAAGTATTATGAAACATCCAAGACTTAGAGACAGTGGCAGATTGAAGTCTCAGGAACTATATCCCTTGAATGATTTGTCAGATGACTTGATAGTAAAGGTTGCCGGTTATATGGCATATTTACTTTATGTGGGAAGAAAGGATATAACCGGTTCTGACTGGGGTGATGCCTTTGCAGAAGCCATAAAAGGAGTTCATCTGGATTCTCCTGTAGGAATTGCGGATGTCGTTAAAGATAATATGGCGTGGTCCATGAAGACTGTAAAATCGGCTAATCCGTTTACAGTTCGTCGTGTCAGGCTTATCAGTGGTCGTTGTTCTCCTGATTATTCATATGGGATTACAGATCCTCACAAGGATATTCAGGAAACGGGAAGAGCGGTATTGGGAATTTGGAACGAGCGTATAAATATTGCAAGAGATCAATATAATCCTGTAAGGACTTCTGTTTTGGTCAGGAGTGATGACTGCTTGTCTTTTTGCATGTTTGAAGAAGATACCAATCGGTTTGCCACATCAGATTATATCTGGGAAGTGAATCCGAACGGTAATCTCATAGGTAGGGATATTGAAAACGGAGAAGTTAAGTTTACATGGCAGCCTCACGGGTCTCAATTTACTATACATACTAAAGTTCCGACAACCGCAGTCCGGTTCCGAATCAGAAGACCGCCTGTAATCTCCCAAAATACTATATTGGCTACAATTGGATTCGATGCATCATGGGTAGAGATTGAACGTTAAGTTATCGTAATCTTGGAGAATCATTATAAGTAGCTACGAAGAATAAATGCACATATGAGAGGAGATTATTTTTGAGATGATTCCGCAAGTCGAAGAGGGCGCAATGCGGGCATTGCAACCGATGAGACCTTGCGGAAGCAGCCAAAAAGAAGCCCTCCCATATGTGAAATTATTAAAAACATATTAACATTTATTCTTCGTAGCTACTTAATAATTTATGATTCAAACTTGTTATAGTAAATTGCGCTCATGACATATTTGCTGAACCGCGAAATTAGATTAATTTTGTGATAGATTTGCCTTCGGTAGCGGAGGGGGCATCTCCGGAGGGAGAGGCCCGGGACGGGGATTTTATAATTAACAGAAGATTCATGATTAATCGCGTTCTTATTAGAATCAAGGTAGTGCAGATGCTCTACTCTTATCTGATTTCAGACAGTTCGTTTTCAATAGAGCAGCCGGCGGAAAGCCAGACCCGCGAGAAAAGATTCGCCTATCAGGCTTATCTCGACATGCTGGTGCTGATGGTGCGTATAGCCGGTAAGATAAAGAAACGTGGCGGATACTCGCCTCTTGAGGAGACACGTTTCATACAGACCCTCGAAGCTGACGATAAGATTTCGGCGTTGCTTCACCGCAATGCGATGTCAGATTTTCCCGTCGACACGATTGCCGAACGCCTTGCCGAAAAAATCAAGGAGTCGGCCATTTACCGCAATTATCTGAAAGAAGAGGAACAGAACAACCGTATCTGGGCCGATATCTTCAAGCATTACATAATCGAAGAGCCTTCGCTGACCGAAGTCTTCTCGCGCCGCGAAAACTATACGTTGCACGGTATGGAGCGTGCGCGCCAGATGATGGAGAGCACTTTCACGAGATTCTATGTGTCGTCTGTAGATATAAACGCCGCAAAAAACGACCTGCGTAATTCGTTGGCTAAATCGCGTGAGCTTTATCTGCGTCTTCTCACTCTTCCTTGTGCGATAACGCGCCAGCGCGAGCTTGATATCGACGAGAACCGTCATAAGTATATCAGGACAGCGGAAGACGAGAACCCGAACCTTCGCTTTGTAGACAACAAGCTTGTGGCTCTGCTTAATTCAGACGACAGACTGCAGCAGTTGCGCGATTCCGATAACGGTCTTAACTGGCTCCCTGACGATACCCGCCTTATCAAATCGTTGCTGAAATCGATAATGCAGTCTGAAACTTACCGCGATTATATGGAACTCCCGGGGACTACTACGCTCGTACAGGATGCGGAACTTTGGCGTGAACTGTATAAGAAGGTAATATTCAATAACGAAGACTTCCTTTCGGAACTTGAAGACAAATCGGTGTTCTGGAATGACGATATAGACATAATAGGTGAGTTCCTGCTGAAAACCCTGAAACGCTACGGCAACAGCGGCCGTGATGAGAACGGATTGGTAGTATCTCAACTTATGCCTATGTATAAGGATGAGGAAGACAGTCGCTTCGGAGCGCGATTATTCGAGGCTGCGCTGCGCAATAGGGTCGAGTACCGTCATCTTATAAACGATGCGGTGAAAGGAAAGGCTTGGGATGCCGACCGTCTTGCCCTTATGGATGTGGTTATCCTTACCACCGCTTTGGCCGAGATTCTCAATTTCCCCAATATACCTCTTCAGGTTTCGGTAAACGAATATATCGACATGGCAAAATGCTATTCCACTCCAAAGAGTGGCAATTTCGTGAATGGTCTTCTCGGCTCCATAACGGCGAAACTGAAAGAAGAGGGAAAACTCAGAAAGTAATCATTAACTACTTGAAATATGTTGAATTCAATTATGCTTGACGCCGCACCCCAGGGTGGAGGCCTCAGCGGAATCCTGATGATAGTGGCCATGGTTGTGGTCTTCTATTTCTTCATGATTCGTCCGCAGTCTAAGAAACAGAAAGAGATACGCAAGGCACGCGAGGCCATGGCGAAAGGCGACCGCGTGGTTACCGCCGGCGGTATCCATGGGCGCATACATCAGCTTCAGGACAACGTCGTGATGATTGAAATCGCTCCCAACGTTACAATCAAGGTAGACAAAAACTCTGTTTACCCTGCCGGCCAGCAACCTGAAAACGCCAACGAACAGAAATAAATCGAGATGAAGAAACCCCCGGAAATAAAACTTGTATGGAAAGCCGTAAAAGGGTCCGAAAGGTTCCATAATTTCCTGGTGTTTCTGATTTTCGTGGTCATAGCCACGGTGTTCTGGTTCATGATGGCCATGAACGATTCGGTACAAAGGGATTTCAATGTCAGAATCCAGATAGAAAATGTGCCGGATACCGTTACTTTCATAACCGAGCCTCCGGCTACCATGCATGTCGCCGTGCGAGACCAGGGCACAAGTCTTTTGCGTCAAGGTGTGATGCGCAAACCTACTCTTCATGTGAATTTCAACGATTATGCCGAGAAGGGTGTGTTTCGTTTCACTTCTTCCGATATGCGTGCGGCCTTGAGAGCCGTTTTCGGCAAGAGTGCGTCGATACTTTCGCTGTCGCTTGACTCCATGCGCCTTGACTATTCCACAGGGCGTGGTAAGATAGTTCCGATTGTGATTTCGGCCGACATACAGGCGGCTCCCGGTAATGTGATTCTCGGCTCGCCGCATTGTCGTCCTGCGAGAGTCACGGTTTATGGACCTCAGCAGGTGCTTGATACCCTCCATAGGGTCTTTACCGAGAGACTTACGCGTCGTAACGTGAAGGGGCCGATGAAGATAGGTACCGATATCCATCCTGTGGAAGGAGTGCGTATCATACCTGAAAAAGTAGAGGTTCTTGTCCAGGCGGAACCGCTTGTACGCAAGGAACAGCAGGTTGCTATCCGCCCGATTAATCTTCCTGCCGGAATCAATCTGGTTCTGTTCCCTTCCAAGGTCAACGTGGAGTTCTATGTACCCATGAGCCGTTTCGGTGAAGAGTCGCCCCATATTGATGCTTTGGTAGATTATTCTCAGTTGTCTCACTCACGCAACGGTAAACTCTATGTAACGCTCGGTCCCACTCCGTCAGGTATAGTGCGACCGTCGTTGTTGACCGACAGTGTGGAATATTCTGTGGTAAGATAATCTCCGTTATGGTTATATGTATAGCCGGCGGTATAGGAGCCGGGAAAAGTGTTGTGTCGCGTATTTTGCGTCTGAATGGGTATGCTGTTTACGACTGCGATCTCGAGGCACGCAGACTTATGGAGAATGACATGTCGTTGCGCAGAAGTTTAAGTCATGTCGCGGGTAGCGACATTTATGATGCCGCTGGTAACCTTGACCGCAGTGTTATGTCGACACGAATTTTCGGAGATGAGAACCTACGCCGGAAAGTGAACGCATATGTTCACGATGCGGTTAGATGCGATATCGTCTTGCGCAAGGAACGGAGTGGAGGAAATCTGATGTTTGTGGAATCTGCTATTCCGGTTACTTCCGGACTTGACCGCATGTGCGATATGATATGGCTTGTGGAGGCTCCTGTAAGTCTAAGGATAGAGAGGGTCATGGCCCGCAATGCCATGTCCCGTGATGCCGTTCTTTCGAGAATAGAAAGCCAGAAAGGGGAAGAGGCGGAAATTAAGAAGCTCGGTAGGTCCGGATGCATAAGGACTGAGGTAATCGATAATGATGACAATGCCTCTCTAATGGACCGGATAATAAACCTTCTTGAAACGGCTGATACCGCCCGTACCGATAATGCGGGTCGTAAGTGTTCAAAATTAACTGATAGCAAATACTTATGAATTTAAGAGAAATAATTTCAATCAGCGGAAAGCCCGGTCTGTATAAGATAGTATCGCAGGGCAACCGTACGCTTATTGTAGAGAACCTTATAGACAAGAAACGTCTGCCGACAGGCCAGCGCGACAAACTTATCTCGCTCGGCGACATCGCGATGTACACTATCGAGGAAGATATGCCTCTCGGTGAGATTCTCGACCGCCTTTACGCTCATATGGAAGGAAAGAAAATCGATGTGAAGAGTCTTGTCGCTTCCAACGGTCTTGGAGAGCTTTTCGGAGAGGTTGTGGAAAACTACGACCGCGACCGTGTATATCCCACCGACATAAAGAAGCTTTTCAGCTGGTACAATATCCTTGTCGACGCAGGATATACCAAGTTCACCCCCGATGAGGAGGAAAATAAAGAGGAAGGAACTGACACAGCTGAATAATATCGGTTTTACGGATTGATCCAATAAATAAATCCCGGTCATTTAAGGCCGGGATTTATTTTGTGGTCATAATTGTCTTGTCAAAGCAAGGAGACGCTGCGTTTTATGAAGGCATCGAGGTCTCTGCCTTTCAGCAGACCACTCTGCAGCAGAGCGAGGTCTATAATCTGGCGTACTATCGGCTGCTTCTTTGCGTAAGCCTCGATTGCCTTGTTCTCTTCATCGCGCAGATGGCTTATGCGCTCTTCCTGAGTTTTGGTGTCGGGCATCGATTCCTTGGCTTCCGTGGCTTTCTTGCGCAGTTCCGAGATTTCAGTCTCAAGCCCGGCAATCTCGTCGGCGAGGGGTTTCACAGTGGCATCGAGTGCCTCTCCGGCCTCTTTTATCACTTTTGCGACGGCATTTTGAGCTGTGTTGACAATCAGTTCGTAACTGTCAGGCATCTGACCGTAGAAACTGCCACCGGGTTGCATTGCCGACATATCCTTCATTCGGCGCATGAACTCATTGCGGGTGATGGTCGCAGGAGCCGCCGTCTCGCTCATTTTCTCGAAACGAATCAGGAAATTGGCATCCTTTATTTCGGGCAGCGAGCTGCGGAACAATATCTCCATCTCGGTCTGCTGCAACGCATCGAGTGCCGAATCTTCTTTCTCTTCCTTGGCTATGAGACGCTCAGGTATATCGGAGTCCACACGTACAAAACTTGTCTTCTCGAGTTTGCTCTCAAGAAGTCCTACAATATGGGTATCAAGTTGTCCGTCCATAAGCAACACACTGTATCCCTTGGCTTCGGCCGCCGAGATATATGAATACTGCTCGCCTTTGTCGGTGGCGTAGAGGTAAACCAAAGTGCCGTTTTTGTCGGTCTGGTTAGCCTCGGTGAGCTGTTTGTATTCCTCCAGAGTAAAGAACTTGCCTTCCACATCCTCAAGAAGGAAGAACTTCGATGCCTGATCGTAGAACTTAGGGTCGGTAAGCATTCCGTACTCTATGAATATCTTGATGTCGGGCCATTTCTCCTCGAAGCTCTTGCGGTCTTCCTTAAACATCTTTTCCAGTTTTTCGGCGACTTTCTTCGATATGTAGCCTGAAATCTTCTTTACCTGATGGTCAGCCTGAAGATAAGAACGCGACACGTTAAGAGGGATGTCGGGTGAATCGATAACACCTTGCATAAGTGTCATGAACTCCGGTACCACCCCCTCCACCTGGTCGGTAACATAGACCTGATTGCAGTAAAGCTGTATGCGGTTGCGCTGAAGATCTATGTTGTTGTCTACCTTCGGGAAGTACAGGATTCCGGTAAGCGTGAACGGAAAATCGACGTTGAGGTGAATCCAGAACATCGGGTCCTTCTGACCGGGCATAAGCTCATGGTAGAACTTAAGGTAATCATCGTCGGTAAGGTCGGCCGGTTTTTTAGTCCATAGCGGTTCGGTGGCATTGACCACGTTATCCTGGTCGGTATCGGCCATCTTGCCATCTTTCCACTCCTGTTTCTTGCCGCATATCACCGGTACGGGCAGGAAGCGGCAATACTTCTTCAGAAGAGTTTCGATACGTGGCTGTTCCAGGAACTCCTTGTTGTCGGCATCTATATGAAGTATGATATCGGTACCGCGCTCGCTTTTATCTATCGGTTCCATGCTGTACTCCGGCGAACCGTCGCAGCTCCATTCCACACCTTTCGCTCCATCCTTGTATGAAAGAGAACGGATAACAACCTTGTCGGCTACCATGAAAGCGGAATAGAAACCGAGTCCGAAATGACCGATTATGGAATTGGCCGTATCCTTATACTTTTCAAGGAATTCTTCTGCACCGGAGAATGCAATCTGGTTTATATATTTCTCTATATCGTCGGCATCCATGCCTATTCCCCGGTCGGATACTGTCAGCGTGCCATTCTCTTTGTCTATTTTGACACGCACGTCCATCTCGCCCAGCTCTCCTTTGAATTCGCCGAAAGCGGCGAGAGTCTTCAGCTTCTGGGTAGCGTCTACAGCATTGCTGACGAGCTCGCGGAGAAAAATTTCATGGTCTGAATAAAGAAATTTTTTGATAACGGGGAAAATATTTTCGGTCGTAACCCCGATTTTTCCGTTTTTCATATTTGTATTTTATGTTTTTGTTCTATTAACATCCGATAGAGTAGGTGCAAATTGCGTGCCAACCCTGTTTTATTACAACAAATATGAAAAGATAGACGGTAGTTAAATTTGTCAAATAGTTGTAAATGCTTGCTTTACTCATAACGCATGGTCTCGGCCGGCGATATCCCGGCCACAAAACGGCTGGGAAGTATCAGCACCAGATAGATTATCAGGAGCACGGCGATATCGAGTATGGCGATATCCACCCAATTCAGCGATACCGGAACGAAATCTATATAATATGAATCCGGGTCGAGTTTCAGAAAGTGCCATTTCTTCTGGGCCAAGAGCAGACCGATGGCAAGAACGTTGCCTATGGCCATGCCTACAATGGCCACACGCATGGCGAGATATATGAAAACTTTGCGAACACCTGCTGTCGGGGCTCCCAACGCCTTCATCAGGCCGATGAAACGTTTCTTGTCGAGAATAATCATCAGCATTCCTCCGGTAAGGGTAACGCATCCTACCAGCACCATCAGTGCCAGAATCACCACCACGTTTGTGTCGAGCAACGCCAGCCACTGGAAATAAGCCGAACCTGCCTTCTCTGCGGTAGATACCTTATATTTGCGTGCCAGCATACCCGATGCAGTCTGGCGGTCAAGTGTATGTTGCAGATTATCGGCATGCTCAGATAACCTGCTGAAATCCGGTACACTTATCTTGAGTGAGGACCCCTGGTCCTCTGAAACGCCAGCCAGCTTCTGGAGCAGCGGCAGGGATGTGTAGCCTATAACATCGTCGTATGTGTCGAAATGGGTATTGTAGATGCCGGATACAGTGAGCCGACGCACCCTTATGTCGTCTGAAAAGAAATATGTGTCTATGTTATCACCGACCTTAAGTCCGAGCTGAGAGGCCGCTATGCGCGATACCGCCACTTCCTTGCCATCTTCGACAGGGACTTTCCCTTCTTCGAGATTCTCCGATACGAAAGTGCGCGAAGCTTGGTCGTTTACGCCGCGCAGATATATCCCTTTGAAGTCGTCGGTTGTTTTGAAAACCGCCGGCACTGATATCTGTAGCGAATAATCCGCGACACTCGAGGCCGTATCGAGTACGGAGCGCAGGGTAGGGGTAAGGGTCACTACATTGTCGGTGCCGTCCCCCATATCTTCCATATATATTTGAACATCGGAGTTGAACCCCACTACTTTTCTGACAATCTCGTTTTTGAAACCAGTAACGACAGCTATTGATGCCAGCATCACGATTACCGAGAGGGCCACTGCCGCCGACGCGACTTTGACGGCCGGCGAACTGCGTCGGCCTGAAGACTCGAGGGAGAGCCGTCTGGCAAGAAACAAAGGATAATTCATCGGCGCAAAATTAATAAATAATTTTTGGGGATATTCCTAAAGTTATTTAACTTTGGAAAAAATTAGAATTTGATATCAAGATGACTGCCCGGCATCCGTAACGGACATTCTCCGGGAGCGGACTTGATGAGTCTTAACAGTACCAATAGAAAGACACATGGAAGAAAATCTTCAGAAGACATGTCTTCATGACCGCCACGTAAAGCTTGGCGCGTTAATGTCGCCGTTCGGCGGTTTCGACATGCCCATCCAGTACAAGGGTATTACCGACGAACATAACGCCGTGCGCAAGGCAGTTGGCGTTTTCGATGTCAGCCATATGGGCGAGGTCCGCGTAAAAGGACCCGATGCTTACAAATTTGTCAGCCACATTTTCGTAAATGATGTTACGGGTGCCCCCGACGGGCAGATTTTCTACGGCATGATGTGTTATGAAAATGGCGGTACAGTCGATGACCTGCTTGTTTACAAGGTGCATGATGACGAATATTTCCTGGTAATCAATGCCGCCAACATAGACAAGGATGTGAAATGGATCATGGATAATGCCCATGGTTTCGAGGTGGTGATCGAGAATGAAAGCCCGAAATATGGTGAAGTAGCCGTGCAGGGCCCCCTTGCGGAAGAGACTCTCTGTAAGATTCTCGGTCTTGACCTTACCGAAATAGCATTCTACAATTTCAAGACATATCAGCTGGAAGGCGAGGAGGTCATAATCTCCCGTACCGGTTATACTGGCGAAGATGGTTTCGAGGTATATGCAAGTCACGAGTTTACCGCACGTCTGTGGGACAAACTCATGGATGCCGGCGTTCAGCCCTGCGGTCTGGGATGTCGTGATACTCTCCGTTTCGAGGTTGGCTTGCCGCTGTATGGCGACGAACTGACAGCCGATATCTCACCTATAGAGGCTTCCCTAAGCATGTTCGTGAAACTTGACAAACCGGAATTCATAGGCAAGGAAGCTTTGGCAAAACAAAAGGCCGAGGGTGTGAAGCGTCGCATAGTGGGTATTGAGCTTGATGGAACAGCCGTGCCACGCCACGGATATCCCGTTGAGGTCAATGGCGAGCAGGTAGGCGAGGTTACTACCGGCTACAAATCTATCTCGACCGGAAAGAGCGTGGCTATGGCTATGGTCAATAAGCCTTATGACAAGCTCGGAACCGAGGTTGAGATCCGCATACGCAAGAAAACATTCCCCGGCAAGGTGGTCAAGAAACGTTTTTACGACAAAAATTATAAAAAATAATATAAATGAGCGCAAATCCTGAAAATCTTCGCTATGCGGAGTCCCACGAGTGGGTTCGTATCGACGGCACAGTTGCCGTAGTCGGTATTACTGACTATGCCCAGCATGCTTTGGGCGACATCGTTTATGTAGACCTCCCCGAGGTAGGCGACACTGTCGAGGCCGGTTCAGAGTTCGGTGCCGTAGAGTCTGTAAAGGCTGCCAGCGACCTTATCTCTCCCGTGAGCGGAGAAGTGATAGAGGTCAACGAAGCTCTTGAAGATGATCCCGGCCTTATCAACAAAGATGCTTTTGCCAACTGGATTATGAAAGTGCAGATTGACAACCCCGCCGAAATCGATGCGTTGCTCGATAGCGAGGCTTACGGCAAACTCTGCGCTGAGGATTAATCGGTTTACTATACGCTAAACTGCAGACAATGACGCAGGACCAGGGGCCTTACCCGCGGCCCTGCGTTATCATTTTTGCAGGAAACTTAATCTAACCGTATCATGAGCAACAAATTCATACCCCATACCGCAAAGGACATCGAAAAGATGCTTGCTAAAATCGGTGTGGCTTCGGTCGACGACCTTTATGCCGATGTACCGGCGGAGGTTATTTTCAAAGGTGAATATGACATTCCCTCGGCCATGTCTGAGATAGAACTACGTCGTCATTTCGAGTCGCTCGGCGGCAAGAACCGTCGGCTGACTGTCTTCGCGGGGCAGGGCGCATATGATCATTATACCCCGTCGGTGGTGCCTCATCTGCTGGCGCGTAGCGAGTTCTATACAGCCTATACCCCTTATCAGCCTGAAATATCGCAGGGTACCCTACAGTATATATTCGAATACCAGTCGTTCATCTCCGAGCTTACCGGTATGGAGGCCTCTAATGCCTCTATGTATGACGGTGCTACAGCCACTGCAGAGGCGATGATGATGATGGTGGCGTCGGCCAAGAAGAAAAACCGCGTTTTGGTGTCGGCCACGCTTTCGCCGGCAGTAGTGAAGGTTGTGGAGACTTACGCAAGTTTCCATGGAGTAGACCTTACTATCGTCCCTGAGAAAGATGGAGTAACCGACCTTGATGCCGCTTATGCTGAACTTGAAAAAGGGGATGTGGCCGGCATGATAGTGGCAACTCCTAACCGTTACGGCATAATAGAAGACTATACCGGACTGGCCGACAGACTGCACGCCGTAAAGGCCATGCTTGCTATAAACGCCGATCCGAGTGCTCTCGCAGTTCTCCGTACTCCTGGAGAGTGGGGTGCCGACATTGCCTGTGGCGATGCCCAGACTCTCGGCATACCCATGCAGTTCGGTGGTCCCTATCTCGGCTACATGGCTTGCAGCAAGAGTTGCCTGAGAAAGATGCCGGGACGTATCGTGGGCGCCACAAAGGATGCCGACGGCAAACGTGCCTTTGTACTGACCCTTCAAGCCCGTGAACAGCATATACGCCGTGAAAAGGCTACTTCCAATATCTGCTCCAATCAGAGCCTTATGGCTCTCTTCGCTACTGTTTATGTAGCTCTTATGGGTGCCGAGGGTTTGCGCGAGGTGAATCGTCTAAGTTGCGACGGCGCACATTATCTTTGCCGTCGTCTTTCCGAGAGCGGCAAGTTCCGTCTCGCTTTCGACAAGCCTTTCCTGAAAGAATTCACCATGACCACCGACATAGACATGAAGGCTGCCAACGCCCGTCTTCTCGAAAACGGTATCATGGGTCCTGTGATCCTTGAAGACGGCAAAGTTGAATTTGCCGTTACCGAGAAGCGCACCAAGGAAGAGATAGACAGACTTGTGGAATTACTGACACTTTAACCTCGCAAGAAAATGAAATATTACGATAAACTGATATTCGAACTGTCGCGCGAGGGCCGCAAAGGATACGAACTTCCCGCCGACAAATATGATACCGATGGTCGCGCCGAAATACCGGCCGGATTATTGCGTACATCTCCGCTTGATCTTCCGGAGGTGAGCGAGCCTGATGTAGTGCGCCATTACACCAATCTCTCGTCTAAAAACTTCGGAGTCGACACGGGCTTCTATCCCCTGGGGAGCTGCACCATGAAATACAATCCGAAAATCAACGAGGAACTGGCTGCCATGCCGGATTTCGCTGCGCTGCACCCTCTGCAGTCGGCTGAAAGCGTACAGGGTGCTCTCGAATTATATTACAATCTGCAGCATGCCTTGTCGAGCATCGCCGGACTTGCCGAGTTTACCCTCAATCCCTACGCAGGAGCGCACGGTGAGTTGACAGGACTGATGATCATGCGCCAGTATCATCGTTCGCGTGGCGACCACAAGCGTGTGAAGGTAATCGTTCCCGATTCAGCTCACGGCACTAACCCCGCATCGGCTATGGTGGCCGGACTGCAAGTTGTGGAGGTCAAGTCGAAACCCAACGGTTCGATCGATGTCGAAGACCTCAAGCCTCTTCTTGACGATACCGTAGCCGGAATCATGATGACCAACCCCAATACTCTCGGAATGTTCGAAACCGAAATTGTGGAGATTGCCGATCTCGTTCACAAGGCAGGCGGCCTTCTCTACTACGACGGTGCGAACCTCAATCCGATGCTCGGGAAGGTGCGTCCCGGAGATATGGGATTCGATATAATGCATATCAACCTCCACAAGACATTCTCTACACCTCACGGTGGCGGAGGTCCCGGTTCGGGTCCTGTAGGTGTGGCTGAACATTTGCGCAAACATCTTCCCGCCCCGCGCGTTGTCAAAGGTCCCGACGGTCGTTTCTCTATAGACACACCGGAAGGTTCCATGGGCAGCATAAGTACGTTCTTCGGAAACTTCGGCGTTATGATGAAGGCTTACGCCTATATCCTCACCCTGGGTAAGGAGAACCTGCGCAATGTGGGCCCGATGGCTACACTCAACGCAAACTATATCAAAGAGTCCCTGAAGGATGTTTACAAACTCCCCATCGAAGGAGTCTGCAAACACGAGTTTGTGTTCGACGGCCTGAAAGATAAATCCACAGGTGTTACAACCCTTAATGTCGCCAAGCGCCTGCTCGACTACGGTTATCATGCACCTACGATTTACTTCCCGTTGCTCTTCCACGAATCAATGATGATAGAGCCTACCGAGACCGAAAGCCTCGAGACTCTCGACGATTTCATCGATGTTCTGCGTCGCGTGGCCAAAGAGGCTGCCGAAGAACCTGAAAAGGTTAAAGAGGCTCCTCTCACCACTCCCGTGCGCAAGCTCGACGAGACCGGTGCGGCCAAGAATCCTATTCTGAATTACAAGCACCTCAAGGAAAATGCATAGCGACCTTATTATAATAGGGGCCGGTCCGGGCGGTTATGAAACTGCTTTGGCCGCTGCCCGTCGCGGAATGTCGGTTACTTTGTTTAACGGTGACCGTCTCGGAGGTACATGCCTGAATGAGGGGTGTATACCTACCAAGTGCCTATGTCGCAATTCGGAGATGGTGATGCAGCTCAGGGAATCCGAGCAGTTCGGAATAGACGACTTTACCTTCGCCCTTGACTATAACAAGGTGGTTGAACGCAAGAAGCAGGTAACCGATTCCTTGCGTGAGGGTATCGCCATGATGCTGAAAAGCTCTAAGGTGAATGTTGTCGAGAGCAAGGGAGCATTCAAGGATGCCCACACTGTAACAGACAAGGAGGGTAATGAATATACTGCCGATAACATCATTATCGCTACCGGTAGCACTTCCCGTTCGCTTCCGATACCGGGTGCTGATCTGGAGATCGTGAAAGACTCTACCCGTATGCTCGAGATAGAATACATACCGGAATCGCTCACCATAATCGGCGGCGGTGTGATAGGTATGGAATTCGCCTCGATCTTCGCCGGGTTCGGCTCTAAAGTTACCGTCATAGAGTTCATGAAGCAGATTCTGCCTCCTTTTGACAGTGACATAGCCAAGCGTTTGAAGCAGACACTCGCCAAGAGGGGCATTCAGATTATAACCGGAGCCGCCGCAAAAGAGATACGCCAGAATGAGTTCTATCAGTGCGAGGTAGTATATGAGGAAAAAGGGGAGACCAAGAGCGTGGTATCTTCCGACCTTCTTATGGCCGTAGGCCGTGCTCCACGTGTCGAGGGACTCAATCTCGAGGCATGCGGCGTGGAATATACACCTAAAGGTATACCTGTCGATGACTCCATGCGCACAAACGTGCCGCATATCTACGCCATAGGAGATGTGAACGCCCGCATGATGCTTGCACATGTTGCATCCTATCAAGGTGTCCGCGCTCTGAACAGCATACAGGGCAAGCCCGACGATATCCGTTTCAATCTGATACCGTCGGCTGTGTTTACGGTACCCGAATGCGGAATGGCCGGACTGACCGAGGAACAATGCAAGAGTGCCGGTATCGCTGTGCGCAAGGGGCAGTCGTTCTTCCGTGCGAATGGTAAGTCGCTGGCTCTTGGTGAACCCGACGGCCTCTGCAAACTATTGTTCCGAAAGGAAGACGACGTTCTGATTGGCGCGCATATAATGGGTGTTCAGGCTGCTGACCTGGCCCAGCAGTGTGTGGATATGATGAACCGCAACATGACGCTTTCTCAGATAGAAGACGTTGTGTTTGGTCATCCTACGGTAAGCGAGGTAATACTCGCGGCATGCCATGCCGTAAAATAACCGAGTAGTACATATCCAATTGGTACATATCGGATATGAAACAAGGGCCGGCGGATATTTTTTGCCGGCCCTTGTCATATCTTGATCAAGGGTGTGTCCTGCGTATTCGTATTTACGCCAGATATGGATTCATGCGTATCTCGTCAGTGATTGTCGTGGCCGGACCATGACCCGGATAAACCACTGTGTGAGGAGGCAACGACAGAAGTTTTTCCTTTATCGCGCTTATCAGAGTATCCTGATCGCCGCCTGGGAGGTCGGACCTGCCTATTGAGTGCTGAAACAGAGAGTCGCCAGATATTACAAAGCCATCTTCTTTGTCGTAGAAGGCCAGTCCTCCGGGAGAATGTCCTGGTACGGCAAGCACATGCAATTCACCGTTTCCTATCCTTATCACATCGCCATCTTTCAATTCCTTTCCTATAGATACGTTGTTGACTTTGTCCGGTATCCCGAACATCAAGGCCTGCTGTTCTATGCGTTTGCCTAAAAAGGCATCCTCGACAGATGCCTCTGTCTTCACACCATATTTTTCAGTTACGTATCTGTTGCCTACCGCATGGTCTATATGCAGATGGGTGTTAATAAGATGTGTTACTTTAAGATTTTTTCGTTCTATGAATTCATCGAGGGCTTTTTCTTCCCGGGAATTGAACATTCCGGGGTCTATGACCGCGCACTCTCCGCTATCGGGATTCCATACCACGTATGTATTGATTCCGAACAGCGAGAACTCGAAACGGGCTATTTTAAGTGTTTCCATATCTTTCATAATCAGGGCCTGTTAAAAATGTTGACACTCTGGCCGCACTTTGAGGAAGGTCTTCAAAACACTGACTCTCGGTTAAATTTGAATACTTGCTTAACGTCCCGTGTTGACGGTTGTATATATTATAAACTTATCCTTGAAGTGGGACTGGTTAAAGAAATTAGTCAGTGGAACCGACTCTGTGAAGCGGGCCAGGGGACGTAATTCATTCTGAAGATCCCCCCCCTTGAGAGTTATAACACCGTTCGGAAGAGAATTGCGTTGTGCAGACGATATGTTTTTTCGCGAAAGGTCTACGAGCTGAGGTTGTGGCATGACCGCACGGCTTACTACAAAATCGAATTTTTCGCGACATTCCCCTATGTCCCCGTGTTGGAAAGATACGTTTTCAAGGCCAATGGCGTTTGCGATTTCAGTCGCGACTTTTATTTTTTTGCCTATGCGGTCAATAAGATGGAAATGAACTTCCGGAAACATAATGGCGAGAGGTATCCCGGGCAGTCCGCCGCCGCAGCCGAAGTCGAGTACGCGCGAACCGGGTGTGAATTTTATAAACTTGGCTATGGCCAGGGAATGTAACAGATGGTTTATTTCAAGATTTTCTATATCCTTCCTGGATATCACGTTGATTTTAGCGTTCCATTCCGGATATAGCTTCATAATCAGCGAGAATTGTTCCCGTTGCCGGTCTGTGAGTTCAGGGAAGGCATTGAAGATAGCCTCGGGTACGGTTGTTCCTGTATTATTGTCTTCCATTTGTTTTTGATTCTGTTCCATGAGTGAGTGTTCAAAGATTTCAGAACACTTACTATCGGTTGAATCTGAACACTTACTTATAATTAACGAATTATTGCGTGTTTATTATTTCAGATTGCCATCCAATAGATTATATGTAGATTATATGGACTCATGGGCTACATTCCCGGGAAAGTAGAACAAAAAATAGGTTGTGGAGACCGAAAAAAAGTAGTAACTTCGCAAATAGTGCGGATTGCACGAATCCGGATTGGCTAATAATTCGCCACCGGAAAACAAATATAAATTATGGATATAGAAGGAAAAGTAATAATCGACATACCCATGATCGAGGGAGTGTCGAAAGCCGGCAACGCCTGGAAGAAAAAAGAGTGGGTTATGGAAACATTCGGGAATTATCCCAAGAAAGTGAAATTTACCCTTTTCGGCGACCGTGCGACAAACATACCTCTTGAACTCGGCAAAAGTTACGTGTTTTCGGTAGACATAGAAAGCCGTGAGTTCCAAGGGCGTTGGTACACAGATGTGAACTGTTTCGCCGCCCGCGAAATCCAGGCTCCCCAGCCTCAGATGGCCGCTCCTCAGCAGACCGCCGCCCCTGCCTTCGGCGCCGCTCCAGCCTTCGGTACAGCTCCTGCCGTTCCCTTCGGAGCTCCTGCCGGAGAACCTACCGACGATCTCCCTTTCTAAATTAAAAATACAACTGTCAGCCCACCGGTCTTTTCTTTCCGGGGGCTGCCTTGATTATGCATTGGTTCAGGAAAATAAGGATAACCGCATTGCTTACCTTAGCCGCTCTATTTTCGGGTGGTCCGCAGGTCTATGCTTTTGCCCGAGGGGATAACGGCGAAAACACTTTCGTACTCGTTGTCGATCCCGGGCATGGAGGCCACGATGCCGGTGCGGTAGACCATGGCCAGAAGGAAAAGGATATAAACCTTGCCGTTGGCCGTGCTCTTTCCGAACTGGTGAAGAAGAAACTGAAGGATGTCAAGGTGGTTATGACCCGCGATGACGATACCTATCTTACCCTTCAGCAACGGGCTGACAAGGCCAACAAAGCCAAAGGCGACCTCTTTGTGTCTATCCATACCAATTCTGTAGACAAGTCTAATAAGAACCGTAACAACGTGAGCGGTACTTCGGTCTACACCCTCGGTCTGCACAGAGACAATAGCAATATGGAGGTGGCGCGCCGTGAAAACTCGGTTATTGAGCTTGAAAGCAATTACGAGCAACGTTATTCCGGATTTGATCCGGGCAAAGATGAGTCTTATATCATCTTTGAAATGGCCCAGAAGAAGAATCTACATAACAGTATACGCTTCGCTCGTGAGGCGCAACGGAATCTTGTATCGCATGCCGGTCGTAAGGATAGGGGGGTGCATCAGGCCGGATTCTGGGTGCTTTGGGCAACATCGATGCCGGCGGTATTGGTCGAGCTCGACTTTGTCTGCAATCCTGCCCAGGCGGCTTATCTCGGATCGGACAAGGGTGTGAAGCAGCTTTCTGAAGCTCTTTTCGAAGCAGTGAAGAAGTATGTGGAGACAAACGGCGGTAAAACCGTTAAAGGCAAAGAATCAGCTAAGGTCGAGTCTTCGCCGACAGCAGACGCGACATCGTCTGCCGTGCTTCTTGCCGATGTCGCTCCCGTATCACGTACAGCGGCTCCTGTTGCCACCGGGTCTCGCCGTCAGGAGTATGCCCAGCGGCGTCGCAGATCGGCCGCCGGTCGCCATAAGTCGGAGTCAAGAGACCTCGAGGTAACGGATATTCCGTTGCATTCCGCATCAGAACGTCTTGCCTTACCTCAGTCTGACACATACTCTTCGGCGTCGGAGCCGAAACTGAGCCCGAAAGAACAGGCAAAACGCGATAAAGAGGCACGCAAAGCGGCTGAAAAGGCCCGTAAGGCGGCCCAGAAGGAGGCTGAGAAAGCGCGAAAGCTCGCCGAGAAACAGGCCAAGGCTGAACGTAAGGCTTCTAAAGCTAAAAAAGTACAGCATTTCCAGACGGTCTATAAAATTCAGATACTCGCCTCGAAAGATATATTGAAGCAGGGTAATCCCCGTTTCAAGGGCCTTGCGCCTATAACCATGTTTCGGGAAAACAATCTCTATAAATACACTTACGGAGAGTGCGAAACAAAACAGGAAGCCGAGGCGTTGTTAAAACAGGTTAAATCCAAGATTCCCGATGCATTTGTCATTGAGACCACACGACAGAAAAAATGACCCTTGGTACCGGGAATCCACTATATCTGACTATGAAGAAATTATTAAACAAAGAATTTGCCATCGGGGCTTCGGTGATAGTGGCCATCGTCATACTCGTGTTCGGAATTGATTACCTGAAAGGTATAAATCTGTTCAAACCGGCCAATTACTATGTGATAGCCTACGATAATGTGGCAGGTCTCGAAACCGCCGCTCCCGTTACCATACAGGGTTATAAGGTAGGGCAGGTACGCGACATACGTTTTCCGTACGACCGTCCCGGAAAGGTGGAAGTTGATGTCGCGCTCGACAAGCATCTTCATCTGCCTGAAGGAAGTGTGGCATATCTGACCCCGTCGATGCTCAGCGGTCCGTCGATCGAAATCAAACTCGGTACAGGAAGCCGCATGATTCCGGTAGGAGGCAATCTCCCATCCGCTCACAAAGGCGATATGCTTTCTTCCGTTACCGATGAGCTGATGCCTAAGGTTATGGAGGTGATACCGCAAATAGACTCTCTGCTCAATAATCTGAACCGTCTTGTCGGCGATCCCGCGCTTCTGTCGGCTATACAGCGTCTCGACGGGATAACAGCCAATCTGGAGGCGACTACAGCCGCTCTTAACGCGGCTGCCGGACGCGAGCTTCCGGTAATAATGCGCAACGCCTCGAAGATGACGAACACGCTTGACTCGACTACTGTGAATCTCGCGGCATTGTCTTACAAACTGAAGGCTCTTCCTCTGGATGCCACAGTGGAGAACGTAAACGACCTTACCGCCAATCTGAAACACTTCTCAAATCAGCTCAACGATCCGAACTCCACTCTTGGTCAGCTGATGAACGACCCGGAATTATATAATCGGTTGAACCGCGTGGCGGCAGACGTGGATTCGCTGATAGTTGACATAAAGAAGAATCCGAAACGTTACATAAGCATCAAGTTGTTGTAACCTGTCCGCGCTTATTGGGCGCTTCACAAAACAACGGTACTCCCGATATACGGCGGGCTTGTCTGAAAAGGCAAGCCCGTCGGCGCGTGAAAAGGCGTTTCAATTCCAACCATCTTCGCGTAATCCCGCTAAATCGGGATTCTTTCCTGCTCTTCCCGATTAATCCTGATTCTTCGATAAATCCCGATTAGTCTTGATGCATCAGGGTGAATCCCGATTGGCTCTTAATTACTTATTTAAATTCAGTCTAAATAATATAATTTTATTCTTCGGTCTGTCATAAGTAAATAGCTCCCTTTCAAGAGTGCTTGCCTTGACTTTTGATATTTGGGCGAATCCTTTGAATATCAATGTCTACAGGTGAATGGATAGAATCCAAACATATGCGGCTATTTTTTTTTATCTTTTTTATTTATTATTTTGCACAAGTTTCCCCTCTAAGAAAAACACCCTCCGGAACAAAAGACCGAAGAGCGTGAGGAACAAATCCGACTATGACCGAAGATTTTAAAATGTTGTGGCAGAAATGCCTGTCAATAATCCGCGACAACGTAGGTGAGACGCGGTTCAACACTTGGTTTTCCCAAACCGAGGCGGTCAGTTATGTCAATAACGTCCTTACCATCCGCGTCCCGTCGCAATACTACTTCGAGATTTACGAAGACAGTTTCTTTCAACTTATAAGCGGAGCGTTGCGGCGTGTATTCGGTCCGGAGGTAAAACTGGAGTATGACATTCCGGTAATCGCCAATGTCAAAGGCGCGAATGTGAAACTTTCGTCGCCGGGTCAAAGCCATGCAGTTGGCGGACGCTTCATACAGTCGTTGCAACAGCCCGGTGCGATGGTTGCCCAGAAACCTATAAAAGAGGCCGAGGAATTTGACTCACAGCTTAACCCTTCGCTTAATTTCGAGAATTATTGCGTAGGGGACAGTAATCGCCTGGCTTACACTATCGCCGAATACATATCGCGAAATCCACGTAAGAAAGATTTCAACCCGTTCTTCCTTTACGGTTCGGTTGGAGTGGGGAAGACTCATCTTATACAAGCCATAGGCATACGCATCAGGGAGCAGAATCCGCGTGCCAAAGTGCTCTTCACCACGCTGCGTCAATTCCAGAATCTTTATGCGAACGCCGTCATTCAGAAAAAGGTGCCGGGTTTTGTAAATTGGTTCCAGCAGATGGACGTGCTGCTTATCGACGACCTGCAGGAACTTTCAGGAAAGACTAAGACAAGCGAGGCTCTTTTCCCGATCTTCAACCATCTGCATCAGAACGGCAAGCAGCTCGTGTTCACATGCGACCGTCGTCCTGTGGAACTCGAAGGGATAGCTGATCGGCTCATAGACCGTTTCAAATGGGGTATAACCGAAGAGCTTCCCAAACCCGACCTGAATCTGCGCCGACAGATACTTCACTTCAAGGCCCGCAAGAACGGGCTCGCTCTACCCGATGATGTACTCGATGTTGTTGCGGAAACCGCGACGTCGTCTGTGCGTGAGCTTGAGGGGATAGTTATGGGAATCCTTACCCGTTCTATCACCAATTCCGCGCCTATTACCGTCGAGTTGGCGCGCGAGGTTATGCGTAATTCGGTGAAGATGGTAGACAAGAAGCCCATGAATATAGAGATGATAATAGAGGCTACCGCCGACTATTATAATCTCAATCCGGCTGTAATCTATTCGCCCAGCCGTGTCCGCGACGTGGCCGACGCCCGTCAGATCATAATGTATCTGGCCCATCAGCTCACAGGCATGTCCTCGACCGCCATAGGTTTTAAACTGAACCGTCGCCACGCCACCGTGCTCCACGGAATCCAGACGGTTAGAGACCGCCTGACAGTATCGAAAGAACTCGGTCAGGCTATAGATGTAATCAAGGCCGACCTGAAAGTCTAATACTTCCGGGTCTTAGGTCTTGAATGATTATCTGATGCTTCGGAAACTCCCGGTGGAATCAGACTAAAGAATCGAGAACCAGTTCGAATTCCTCCCTGTCGGCTCCAAGCGAGTCGAGCAATGGCCAGTCTTCCAGTATGGCTTTTTTCCATTCGCGGCGTTTGTGTTCGGGAAGGATAGTTCGGGCGTAGGACTCCGCGGCATGGCGGTATTCCCCTTTGAGCAGATATATGTGTCCTAACAGACGGAACTGTGCCGGACTTACATTCTGGCCCGCTTTCGGCAAGGCGAATTTAAGTCCTTTGTCGAAGTCCCCGCGTTCCATTTCCATACGCGCCAGAGCGAAACGTACATCGCCGTTGTCCGGTTCAAGATAGTTGGCCTTGTAAAGGTCTCGCGCTGCCTGTTCCATATGCCCGGACAACCGTTTCACTTCTGCGAGCTCGATAAGTTCGGACACGTTCTCGCTGTCGCCATATGCGCGGGAAAGATAATCTTCGGCAAGTCTCCATCGCCCTGCTGAGGCATATGCCTTGCCTATGCGCTTGGCGAGCCACCGCGAGTCTGGACTAAGCAACTCGGCTTTCATGTAGCAGGACAACGCCTCTTCCGAAACATCACCTGTCCGCTCCAATGTATAACCTAACTTTTCCCATAGATGCGGATCGTCACCTCGCTCGTCGGTAAGCTGACGCAACATAGGCAACGCTTCGCGGTAATATCCTCTCTTGAAATAGAAAGCCGCAATCAGTTCCAACACTTCGGTCTCATTCAGTATTTCAGAGACGACAGGTAGATTCTGGAAATCGAGAGGTGTCAGGAACGGGTCGGCAAACTCATTGTTTTTTGGAAACAATTTGAAGAAACGATACAAGTCCCGTATATATTTCTCGGTTTCGATGTCATAGGCCGGGCGACCGGAGGCTGGATTCGTCTCATCGCCCGCTTCCTCGATTTGCCGACGTTGGGCGTCAAGCTGCATGGACATTGCCTGTCGGCGGGACTCGGGCATGGAGGCCAGACCGAAAAGGAACGAAAATTTGTCGCTATCGCACATTATGCCGTCTGACTCAAGCAACCGGTTGGTGCCTCCGGCATCAGACTCTATGATTTCGGCTGCCGCGCCTTCGTGCAGCATGCTGAGGTCTGTGGTAAAAGGAAGGAACCAGTTTGACATACGTGCGAAGAAAGGAAATCCTTTTAGGTTGGAGAATGCGACCATCATAACGTCGGCGCCTTCGAGTTGCATTTCGGTCAACTCTCTTATCTTCTCTGCCAGACCGCTCTTTTCAAGCATCTCTTCCCATTCCGGATTCGCCTCTATACTGTCTATCCCGCCATCTTCCGAAGTCTCTTTCATCTTCTTTACAATGTCAGGACCGAGCTTCATCATTCCCGGTAGCACCTCCGAGCGCATTTTTGTGACTATGCGTTCGGTATCGCGTGTGCGTATGATGGTCCTCACAGTCTCGAGAAGGCGCCGGTAGGTAAGCAGGCTGTCTTTCAGTGTTTCCAGACGTGCCATAAGCTTGCGGTTGGGCGCGATGCGCTCCCGGTGACGCGCCAGCACCATCACGAGAGCTGTGAGCGAACGCGCCGCGAGCTGTTCGGTGGCTGAAGATTCGTATACCGACAACAGAGTGGTCAGCTTGTCGCGGTCGTACCATGTAAGCAACGCCATAAGAAGTGCTGACACCATCTGGAATGCCAGTATCGGGTCTTCCTGTTCGGATGCCAATATATGGTCGCGCACGAGTTTCAGATCATCGCGTCCGTCATATCCGAGAGTCCAGATATGATTGAAAATCTTTTCAAGCAACGCCTCGCGATTCTTCATCTCAGACGTGTCAGGTGCACCGAGCTGGTTTTTCAAGGTAACCTTTTCGTTCAAGGATGTGTAATCCTCAAGCAACGATTGCAAACTCCGCGGACGGTATGAAAGCATGCGCGCCTCGGCATAGTAAAGGGCGGTATCTGCCGGCAAGCGTCTGTGCCGGTCTATGCGGTCAGCTATGTCGAGAAGCTGCAGACGCAATTCATCGAGCATGCGCGGACGACTCTCGTCGCGCACACCGTCGAGAAAGTATTTCGTGAGCAGTGAATAGGTTGACTCGATGCTCTCTATGCGCTGCCCGAGGTCACCGATGCCGGCTGAATTGCGTTTCATCAGCACGAGGCTGTCTTTTATACGTCCTTGGCCAAGAAGGGCATGTGTCTGCTCGTAGAGCGATTTTATATCGTTGTCGGTTCTGTTTGCCATAATGATTTCAAGATTCCCCCCGCATGGAAGTCTTTAGGATTGTCTCATAAAGTTCTCCCCGTTTATGATAACAAATATCGCACCAAAAATCCTACGGCATCCGCAGAAGAGTATGTTTTCGAAGAGATACAGATAAAAACTTGTCGGAGATAGATTACCTGTCGGTTATTTTCAGTAATTTTGCGGAAAAGTCGCAGATATGGGTTCGGAAGAAATACAGGTGTCATCTGGAAATGCTGACGCGCGGTTGTTCGATACCGCCGGGTCGTCGCTTCTTGACTCCCCCGGGCTTATAGAGTTCATATCGGCCAATTCAAAGGCCGATCCTGCCGATTTGCGCCTTAGGCTGTCAGGCCGTGAACTTGCTTTCGACCTCGATTTCGCGCTTACCCAGATAGAATGCAGGCGCAAGAATGCCCGCAAACTTCCTTATTTTATTTCCCATCCCGGGTTCCTGTTTCCATCGGGGTTGGCGGCACAGCAGGCCACCGACCAGGAGGTGGCGCGTTATCATGCCACCCTTGCGCCGTCAGGCAGTCGCTGGCTCGACTTGACCGCCGGATTGGGTATCGACGCGCTAAGCGCCGCCATCGCCGGCCATCGTGTAACGGCTGTCGAGATTGAAAGCTGGAAATGCGATGTGCTTCGCCACAACGCGGAGGCGTTGCTCGGACAGGATAGCGATTTCGAGGCATGGTGTGCCGATTCCCAACAGATTGCGGAGGAGACGGATAGCGATGAATACGACGTGATATTCATAGACCCGGCAAGAAGAGGAACAGGCGACCGACGGCTCTATGCCTTGGCCGACTGTATGCCCGATGTTACCCGGCTCATGCCACGTCTGCTCTCCATAGCCCCTCGGGTAATAGTCAAGGCATCGCCGATGCTCGATGTTTCCGAGGCATTGCGTCAGCTTCCTTCGGTTTCTAATGTCGAGTCGGTATCTCACAGAGGCGAGTGTAAGGAACTGCTGCTGATATGCAGGCGGGAAACCCGACCACGTTCATTCGCCGCCCGCATGATCGGTGCCGATGGCGCTATCGAATCATTCGAGTGGCAGGAGAATCCGGATGTTGACGCATGTGGATTTTCATCCGTATCAAGACCTGATAAGGATGTGAAAGACTATCCGTCTACGGCATTTCGCTGGCTTTACGAGCTGGATGCGGCGTTGGTGAAACTGCGGCCTGACAAGGTGCTCTCGGTACGCTGGCCTTCGTTACGCAAGGCGGACCCCAACACGCAATTGTACCTTTCGGAAGAAAAGATAACGGAATTCCCGGGTAGGGTAACGGAAATTATTAGCCGTCCGGCTCCACGCGATCTTCGTAAGATGAAAGGGGAGGGGATGACGGTTGTGAGCCGCAACTATCCCGAAAGCGCCGAAGCGATACGTGCGAGGTATCGTTTCAGCGAGAACCCCCATAAATTTCTCTACGCTTTCCGCCTTGACGGCAAACCCACAATGTTATTGACAGAACTACTTACTATATAACTATGACAACTCTTATGAACACAGACTTCGACTTCAAGGGACAGAAGTCGGTCTACCATGGTAAAGTACGCGACGTATACGACATTGACGACCGCCTGCTCGTAATGGTCGCTACCGACCGCATTTCAGCGTTCGATGTGATACTCCCCAAGGGAATACCGTTCAAAGGACAGGTGCTTAATCAGATAGCATCTTACTTCCTTGACGCTACATCCGACATAGTTCCCAACTGGAAAGTCGCCGTTCCCGATCCGATGGTAACCGTGGGCGTGAAGTGCGAGCCTATGAAGGTAGAGATGATAGTACGCGGATACCTGGCCGGCTCCGCGTGGCGCGACTATGCCGCCGGAAAGCGCGAAATCTGTGGTGTCGCTCTTCCGGAAGGTCTTAAAGAGAACCAGAAACTGCCGCATCCCATACTTACCCCTACCACCAAGGCTGATGAAGGACACGATGAAAACATTTCGCGCGACGAGATCATAGCGCGGGGGATAGTGGCAAAGGAGGACTACGAGAAGATGGAAGAGTATGCGTTAGCTCTTTTCGCACGTGGTACGGAGATGGCCGCCGAGCGTGGTCTGATACTTGTCGACACCAAGTATGAATTCGGCAAGCACGACGGCAAGGTGATACTTATCGACGAGATACATACTCCCGATTCAAGCCGCTATTTCTATGCCGACGGTTATCAGGAACGCTTCGAGAAAGGGGAGGAGCAACGTCAGCTCTCGAAGGAGTTCGTGCGTCGCTGGCTCATTGAAAACGGATTCATGGGCCGTCAGGGCGAGAAAGTTCCCGAGATGACCGATGCCTACTGTCATGAGGTGTCAGACCGTTACATAGAACTTTACGAGCATATCACAGGCATGAAATTCGAGAAGGCGCAGTCGGCCGACCTGCAGGGCCGTATATTCCGGAATGTGTCGGAAGCTCTCAAGACCCTCTGATGTCATGTTGCCTCAGGACCCTGTGATGTTGATGAGCGTAATCAACATGAAACTGCGTGACGAGAACGTCAATCTGACCGAACTCTGCAAACGGCTCGATGTTCCGGAACAGGAGCTGACCGCCAAGTTACAAAAGGCCGGTTTCGCATACGATGCCGCCTCCAACCGTTTCATGTAACGCATAAGAGGATTAAAATAGGCAATTCCAACAATGAAAGATAATAAAGATGCCGCGACCTATTTCCGGTCGCGGCATCTTTATTTCTATTTTACTGGGGTAATCAAATGTCAATGTCGCCATAACGACAAATGACAAACGACGAATGACTAAAGAATTACTTTAGACACCTTTCCACCCTGACGTACGATGAAAAGACCCTTCTCGGGGTTCTGAACGCGAACCCCCTGCATGTTGTAGTATTCCACGGGAGCGTTGGCATCTATTTCGACAGCGTTGACACCTACGGTGCCTTTCTCGCCGATAACCTCGATATCTTTCACTTCCCAAGTACCGGCTACAGCTTCGGTGGATACATACTTGAAGGCGAATTGCATTTTCTTGCCGGCGTATGCATCAAGTGTTACGGGAGCGTTGGCGAAGAAGCTCCATGAAAAACCTTTCTCGGGAGCGCTCGCTTCCTGAACCATTGTCCATTCGGTAGCGCCCTCTTCGCGGGCCATGATGTAGGCGTATCCGCTGAAGTCGGCAACGTCTATCATTACATTGTTCTCTTTATACTGGTTCAGAGCCTGCTGGAAATTAAGAGTGGCGCTCTTGTAACCGTTGAGGTTGATCACAGGTGAAACAGCATAACCCTCGCATGCGATGGTGGATTTATTCACGAAGCCACTTCCTTTCAGGCCGTATTGGGAATCGTGCGACCAAGGATAGTTCTCACCCTCGACATTCTCGAAAGTGAAATCCTCGCCAAGAACTGAAGAGTATATAAGACCTGCAGGCTTTACGGTAAGCACATAGAAAGCTTCGCCAGGTTTGTATTCATCGTTACCTTCGGCGGCAGCTGTGATAATGGTAGTTCCGGCGACATTGAGAGTTACAACGCCTGTAGCTGGATCTACTGTAGCAACTTCTGTGTCAGACGAAGAGTATACCAATTCGGCTGTAGTAGCTTTGGTTGCTACGGGTGAAACGAAATCTTCGTCAAGAATGGCGGTGTATTCACCCTGCGGGAATTTGATATCGGCATCAAGACGGTTGTCGGCAGTGCCGATACCATAATATTGAACGTAATTCAGCCAGACAACGCCATTGGCCTTTGTCGTTGCGCAGTCGATAGCCACTCTTACGTAAACGTCTGAGATAACCACTGCAGCGTCGGTAGCGAGAGTAAGAGTTCCATTTGTGCTATCGTAGTCAGATTCCGATGCGGTTACAACATCTGTCCAAGTTGTGTTATCTGTTGAGGTCTGCAGTTTAAAACTGTTTATCACGCCGCTCTCGTTTAATTTCTCTATACCGAGCACAACGGATGTGAGCTGCTGGGTAATCTTGAAATCAGAAGTAATAGATCCTACACTTGGGGTCTTACTGCTTCCGCATTTAATCATGTTGCTCCATTTGTTGTTGTTATTGTTGAAGTTGATGATTGTGAACGACTCGCTTCCAGTGGTGCTCAGTTTGTATGTGAAACTGCCTGAATATGAACTGTTATTCGGATAATGCGTGTTACCTGCATTATTCTCACTACCGAACTTAAGTTCGAATAGCTGAGTTGCTTCTGCGGCGAAAGCCGATCCGGCTATGGCCACCGCAGCTAATGAAAGTAAAAACTTTTTCATACTCTTTGATTTAGTTAATTTATGGTTTATTATATTTAGTCGTTTTGAAGAATAATTCGCAATGAGGATTGTGTTCAACAAAGATAAGAAAAATATCAATGCCATTCCACATTATTCCTATCTGATTTTCAATAACCCAAAATAGAGTGGAGGCATCCAAGCCGTACAATATTGTGGAGAAATTGCATCCTTGTCTACATATGTCTGATTTTACATGAATTACAAAAAATACATGCTGTGGCCAAGAGCAGCCACAGCATGCATTATATATAAGTTATGTTGTAAGGTTAGAGAACAACCTTGGAGGTCTTGCCGCCCTTGCGAACGATGTAGAGACCCTGTTCAGGCTGACCGTTGACACGACGGCCCTGCAGGTCGAAGTAAACGGCCTCACCAACCTCGGCACCAATTGCCTCTACGCCGGTGGACTCGTTGGGTCCAACCTTAAGTTGGTAAGGTTTAGCGGATTTTACACCGTTCTTCTCCACGATCAGGTTAAGTGTACCTTCCTTAGAGTCAAATCCGATACCGTCCTCATGATTGTATTCGGTGTATTTGCTGTGGTCCTCGGCGATAACCTTCCGTGGAGCTTCGGCAACAGAAGTCTTGGGTTCAAAGAAATAATGATACTTGTAAATGCCTTCGGAATTCAAGTCTTCATACAGCAAACGGAATTTGCCATCAGCTTCGATATGATCTGCGGCATCCTCGTTGTCATATATGTTGAAATGCTCTCTTGCATCGGGATAAACATATATCTTCTTCTCCCCGTCAAAAGCGTTGGAGTCATTGAAATATTCTGACCCCTTGATCGATAAGCTGTACCCGAAAATACCGGCTTCTGTTGATTTAAGCAGCATATTCCCGTTTTCAATGTTATAAGAAAGCGGGTTGGAAGATTCTTCATTCCATGCAAGTATCCAATTGAACTTGTCGGAATCTCCTTTGAATCCTGTGGGAAGTATAACAGACACAGTAGCATCCATGTTTTCAGGCATCCAAATGTCGTAATCCTCGATGATAACATCATCCGAGTTGCTTGAAATGCCATCCCATGCAAAGTCTGTCTTCTCGATGGGCGCAGGAGCTTTCCATTCAATTTTAATCTCGGATATTATATATACACCACCTGTAGGAACAATGCTGAAATATGTATAATCAGTTTCAGGAGTTATGACAATCTCCTCCTTTCCTGTAGGATGAGCTATCTGTGTACCTATTGTCGAACCAGTAGTATATTTATCGTTACCAGCGTAAATCAAAACACCGTTGTTAGCTTGCTTGTCAGTGTTAGATGCAGAGGGAACTATGGTAATTTTGCTAATTGTATAGCCTTGAGAGTTATCAGTAACAGCTATACCACAACCAGTTTTACCGGTATTGAATTGGTATCCCTTATTGGCATATGTTTGAGATCTATATTCGATATTGGTAATCGTAGAGGTATAAGATTCTGAGGCTGTATATGATCCAGGTTTAAGAGTATCAGGATTTAAAGTGTCGATAATCGCATTTGGATCAACAATAGTAAGGGTATACTCCGCTTTCCCAGCTTTGTATTCATCGTTTTCTTCACATGTAGCTGTTATGGTCGTAGTACCGGCAGCAACCAATGTAACAGCCCCAGTGGCGGCATCAACCGTAGCAACTTCCGGGTTAGAGGATGTATAAGTAACATCAGCAGTAGTCGCTTTCGTCAATTCCGGAGCTGTAAAAGATTCACCAAGATTGGCTGTGTACTCTGTTCCAGGGAAAGAAAGATTGGCATTAAGTCTTGAATCTGTCGCTGATTTTATATACAACTGTACATCTTTCTGTCCTGAGGCATAGCAGGAGAATAGACTCGATGTGGCGTTGTACATTAAAACGTTACGGGCCGCACCGTTTGTGAATGTAATTTTAGCATTTTTATTTGTGTCAATTGTAATTGTAGCTGTGGCACTGTTCGTTGCTTCAGTTTTGAGATAATTATTTTTACCAGTACCACCTGCTGCATATAGATAGCCTATTGATTCAGATTCTCCATTTGTTACATAGAATGAATATTCCGTACCATTGTCTTTTGCGACTTTCGTAATCTTTACTACTGCAACATTCTCATCAGGAGTTATTTCATCATTGGTGATAGTAACGTTAAAGGCTCCTCTATTGTTGGTATTTTGAGTGGTGCTCATCGCTTTATTGTTTTCAGTATTAACGATGAGGCAATCAGCGGATTCTCCAATTTCGTCAATGGATGATACCAGTTTATAGGTATCAGCCCAAGCCGAGCCGGTGAGAGCTACCGCTGCCAACGAAAGTAAAAACTTTTTCATTGTTTGGTTTTTGTTTGGTTAATATTATGGTTTATGTTCTCTTCACGTTTCATCTTTACCAAACCGAGGGCGTTCTTTCAGTTCTAAAGTGGCTTGGGTTGGCATTCGTGGTTGCTTTTCAGCCGGTCTGCCTTATGTCCCGGGCCTGTGCGGCCCGCACCGGTGTTCTCGGTTCGATAATGCCATTGATTTGAATTATGGAATTCTGACAACTGATCTAGCCAAGTTTGTTGACTCACGGACAATAAGGGAAAATAGTTTTCCCTTTGTTTCCGGAAATTGTTATCTTTGCAATATGTCGCAGTCATGCAAATTACCATACCATTGTTTATTATGGATACAAAGACACTTGAATTCGTAACATATTGCATCAGCAAACTCGCGAGTGTGCTGAATATCAGCCAACGCGAGGTTTACAGGCGACTCAAGCAGTCCGGGATTCTGTATGACTATATCGTTCCGTCGTACGATGTTTTGCATACCTTCGGCTCGCGCTACCTGGTGGAAGATATAACTGAATATATGAAAGAGAAAGGAGTCTTGCCACAATGAAACTCTATCATTCATCTTATGTAGCGGTTGAGAAGCCCGATACGATCCATTCCCGGGACTATCTTGATTTCGGTAAAGGGTTTTATCTGACATCAATCCACGAGCAGGCGGTCAGATATGCCCAAAGGTTTATACGTAGGCAAAGGGACGCCTGGCTAAACGCCTATGAGTTTGAATTCGAGCCATCTGAATGGAAGATTGTTACATTCGGCAGTTACGACAGGGAATGGCTTGATTTTGTAGCCAAATGCAGGGCCGGTAAGGACGATACTGATTTTGACCTTGTAAGAGGCGGTATAGCCGATGATAAAGTCATACAGACCCTTGACCGGTACTTCGATGGAGAACTATCCGAGAACGAGACCTTAGGTCTGCTCAAATATGAGAAACCCAATATACAATATTGCATCCGTTCTCAAAAGATGCTCGATGTCTGCTTGAAACATATAGAAAGCAACCGCCTATGACAGACGAACGTAAAATGGCTTTCAATGCCAACAAGAGCGCCAATATCATCAGGAGCCTGTGTGATCTCTACGGTGTCTCCATACAAGAGGCAGCCGACATATATTATCAATCCGACACTTCCGAAATGATAGAGGAAGGTGTGGCTGATTTACAGTGCCGTAGCGATAAATACCTGGCCACAATTATCTGGGAGGAGTATCAGGGCCTCGATAGATTCAAGAATCCATGAATCCAGTGCCAATTGACGGTAGTTGCATTGCCTCTCATCAAAATGGCATCGATAACGCTATGCGAACCAGATTATACTTGATTTGGATTACCTAAAACAGCCGCAACCATTCGGATTGCGGCTGTTTTAGGCAGGCGTGTATGATACAGTTAATAATGCTATGTCAAATTCGTTTTCGACTTACAGCGCGGCGGCGATGTTGCGGATAGAGGATAGACGCTTCATGAACGAGGCATCGGACTTGGCGACTTGCATATTGTAATCGCTCTGCAGATTGAGAAGCAATGCAGCCGGTATATTGATGGCGGCTTCGATAAGCAATGCCATTTCAGTATTGACTCCTCTTTTCCCTTTGATTATCTCATTAAGGAGCGATGGGCTGACACCTATGTTGTCGGCAAGTTTAGCCTGAGTGACATGGTTAGCCTCAAGCTCATCTTTGATAAGCTCTCCCGGATGTGTGGGTTCAAAAGGGACAAGATTGTTGGCAATCATGTCGCTTGCGGTTCCTGGCAATTCAATCATATCAGTCGTAATGGTTTGACGGTTCAACGATATTGCAGAATATACAAATGAGTACTTACCAAAGGTATATAAAGTTTTGTAACTTCACAAATTTGTGAAGTTTGGTTATGACTTGCTGAATTTGAAAAGTTGAAGTTGTAACGAAACTGAAAATGCCGCGACCTGGAGAGGCCACGGCATTCATTAATTATAAGAGTTAGTTTAATCTCGGCTTAGAGAATAACCTTGGAAGCCTTGCTTCCCTGATGTACGATGTAGAGCCCCTTGCCGGGGTTCTCGACGCGGACACCTTGTAGGTTGTAATATTCCACAGGAATACTGTCAGCGGTTCCTACTGCATTCACACCTGTCGGTATATCCACATATGTAACTTTGATTGACTGTATATAGAGTCCCTTATCAATACTACTCCAGTTGAGTACGATTTTACCCTTTACGGTAGAAGTAGTTGGGGCAAAACCAAAAGTCACAGGGAAACTTTTTGTTTCATCATACATAAGATTATATTGGGCGTTGAAATCATTTAATAACGGATATTTCAACGATTCTCCGTTAACTTTAGCGGTTAATGCGGCCATGCCTCTATATGTAACTCCGGTAACAATTTCAATTTCCGTTATTTCAAAATTGGCAAAAGAATCAGATGAGATAGTAAGCGATTGCAGCGATTTACCGCTAATTCCGAATTGTACACCTTTATTGGGATCAAAAGATTCTTGTACAACACCGTCTCCAATCTTCTCGATTTCCCATAATATACCCGATTCGGGCGAGAAGGTACAGGTCGATCCTGTTCCGAAGTCGAAGTCTGACACTGCAAGTGTCCATGTCTTGCTCACAGTTTCTTGGGCCATTACAGCTGACGCGCATAAAGATGCCGCAGCTAAAGAAAGTAGAAATCTTTTCATGTTACTTAAAATATTATTTTTATTCGGCCCATGCTTTCAACATTTCATAAGTGCGATTGAGATGCAAAACAGAACCAAGGGTTATTTCGCAAATTTACACCTTTTTATTAAACATGCAATCAAATAATCAAAAATAATAAGTAAGTGTTCAAATTTAATTTATGTTTTATGCGAGTTTATTTTTGAGGCGATTACGGTGCGGAGTGAAGGAGGATATAGACATATCCGACTGAGCGACAATTCGTAAGCGGCCAAAAAGAAACCGCAGAAAGCATAAAAGATTTCCAATCACTTACTATCGGTTAAATTTGAACACTTACTTAGAATCCGAAGTAGGTTTTCACATTGTTTCACTCTATATTCACGTGTAGACAATGCGATAAAACGATGTCGGTTCTTGTAGTATGTTTGAAATTATTTCTAAATCAAACATCTTATGAGCAAACCAAATCGTTTTTCAGCTACTCTCCCCAAAAGCAAGTATCGTCGGCACCGCAAATCGCCACTACCCTCCGTGGCTGTCTATCTTGCTTATTTCGTGGATGCCATCGACTCGGGTCGCAGACTCAATGCAGGGAAGCCATACGCCAAAGGTACTGTGGAGGCCTGGCGCAACTTCCGACGGATCTACATGTTGTTCGACCCGGATGGAATACTGGCATGGTGCGACCTTGATAAGGAGCTTGTGGCCCGTTTCCGGACTTTCATGTCGCGCAAGGGGTTCATGCCTACCACTGTCAACAAATACGTGATATGCTTCCGGGCGTTGGCGGGATATGCCTATTCCGACGGTGAGCACGACAACCATCGGGCCCTACATATCTTTGAGCGCAGAGCTGTGGCCGACAGCGAGAAAGGGGCAGAGATCTATCTTACCGAGAAGGAACTCGATGCTCTTGCCGGAATGCCGCTCGAAGGGAGGGAAGAGATGGTAAGGGATATTTTCCTTGTCGGCTGCTACACATGTCAAAGGGTGTCGGACTATGCCAATCTTACTCCACGCAGTTTCACCCGTACGCCGCGTGGCACGGAGATAATCCACTTGCGTCAGCGCAAGACCGGTCATGAGATTAAAATTCCGATACTGAATCCGCGTCTCAAAGAACTATGCCTTAAATACAACTACAGTTTTCCACACGTAACTACCGTCGAACTGAACAAAACGATAAAGGAAATACTGTGCCGGCTTGCGGAGAATGTGCCGACGCTTGGCGAGAAAGTTGCCACTCGCAAGGGTGTGAAGCAGACTAAAGGACGCAGAAGAAAAGAGACTGTTGAGCTGATGCGTCCGCGATGGCAACTCGTGAGCAGCCACACGGCACGACGCAGCGGTATAACCAACCTCTACCTGAGCGGACGGTTCACCACAATGCAGCTGATGCATATCAGCGGACATACCACCTATAAGAACTTCAGACACTATATCCGTCTCTCTGCCGACGAGATAGCCGACGAGATAGCTGCGGCCGCAGAAAAGGAGCTGTAGAAAAACTGAAAATCGATTAAAAAAATCCTTGTCAGAGGGTGCTAAAACATGTGCATAACAATCAAAAATTCAATATGTAAAACATGTTTTAGCACCCTCTGTAACATGGTTCATAAAAAAGAAATAAAAATTTTAACAAAAGTATAATACACAATTAATTAATTATGCTTAAATTTGCATCGCAAACCTCGCTGAGGGCATCTCAGTTTCCGGTGCGGGCCGCACAGGCCACGTTAGCCTCGCGACCATAGTCAGCACCGCATCCGGATAACAGCAGGATAGCCGACTCAGCCAAGGCGAAATGAAACGTAGAGAGAAAAATAAACCATAATATTAACCAAACAAAAAAACAAACAATGAAAAAGTTTTTACTTTCGTTGGCAGCGGTAGCACTCGCCGGCTCGGCTTGGGCTGATACGGCATACTTGTATGTCAGTGCCACAGCTCCAACTGGGGCTACAACCGAAAACTCAGTGGTACCTACCGGAAATGTCGCAGGAAATTCTTACACTGCTGGAGACATAATCTTTTCGTTCGAAAAGGTTAATAGCAGTACTTCAAATGTCAACTCAAATCTTATCAGATGGTATGCCAATGACAAAATCGTTATCACAGCAAAAGAGGGAGCTGATGTTTCCATCACAAGTGTGAAGATGACATGCTCTACTGCAGCCTATGCCTCCAATGTAAAAATTGTTGACCCTAATAATGTTACCGGCGACACTTCGGGAACCGAATTTTCTGTTACGCTCAATGAAGAATTATCCTCCATTACTCTTCAAGCTAATGCGCAGGTCAGATTCTCTGTACTTGAAGTTACTTATGGAGTGCCAGACAACCGCGATGATCCTAATCTTACCTTCAGCGATGATTCAGTTACCGTTAATCTGGGAGCTACTTTTGATGCCCCGGTTTTTGAAAATCCCTACGACCTTCCCATTGTGTGGACAAGCTCAAATGAGGATGTTGCTACTGTGGATGAAAACGGAATCGTAAATATAAAAAATGTTGCTGGCTCTACCACGATTACAGCTTCTTTTGAGGACAATAATAATGATAAGTATAAACCCGGTAAAGCTTCGTATACCATTACCGTGGTTGATCCGAATAACGTAACATTTGATTTCGTCAACAACACTTACGGAATGACTCGATACTCCGGAAGTTCTTCGGAATATAATAGCGATCCATTTGATTTTTCGGAAGGATTGGTTACTGTTACTCTGAATGGCAAGACTCGTCTATGGTCTGATGGCCTTCGTTTGTACAGCGGAGCCAAGGCCACATTCAGTGTTCCAACCGGATACAAGATAACAGACGTAGTTTACCAAAGCACAGGAAACTCCAGTTTTGAAGGAGTTGCCAATAGCTCGACGGAATATGTAATTTCTTTTACAGGTACATCAGCTAAAGCTCTCACAACAGTTAATGTAAAACTTGAAGAGGATATACAATCAGGTGTTGAATCCGTGGAATCCGATACCAACGCTTCCAAAGAGTACTACAACCTGCAGGGTGTTCGCGTTGAGAATCCCGGCAAGGGCCTCTACATCGTCCGTCAGGGAAGCAAGGCTTTCAAGGTTATCCTCTAAGCCAAGATTAAATTAACTCATATAACAAATGCCGTGGCCGTTTTCCGGTCGCGGCATTTTTATAATGAAATAGTTATAAGTACGCTTGTGAAGAATGTTATCTGGTTATAATGGTATTTATTTCATTTTTAAGAATAGGAATATGACGAATGACAATTGCTCACAAAATTTCTGGAATCAATGAGTCATACGAATGAATAACATAATTTCGTGTATCTACGATTTTCCTTGCAGAGGTAATATTGATATCCGGACAAATCTTCAGAATCCTATTCATCGCCTCGCCAATGATTTCAATGTTACGCTCAACGAATTTTCTGAACACAAAATCATTAACAAACATCTCGTAGTTTCGGCCACGCTGATTTGATGCTATCTCAATTTCGTCTATTGCGTTTAAGATGTCAATGAAATATTTGTGAATTTTATCATCCATAAATCAAATGTTTGGTATCGTCAAGCTCTTTACGGAAGATTTGGTTTTTAATATGATTATCAAATACCATATCCACTCTGCGCCCTAATAGGGATTCCATATCGTGGATGAAATTGAAGAAAAGCTCAGCCCAATCTAATTTTTCATTGGCTATTTTTTCCCCATCAAAATCTACAGAGAAATCCACATCGCTGTTTTCATTGAAACGGTCTGTAAGTATAGAACCAAAGACATACAATTTCTTGACTCTGTATTTATTACATAGCCTGATTATTTCTTGCATGTTCAATTCTATTAATTTCATATAGGGATTCTTATTGTGCTCCTACAAATATACCAAATTAAATAACATAAATTCATATTAGCTGCAATATAGAGTCGTAATCGTATTGAATGAAATAATTATAGGTTATCCCTTTCTGAATTGACCACTAAGCATCTTTGAGGTTCTTCTTATAATTGGACATGTACTAATCGCCAATAATTCTTTATACTCATTCCATAAGGCACGTTTAATATTGGATATATTTTGCTTGATTGCTTTCCGTCTCATTGCTGCGGTCGGTTCGGGATTTGAAATTCCGTCAGGCCACTTTACATAAGCCTTGAGATCTTGTTTCAGCACAAAACACTCAAACTCGGCACGCATGAAACTTTCACCTTTGATTTTATAATCAGGCTTGGTTACACATCCGTCAGTAAACCGTTCATATTGGTCGTAAGCGAAATATATAATCGGAAGCGCTTCAATGTATGGGTCATGGGTAAAACCATTACACCATGTATTAAGCCGTTCCAGCGATTTTATCGGCATTTTAAGATCTATGGTCCAACCATCTCCTGAAACTTGACATCCGGACGGTTCCTTTTTATTACGATAATTCGAAAGGAATTTGGCTCCTATCTGTGTGAACTTCTTGATCCGGTTACCCGCTGAATCCACAATATCCACATACCCGATTATCTGCCTTAATATCATTTCCAATGACTGCCGTATCATAATCTGAACATTGGGCCTTATGTCTCGTACTGATAATTTATCGATTGTAGGAATACTCTCCAACCAGAACATAGACCTGATCACTTCCCTTTGATCGTTTATAATCAATGAAGGTCTGCTAATAACTCTAATCGGAAAGGGAAAGAAGGTGTCTCTTAACCCTTTATCCCAATGGGTATAACAATACAAATTGAGGAAGTCTGTAAGGTCGACTATAAAATCCAGCGAGAAGTCCTCATACCTCTTTGCAAATTCGGGTTTTATGGACTTTCTTACGTCAATACACATTTTGCGCATAGCATATAATTGTGCTACAGAAACCTTCTTCATTGCTCCGAAATCAGAGGGAAACTGGCACAAGATAAAAGAGGATGCTTTGTCATCATCCATTTGTGAGACTTCTTTAATCTGAGAGAAGAGGCTAATACAATCATCCATTACTTTCAACATCCGGCGAAGCATTTCATCGTAGTCGTTAGCTATACTGCTGATGTGTCTGACCGGTTCCCGCATTTTATGCGCATCATCAATCAAGACCGACATTTTCTTGTACAAGGAAGAGGAACTATTCATGGTTAAGTTATCAGTAAGGAATGAAAATTTGTTGGTTATTTTATAGTATAACAAGCTAAGTAGCTACGAAGAATAAATGTCAGTATGTTATTTAAGAATTTCACAAATGAGAGGAGATTATTTGTGCATTTATTTTTCGCAGCTACTTGCGCATTAAATATAATAAATGCCGCGACCGGAAAACGGCTATGATTATTGGGAATTCTATCAGACAGCTCAATTCTCTGATTTGCCAATCTCAAAATAATTGACTATATTTGTATCATAATAGTGATAGTATTATGAGTCAATCAATACATAGTGATAATATATTATCTGTATTGAATAACTTTGTACTGGATAATGCGGATGATATCGCTCGTCAGGTTGCGGAAAACTTCCGTAAACGACGAGTAGAAAAGAACATAACCCGGCAACGTATTTCCGAACTGTCGGGAGTTCCCTTGTCTACGGTGGCACGTTTCGAACAGAAAGGTCTTATAGCATTCGAGTCTCTTATCAAGTTGGCGATGGCACTGGGGTATGCCCCGGATATCCGCAGTCTGTTCGCCACCTCTAAATTCGACACTATGGAGGAACTTGATATGATTCGCCGTAAAAGCGGCGACAAAAGAGCATATGTTAAAAATCAGAAGAGATGAGAAAGACAGAAAAACTTACAGTCATGTTTCGCGGGCAGATGGTCGGATCGTTATCGCTTACGCCGGATAACCGTCTGAATGTCTTTGAATACGACAAATCATGGCTCGCCGACGGTTTTAGCATATCTCCACTTGAACTGCCGCTGAAGCCCGGGGTATTTATCGCCAAGCCTCAGCCGTTTTATGGAGATTTCGGTGTTTTCGAAGACAGTCTGCCAGACGGCTACGGCCGTTATCTTCTTCATAAAGCATTGCTGCGCAAAGGTATAAACGATTCTGACTTATCATCATTAGATCGGCTCGCCATTGTCGGCGATAACGGTATGGGAGCACTTACCTATTCTCCGGCGATTAAACTTGAGCAGGAAGAACCCCTGACCGATTTCGACAGGCTTCAACAGATAGCTCTTGAAGTGCTGAAAGAACAGCAGGATAATGATGCAGGGCTACTGCTATACAATAGCGGCAACAGCGGCGGTGCGCGTCCCAAAGCGGTGTTTTCAGACTCAGAAGGACACTGGATGGTCAAGTTCCGACATATTTATGACCCAACCGACATAGGAATTCAGGAATACAGATACAATGAAATCGCGCGGAAAAGCGGAATCATTGTGCCCGATTTCCGCCTTATCAACGGACGCTATTTCGCATCCCGTCGATTCGACATTGACAGCAACGGCAAACGACTTCACACCGCAACGGCAGGCGGACTGTTGTGTATATCGCTTAGAGAGCCATTCATGGATTACTCAAATCTTCTCGCACTCACTGGTTACATCACACAGAGCCGTGAAGATGTGGAGCAGATGTATCGCCGCATGCTGTTCAATTATCTTACTGACAATAAGGATGATCATTGTAAGAATTTCAGTTTCCACGTAGTCAGAGCCTCCTGCACAAGTCCCTGGCATTGGAGGCTTGCACCGGCTTACGACCTCACGCTATGCACCGAAGGATATAATGGTGAACACGCGACATCAGTCAATGGCACGGGCCATCCCGTATTATCCGATTTCATTACAGTTGGTACAAAAATCAAACTACCCGAAACCCGATGCCGCGAGTTAATTGAAGAGGTCCGTACAGGATGCACTGATTTAATTCGCTATGATATAATACCATAACACGCTCTTACGTAGCGGTTGAGAAGCCCGATAGGTCCATTCCCATAACCATCTTGATTTTGATAAAGTTTTTTAGTCTTTTCAAACACTCAGTTATAATGTTGAAGAACAACAAATGCCGCGACCGGAAAATGGCCACGGCATTTGTTATATGAGTTAATTTAATCTTGGCTTAGAGGATAACCTTGAAAGCCTTGCTTCCCTGACGGACGATGTAGAGACCCTTGCCGGGGTTCTCAACGCGAACACCCTGTAGGTTGTAATACTCTTTCGGTGCGTTGTTGTCGAATTCTACTGATTCAACACCAACAGAGGTATTAAGTACATAGTCGGTAATGTTTTTTACTCCGGTCATTGAGAAATACTTTTCGATGGAGCCATAAACCTTTACTTCTTTTCCTATGTTGCCTTTGTTGTCTTTAACATTAAGCTTGGTTCTGACATTACCGGCAGGCAATTGGACTGGTACAGCTTTGTCGATGTTATCTGTAGAAGCGGTTTCTCCAATTACGATATTTGAATTTACGGTTCCTGTTCCAGTTGTAAACTTGTTATTGTCCATGTATCCTACGATGTAACCTGAAACCCAGACAGATCCCGAAGGATATGTAGTCATTTCTTTAAGATTCGCTATAGTGTATGGATTTTCTTTCGTACCGAGTTCAGCAACATTCGGATCAACGACTTTGAGAGAGTAAGATGCTTCGCCATCCTTATATTCTTCGTTGCCCGCGAACTTAGCGGTTATGGTTGTCGTGCCGGCACCTTCGATAGTTACAACTCCGTCAGCATCTACAGTTGCCACGTTGGTATCTGAGCTGCTGAAAGAGACAGGAAGAGAGTAGACGTTATTTAGAGTTGGGGTATTGAAAGCCTCGTCAACATTCACAGTGTATTCAGTTTCGGGGAAAGAAAGTTCGGCATCTTTGCGGTCATCTACCACTGTCAGATTATAAGATGCCGTGCCGGGTTTAAAGTCGTCGTTACCCTTGAAAGTAGCTGTTATTGTAGTTGTCCCTGCAATACGATAAAGGGTCAAGATTCCGGTATTCTCATCTATCATGGCAGGGCCGTGATTGGAACTTTCATAAGTAATGCCCTCAAGGTTATTGGGATTATCCAACTTCGGCGCTACGAAACTATCAAACTCGCTGAAGTTTACCGAACACTCGGTCTCGGGGAAAGAAAGGGCTGCATCTTTACGAGTATCAACGGTCCCTCCTTCAACAGTATATGTTACTTCTAAAACAGAAAAACGGGTCTGGGCTGTAGCTTTAAGAGTAATGGACGTTACTCCATTATCAAGAATAACAGAAAATTCTGTTCCTGAAGTTGTTCCAGTAACATTATTAGGTTCGGCAACTGCCACTTTATTATAGCTTGCTGTTGAGCATGTCATCTTCACATTTGTGATGGAAATATCTGATCCATCCTTTGCCGTGATAATGATTTTGTCATTGGCATACCACCTAATAAGATTGGAATTAACATTAGAAGTATTGGTATTGACTTTTTCGAACGTAAAGGTCACGTCTCCGGCAGTGTAGGAATTCCCAGCAACATTTCCGATAGGAACGACTGAGTTCTCAGTTGTTGCTCCTGTCGGTGCAGTGCCGACATATAGGTAAGCGGTATCAGCCCAAGCCGAGCCGGCGAGTGCTACCGCTGCCAACGAAAGTAAAAACTTTTTCATTGTTTGTTTTTTTGTTTGGTTAATATTATGGTTTATTTTTCTCTCTACGTTTCATTTCGCCTTGGCTGAGTCGGCTATCCTGCTGTTATCCGGATGCGGTGCTGACTATGGTCGCGAGGCTAACGTGGCCTGTGCGGCCCGCACCGGTGTTTGGATGCGTGATTGAAAGCGGTTGTCGGTTCTTGAGCACTGCTGTCTGGTGCCCCTCGGAGATGGTGCGCCTCCTCTTCTCTTGCTTACAAAGGGATGGATTCAAGCAACAGCCATGATACCGAAAGTATGTGCAAAGTGATGGATTCAAGCGACAGCCATGATGCCGAAAGTATGTGTAAAGTGATGGATTCAAGCAATAGCCATGATACGGAAAGTATGTGCAAGGGGATGGATTTTAGTAACTGTCATTATATAGAAAATGCCGCGACCGGAATGGCCGCGGCATTGTGATTCTAGTTGATGTCGGAATCAAATCCAGCGTACGTATGCGAAGTCCATGCGGTGGGGCAGGTCTTTCGATTTCGGATACATGCGGAGCGCGAAGCGGAACGAACCGGCTTCTTTGGCTGTGGTACGCAGAGCATAAGTTACCTCGTTGCCTTCGGTCTTAACTACTTTGAGCTGTTCAACTTTGTCGAATACCGACTGGCCGTCTTCCTCTTTGTAATATACCAGCTCTACACCGATTGCGTCGCCGAGTCCGCAAGTGTCAAGCACGCAGCTTACCTCGATGTTGGAACCTGTATGTAGGGAGCTGCCGGGTGCATCGCCATAATTAACCGAAATAACACGGATGTCGTTCCACTTTGATGCAACCTCTTCTTTCCAGGCCACGATTTCACGTGCCTTGGCGTAGTTGTGGGCTTTGAGCTTGGCGGAACGCTTCGCCTCGGGTTCGTAGAAGCGGGAGATGTAGTCGTCAAGCTGACGCTTCATTGTGAAGATAGGCGCGATGTGGCCTATGCTGCGCTTGATGTACTGAATCCATTCAGGACTGTATCCCTTGAAGTTCTTGTTGAAGTAGAGGGGTACGATCTCGTTCTCAAGCATGGAGTATATGGTAGCCGCATCCAAACGATCCTGCTGGGCCTGATCGGTGTAGGTGCGTTTGTCGGTGAGTGCCCATCCTGCTTTTTCGTCAAGACGGTAGCCTTCATACCACCAGCCGTCGAGTACCGAGAAGTTGAGCACGCCATTCATCTCAGCCTTTTCACCCGATGTTCCCGATGCCTCGAGAGGACGGGTTGGAGTGTTCAGCCATATGTCGACACCGCTCACCAGACGTTTGGCCACAATCATGTTGTAGTCCTCGAGGAAAATAATCTTGCCGAGGAACTGCGGCATGCGGCTGATCTCCATGATGCGCTTTATAAGGCCCTGGCCGGCGCCGTCGGCGGGGTGAGCCTTACCCGAGAAGATAAACTGCACGGGGTACTGCTCGTTGTTTACAATCTTGGCCAGACGGTCGAGGTCGGTAAAGAGCAGATGCGCACGCTTGTATGTTGCGAATCGACGGGCGAATCCGATTATAAGCGCATTGGGGTTGATCTTGTCGAGGATGCCCATGACCTGTGAGGGATCTCCCTGGTTTTTGAGCCATTTTTCCTTGAAGTCCTTGCGAACGAAGTCTATGAACTTGTTCTTAAGCGTCATGCGCATGTTCCAGATGGCATCGTCGGGTACATTGAAGATACCTTTCCATGCCTCGGGGTTGCTCTGGTCATCGAAAAGCTCGTTGCCGAGATGCTCGCCATAGAAGGCTTTCCATTCGGAAGCGGCCCAGGTCGGCATGTGCACGCCGTTGGTGACATAACCCACATGGCTTTCTTCCGGACTATAGCCTTTCCAGATGCCCGCGAACATTTTCTTGGAAACCTCGCCGTGGAGCCAGGAAACGCCATTGGCTTCCTGACAGGTATTGAGCGCGAATACCGACATTGAGAATCTTTCCGGTGTATCGGGGTTTTCGCGACCCATGTTCATGAGGTCGCTCCACGAGATGCCAAGTTTCGCGGGATACTCGCCAAGGTACTTGCCGAAGAGAGACTCCTCGAAGTAATCATGACCGGCAGGTACGGGAGTGTGGACGGTGTAGAGGCTGGACGCACGTACGATTTCGAGTGCGACGTTGAAGGGGAGATGGTCGTTCTGCACATAATCTACAAGACGCTGCAGGTTGAGCAGAGCGGCGTGGCCCTCGTTGGCGTGGTAGATGTCTGTGTGTATGCCCAGGCGGTTAAGCATGTAGATACCGCCGATGCCGAGCAGATACTCCTGTTTGATACGGTTCTCCCAGTCGCCGCCATACAGCTTGTGGGTTATAGGACGGTCGAATTCCGAGTTCATCTCGAAATCGGTGTCGAGCAGATAAAGTTTCATGCGGCCTACATTCACGCGCCATACGTGGCAGTAGATTATGCGGCCGGGGTAGGGTACCTCGAGCACCATGGGTTGTCCGTCTTCACCGAGAACGGGCTCGACAGGCAGTTGGTCGAAGTTCTGAGCCTCGTAATTGGCTATCTGCTGACCGTCGAGCGAGAGGGTCTGGGTGAAATAGCCGTAGCGGTACAGGAAACCTACGGCAGTCATGTTGACACGAGAATCCGACGCCTGCTTGATGTAGTCGCCGGCGAGCACTCCGAGGCCGCCGGAATATATTTTGAGACAGTTGCAGAGACCATATTCCATGGAGAAGTATGCCACAGACGGGATGTCGTTGCGCATAGGCTGTTTCATGTAAGCCTGGAACGATGCGTATACGTCGTGGATACGGTCCATCATGGCACTGTCTTTCAGTATCTCCTGAATGCGTTCGTAGGAGATCTGCTGGAGGAGCATAACCGGGTTTTGTCCTACTTTGCGCCATAGGTCGCGGTCAATGTCGTGGAACAGGGATTTACCCTCGGAGTTCCACACCCACCACAGGTTTTTGCTCAGTTCCTCAAGCGGCTTGAGCTGCTTGGGCAGTTCAGCGCTGACGGTGCAGGAATGCCACACGGGCTGATTTGCATTGCTGACTTGAAGTTTCATTGTTTATGTGATTTTTGATGGTCTTTGACGCTTATGCTTTTGCCGCGGGAAAGACATTTGTTAAATTTTATGTTTCAGTTAAGCCTTTGAATAGGCCCGTTATCAGCTTTGTGATATACAGTCGCCGGTACGCTCGTCGCGGCGCGACAACGCTACCAGGAACGCTTCGTCGTAATGCTTGATGAAGTATTTCCAGTCGGCCTTGGCCGCGGTCTGTGCTGCGGCCATGCGTCCGCGCGCTATGTCGGGTGCATCGGCACGCAGATAGCTGATAGCGGCCCCGGCTATGGAATGTACTGTCTGGTGATAGTCCGAATCGTTGCGGGGTACTACCTTCACACCGCTGTCGGGTATCGAGTTGGGCATCGATGAGAGTACCCATTGGCCGAACCCCGATTTATCGGTAGTGATTGTCGGGACGCTGAAGGCCACGCTTTCGAGTGGGGTGTAACCCCACGGTTCATAATAAGAGGGGAAGATGGTGAGGTCGATTGCGGGCAGAAGATCGTAGTAGGAGATACCTACTATGCTGTCGCCTCCGTCCAGGTATACCGGTATGTAGATGACTTTCAGCTTTCGGTCGCCGCCTATGGCACCGTCGCTTTCAAGCTGCGCTATGCGGCAGTTGATAAGGTCGCTGTCTTCGTTATTGAGACGGTGGGTGAGCCACGATGGGTTGACGGGCACATGTCCTTCCGATTCAAGGTCGAGCACCAGCTCCGGCGATGGTTCGCGCACCCATGCCGGAACGAGCACGAAAGCCAGTACGTCGCGGTCCTGCTCATGTAATGCCGATGAGATAAGGGCCGCCGAGTCGAGGAAGACATCGAGACCTTTGTTTCTGTACTCGTTTCTTCCGGAAGTGGCTATAAGGAAAGTGTCGTTGCGGTAGTCGCGTCCGGTCATGGCCCGGGCAATGGCAAGAAGACGCTCGCGACCTGCGTTGACGCGACGCGAGTAGCGCGACCCTTCGGGCACGAAGTCGGGCTCGAATCCGTTGGGAGTGACAACCTGTGGACGTATTTCAAGCAGCTGACCGCATTCGCGGGCGGTAACTTCGCTTACGGCGGTAAAGCAATCGGCCTGATGGGCGGCTGCTTTTTCAAGCGAGTGTTTGGATTGCATGTTTAGCTCACGCGCCATCTGGTCGCCGTTATATCCTCCGAAATAGTCGTAGAGAGGTTTGCCGTTGCCGCATATGCTGCGTCCGATGCTCGTGGCGTGGGTGGTGAAGAGGGTGGCTATCTCGGGACTGGTGTCCTTGAGATAAAGCAGCCCCATGCCAGTGGTCCACTCGTTGAAATGGGCCACTGTCTTGCGTTCTTCCACGCCGAGGTATGCGGCCAATGATTTTATTACTATTGCCGTTGCCACCGAATATGCGCAGCCTTCGCCATAGTCGCCGTAAGCGTGGAGAGAATCGACTCCGTATAGCTGCCACATGCGTGCGTATATGTCGGGGAGTTGCTTTTCGACACCTGCGAATTTCACAAGCACCACCAGAGGCGAGCCGGGGCATTTCCAGCGACCTACACGTATGCTGATGCCGAATGGGAGTTCCATGCGCTGTGCGGCTCCCTTGAGAAGAGTCTTGCGTTCCTGAAAATAAGGTGAGGGGTTTTCGGCGCTCCATACATCCGGTCCTATGAAGACCAGACGGTCGCCGAACTGTTCGTGTAATGCTCTTGCTTTGGTTGAAAGCACGGCATAGATGCCGCCTATTTTGTTGCAGACTTCCCATGAAGTCTCGAAGAGCAGACCGATCTCTTGTTTTAAATTAGCCATAATTCTAATACATCACGAAGTCTTTGAGTTCCGGTGCGGGTAACGTCGCCATATGTGCGGTGGCGTTGCCATTTTGTACCTTATAATATATTAGCTGACCATATATTATACATATATTATATAGGTATATTATATAGGTATATTATATATGACCTAAAATATCAGGTGTATTACCGGAATCTCCGGATGTGGAGAATGTGAAGTCGCGCATGCCGGTTTCATGCCGGCGCCGACCTTTTCTGCCTATCATTGATACCGATGGCAAAGGTACTAAAAAATTCCAACATTTCTGCAAATAATGGCTATTTTTTTAGCTTTGCAATTAAAATTAAGATAATATACCGGTATGGTACATTTATTAATCTCAATTGCGTTTTTATTAACATAAATATCGGGATGTCCACTTGGGTCGGTTGATAATATTTTCGGAAAAATTCTTATATTTGTAGTATGAAAAACAGATACATATTGTCGCTGACCATAGCCGGAATGGTTTCGCTTTTTCCGGTGTCTGTCGCGGCAGGCGATTATAAAACCCCGGTGTCGGAACACCCTGCCAAAGGAATCGGAGGTGCCGATTTCAAGGTCGGGAAGGGCCGGTTCGAGCTTGAAGGCTCTCCGTTTGTCATAAAGGCTGCCGAACTGCATTATCCGCGCATACCTCGCGAGTATTGGGATCAGCGCATAAAAATGTGCAAAGCTCTTGGTATGAACACTATATGTCTGTATGTATTCTGGAATGCACACGAAACCGAGTCCGGTAAATATGACTTTGACGCAAACAACGATCTGCGTAAGTTCATAGAAATGTGTGATGCCAACGGAATGAAGGTGATTCTGCGCCCCGGGCCGTATGTATGCGCGGAGTGGGAGATGGGTGGCTTGCCGTGGTGGTTGCTGCGCGACGATGATATTGAACTCAGACATTCCGACCCGCGTTTTCTCGCTGCGGTAGAGCGGTTTGAAAAACGTCTGGCAACTGAGATAAAAGGCCTTACGGCCCCTGAAGGTGGCCCGATTATTATGATTCAGGTTGAAAACGAGTATGGATCGTACGGCGATGACAAGGAGTATGTGAAAAGCATAGCCGACATGTTGGGCGATCTTTACCCCGGCGTTGTTTTGTTTCAGTGTGATTGGGCTTCGAATTTCACTGTAAACGGTCTTCCCGGGTTGGTGTGGACCATGAATTTCGGTACCGGCGCCGACATAGATTCCCAGTTCGCCCATCTTCGGGAGTTGCGTCCCGAATCGCCGCTGATGTGTTCGGAGTTCTGGAGCGGTTGGTTTGACAAATGGGGAGCCAACCACGAGACCCGTCCCGCAGAGGCAATGGTGGCAGGGATAGAAGAGATGCTTTCAAAAGGAATATCCTTTTCGCTCTATATGACACACGGAGGTACCAACTGGGGACATTGGGCAGGTGCCAACTCGCCGGGATATGCTCCTGATGTTACCTCTTACGATTATGACGCGCCTATAGACGAACAGGGAGCGCCGACTGCGAAATATATGATGCTTCGCGACCTCATGTCCCGTTTTAACGGTGGGGAACCGTTGCCTCCTATGCCTGAAGTGCCTTCGGTTACTGCCGTGGAACGTTTCCCGCTTAGTCTGGCAACTGTCGCCGACAGCTTGTGGGACTCACCTCGGATGGATGTAAAACCACTCTCCATGGAAAAATATGGACAGGGATATGGTATGGTCAGATATGTAACACGTTTGCCGAAAGACGTAGAAGAGGGAGACAGACTTATATTCGGTCCGCGTGATTACGTTCAGGTTTTTGCCGACGGTAAGCATATCGGTACTCTCGACCGCCGTGTTGGCGACGAGTCGCTTGTGTTACCGGCACTGAAAAAGGGTGCGGAGTTGCAGCTGATGGTAGAAGCCATGGGACGGATAAACTTCGGGACGGCTATAAAAGATCCGAAAGGAATGGTCGGAGATGTGGTTCTTGAATCGGGCGGAAGAAAGATGCCTTTGGAGGGGTGGAGCGTTTCTCTAATGCCGGACGATTTCAAAGCCGGCAAGCCACTCTTCGATGCAAGTCGCGGCGGGTGCGTTTCAGCGGAACGAAAGGAGGATATTAACGGAGTATCGCGATATCCCCGTGGATTATATAAAGGGTATTTCGACATAAAAGATGACGGAGACACGTATCTCGATATGTCGGAATGGGGGAAAGGGCAGGTATGGGTAAACGGGCATCCGTTGGGACGTTTCTGGGAAATAGGTCCGCAGCAGACGCTTTATCTCCCCGGTGCCTGGTTGAAACCTCGTGGCAACGAAGTGGTGGTTCTCGATGTCATTGGACCGAGAGGGACCGGAATGAGAGGACTTGCCGAGCCTCTTTCCGATGTGCTTCAGTCGTTCGGCTCCGATGCCGTAGCAGAAGGCGGTGAGGCTCCCGATCTGTCGGGTATGGAACCGTTGCTCTCCGGCAGACTGACCCCGGGCAACGGATGGAAGAGTCTGAAAGCGGGGAAGGGTGCCAAGGGAAATACACTTATACTTGAAATAGGGGAGAGCCATGACGGAGGGGAGGCTTCCGTGGCGGAGATATATCTCACAGACCGTAAAGGCAACCGGCTCAGCCGCGAGACGTGGCGCGTGACATACACCGGGAGCGCAGACATGGCTCATAACCGGGGAGCCGACAAGATGTATGATCTGCAGGAATCGACATATTGGCAGAGCGACGGCGAATCGCCGACGGTGATAGCCATAGACCTCGGAGGCCGGACTGAAGTGTGGGGGCTGAATCTCCTGCCACGTGCCGAAAGCGGTGCGCCGGGACAACCATCAGAAATTAAGGTATTCATAAAATAAAACAAGCGAAGAATTCCGCGTAACGCGGAATTCCGGGTTTTAAAACACGAATAAGAATGTTTAGTGAAAAGAAAAGTTCAATGATTCACGGAGTGCTGCTGATAGCGCTCTTCGCCTGCGCATCTTTTTATATTGCTGATGCGAGAATTATCAAGGAACTGTCGTTCAGTCCCATGATCATAGGTATTCTTCTGGGTATGATATATGCGAATTCCCTGAGAATGCATCTGCCTGAGACTTGGGTACCCGGCATACAGTTCAGTTCGAAGAAACTGCTTCGTCTGGGTATAATTCTGTATGGCTTCAGACTTACATTCCAAGACATCGCTGCGGTAGGGGTGGCAGGTATAGTTGTCGATGCCGTTATAGTTGCGGTAACGATCATAGGAGGATATTGGCTTGGGAAATTGCTCAAGATGGACAAGGATATTGCCCTGCTGACCTCAGTGGGGTCAGGTATATGTGGGGCCGCGGCTGTTCTCGGTGCCGAGGCTACTATGCAGACCAAACCTTACAAGACGGCAGTGGCGGTGGCTACTGTGGTTATTTTCGGAACAATATCCATGTTCCTTTATCCTATCATGTGGCGTGCCGGAATGTTGGATTTGTCACCTGAACAGATGGGTATATTCAGTGGAGCGACTCTCCACGAGGTTGCCCATGCAGTGGGTGCCGGCAACGCCATGGGCGATGAAATAGCTAAAACTACAGTGATAGTCAAGATGATACGAGTAATGATGCTCGTGCCAGTGCTTCTGGTACTCGGTTGGTGGGTAGCATCGAAAGGTTCATCGAATGGCGGTGGGAAAGTGGCCATTCCATGGTTCGCATTCTGGTTTTTAGCTGTTATCGGACTGAACTCGTTGATTGAATGGCTGATACCCGGTTTCGGCGTTTCAACGGCAAATCAGATCATTACATACATAGACACTTTCTTGCTTACCATGGCTATGGTGGCTTTGGGAGCGGAGACAAGTTTCGACAAATTTAAGAAAGCCGGTGCCAAGCCGTTCCTGCTCGCATTGCTTATATATGTGTGGTTGATTGCAGGAGGATATCTTATTGTTAAATACATCACGCCGATGTTGCTGTGATAGAAGACGGCAAACGCATCGATAGCGATAAATAAACGAAGCACGTACGGATTGACTCCAACGTGCTTCGTTTATTTATAATGGTTTCAGAATCTCAGGATCAGATGTCTGTTGTCATATTCTATTTAACATAATATGGATTATGTTATAAATGCGCAGGATAAAAACATCTCCCTATTTTCTGACAGGTCGTTCTTTCACGATGCCTGTTGGTGATTTTTCCGCTGTTTTTGTCCTGAGTCTGTTCTTGAATCTTCCGTACGTTTGCTTTCTTCGAGTTCCTGTCGCAGATAACGGGCCGTCGGTGTGTCGAGTACCGCCACTTCTTCAGGGGTGCCTTCGGCAAGTATCAGACCCCCGTCGCGGCCACCTTCGGGTCCGAGGTCTATGATGTAGTCCGCGCATTTTATCACGTCGAGGTTGTGTTCGATTACCACTACGGTATTACCTTTGTCTGCGAGTTGACCGAGTACTCCCATAAGTACTCTTATGTCTTCGAAGTGTAATCCCGTGGTGGGTTCATCGAGTATGAAGAGTGTCTTGCCTGTATCGCGTTTGGCGAGTTCAGTGGCCAGTTTCACGCGTTGGTTCTCCCCGCCGCTCAGTGTGCTCGACGGTTGGCCGAGTTTTATGTAACCGAGTCCTATGTCTTGGAGTACCTTGACTTTCTTTAGGATGCCCGGTACGTTTTCAAAGAATTCAACTGCTTGGTTTACCGTCATATCGAGCACGTCGGCTATCGATTTCCCTTTGAAGCGAACCTCGAGGGTCTCACGGTTATAGCGTTTGCCGTGGCATTCCTCGCAGGGTACCAGCACATCAGGAAGAAAATTCATTTCGATGGTGCGGTAGCCATTTCCTTTGCATGTCTCGCAGCGTCCTCCTGAAACGTTGAACGAGAATCGCCCAGGTTTGTAACCGCGCAATCTGGCATCCGGGAGTGACACGAAAAGCTTACGTATATCGGCGAATAGCCCGGTGTATGTGGCAGGATTGCTGCGAGGTGTGCGTCCGAGCGGCGATTGGTCTACGGCAACGACCTTGTCGATGTTTTCAAGTCCCTTCGCATCGCCATAAGGCAGAGGTTCCTGTATTGAGCGGTATAACCGACGGCTCAGTATGGGATGCAGCGTACCGTTGATAAGCGACGATTTACCGGATCCTGATACTCCCGTTACACATACCAGACAGCCCAGGGGCAGACGGAGTGTCACATCTTTCAGATTATGACCTGTGGCATGTTCTATTTCAAGCCGGCGGCCATTTCCTTTGCGTCGTGTGGACGGTACGTCGATACCCAGACGACCGGAAAGGTATCCGGCCGTTACACCGTCGCTCTCCAACATCCGGCGTGGCGTACCCTGAAACATGACCTCCCCGCCGAAACGTCCGGCACCAGGACCGATGTCCACTATATAGTCTGCCTGGCGCATTATATCCTTGTCGTGTTCCACCACTATTATGGAGTTGCCGGCATCGCGAAGGGTCTTGAGTGAATTTATGAGCCTGTCGTTGTCGCGTTGGTGCAGTCCTATGGAGGGTTCGTCGAGAATGTAAAGAACATTTACGAGCTGAGACCCCATCTGTGTTGCGAGACGTATCCGCTGACTTTCACCTCCGCTCAACGATGCCGATTCACGGTCGAGTTGCAGATAGCTCAGTCCTACGTCGAGCAGGAATTTCAGACGTGAACGTATCTCCTTCAATATCTCTACCGCGATTTTACGGCGCGACGGCTCTATTTTATCTTCGAGTGTCAACACCCATTCGTAGAGTTCCGAGATGTCCATACGCACCACATCAGCTATCGATTGGCCGTCAATATAATAATGGAGTGCGATTTTGTTAAGTCTTGCACCGCCGCATTCGGGGCATGTGACGCGGGTGAAGAATTGCGCGCTTCCCTTGCGTTGGGCGGAATCTGCATCTTCTGTCTGCTGGTCTTCGAGAAACTTGGCCACGCCTTCGAACACTTCTGTAGAGCGCGTGGTAGCCATAGTTTCGTTGCGTAGCCTGAGGTGTCCCGGATATCCGTTTATGATACTGTCTATAAGTTCGCGCGGCAGTTCCGACACAGGCATTTTTGAATTGCATCCGTACAGCTCGCAGAGGGCATCGATCTGCCAGAATATGATAGACTCCCTGTGTCGACCCAAAGGCTGGATGCCTCCGTCGTAGATAGATTTGCTCTTGTCGGGAAACACCTTGTCTTCATCCACCATGTTTATGCGGCCGAGTCCACGGCAGCGCGGACACGCGCCCTGAGGTGAATTGAACGAGAAGCTGTGGGGAGCCGGTTCAGGATAGGAAAGTCCCGTCGCCGGGTCCATCAGCAACTGTGAATAGTGGCGTGTCTCGCCAGTATCGCGGTCAAGCACCATCATCTGTTTTTCGCCCTGACGCAGTGCGGTATCTGCGGATTGCCGCACCCTCTGCGGATCTTCGGGGTCGACCTTGAGTTTGTCTACGACGAGGTCTATGGTGTGGTTGCGGTAACGGTCCAGCTTCATTTCAGGCAGAAGTTCCCTGAGCTCGCCGTCTATGCGTACCGTCAGGTATCCCTTCTTGCGAAGACTCTCGAACAACTCTTTATAGTGTCCCTTGCGGTTTTTCACAATGGGGGCCATGATATATATCTTATGTCCGGCGTAGTCGTTCAGGATGAGGTCAGTTATCTTGTCCTGGGAATACTTAACCATAGGTTCGCCCGACAGATAGCTGCGAGCTTGCCCCAGACGCGCGTAAAGCAGTCTGAAGAAATCGTATATCTCGGTCGTGGTGCCTATGGTCGAGCGGGGATTGCGGTTGGTGGTCTTCTGCTCTATGCTGATAACGGGAGAGAGTCCCGTTATCTTGTCGACATCGGGGCGTTCCATGCTTCCCATGAGATTGCGTGCGTATGAAGAGAAGGTCTCGATATAGCGGCGCTGCCCTTCGGCGAAAATGGTATCGAAGGCAAGCGAGGACTTCCCGCATCCGCTCAGACCTGTTATAACGCTGAGCGATCCGTGGGGTATAGAGACATCTATGTTTTTCAGATTATGGACACGGGCTCCGTATACTTCCACGAATCCCGATCCTGCAGGTCCATTGTCTTTAAAGCTCTTTTCCATATCTTTTCATCTATCGCAAATACCGCGCCAAAAAACTTGCGGCGAGTGTATCTGAAGCTACAAAAAACGTTAACGCCGTATTGTGTGGCGTTAACGTCGTCATATATGTTTGTTTGAAGAATCGGGCTATTGGGTAACTTGATTTCCGGATACCGATTCGGAGCGGAGTATGTTTATATCGCCGCTTTCCTTATAATCCTTACCGTCGGCTCCTTTCGCTGTGATGACATAATAATATACTCCAGGAGGTGCGAGTTTGCCGCCTCGCTTGCCGTCCCAACCCTGGTCGGGTGATGTCAGATGCGCCACCTGGTTGCCGTACCTGTCCACAATCCAGCACTCGAAGCTGAGCAGAGAACGATATGCCACTTTCCACTCATCGTTCACACCATCGCCATTAGGTGAGAAAGCATTGGGTATGCGCAGTTCCGACCCTCCGATAGAAACCGTATAGACCGGACTTACGGCCTGGCAGCTTCCGTCTGAGTTGCTGCCCACGAAACGAAGATAGAACGTTCCCTCCTCCATGAATGTATAATCGAGATCCTGTTGGTTGAAACGGTATTCTATATTACCGAACGTGGCATCCCGGCTCATCTGCCATTCATTGTGTATCACACCGTCGGAGGTCCAGGCTGTGAATGATATGTCGACCGGAGCCGACCCTCCGAGTCCGGATCCGTCGTCGGTCTTTACGATATTTGATTTTTCGCCGTTGGGAAGTTCACGGTTGCTTTGGCGGGCATCGGTATGCACCTCTACGGCGGTAGGCGGCACGGCTTCGGTCGATACTTCCTCTCCCCAGTTCCATTGTTTCAGAAAACGGTCGCCAGATAGGGTGAAAATAGTCTGGCAGAGTGCCGGAGGTACCACTCTCAGTTCTGATGACAGACTCTGGAAAGTTGCCGTGAGAGATTCTGCCTCAAACTGATTTTTTTTCTCGTTCCACACCAGAGACTGATATGCAACCTCCAGGTCTCGGCTGAGAACTTTCTGTTGTCCGAGTACCGTGAAATAATGAATAGGATCGCCCGTGCCTCGTACCTCAAGGAGCGATGCATCGCAATCTTGCACAGCCGATGGCTCGACCGATGAGAGCGACAGCCTGTGGGCCGAGTAATCAACTATCCAGAAACAATGCTGCCGCCCGTCGGCTTCTTCTATGATATATCCCGTGTCTCCCTGCACTGATGGTAGGGTCCATTGGTCCCCGTTATGGATTATGCCTGCTATTTCCTCGGCGAATCCGCCTCCGAGATTAGAAAAACGCAACCATCTTACCGGTGTCGCGGAACTGAAGGATGCGGAGACACCGTTGAGGTTGTAGGCTACATATATCTGTTCAAGACCGGTGGAAGGCTCAGCGTCAATCTGGAGCACCTTCAGAGTATTTCCGCTGAACATGAGTTCTCCGGCAGCCATAGTCGGTAAGGGAGCGATTGCAACGAGCAGTGGTAGGATTCTCATCTGTACATGATTTATATGATGAAGTTGTTTCAAAACAACTTCAATAAATAAACGTACGGCACACTCGCCTGAGTATATGCCGTACGTAAGTCATATTTAAAATGAGGCATGCTTCATAAAACACGTGCCGTGGGGCGCAGACTATCCTGGGAGGAAAGTTTCGAAGGTGGAATCGTCATAGTAGACCGTTATTGAGGCGACTTTCCGTGGGTTTTGTCTGATTTTCTCAATCTGACCTCTCAGATTTTCTATTTGCATCTGTAATTCCTGAATTTGAAAACTGCTCTCAACTTGCTTGTCTGCCGATAATTGACCCCCATTATAAGGTCTCGTTAAGTCGTTATGGTTGGATTCTTTTCCCAAAACCGACCCCTCGGACGTTGAAAATGAAATCTCGGAACGTGGTGACCCATATTCTGCGGTCGGTTCGCTTCGTACTTCACCGGATTCATTCAAATTGATATCTGAAGAATGTGCTGACAGGTTTCGGTCGGATAGTTTCATCTCGCCCTCACCGAAAACCAGCCATATTATGTTGAGATCAGGAAAGGCGGTGTGGATAAGTTCAAGCAGCTGATTGGAGACCTTCTTGTTACGTCCGCTGAGAATCTGCGACAGGGAGGGCTTAGGTATGCCGCATGTATCGGCAAATTGTGAGTTGTTGAGCCCGGTAGACTCCATGAATGTCTTAAGTCGAGACGCGATATTTGAATCCATGATACAGCTAAATAAAAAAATAATTCCCAAAACCTCTTCCGACAACAAAAATAGGGAATTTTATCTGCATTTGCAAATGAATCCACCGTTCAAAGGCGGGAATTATGAATTAAAAATGAAAAATTCCAAAATAAGAATTGAGAAATTTGAAAAACAAAATATCGAAGTAGAAATGCAAAATAACAAACGGGAAACTAAATTATAATTATAAAGCTATAGATTATATTAATAGGTATAATAACTTGGTAATAAAATATTAAACTATAAAACATAACCATAAAATCCAAACATTAGGCACATTGTTGGTTGAGTAGATGTAAGATACAGAACAACTTCTTTATTTGTAACACTTAAATACCATATAAATAGTAACTTATAAATTTAATAATAAATGTTAATGACTAAATTTCTCAATTATAAAGTGTTGTATTCTGAAATATTTTAATTTGAGAATTAACAGATGTGTATGTAAATATCGGGGTTGATTGTTGATAACGCAACATGTATATTGCATTATTGCAAATATGGCAATTGCAAAATTTGCAAATATAAGTATGCTTATGCTTCGCTATTTTAAATTGCAAATACTATACTCCCCTATCCTGTTTTATGGAGAATGGTGTTTGGGATTGACTAAATTTGAGTGCCAATGATAGTTAGGGATTTTTTCGCAAGTTGAAGAGGTGCGGTACCTCTTATAGTCCTACAGTTGGAGATGTTGTTTTCAGTCAAGAAGTCTGTAGGCTGTGATTGTAGGAGGCAATGGGTTTCCGTTGATGGATTTGAACATCACGTAAGGTTCCAGTATTCGAGGCGTTGCAGCTAACTGACGCCATGTCGGAGAGTTTTCGGGCAGGAGTAATGTGATCTCCTCATATATATCTATAAGGTGCGATAGCAGTTCTGTGGCTTTATCATGATTAATGGCCATGAAAAGACTCGCTGTATTATTTTCGACTATTGCCACGGCTTTGCCCGGCAACAGGTGAATCTTCCCTCCTGACAGTATGCTTTCCTGTATTATTACCTCGACATCCTTCCGGGTGTGTCGGATAGAAACACCCGGAAATTCTTTTTCGCGTTCGATTATGAAATCGATAAGTCGGGAAGGTATTTTTCCCTCTTTCGCGAGAATCGAAAATTTGCGGGAATCCGTCTTGTCGTACGCAAATATCCGATTCTCGTAAATCTCGTGTCCCCGGTCTATTTTTAGCCCTCCTCGATTCATGATGCTATGGTAACCCAATCTGGCGTAATATTCGCGCAAATGATTGTCGGCCGGAATGAGGAATGTGAAGTCGGCTCCCTTCAGCGAGGCCTGTCGCTCCACTTCTTCCAATAGAGATTCCATGAGTCCCCGTCGTCTGAACTCCGGTCGCGTGGCCAGGCCGCATAGGTATAGCCCTTTCAAATTTTTTCCGGAGTCTCGCGTGCCGAACAAATATGGTATTCCAGTAAGCGCCGATGCGATATTTCCCTCCCTATATATCGCGCGGCAGAATTCCGGACTATAGTAATTGTCATATATAAGGTCAATGTATCGGGTGGAATCTCCGAATGTCTCTTTCCAGATTTCCTTGAACTTGGTTATCGTTTTTTTCTGGTCCATAATATCGGATTGCGGTTGTCGTTGCAGAGATTGCAAAAAGGTCTGCAAGTGTTCAACGCGCACCTGCAGACCTTTGTTATGGTATGTCTGATTATATTTCCGCTTCAACGGATTTTCAATCTAAGGAAGGAGTACCCGAAACGTTCGGCGGCCGCACGTTCAAGCTCTTCTCTGAACTCGGGAGCCGCAACCGATATCATAAGACGAGCGCGTTCGGCAAGGTTTTTGCCGCGTAGGTTCACGCATCCATGTTCGGTTACCACATAATTGGTCTGGAAACGGGTTGTGACAACACCGGCTCCTTCTGTAAGCACAGGTTTGATTTTGGTAGCGCCCTTGTTGGTAGTGGAGAGCATTGCCAGAAACGACAGGCCTCCCTCCGACTGAGATGCTCCATACACGAAATCATGCTGGCCACCCACGCTTGAGAAAATCCGGGTGCCGATACTGTCGGCGCAAATCTGTCCGGTAAGATCGATTTCGAGACATGAGTTTATAGACATCACTTTAGGATTCTGCGCTATGATGAATGGATTGTTGGTCCAGGCCACATCCTTGAATATAATGTCGGCGTTGCCATCCATATAATCATACAGCCGTCGTGATCCGAGAGCCAGCGAAGCGACACTCTTACCCGGCATGACTTTCTTTTGGGAGTTGTCTATGATACCCTTTTCAAGTAGCGGTAACACCCCGTCGGTCATAGCTTCGGTATGAAGTCCCAGATGACGGTGGGACTCGAGGGCACGGATAACGGCATTGGGAATGCCTCCTACACCTATCTGGAGAGTGGCTCCGTTAGGTATGCGTTCGGCTATGAAATTGCCTATCGCTATCTCTTTCTCTGTCGGAACAGCTGTCGGGACCTCCACCAGAGGCTCATCTACCTCAACAACGGCGGCAAGTTTGGATATATGAATAACCGGGTCGCCATAGCTGAAAGGCATATGAGGGTTAATTTGGGCTATGACCCTGTCGGCACACTCCACGGCGGCCGTGGCAAGGTCGGCTGAGACGCCGAAACTGACCATGCCGTTTTCATCAGGGAGGGAGCAGTTTATCAAAGCGACATCCACACGGCAGGTCCCATCGCGGAACAGAGCAGGTACCTCGCCTAAGAAACGTGGAGTCATGGTTCCGTATCCCTCGGCTATCCACTGTCTTACAGAGTTAGACACAAAAAAGGAATCTACAAGGAACGACTCCTTGAATTCCGGCCGGCAATAAGGTGCGGGTCCTTTGGTAACGGCAAACGCACTATAAAGGGTAACGTCGCGCAGTTCATTACCACGCTCGGCCAATGCCGCCACAAGCACCTCGGGCACCGATGTCGAGCCTTGTATATACACATGGTCGCCGCTCTCGATCAGTTTGACCGCCTCAGCGGCCGACATATAGTTAATCATCTCGGAAATCATCAGTCGGTGATACAACATTTTTCGGCGACCTCCATTACAGAGTAGAGATCCGAATGGTCGGCATGGAAAGCGGCCAGACGCTCACGTAATCTGGAGAAGGTCTCTTCGTCGGATATCGCGGATACGCATGCCCGGATGCCGGGCTGATCACTGCCGGTTGAAGGCAGCGATATCGACGATATTCCATAGCGCATCAGCTCGGCCTGAAGGCCTACGGCAGTCATGCCCGGGTATCCTATGGTAAAGAAAAAACCATCGGCGATCGGGGCCTCCCCATCCATGGAATATACAATGTAGAAACCATTGTCGGTAAAGGCCTTCTTTACAACCTCGGCCCTGCGTCCATATTCCGAACAGTTTGTCACGAAATCAAGGCTGCCCTCGGCGGCTTTGCCGAGCATGGCCCCCATGGCATATTGGGCCGAATGGGCCGTGCCGGAGGAGGCGGCATACAGCACACCGAAGATATACGCGTCGCCAAAAGCCGGCATTTCGTAGAAATCCTCAAAGAACTTATAGCGTCGGCGATATACATAATCGCTCATGCACACCAGGGCTATACGCTGCCCGGCATATGAAAATATTTTCGAAGCCGAAAGCAGCAACACGTAATTGTCAGTATATTTGGCAACCGTAGGTACGAAAGGCGGTTCTCCGGGCTTTCCCTGGAAGTGGCGGAAATCCATGCCCATGTAGGCGAGGTCTTCCATCACTATGACATCATATTTTGTGGCAAGACGTCCTATAATCTCCAGCTCCTGTTCCGTGAGGTTGGTCCACGCCGGATTGTTGGGGTTGGAATAAATCATTCCTGTGATATTGCCCTCCTTCATCAAGCTTTCGAGCTTGGCCTCCAGCCTGTCGCCGCGATAATCATATATATCGAACTCCGCCGTCTTCATGCCCAGAATTTTGGCCTGGTTGCGCTGGGCCGGGAATCCCGGGTTTATGAAGAGCATGGTATCTTTTTCCGGCATACGCTGTTTGAGCAACAGAAGCATGGTGAAACTGCCTTGCATGGATCCTACGGTCGGAACGATACCACGCGACGGAACGTCAATGTCGAGGAAGGCCTTCAGGAAACGGCTTCCGTTTTCTTTCAACATGGGGATTCCGTTGATGGCGGGGTATTTGCCGGCCACCCCCGAACGCAAGGCATCTATTTCGGCATCGACTCCTATTTTCTCAGCGGGAAGCCCCGGATTACCTATCTCAAGATGCACGCAACAATCCCCGGCGCGGTTTTCTATCTCCTCGCTGAGAGCGCATATCTGTCGGATGGTGGCCGTTCCTATGTCGGTTATGGCCAGCTGTCTTATAGCGTCTTTAAGGTTTTCTTCTGATATGGGAAACATAATATCGCTGTTTGATCGGTTACCTGGTGGCCCTGCGGTCCGCGCAGAGAGCCAGTGCCGCCTCGCGACCGGCGCGGAAAGCAGCTATGTTCATATCCACTATCTTTTCGCCCTTGGATCCGAAAACGGTACGTATACCCTCTTCGATACTTTCGGGAGCAATGTCGATAAAAGGTGAGGATGCGCCCAGCAGAACCATGTTGGAACTTCTCGGCGATGCCTTCTCCTTGGCCATCGCGTCCATATCGAAAGCCACCACATTGGCATGGCTGCCAAGTTCAGCCTCTACTGCCTCCATCTCGGGATAGTTATCTATGTTTACGAACGGAACAGTGTTGGTTACAATCCATCCGTTATCGCTAAGATAAGGTAGATAACGCAGGGCTTCCATAGGTTCGAGCGATACTATAAGGTCAGCGCATCCGAGAGGTATGAGATCGGAAGCGATCTGGCGGTCACTGATACGCAAATTTGACTGAACATCGCCCCCACGCTGTGACATTCCGTGAACCTCGGCCTGTTTTATATACAGACCGCCACGCAGGGCTGCCGCCCCGAGAATGGTGGCTATCGAAAGAATACCCTGGCCCCCGACACCCGCAAGTACTATATCTGTCTTCATAATGCGATTACTTTTTGGCCGAGGCATGTCGCCTGGCGGTCTGGATACATTCACGTCTCGAAACTATAACCGAAAGTCCGTGATAGTCGATCTCTTCACGGAACAGACGCATCATCTCGTCATGGTTCTTCGGCAGCGAATCGATGGTGCGCACATGAGCCGGATCTGCGCCGAGTCCGAGGCATATATCCTCGATCTTGCCGGTGCCCTGCGAGTCCTGGCCGCCGGTCATGCCGGTGGTGAGGTTATCGGATATTATAAGCACCATGTCTGTATTCTCGTTTATGGCGTCGAGCAACCCGGTCATGCCGCTGTGGGTGAAGGTTGAGTCACCTATGATAGCCACAGAAGGATGCTGTCCGGCATCCGACGCGCCTTTGGCCATCGTAACCGATGCGCCCATGTCCAGACAGGTATGTATGGCGTTGAATGGAGAAAGGTATCCCAATGTATAACATCCGATGTCGCCGAATACCCTCGCGTTGTCATACTCCGCGAGAACATCGTTCAGGGCGCTGTATACATCGCGGTGTCCGCAACCCTGGCACAAAGCCGGCGGGCGTGGCATGACAATCTGCGATTCTCCCTTTATCTCCGGAATGCCAGACTCAGGAAGTTCGGGCCGTAGCATGGCGAACGCTTTGCGGACGGCATCAGGGGTCAATTCGCCGTCGCGTGGAAGTTGCCCCGACAGCTTGCCGTAAATCTTTATGCCACGGTCAAGCAATCCGCGAAGCGATTTCTCGATCAACGGTTGTCCCTCCTCTATTACCAGCAGCGCGTCGCATTCATCGGCCAGACGTCCAACCAACGAGTCGGGAAGCGGATACTGTCCTATTTTCAGCACCGGGAAGGGGATACCGGCGGGAAAAATCTCGTTGAGGTAATTGTATGCTATGCCGGATACAATAATACCCAGAGAATGGTCGGCGGCATCCATATACCTGTTGAAGGGAGAAACTGCCGCTTCGCGTGCGAATTCGGCGTAATCTTTTATGAGCTGCCGGTTGCGCACCCTCGAGTTACCGGGCATGAGCACCCACTGACGGGGATTGTCGGGATATGACAATCCGTTTTCCCGAGCGGCCTCGGTGTCTATTTCCACAGTGCCGCGACTATGCGACAGGCGTGTGACGAGACGCATCATCACAGGTATCTTGTGCTTTTCTGAAAAGGAGAAGGCAGCCGACGCCATGTCGTAGGCCTCCTGTTGGGAAGAGGGTTCGAACAATGGCATCATGGCGAACTCAGCGTAAAAACGCGAGTCCTGCTCGTTCTGAGACGAATGCATCGAGGGATCGTCGGCGCATATGACCATCATGCCGCCGTTGGCACCTGTCATGGCCGAGTTAACATAGGGGTCGGCGGCCACGTTGAGGCCCACGTGCTTCATCGATACCATGGAGCGTTTGCCACAATATGACATGCCGAGGGCTTCCTCGAGGGCTGTTTTTTCATTGGTAGACCAATGTGAGTGAATTCCGCGCTCGCGCGCTACAGGGTCAGACTGGACAAATTCCAGTATCTCGGTTGATGGAGTGCCGGGATAGGCATAGGCGCCCGATAGGCCGGAATTGATGGCCCCGAGTGCCAAAGCTTCATCGCCCAGCAGAAGTCGTTTGGTTTTCATCGGTTAGATTCGGTTAGATAAGTCCCCGGCCGTAGGCGAAGGTCTGCGCGTAACGGTTTCCTGATTGAAAGCCGTAGACGGGGCAACGCAAAAATAACCATTATCAGACAATGCCGCAAATAATATGATATGCCCTACAACATGCTTCCATAAAAAAGAAGGTCCCTTCAGGAACCTTCTCTATTATTTCAACTATGGATTTATGCCGGGTCAGATTCTTTTGGGGACCCTCGCTTTTTTAACCTCGCCGATCTTCACGGAATCTTTACCACAACGGGGACCTTTGTCGCAAGCGTTTCCGGCGAACTTTGCCTTGCGGTAATTGCCCATCGGTCGGGCTGTCTTCATCTCTTTGGCGCGTTCCGCGCGTTTGGCCTTGAATGCGCTGTACTGTTCGGGTGTGAGGATATTCTGGAGTTCGGCCTCGAATTCCTGTCGGGCGGTGGCCTTCTTTTCTGCTTTTTCAGCCTTGCGGGCTGCCTTTTCCTCGGCGTTTTTCGCTTTGTCAGCCTTGGCCTGTTCCCTGCGTTTTGCGAAAAGGGCATCTATCTTGGTCTGCTGTTCGGGTGTCAGGTTGAGGTCGGCGAACATGTCGGGGGCACCCTTGCGTCCATGATGTTTGTCGGCTTTTGTCTTTCGGAAGTCTCCTTTCGCCTTATGATGTCCACGGGACTTGAGCTTGCCACATCCGGTATTGTAGCAGTCCTTATTGCCACACTGTGTATTGTTACATACATTTTGGGGACATTCGGTATTGGCGCAGTTTTCAGGTTTGCATCCCGCCTCTTCAAGACAAACCTTTTCGGCTTTCTCTATTTCTGTCTGCACGGATTTCTGGGCTGACGCGCCACATACTGAAGCTGCAACAAACGCGGTTGCCAATGCGATTCTGATCTTATTCATATTCTATTTCTATCGTTTTGGTTTTGTCAAGGTTTCGGTCTATTTCTCTAAGCCGGCAACCCCTTCCCGTGGCCGGCAACATCTTTAAGACTCCCCATATGGCGGCAAGGTTTAAACCCATGTCTTTTTTTAACTTCCATTAATATTCCGTAGCAACCCGATAAGGGATAAAATAAGTAACTTTACTGAAATTTCGCTTGAATACATCCCTCTCTCCCATACAACAACAGATAATGAGCATAAACCTATATAATAAAAGCAAAGCCGGACGCCGTCTGATAGCCATTATGGTGGCTGCCCTCGCTGGTGGTGCGGTCATACCGGTTGTCGGTGCCGCGCCTTTCGTCCAGACGGCGGTTTCTGTAGCGGCTGCTAAAAAGAAGACAAAAGGCACTTCCAACAAGAATAGAAAAAAGAAAAACACCAAAAAAATCTCATCTAAGAAAAAGAGCAGGAAGAAAACCGGCCGCAAGGGAGTATCCAAGCGGTGGACAGCTCCGAAACCGCAACAGACCGTCGAGGCCCCTTCCACCGATTCTCTCACATTGCTCGTCAACTCCAGGCTTCTCGCCCTTATCCCTCAGGATCAGAATCCAGGCGGACTGCGTGTCAACAAAGTCGTGCCTGACCATAAATCGCGTCTGGCCAAAATCAGTCTGAACGACAACTTCACATACCTGCCTGTAACCCCCGAGCTCATATCGCGTCTGTCGGAAGAGGTGACGCTTTCCCTGCCCGATTCCATCAAGGATTATCGTGTGTCGCTCAACGTGGGCAAGCATTCTCTCGGCTATTATATCACAAAAGTGCAGCCATTGCCTGCCGGGGCCAGGGCCAATATCCCTTTCGTGATCAATGCCGATCCGTATATTCATCCTGTGAAAGGCATGGAAGGCGACATACTCGCATTATGGCATAGCCACGGACGATATTATAAGCCCTCTGCCGGCTGCTGGATGTGGCAGCGCCCGTTTCTGTTCCAGTCGGTAGAGGATACCTATACTATGAGCTATGTCCTGCCATTCCTCGTGCCCATGCTCGAGAATGCCGGGGCATACGTGATGCTGCCACGTGAGCGCGACCTGAATCCGAATGAAGTGATAGTAGACAACGATACCAATCCCGACGGTCAGATATTCTCCCAGCCATATTATAAGGAGATGAATGGCATACGCAAGTGGACTCAAGGTGAAGGAGAGGGATTCATCTATGACCTCCCCGATTTCAGAGACACGGAGAATCCGTTTGAAAACGGCACTTATCGTCAGGTGCAGGCACAGTCATCCGGCGCTCCGTCTGCAGCCGCATGGTATGCCGATATTCCGGAGGATGGAGAATATGCCATATATGTCAGTTACAAGTCTCTGCCCAATTCGGTAACCGATGCGAGATATACGGTGAACTATTCGGGTGGCTCGCGTGAGTTCAGGGTTAACCAGAAAATGGGAGGAGGGACCTGGGTGTATCTCGGCACATTCCCCCTCGAGAAGGGATACAGCGACCAGGAACCGGTAGTTACGCTTACGAATATCACATCCGGTCCCTCCGACCGTGTCGTTACCGCCGATGCGGTGAAGATTGGCGGCGGTATGGGCAATATAGCCCGTTCACCGCGTCGTTCCGACATCCTTTATGACCCATCCACTCCTGAAGACGACCCCTCGGAAGAGGAGGTGGAAGAGGAGGAAGAGACTGAAGAAGATATAGATGCCACCGGAGATCTTGACCCGGAACCGGAAGTCCAGACCGCCTCCAAGAATGAAACGGGAGCGAAAAGTGGATCTGCACCGCAGTTCCGAATCTCCGGGCTACCCCGATATCTCGAAGGAGCCCGTTATTGGCTTCATTGGGCCGGATTCCCCGAGAATGTCTACTCCCCTTATCACGGCAACGATGATTACAAGGATGACTATACCTCAAGAGCCCTTTGGGTGAATTACCTTGCCGGAGGGTCTCGGGTGCTCCCTGATGACGAAGGGCTCGGCATACCTGTCGACCTTGCGTTCGCACTTCATTCCGACGCAGGCAAACGCGCCGACGACAGCATAGTAGGCACACTCGGCATATATTATACAAACGGCGGCGACAGTTACGCCGACGGCACACAGCGCATAAATTCCCGAATGCTTGCCGACCTTATCATGCGACAGATTACAACCGACGTGCGCCGCGAATGGGAACCGTCATGGACACGACGGTCGATGTGGGACAAATCGTATGTGGAGGCAAGAATTCCCGAAGTGCCCACGGCCCTGATCGAACTGTTGAGCCATCAGAACTTCGCTGACATGCAATACGGCCTCGACCCCGCTTTCAAATTCACCGTAGCGAGAGCCATATATAAGGCTCTTGGAAAGTTTATGGCCGAACGAAAGGGACGTGAATTCATAGTGCAGCCCCTACCGGTGTCGGATTTCAGCATAAGGCGTACCCATCCCAGACAATACAGACTGCAATGGCGTCCCACGGTCGACTCTCTGGAACGAAGCGCCAAGCCCACCCGTTATATAATAGAAGAACGCAGCGGAGATGAGCTCGGATTCCATAAAATAGGGGAAACTACCGACACCCATTACGATGTACGCACAGCAGATAACGAAATACACTCATTCAGAATCATAGCGGCCAACGACGGAGGACTCGCCTTCGCTTCCGAGACTCTCGCCTTCCGCGAAGGTAAATCTTCCTTAAAGCCGGTGCTTGTTGTCAACGGATTCACACGAGTTTCGGGACCGGAGTTTTTCAACGACGGAGACAGGGCCGGCTTCGACTCCGCTTCCGACTTCGGAGTACCATATATACGCGACATAAGCTATACAGGTCCGCAGACGGAATTCAGACGCAGCGCCGGTGAAGCATTCGGCCGCTCCTCTTCATCTGATGTAAACAAGACGATAGCCGGAAACACCTTCGATTACCCTGCCCTTCACGGCGAGGCCATAGCCTCTGCGGGCCGGGGATTCGTGTCGTGCAGTCTTGCCGCTTTCGAGGAAGGGGATGTGAAATCATCTGATTATTCTGCCGTCGACCTTATTCTCGGCAGACAGCAGACCACCGTAGTCGGACGTGGAGAGTCGGGCCGTAGATATCAGACCTTCCCCAAAAAATTGCGGGAGGCGCTTTCAGCCTATATTGAAAAAGGTGGCCGGCTTTTCATATCAGGAGAGAATATAGCTTCCGATCCTACAGGAGGTTATTCCGACGGACATAGTGCCCGTTGGCTTGAAAATACAATCGGTCTGACACTCGACACAGTTGCAAACACGCGTAGCGGACGCATCGAGACGACGCTTGCGGCTCCCGGTCAGGGGTTCACAAACCGTGCGTATGCCTATTCCAATACCCTGAATCCGGAACAATATATTGTACAGCACCCCGATCCTCTCGCGGCGACGGAAGATGTGGTTTCGGTTCCTGTGCTCAGTTTCAGCGATACCGAAGGGATAGCGGGAATGCTGCTCAAGAAAGGCAAAGCACGAACTGTGGCGATGAGCGTACCCTTCGAGGCTATAACCGACAAACCGCGTCGTAACGCTCTGATGAAAGAGATTCTCGACTGGCTGGACCAATGATGTTAACAGACACTCCGTAGACCAGACGTTCCAAATTTTATACAAATCGGGTTTGAGTATCGCCTAAAACAGCTATATTTGCATTGAAAACACACAACCCCCATAAAGCATAAATTCAATACCAATGGAAAAAGAGATTATGAACCTCGCCGCTGACAATATCCGCATACTGACAGCAGCAATGGTCGAGAAAGCGAAATCGGGTCATCCGGGCGGAGCCATGGGCGGAGCCGATTTTATCAATGTCCTTTACAGTGAATATCTTGTCTTCGACCCTGCCGATCCTATGTGGAACGCCAGAGACAGATTCTATCTCGATCCGGGCCACATGGCGCCGATGCTTTACGCCACGCTCGCATTCCTTGGCAAATACAGCATGGAGGATCTTAAGGAGTTGCGCCAATGGGGCAGCCCTACCACCGGTCATCCGGAACTCGATGTGGTGCGTGGTATAGAGAATACCTCAGGCCCTCTCGGTCAGGGACATACATTCGCGGTAGGTGCTGCGATAGCAGCCAAGTTCCTCCACGCACGCACCGGTAATCCCGGTTTTGGCAATGAGACAATATACGCATACATATCGGACGGCGGCATTCAGGAAGAGATATCGCAGGGCGCGGGGCGTATAGCCGGCACCCTCGGTCTTGATAATCTCGTGATGTTCTATGACGCCAACGACATACAGCTCTCCACACCGGTAGATGAAATAACCAGTGAAGACACCGCGATGAAATATCGCGCGTGGGGATGGCTTGTAATAGAGATAGACGGCAACGACGTGGACCAGATACGCAAGGCCCTTGACATCGCGAAGGCCGAAAAAGAGCGTCCTACCCTTATAATCGGCAAGACCGTAATGGGCAAAGGAGCGCTCAAGGCCGACGGCACGTCTTACGAACATGACTGCAAGACCCACGGAGCTCCTTTGGGTGGCGACGCATATCGCAATACCGTAAAGAATCTTGGCGGAGACCCCGACAATGCCTTTGTTATTTACGACAAGGTGCAGGAACTATATGATAACCGTAAGCGCGAGCTTGTCGATATAGTGGCCGCGCGTAGGTCCGAAGAGGAAGAATGGGCGAAAAACAATCCGGAGAAAGCTTCTGAGGTGAAAGACTGGTTCGCCAACAAGGCTCCGGTAATAGACTGGAGCAAGATAAGTCAGAAACCTGACCAACCCACCCGCAATGCCTCGGGAACAGTGCTCGCGGAGCTCGCACGACAGGTGCCCAACATGGTATGTTCGTCGGCAGATCTCTGTGACAGCGACAAGACCGGAGCGTTCCTTAAGAACACCCGTCCTTTCGCACGTGGAGATTTCGGTGGAGCCTTCCTTCAGGCGGGTGTAGCCGAGCTTACCATGGCATGCGTATGTATAGGTATGACGTTGCATGGCGGTGTCATTACCGCATGTGCCACATTCTTCGTTTTCTCCGACTACATGAAGCCGGCTATCCGTATGGCGGCCCTGATGGAACTCCCGGTGAAATTCGTATGGAGCCACGACGCTTTCCGTGTAGGTGAAGACGGTCCTACCCACGAACCGGTGGAGCAGGAAGCGCAGATCAGACTCATGGAGAAGTTGCGCAATCATAGCGGACGCGATTCTGTACTTGTGCTTCGTCCCGCCGATGTGGAAGAGGCGACACTGGCCTGGAAACTGGCTATGGAGAACGTCTATACCCCGACGGCACTTATATTCACCCGCCAGAACGTGGTCAATCTTCCGGAAGGGAACGACTATTCCGGTGTGGAGCGTGGCGGATATATCGTGGCTGAATCTGACACTGACCCCGATGTTGTGCTTGTTGCCGATGGCTCCGAGGTGTCAACGCTGGTAGAGGGAGCACGGCTTCTGCGTGCCGACGGTATGAAGGTGAGGGTGGTATCCGTTCCTTCAGAGGGCCTGTTCCGCCGTCAGGATTACGGATACCAGCAGAGTGTGCTTCCTGCCGGAACACCCAAATTCGGACTTACCGCCGGACTGCCCGTGAACCTTCTGGGTCTTGTGGGCACCCACGGTAGAATTTGGGGTCTGGACACGTTCGGTTTCTCCGCACCTTACAAAGTGCTTGAGGAGAAACTCGGATTTACTCCGGAAAATGTTTACCGTCAGGTTAAAGATATGATGAAATGACCCCTGCCGATACTAACGAACTACCCGTAATAATAGATTTCACAGATGTGCCGAGCCTTCGCAAGAAGATATTCGAGCTCGGACTCACCCCTTACATATTGGTAAACCTGACCGGTCTTCCGGTCAGGTTTTACCCTTATGGTATGGAGAGGATGGTGCAGGTCGCCGAGGAATGCGATGCCTCCATAACCTTTTCTTTTTATCGCGAGTCGCAGAAAGACGGCACACGTCGCGACCATCCTCTTAACGATTATCAGCTCGGCTCTGTAAGAGACAGCTTTGATTTCGGTCCGATGGTACTTTTGAATACGGCCGATGTGCTTGTCGCTTCCGAACGCCTGGAGGAGAAGCCATTCGATCCTGAAGCGAATCCCGATGGAGGATGGTATGCCCTGCGCCTCGAAATGGGTGCGCGTCGTCCGGTGTGCCTTATTCAGGAATACCTTTATCAGACGGAACGTACGGACTATCGCACTTCGGGACAGCGCCAGCATGACTATCAGGAACGCTCACGACAGCGATACCAGCAGTGTATGGAACGGATTCTTACCGAGCATCTGAAACATATCGGCGCTTACGTAAGTTCGTCCCGGCTTTCCAAAGTAAATCTTTCGGAAGGAGAATACCCGGTTATCGCCTCGGTGGTAATACCGGTAAGAAACCGTGTGGCCACCATCCGCGATGCCGTGGAATCCGCGCTTTCACAGACCGCGGATTTCGATTTTAATGTCATAGTGGTCGACAACGCGAGTACCGACGGCACAACCTCTCTGCTTGAGTCCATATCCGACCCGAGACTGATCGTGATACATGTTGAAGACAGCGAAGGCCTCGGTATAGGAGGATGCTGGAACAAGGCGATACTCTCCGAATATTGCGGACGTTTCGCCGTTCAGCTCGATTCAGACGACGTATATGCCAACAATCTGACGTTGCAGAAGATTGTTGATTGCTTTATGGCTACTGACTGCGCCATGGTCGTGGGGTCGTATACATTGACAGACCGCGATATGGTTCCGCTCCCCGGCAAGGATATCATAGACCATCGCGAATGGACAGAGCAGAACGGGCACAACAACGCCTTGCGCGTAAACGGATTCGGCGCACCCAGAGCCTTCTTTACAGGTGTGGCACGCCAGATCCTATTCCCTAACGTAAGCTATGGCGAAGACTATGCCATGTGCCTGCGTATATCGCGTTCCTACCACATCGGTCGTATATACCAGTCCATATACAACTGCAGACGCTGGAAGGGCAATTCCGATGCAGCTCTTTCCATCGATAAAGAAAACGAGCATAATTCGTATAAGGACTTCATCCGTACCCTCGAGATAATGGCCAGGGTGAAACAGCATATGGATGACCTTCCGTTCTGATAGTATCGACGGACATATTATAGTAACCCGGCATGAAAATATCGCACGAAGATCTGAAAGAATTTGTGGAACTGCAGCTCGCGGCTTGGCCCTTGGCGAAGAAAAATCATGATGCGCTGGCTCAATGCCTGCGTCGCAAATTCCGTATAGGAGACCTAGATGGTGCATTCCAATATAACCCTGCAAGGATACGAAGTACCGGAGCCGATACTTCCGACAAGGGGGTGGCTTCCCGCAAATGTTTTCTATGCAGTGAAAACAGACCCACGGAACAGATTGCAGTGCCTATAGAAGAGGGCTGGGAGCTTCTGGTGAACCCCTTCCCTATCTTTCCGATGCATTTCACAATAGCATCTAATGTCCATAGACCTCAGCATGAGATAGCGTTCGAGATAATATCCATGGCCGAGAAACTTGAGGGAATGACAGTCTTTTTCAATGGCTCCAAAGCGGGAGCTTCAGCTCCCGACCATAGTCATATGCAGGCTGTGCTCACGGAAGAGCTTCCATTGATGAGACTCATAGAAGAATCCCATACTCCCGACAAGCCCGGAATTGCGTCGGCATCGGAACTCGGTCTTGATCTTCCGTTCGATGTTGTAAGCGCTCTCATAACGCCTGATCCATCCGGAATGAGAGATATAGTGGGCATGCTTGACCCCGCGGACGGCCTACTGAACTTCTTCGCATTCATAGGTCGCGACGGATGGCTGAGGCTTGTAAGGGTAGAGCGCACAGCCCATCGGCCGACGTGTTACTACTCGGAAGAATCCGACAGATTGCTCGTAAGCCCGGGATGCGTGGATATGGCTGGTATCGTGATAACGCCGCGTAAAGAAGACTTTGACCGTATCACAGTCGCTGACATAGATAGAATCTATCGGGAGACCGGTAAGCCGGCCCATACATCACCAGGAGACTGAAGAGCGATATATTCGCCATATTCCTTATTCGCATACAGATCGAAACGGCGTGCGTCGACTTCCCGCTTCTTCCGCTCATCGATATTCTCTCCAAGACTGAAATGCATGGGGAAGAAACGATCCACATCTATCTTTCTTACCAACTCGTAAGCTCCGGACCAATACCCTCGCCCCAATCGCGAGTCTACGGGGAACATCGCAATATCAAGTTTCGGGAAATCGGAGGCGATATCGCGCAGTGCCGCCATGTAATCGCCCTGCATCTTCCGTATCTCGGCTTCGGTAGATTCATCGAGCCATAACCATGCGTTCAGATCTCCGGCATGCAGTATGTCGAAAGTCCGTCCCATACCCGGCAGTGAAAGCGACACGACATAGGAATTCCCTATGTCGGTAGAAGGGAAAGCCTTTATGCGGAACGATCCATCGGAGAACTCCTCGCCATTGCGTAAAACGGTATAAGAATCGTCAGGCAACTTTTTCAGATAATGACGTGCGAAACGGGCAGTATCGTTACTCAATACGTAATGAATGTTCTCTCTTGCTTCTCTCCATCTGAAAATTGACGGGTTGAAATGGTCCTTGTGATGGTGGGATACCACTACATACAGAGGTATTCCGGTAGGAATCATGTCAAGAAAAGCAGGCAGTTCCTGTATATCATATCGGGAACGTTGCTCATCGGCAGAGCATTTCCAGAAATCGAAAATAACCGAACAGCATCCCTCTGCTTTGAGTAGAAAGCAGGAATGAAATATGTAAGAAAGCGACAACATGTAAGTAGTTGGTAAAAATTAATCGATATATAAGTATATGGAAATCATTAACTATAAAACTTGTTCTTTCGGGCCGCTTCGGCAGTGTCAGTCAGTCGCATATGGTATATGATCTTTTCTTCCGCAGCCGAACTGTCTCCGAAATAACGGCGTTTTATATGTTCATTAATTTTTTCCAACTACTTATCTGAAAATGTTAAGGGTGTGGAGAGTCTATAAGATGCATGATTCCACCCTTCCCTATATATAATGAACCCGGGCGGGGCTGGAATGTTGTAGGTATGAAGTTAAATTTCTAATTTTGCAATTATGTTTACAGCTTCAGAAAAGAAACGCGAGAATATAGCGGAATATCTGTTGTATATGTGGCAGATCGAAGATTTGATTAGAGCCAACGACCTTGATATCGACAAGATAGAACGCGAGATAATAGAACGGCATACTTCGCTTGACGCGGCAGCCAAACAGCAGATGAAGGAATGGTATGAATCTCTCATCGACATGATGCGTCGCGAAGGAACAGAACATAAGGGGCACATACAGCTTAACAAAAACGTGATACTCGCCCTCACCGACTTGCATAACCGACTGCTCGGAAATTCCCGTTTCGCGGACTATGCGGCCGAGTATTACAAGGTGCTTCCATACATTGTGGAACTGAGAGCCAAGGCCGGAGAAGAGAAGGCGGGAGAGATAGAAACCTGTTTCAATGCTCTTTACGGCATACTCATGTTGCGTTTGTCAGGCAAGGAAGTATCTGCCGAGACAATGGCCGCCGCAAAAAGCATATCCCGTTTCCTGGCTATGCTCGCCGCCTACTACAAGAAAGATTACAACAACGAACTTGATCTGGATTAAAAGATTATCCGCGAACCACGATCAGTCATAATACAACCCAACAACGACCCAATGTCAGAGGAACTGAACAGAGAGATAGAAAGACGGCGCACTTTCGCCATCATATCGCACCCGGACGCAGGTAAGACCACACTTACCGAAAAACTGCTTCTTTTCGGCGGCGCCATACATATAGCCGGAGCCGTGAAAAGCAATAAAATCAAGAAGACCGCTACATCCGACTGGATGGAGATAGAAAAACAGCGCGGTATCTCGGTCGCCACTTCGGTTATGGGATTCAACTACAAGGATTATAAGATAAACATACTTGACACTCCCGGCCACCAGGATTTTGCCGAAGATACATTCCGTACCCTTACAGCCGTCGATTCAGTAATAATAGTGGTCGACAGCGCCAAGGGTGTGGAGGCTCAGACAAGACGCCTTATGGAAGTATGCCGAATGCGCAATACCCCGGTTATAATCTTCGTGAACAAGATGGACCGTGAAGGACGCGATCCTTTCGATATCCTCGACGAACTTGAGGCGGAACTAAAGATCGGAGTAAGACCTCTTACATGGCCTATAAATATGGGCGAGAGATTCAAAGGCGTATACAACATATACGAACGCGGCCTTGACCTGTTCACCCCATCCAAGCAAACCATCAGCGAGCGTGTCGAGATTTCGGATGTGTCTTCTCCGGAGGTCGACAGACTCGTAGGCCAGGCCGATGCGGCCAAGTTGCGTGAAGACCTTGAACTGATAGAAGGCGTTTATTCAGAATTCGACAAAGAGAAATATCTTAAGGGTGAGTCGGCTCCTGTTTTCTTCGGATCCGCGCTGAATACATTCGGCGTCAAGGAGCTTCTTGACTGCTTTGTAGAGATCGCCCCCGTTCCGCAGCCGACAACGGCTGTAGAGCGTACTGTAGACCCCCATGAGGAGGGTTTTACAGGTTTCGTGTTTAAGATACATGCCAACATGGACCCGAACCATCGCAGCTGCATAGCTTTCGTGAAGGTTTGTTCAGGGAAATTCGAGCGCAACGTCAACTACAGCCATATGCGTCTGGGAAAGCAATTGCGTTTTGCCGCTCCGACGGCGTTCATGGCACAGAAAAAAAGTATTGTCGATACCGCTTATCCTGGAGATATAGTGGGTCTGCCCGATACCGGCAACTTTAAGATTGGCGACACTTTGACCTCGGGAGAGAATCTGCATTTCAAGGGGTTGCCATCTTTTTCACCGGAGATGTTCAAATATATAGAGAATGCCGACCCAATGAAAGCCAAACAGCTTGACAAAGGTATCAGGCAGCTTATAGACGAGGGTGTGGCCCAGCTATTCACCAATCAGTTCAATGGCCGTAAGATAGTCGGCACCGTAGGTCAGTTGCAGTTTGAGGTGATACAATACCGTCTGTTGCACGAATACGGCGCTCAATGCCGTTGGGAACCGATATCGCTTTACAAGGCCTGTTGGATAGAGAGCGACGATGCAGAGGCACTTGCGGCGTTCAAAAAGCGCAAACATCAGTTCATGGCTACCGATAAGGAGGGGCGCGATGTTTTCCTGGCCGACAGTAATTATGTGCTTCAGATGGCTCAGGCCGATTTCCCGAAAATACGCTTTCATTTCTCATCCGAATTTTGAATCGGATTCATTACAGGATAAAAACAGGATGGCGCATATGGAACCTTGCCGTATGCGCCATCCTGTTTGATTTATTGTAGAACTATTCTTATCCTTTCTTCATCTCCTTGGCAAACGTGTCTTTCAATCCTATGGTGCGGTTGAATACCAGACGTTCAGCCGTGGAGTCAGGGTCTACGGTATAATAACCTATACGCTGGAACTGATAGTGATCGCCATCTTTCGCTCTTTCGGCCAGCCAAGGCTCAACCTTTACTGTCTCGCGTACCTTGAGCGATTCAGGATTAAGCAGATCGCGGAAATCACCCTCTTCCGCCGACGGGTTCTCGACATTGAAAAGACGGTCGTAGTCTCTTACGGTAACTTCCACGGCAGTCGGCACGTTTACCCAATGAAGCGTACCTTTGACCTTCCGGTCTGCTCCGGGAAGTCCGCTTCTTGTTTCCGGGTCATATTCGGCGTAAATCTCTTCGATATCACCTTCATCGTTTTTCTTGCACCCTGTGCATTTCACAATGTATGCACCTTTCAGTCTTACTTCCTTTCCGGGAGTCATACGGAAAAATTTCTTCGGAGGATTCTCCATGAAATCCTCACGTTCAATCCAAAGTTCACGGCTGAAAGGCATCTCGTGGGTACCGGCTGTGGGATCTTCCGGGTTCGAATCCATTTCCATCAATTCGGTCTTATCCTCGGGATAATTGGTTATGACCAGTTTCACGGGATTGACCACGGCGCTTACACGTGTAGCATGCTTGTTGAGATCTTCACGTAAAGAGTGCTCAAGCAGTTCCACATGGTTCAGAGCCTCATATTTGGTATATCCTATCCTGTTTACAAAATCCTTGATGGCATCGGGTGTATAGCCGCGACGGCGCAGACCGCAAAGGGTAGGCATACGGGGATCGTCCCATCCGGCTACAAGACCCTCTTTCACGAGCTGCAGCAATTTACGCTTGCTCATAACCGTATAGGTAAGGTTAAGACGGTTGAATTCGATCTGTCGCGGGCAATAGCTCTCATCGGCCAGCTCCTTTACGAAATATTCGTAAAGCGGACGGTGAGGCACAAACTCAAGGGTGCATATGGAGTGAGTCACTCCTTCGAAATAATCGCTCTGACCGTGAGCGAAATCATACATCGGGTAAACTTTCCATCTGTCTCCTGTTCGCCAATGAGGGGTCTTTATGATACGGTACATCACCGGGTCGCGGAAATGCATGTTGTCGCTTGCCATGTCTATTTTGGCGCGAAGCACCATCGAGCCTTCATCGAATTCGCCCTTGTTCATGCGTTCGAACAAGTCGAGATTCTCCTCGATAGGCCGGTCGCGGTAAGGAGAATTCTGTCCAGGCTGAGTCGGGGTGCCTTTTTGGGCCGCTATCTGCTCGGAAGTCTGCTCGTCGACATATGCTTTCCCTTCCTTGATCATTCTTACAGCCAGATCCCACAACTGGGGAAAATAGTCCGATGCGTAATAAAGGCGGTCGCCCCAATCATAACCGAGCCAATGTATGTCTTTTTTTATAGCCTCTACATATTCGGTGTCTTCTTTCTGCGGATTCGTATCATCGAAACGTAGATTGCACGTGCCTCCGAACTTCTCTGCCACGCCGAAATCCATAATGAAGGCCTTGGCGTGGCCTATATGCAGATATCCGTTAGGTTCGGGCGGGAAACGAGTGTTAAGTCTTCCTCCGTTTTTCCCGGCTTCGAGATCCTCTTTTATGTACTGTTCAACGAAGTTGAGACCTTCGTTTATCGATGTGTTCCCGGTAGATTCGGGTATCATTTCTGCCATTGTTATGTTGTTGGTATATATGGTTCCGGCCAAACTGTCGGCATGGCCGCAGATTAAATACTTGGAAAACAAAACCGGCTACCTCAGAGTGCTCTTTAATGGAGAGGTCTGCGGTCAGCCGGTATTAGACTTAATTGGCAATCATCGAGCCGAGAGCTACGCCTCCGAATAATGTGTATGCCCGTGCGAACTGTCTGATGAAAGTAACTGTCGAGGGTTTTGGCGAGGCGTAAGGTTTGATTCTCATTTCCGATTGCGTTGAGGTAGTAGAATCATTTGCCATAGGCAATCTCTTTAGGTTTGCAAAACGAATATAAATATCCCCTGCGGAACCGACTTGAATCCTGTGAATCCAAGGAGGCATGGTCAGGCCGTGGAGGTCAAATATTCAGACATTAACACTCAAGAAACGTGAGTGAAGCGGAAAATATTGCAACCAAAGAGTAAAAAAAGCATCACAGGGTCAAAACAATATCTTTCTGGGCCGCGATACGGCGCAAATTGATCAGAGCGTAGCGCATACGCCCGAGTGCGGTGTTTATGCTGACCCCCGTGATTTCGGCTATCTCCTTGAACGACAGATTCTGATAATAACGCATGTTGAGTACCTCCCGTTGCAGTGGCGGAAGTTCGTTGATAAGACGTTTGACGTCATCGCGAATCTGCTGTGAGATTATCACATCCTCGATCGTAGCCTCGCAGAGTTCCTTGCGGTTCAGCACATCGATATCGGTGAGATCGGCCGACTGGAGATTTTCCGATTTCTCCTGACGGTAATAGTCGATTATTAAATTGCGGGCTATTCTCGATATCCAGGCGGGAAATTTGCCGTTTTCTATGTAGCGTCCCTGCTTGATGGTCATGATCGCTTTCACAAACGTTTCCTGAAAGATGTCGTTAGCCTTGTCCTCATTTTTGATTATCCTGAGAATATAGGTATATATGCGGTCTTGATGGCGTTTCAACAGAATGTCGAATGCCTCGTTGTTTCCGTTTGCATATTCCTTTACCAACTGTTCGTCGGCCATAGACTGATAGTCTGTCATCTTGTTAATGTCTTTTCGTTTTGTAGTAGAGTTTTTTCTATAGGCAAAGATTGTTATGTTTTGTGTTGTTTTTATTGAAGCGGGCTGAGCATGACTTTTCCGGTCTTGTAACCCTGAAAACTGCTTGCCGGTGAAACAGCTTCCTACAAAGATAGTAAAAATTTGACCTGCAGACATACACTACAGGTCAAAAATCATGTTAAATAAGGTTAAAGACGCAATAACTTCACAGCGGCCCAGTCGTTGTCGTTCCGTATTTCCTCTATTTTAAGACCGCGGGCTTGCGCTCCTTGTTCTATCAGAGCTATGTCGGAAGTGTAGAATCCGCTAAGCAGCATAGTGCCGCCAGGTTTAAGGTGTGCGGCATACCGACCCAGATCGGCAAGTATTATATTGCGGTTTATATTGGCTACGAATACATCTCCCTCCTCCACTTCAGAGAGCATATTGGCATCGCCGGTGATTATCCTGGCGTCCGACCGGTTGAGACGACAGTTGTCGCGTGCGTTATCGGCCGCGTCGGGGTCTATTTCTATGCCTGTGGCGGTCGCGCCGCGTTTGGTAGCCAGGATAGAGAGTATGCCGGTGCCGGTTCCCATATCGATTACATGTTTCCCTGTCAGGTCCATCTCAAGGAGGTATGTCATCATCTGCGAGGTGGTGGAGTGATGGCCGGTGCCGAATGCCATGCGGGGATCTATCACTATCTCTATTTCCGTTCCGACCGGTTCGTGGAACGATGATCTGACCGAGCATAGGTTGCCAATCTTGATAGGTTGGAAATAGTTCTTTTCCCATTCTTCATTCCAGTCGCGTCCTTCTATACGTTCGCAACTCATCTTGATGGCTGTGGGCATCGGAAAATCAGCTATGACCCTGACAGTGTTTTCCGGATCGTAACCGTCAGCGGTTATATAGGCCGACAATCCGTTATCGTCAGCTACAAACGACTCAAAACCGACCTCCGCGAGTGAATCGGCAAGGAGGTCGGTGATATCTTCGTTACAGGGGGTGCAGTCAAGTCGCACCATCATATAGTCTGTCACTTCTTTTTCTTGAAAAAGTGGAATACTTTTCTTATTGTGCCGAAGGCTGAGAAGCCTATCAGCAGATAATCTATGTAATTCAGTCCTCCGACTATCTTGCCGGCAACGCCTCCGATATTGCGGGCCAGTCCTTTCTGACCGCTTGCCGACAGAGGCGACGACTTGTGAAGCTTAACCGCGGCGTCCACTATACTCTCTTTGCAGTATTCCCGCTTGAGAGCGATCAGTGCGCGTTGATATCGCAACTCATCCATAGTGTAACCTTTGAAATCGGGTTCGGTATGGGGCGCCGTAGATATTTCGGTTTTTTTTGCCATGATTCAAGTTGTGTTATTTGTCGGTTTCGGTTTTGTTGGCGGCGTTACCTCCGGGAGCCAGGAGTAGTCTTGTCATGTAACGTGCAATAGGATTGTATATCAGCGCTCTTCTGAAAATATAAATCGTAATTATCAGAAGCACAAGAATGCCGCTGACCGTAAGATATGCCAATGCAGGCACCATGAACATCTTGAACACATCGGTGAGCGACATGCTCAGGAGTATGACCACCACCATACCGAGCAACATGCAGATCGCACTCACGACAAATGCCGAGGTCATGATAATAACCTTCTCGGTCGCTGTCAGTCTGGTGTATTCCACCTGAAGTTCAACCCATCTGCGTGACTGGCTGAATATATCCCTTATTTCCTGGGTCAATGATTCTTTCATACCTGTATAATGAGTTTACTCTCCCCTTGCGCCCTGACGGGACTCTATGTCTGACTTAGCCCGGGATGCCTGCCGGCGTACACTTTCGGCAGGCTCCCGGCGGCATATGAATCCTTACCGCGTTGGCAGCCTGCCTTTATACGTGCCTATGAACAGTCTGTTATTCTCCGGTAAGCTCGGCCACCAGAGCATCGACCTCCTCGTCAGAAATCTTTATCCCTTTACGTTTAAGGATTTTGCAGATACGCTGACGTACATCGCTTCCTTTTTCAGGAGCGAACGACAAGGCTGCGCCGCAACCTACTATCGCGCCTCCGAGGAAGGCGTAGAGAATGTTAAGGGTTTTCATCTGTGTGTCTTTTGTGTTTTGGCGGTGGTTCAGATTGTTTTCTCGATTTGGTCCTCGATTTCGTCTACGAGTTCGTCAAGTTTGTCTTTTTTTAAGCAGATTCCGTTTCTTTTCAGAACTTCGGCGATATTACGGCGTGTCTTTTCTCCTTTTTCCGGAGCGATAAGAAGACCTACGGCCGCACCTGCGATGGCACCGCCGATAACGGCTGCTATTACATTAAAAGCTTTCATATTAATATTTCTTTAGGTTTTTTATTTATTAAACACCCGGGACCGGGGTAAAGGTTCAGCAGAAATTCAGTTTTCCGTCCCTAACCGATTCCTATGGCTTGAGAGGCAGATGTCAGCGGCAGGCCATGTCGCCTATCCCTGCGGTCTCTCGGTAAGCCATCAGGCCGGTTTCGCTCAGTTCTACCTGCTGCATGGTTCCGTCAGGGGTAATCATCTTCACGTGATTCCGGTCTATCATTGTCATGAAAGGATAGCTGTTTCCGTCGGCCGCATCTACGCTCCAGGTCTGTGACGGAACATCGAACGACAGTCGTGTGGATTGTCCGGTGGCTTCGTGTATGATATCGTATCCCTTTCCGTCGCACTTCACCAGATAGCGACCGTGATTGCTGTCTATAACCTTGGTAGAGGCTGTAAGAGGATTGTTGCCGCTCCAGAATTCAATGGAGTTGATAACGAGCACATCCGCTATGGCTGTAACCTCGTATACCGGAAGAATCCAGAATGCGAAGAACACAAGTTCGTTTACAAACTTATTGCCTACCTGACGGTTCCATCCAAGCACTTTCGAAGTCAAGGCAAAACTGCCTATGCAGCTTTGCATGGATACGGCGCCCAGCAACAACAGTACTGCGGCAACGCTGATATACCTTTTTTTCATTTATTCGGTTCTTCTTTTGTGTTTTCTACAAAGATAATGAAGTTTGTAAGACTTATGCCATTTTTGTTAAAAAAATCTATTGGCGCAAATATGTTTTTCACATAAATCGAACTGACCGTTTTAATGATCGCGGGAGGAAAAAGCTTTGTATGCGGCGTTTACACGGGCTACAAATTCGGCAGTCTCTCTTCCGCGGAAATATCCGTTTTTCACCACCGGGTCGCGATAATATTGCGGACGACTTTTCATCAAAGCCGCCTCTTCAACGCCGTTCCGCCATCGGTTTCTGTCAAGTCCGTATTTGTCGGCAAGAGCTATCGCATCATAGATATGTCCGAGCCCGGCATTGTAGGCGGCGAGTACGAAATCGACCCGTGCCTCAGGGTCGGGTACGCGTCCTGAAAGTTGTCTGTCTAATGTCTCGAGAAGTTTTATACCTGCCCTGATGCATGTTTCAGGGTCTGTCAACCCTGAAGGGGAGAATCCCAGTGCACGCGCTGTTTTGGGCATGACCTGCATTATCCCTTTCGCTCCGGCCCACGAAACAAGATCCGGCTTGAACCGTGATTCCACATAAGCTACCGCTGCCACGAGGCGCCACTCGAAACGGCTCTCCGATGCCGCCTGTCGGAATATATTGTCGTATGGTGAAATGCCGTTTCCATTACCTGAAATGTGAAACTCCGTGTCTTTATCAATGCCCGACACCATTCCCACCGGTAGTTTTGCAGTGCCGAAATATTTATGTCGCAACCGTTTTTCTCTTTCCTGATTGGCATCGGCCCAATCGTCGAGGATCTTCGCCAGTTCCGTTTCTCCTGGCTTAACTGCCCATTGCGATACCTGATCGAGACTTACGGCAAGCGAAGCGTCGAGTTCCGGATAATCCTTCATGTTCATCTGGGCTATGTCGGAGTCCACTACAGTCATGTCTATGGTGCCGTCTGCCACCATCTTTATCATGTCTTCTGAAACGAGAGTGTCTTTAGATAAAGTACCGATTACGATACCTCCGCCCAATTCCGAGTTCAGATTGCGTAGACGGTGTTCGAACTTCGAGTCTTTTTCCACCGTAATATGTCGTCCTACAAGTTCGGTTACATCTTTGGCACGGTCTTTTTCAGGCTGTACCACCACCTGGGTCTTGCGTGCTTTCGGACCGCATGTAAGAGCCACGGCATTATACTCAGCTGTAACAGGTACCGGAGAGGCTACAAGATTTATTTCATCATGTTTGAGCATTTCCATGAGATCGGAAAAATTCGATGCCACCTTCACCTGGATCGTCATATTCTTGTCGTCGGCAAAGGCTTGCAACATTTCATAGTCATATCCCATTTCCGAGCCGCGATAATTGAAATATGTAGTTGGTGAGTTGAGCATGCCTACTTTCAGAGTGTCGGGCAATCTGAAATTGTTTTCAGACTTGGCATCACTGCGATTATCGAGGCCCGAAGCCATGTGCAGAAGCACCGCCGCGAGAAGTATAGCCATTATTCCTGCTGACAGGATTACAGCGGTGCGTTTTTTCAATATGTTGTTTCTCATTGTTATAGATTCATGGCAGGTTTTTATTTCGGACTCTGAAAAGAGGATGAATAACCATCGTTATGTCCCGGGTGTCCGTTTACGAGTTGCGAGGCAAGCTTCAGGGATTGCGAGCCGGGGACTGTGTTTATCGAGTCTATGGCTTTCATCAGACGGGAATGTACCGATTTACGCGCCAGTACCTCAGGTTGTACAAAAAGCGACGGAGGTATGGAACGCCGGTCTTTTATATTGTCCATCCATATGCCGGCCCTTTTCAGTGGAATGTCGGTTATAAAAATGGAATCAAGTACATTCTCTGCCGCCTGTATGAGTATAAGAGTGTCGTCAGTCCAGTCATCGAGATCCATGGCAGCCGAAAAAGTACGTCGGCTTATGTCCGAGCGAAACGGATTTGTAGACAAAAACACACCTATCCGGCGACATACACCTTTCATGGTACGTAATTTCTTGGCACAGTCCGCAGTATAGATGGATACGCGTGCCCGAACGTAATCATAGTCGGTAACATCTTCAGGAAAAGTGCGCGATTCGCTTATGCTGTCTTGCAATGCATGTTCCGTATGCTCAAGGGTTATACAAGGCGTTCCGTGCAATTCAAGCCATGATCTCTCTCCGGTGACCCCAAGAGCCGACCTTATCCATCTCCGGTCTTTTGCCGCGAAATCCGCTATGGTGTGCATGCCGTTGACATATAATTTTTTTGCCAATCTGCGACCTACTCCCCACAGCTCGCCGATAGGCATCTCACTCATTACAGGTATGGCATCGAGAGGGTCGGTTATCACTCCTGTAGGTCTCCCCCTTTTCTTGCATGTCTCCGTGACTATCTTAGCCAGTGTCTTGGTGGGCGCGAACCCGATGGTTACCGGCAGACCGAGTTCCGACAGACAGCAGCGGTATATTTCGGTTCCTATGTTGTAGAGCTCGCCCGGTGGAATACCATCCATATCAAGAAAGGCCTCGTCTACGGAATAGTCCTGCGTGGAAGGAGCGAATCTGCGGAATATATCATGTACCTTCATAGACAGCGAGCGGTACAGCAGATGGTCGCCCGAAAGCGCCAACAGCCTACCGTCGGCTATCAGATCCTTGATTTGGAATGCAGGCTGTCCCATTTTAACACCGAGTGCCTTGGCTTCGTTGCTACGCGCTATGACGCAACCATCGTTATTGCTCAATACTACTACCGGCCTACGTTCAAGACGCGGGTCGCGGGTGCGTTCGCACGATACGAAAAAATTATTGCAGTCAGCCAGTCCGAACATAATTTTTAATCGTTGTGTCGGTTATCAGATGCTATCTATTCATGGTGATACGGTTCGCCACGCAGAATAGTCATGGCACGATACAGCTGTTCGACGAAAAAAAGTCTTACCATTTCATGGCTGAACGTCATTTTCGACAGCGACAGCTTACGATCGCATCGGGCGTAAACCTCTTGAGAAAATCCATAAGGGCCGCCGACCACAAATATGACTCTTTTGCGTCCGGTACTCATTATTTTTTCTATCATACCTGCGAATTTGACAGATGTAGGCTCCTCTCCCCTTTCATCAAGAAGCACTACCATGTCGGACGATGAGAACTCTGAAAGCAGCAGTTTCCCTTCTGCCTCTTTCTGCTGGTCGGTGGTTAATTTTCGGGCGTTGCGCAGATCCGGAATAGATTTAATACGGAACGATACATAGTGTGAAAGACGTTTCAGGTACTGTTCTATTCCTGTCTCGATATAAGCTGTTGATGTTTTTCCTATTGTAAGAAGGACTATCTCCATGTTTTTTAACTCTGACAAATCGGCTGTCCCGGTTCCGAGCATGCAACCGATGGCGGTTTGATGCCAAAAATACAAAAAAATAGCTAAATTTGCATATCCTCGGAGTATGTTTCGGATTCCATATCTGAAATTATCCGGGAGTACTACAAGCTATATACCTACAAGACAACATGAAGACAAGAGATGAACTTATAGACGATCTGCTTACATTGGCGTTTGCTGAAGATATAGGCGATGGCGACCATACCACACTTTCCACGATTCCGGCTGACGCCATGGGACGCAGTCGACTCCTTATAAAGGAAGAGGGTATCCTGGCAGGAGTAGAGGTGGCCCGCAAGGTACTTGCGAAAGTAGATCCGGGAATAAGAATGGAAGTGTTTATCGGGGATGGCGCGAAGGTAAAGCCAGGCGATGTGGCGTTTATAGCCGAGGGATCGGTACGTTCCCTGTTAATAGCCGAACGCACCATGCTTAATATAATGCAACGTATGAGCGGTGTCGCCACCATGACCCACCGTTACCAGAGCGAGCTGTCGGGACTCAAGACGCGAGTTCTTGATACACGCAAGACAACCCCCGGCATGCGTATGCTGGAGAAAGAAGCCGTAAAGATAGGGGGCGGAACCAATCACCGTATCGGCCTTTTCGATATGATTCTGATAAAAGACAATCATGAAGATTTCGCGGGAGGACTTGAGAAAGCCGTGGAACGTGCGAGACAGTATTGCCGCGACAACGGCAAAGACTTGAAAATCGAGGTAGAGGTGCGTTCGCTCGACGACATTCGCCGTCTGATGGCGATAGGAGGCGTAGACCGTGTGATGTTTGACAATTTCACTCCGGAACTTACACGCGAGGCCGTCGGCATCGTAAACGGTACGATGGAAACCGAATCATCAGGAGGTATAACACTGTCTAACCTGCGCCAATACGGAGAGGCCGGTGTAGACTTCATATCCGTAGGAGCCCTTACCCACAGTGTCAAGGGACTCGACATGTCGTTCAAGGCATTCTGACGTGGTGTCATGGGTGCCGAGAGCGTGGAAAAGCGCAAAAGAGCTGAATCCTGGGGAAAAGAGGCCGAGCAGATAGCGGCTGATTATCTGCTTGGCCTCGGATATACCATACGGGAACGAAACTGGAAAGTGGCAGGCCGATTCGAAATCGACATCATAGCCCAGTATGAAGACAACATCGTACTTGTGGAGGTAAAAGCCCGCGATGGTCGCCATACCGATGCCGTGGATGCCGTGGACAATCATAAGATGAGGCAGATGGTGCGTGCGGCAGATGCCTATATCGGCAATTTGAGCGAACCTTATTACTATCGTTTCGACATAATAGCGATAACGGGATGCCCGGGCGATTATAAGCTCGACCATTATCCCAACGCCTTTCTATCGCCGTTGTCCGGTTCTTGAGTGTAGAGTCCCGGCAAGTGTTGCATTTAGTATATAATATTCCCATGTAAGATATGAAAGAAAGGCTCTTCCGATTCAAACAATTCTCGGTAGACCATTCCCGCAGTGCCATGAAAGTGGGTGTCGATTCGGTTTTGCTGGGTGCTTGGGCTCCTTTGTGTGGCGCATCACGAATACTGGATGTGGGTTCAGGGTGTGGTCTGCTTGCGCTGATGGCAGCTCAGAGAAACGGAACCGCCCGCATAGATGCTGTCGAGATAGAGGAAGAGGCCGCGGCAGAGTCTGCATGCAATTTCAAGGCTTCGCCCTGGAGCGACCGGTTACATATAATCCGGGCCGGATTCGAATCGTTCGCATCTCTCGGTGAAAACCGGGCACGTTACGATTTTATCATAAGCAATCCTCCATATTTCAGGTCAGGCGTGGATTCCGCAACCGATTCCCGTATGTTGGCGCGCCATCAGGGCGACTTGTCGCCGTCCAGTCTGCTTGAAACAGGACGGCTTTGTCTTGCAAACGGCGGTCATATCGCCATGGTATTGCCATGTGATATTGCTGCTTCAATGCTTACTATCGCATCCTCGCTCGGATATGTTCTTCAGGCAAAGTGCGATGTCAGAGGACGCAGGGAACTCCCGCCCAAAAGGTCTCTGCTTCTTTGGCGATTTAACCCTGAAGCGGAGAAAAAGATCGGGAGTTGCATATTTACGGAACTGATACTTGACAAAAATCCCGGTGAGCCTACCGGGCAACACCGGGATCTTTGCCGTGATTTCTATCTTAAATTCTGAATGGAATATACCGTACGTTAACCGGTATACCGCATTATGTGGTCTCGCTGTCAGTCTTTTTCCCTCCGTCCGTTTCAGTATTGGCTTTCCCTTTATGCAGAGGGATAGGCATTTTATTCAATACCTCGATACCTTCGTTGTTGCGTTTCTTGATAATTGAGGTAACATAGACAGTGAATATCGGGAACATCATCATGCCAAGAGCGGCGAGAAGCACCGAAAGTACACGGCCTACGGTAGTGACTGCGATTATGTTAGAACCAACGGTGGTCACATCCATAAAAGCCCACCACAGGGCATCGTAATATGTCTGCACCAATGGGTTTATGCTTTTCTCGAATACAAAGAATACAAGTGAACTGAAATAAATGGAGGCCATCAGGGTGGTTAGGTAAGTGATAAACAGAGAGGCCGCCTTGTTATAGGTGAACCATCCCACCACAACCGCCATCGCATACCCGCCTCTGACAAGCGGAACGAATCTCAACAGGTATCCTACACGGGGAGGAAAAGTTAGCCCCAGAGCCTCTATAATACTCAAATACGGTATGGATACAAGCAGGAAGAGGAGGTGGGTCCATATATAATACCATTTCTTCGGGGCGAGAATCAACTCCAGAAAAAAATCAGCCAGAAAGAGGATACAGATCCAGAACTGAATATTCATGAATTCCGGCTGTTTATAGAAGGCTATGTTCTTGAATGTGTCTATGGATATGAACACTACAAGGAAAATGGCCAATAAGAGCACCATTACATGCAGTCCGCTTATGAACCACCGTCGCTCTTTATCAAGTCTGTATGATGAGGATGCTGTCATAATTCGAAAGTTTTAAATGGTTTCACACAATCTCCGGGAATAGCTTCCCCGAACTCAGTTATGTTGTCTATTCCTATAAGTTCAAGCAACGAATGGTCTTTCATTAGCCGATCGATAGAGGTGTCGGCCGCAACCTTCCCGTCAGCCAGTATAATGGCTCTTTCGCATAGCCTTCGGGCAATAAGCAGGTCGTGGGTGGCTATGATACAGGTATGTCTGAACTTTTCAAGAATACTTATCAACTCGCATTTAGCCTTCCAGTCAAGGTTTGCCGTTGGTTCGTCAAGAACAAGTATGTTTGGTTCCATTGACAGAACCGTCGCCATTGCGGCCATACGTTTTTGTCCGCCAGAAAGCTGAGCAGGGTTACGGTGTCTCAGATGTTCTATACCGGTCTGGTGCAAAGCGCGGGTTACACGTGTTTCCACCTCGTCGCGCGGTAGCTTCATGTTTACCGGACCGAAAGCCACATCCTCTTCTACCGTTGGCATGAAAAGTTGGTCATCGGCATTTTGGAAAACCATTCCTACCGACTGTCGTATCAGTGGCAATGTTTTCCGCGTTACCGGTATTCCTCCGATATCGATGGTTCCGGAATCGGCGGTCAACAGACCGTTCATAGTGAGCAGTAAGGTGGATTTGCCGGCTCCGTTCATACCGAGCAATGCCACCTTCTCGCCATGGGTTACAAGAAACGATACTCCTTTTAGCACTTCTCCCGATTCCGGATACGAGAAACGTACATCTGTATATTTTATGTAATGATGCGACATGTTGTCTGAGATTAAATTATAAGCAGCCCCATATCCTTATGACAGTGAAAACAGCAACTGAAGTCACGAGCCATAGAGAATCGGTAAGCGTCCATTTCTGTCGGCTGAAATACATGTTGGGTATCTCTCCATTGTAACCCCGGCAGAGCATGGCGCGATGAATATGCTCCGCCCGAGTCACGCTTCTGAGAAACAGCTGACCGATAAACGGTCCCCACATGCGGAGTGGCATTCTTTTCACCCCATACCCCCTGCTTTCCCTTGCTCGCCGCATAGACAATGCCTCTTCAAGCAGAACTCTGATGTATCGGTAAACCATCAACAGCTGATTTACGAGGAATTTTGGCATCCCGAGTCTTGATAATGCCTGGCATACTCCCCTGAATCCCGACGATTCAATAAGCAGCATGGCTGCCTGAACGCACAGCATACCCCTAAGTACGATACCTATGAATGTTATCCATCCGTGAGATATGCCGATTCCATATATGTAGATTGCAACCTGCCGGTCTACAACCGGATTGAAAATCCCGATAAGGGCAATCAATGGGAGTACCACCAGCGATTTGAGTAACAGGGATGTGAAGCTGATGCCCAGCCAGGGAGCGCCAACTACGAGCCATACCGCCATCCAAAGAATCCCTTTCAGGTTATCTATCGGTATGGAAAGAAGCACTCCCAGAAACAGAACCACGCTTACAGTCATGGCCACAGGACCAATCGGCGGCTTTATTCCGTCTGTCCGGGCCTCAAGCGCCCGCATAGCTATGAGTGCTTTTTCAAGTTTGCTCATTTCCGGTTCCAGTTAAAAAAAGAATTCCTGAAATATCCGCATTATAGGAGAATCGCTGTCGGTTGATGTCCTATTTGGTTATGTCATCCATAGTTCTTGGCGTAGGGCGTTCGGCAGTGGGTTTTAGCTGGGCGCGTCTGCGGGCCAGGAACAATGATCCCAATCCCCATGCCAGCGATAGTGTTATCAGTGCTCCCACCACACCTGACAGCGCGTTTTCATAGTCCGGTAGGAAAGCTGTATGGTTTTGTATTGCGGCGGCTTGTGGAGCAAGAGCACTTACGGCCTCGGAAGGCTCTGTGGTGCCTATGATATGACGGATAGACCACTCAAGTCCATCGGGACAACCAGAAGCGAAAAAAGCTATTACTCCGCCCAACAACAGTGCTCCACAACTGAAAACCAGCAATATTTTCTTCATGTTCCACTGGTGTCGGAGATGTGATACCGGGACAGGGGGTGTACCCACATTCGCCGATTTGCTTTGAGGAACTAGAATCGAGGGACGGGTGTGCTGTACGAAACAGAGTACGGCAGCCGTCGCAAGCCCCTCTCCTATTCCTATAAACAGATGAATCCCGGTCATCAATGCCAGGAATCTGCCGGTAGAGAGTGCCGTTACTCCGGACAGCTCAGTTTCCAATGACACTCCGCAAGCTCCCATTTCAAGCGACAGCACGCAAGCCAGAATGGAGACCCAGAAAATTCTTACTCTGGATGCCGGATAACGCATGAGAGGCCGGAACACGAGCGGATATACCACCAGACATGAACAAGCCGCCATGTTGAGCACATTGCATCCCAATGCGAGCAATCCTCCGTCGGCAAACACCAGACATTGTATCAACAATACCGAAACAAGTGTTATGAACGCAGCCCAGGGACCAAGCATGGACGACAAAAGTATACCTCCTACTATATGACCGGAACTTCCGGTTGCGGGTATGGTGAAGTTTATCATCTGTGCCGCGAATATGAAGGCACCCATGACGCCCATAAGAGGAACGAGGCCCTCACGATTATCTTTCTTTATCTCTTTTCCAGCCACTGCCGTAAGTATAACAGCCGCGATACCGGTTGCGGCGGCTACGGGTGTGGAAACAAGTGCATCTGCCATGTGCATAGTAGAATCGGTTTAAGAGAATGTTTGAATTTAACACGAATTTATAATTGAGAATGAATGGTAAATTCTTTCCATTCCCCCGAAGGTCTTTTTTGGCTGTTTCCGCCAAGATTTCGTCGGTTACGGTGCCCGCACCGCGCCCTCCTCAACTTGCGGAAACATCTCAAAAAATCCTCTTCGCGTGAATGGAAGTTAAATCCAAACATTCTCTAAGAAGTTTTCATTTTTTTAAACGTTGACGGCCGTTTATGGTTCATTCAAGAAGCAGACACTTATGCTGTCTGGCTGGCGCGTATGTTATTACAGAGTATCCCGGTGAACTAAAAGCATTTTAAAAAGTTCTATAAAATAAAACCACCTTGGGTTAAAATTTGTACGATTATGGGTAATAACGATTCCATTAAAGTGTCGACAGACACCATAGTGAAAAACTTTCCGCGTACCTGTCTGAGGGGCATAGGACAGGTGATGTTTCAGGATTCCATGTGGACGGGCATTCTATTTCTGGCCGGAATATTCTGGGGTGCTTACGCTGCCGGGATGCCTGCTGTGGCATGGGGTGCGGTCCTCGGCACCGTAGCATCTACATTGGCCGGATATTTTCTGAACCTCAAAGATGAGAACGGAGCGCAAGGACTGTGGGGATTTAACGGCGTTTTGGTAGGATGCGCTTTCCCTACGTTCATGGGTTCCACTGTATGGATGTGGATAGCGCTGGTTCTGTGTGCCGCCATGACAACGTGGGTGCGTTCGGCATTCAATGCGGTGATGTCCCGCTGGGGTATAAGCTCATTTACATTTCCATTTGTGTTTCTTACATGGGTTTTCTTGCTTGCCGCGCGTGAATTCGCCGGCCTGCCTCCGACTCACATGTCGGTGCCAAGCATCAGTTTCGGAGTCGACACCTCGGTAAGTCTTGCATTCGGCGATCTTGTCATATATTGGCTTAAGGGAATAGCGCAGGTTTTTCTCATAGATAATTGGGTAACCGGTATTTTCTTCCTTGCGGCACTTGCGTGCAGTTCAGTCCGTGCGGCAGTCTGGGCGGCCGTGTCGTCGGCTATCGCGTTGCTTGTGGCATTGCTCTTCGGTGCGTCGGGAGGTGATATTTCCGCAGGCTTGTACGGATTCAGCGCTGTGCTGACCGGTATAGCTCTTGGGGCCACGTTTTGCAACTTCGGTTGGAAGTCAGCCGTGTGGGCGATACTTGGCGTGGTGGCCACAGTATTCGTACAGGCAGCTATGAATGCCCTCCTCGCACCGGTGGGTATCGCCACTTTGACCGGTCCCTTCTGTGTAACGACATGGTTGTTCCTTTTCCCGGCCTATAAGATGTTCGCACCTAAAAACAGCTAAACCAAATAGTATGATTACCGTTGAGAACGCACCGTTGACATGGCGTCATATCCGGATAGTGGCGGTCGCATCCATGGGACAGATGATCGGTACGGCCGTTGCCACTATAGTGAGCGTCATTATCCCTATGATTCAGATTCTCGGTCATCCGGAACTCGCCTCTTGGGAACAAGGTCTGCTGGGAGCTGTCGACCTTATAGGTATAGCCGTAGGTGCGGCAGTTCTGGGCAAGCTGAGCAATCGATACGGATACTTGCTGTTTTTCAGGCTGTGTCCTGTACTGGTGATGATTTCGGCTTTGGTATGTATCTTCATGCCATACATACCGGTTACTTTCATATCTTTGTTCATTATGGGTTTCGCCATAGGTGGCGAGTACAGTCTTGACTCGGATTACGTGTCAGAACTCATGCCTGTGAAATGGCGTTCGGTAATGGTAGGCGTAACCAAGGCGGCCAGTGCTCTCGGCAATATAATAGTGGCCGGTGTCGCCTATCTTCTTATAGTACATTGGCAGAATGCGGACAACTGGCCGAAATTGATGTGGCTTATGGTCGCTTTCGGGGGCATAATGATTCTTAGCCGAATACGCTTCGCATCCTCTCCGAAGTGGCTGCTTGAGCATGGCCGGAGGAAAGAGGCTGCCCGTGCTTTGAGAATTCTTCTCGGTCCCGGCGTAGCTCTTTCTCAGGAATCACTTTCTATACCGTCTGCAAAGAATGTGGAATCTGTAAAAAGTTCCGACATTCCTTTCGGTAGATTCATAATGAAAAACATCAGGCAGATAATCCTGACCGGCATACCCTGGGCTTGCGAAGGATTGGGTGTATATGGAATAGGTGTGTTTCTTCCGGTACTTGTCCTCGCGCTTGGAATCACCCACGATTCCGCCGATATTTCCCAAATAATGCACGTCGCTTCCTCTGTGGAGATAACCTTCTGGATAAGCTGTATAATACTGCCCGGATTCATAATCGGTTTGCTGATTATAAGGAAACTGCGCAGCACGGTGCAGATGGCCTGGGGTTTTTATCTGAGCGCTTTCTCCATGACAGTATTGTTGCTGGCCTTCCATTTCAAGTGGGAATCGTGGATTCTCATAGCCGCATTCATGGCGTTTGAACTTTTCCTCAACGCCGGTCCTCACCTTATAACTTATGTGCTCCCCCCGGAAGTCTATCCGGTATCGGACCGTAGTCTGGGCAGCGGGATCGCGGCCAGCATGGGCAAAATCGGAGCGGTGCTTGCCGTGTTCTTTATTCCGGTCATTCTACGGCAGGGAGGTGTCATGGCTGTATTGGCGGTATCGGTAGCCGTTATGGTCATAGGCGGAGTCGTCACCTCGGTTTTCGGGCCAAAAGTGTTGCCTGCGGGGAAAAAAACTGATAAAAGAGAACATTGAAGACAATATAGTAGCTTTTTATTACGATAAAAGATTGTTGACAAGTATACTCAAAACAACTACCGCATCATGAAACTGAATATTAAAAACATGGTATGCCGCCATTGTGTGGAATGCGTGCGCCGGGTGCTTTCCGATGTGCTGCATCTTACTGTAAAATCCGTGGAACTGGGAGCTGCCGAGATAGAAGGTGATGTAACGGAACACGGACTTGCGGAAATAAACAAAGCACTGAAGGCCGAAGGATTCGAACTTATACGTTCGCGCGACATGGAAATCATCGACAATATAAAAAGAACGTTGATAGACTACACCAGAAATGACAGCAAGCCACGTCGCGAAACGCTTCAGTCGTTACTTGACGGTAAATTCGGGTTGTCTTTTTCTTCTCTAAGCCGTCTTTTTTCCGAATATGAAGGCCGCAGTCTTGAGAACTATTATATAGGTCTGCGTGTCGAGCGGGTAAAGGAACTGATAAAGTACCGTAGACTCTCGCTATCGGAAATAGCTTATATGACAGGGTATTCCTCCGAGGCTCATCTGTCGCGTCAGTTCAAGCAGACAACAGGTCTTACACCGACGGCATTCAAGTCGATAGGCGGGAAACGCACTCCCCTTCCGGAGGTTTAGAGAGTAGTACAAATGTACGACACTCTTAGTTTGACAAATGGATTCATGGCGATGCAACAGATTGTCGTAATTGTATAATACGGCAAAGATGTATCGGCACTATCTTTGCAATCAAAAAAGAACGTTATGGAAGTGCTGGATTCATTGCTGTTCATGCTCAACGAAATGTCGCCTTATGTGCTGTTGGGTTTCCTGATAGCGGGACTCATGCATGCATTCGTGCCCCGAAGGACCATGGCGAGACATTTGTCAGGCCGTGGTTGGAAGTCGGTAATCAAGGCCGCTCTGTTCGGCATTCCGTTGCCGTTATGTTCATGCGGAGTGCTTCCGACGGCGGTTGCCATGCGACGCGGCGGCGCCTCTAAGGCCGCCTCCACATCCTTTCTTATAGCGACACCTCAGACAGGTGTCGACAGTATAGCCGCCACATGGTCGTTGCTTGGTCCCGCTTTTGCGATTGTACGTCCGATAGCGGCATTGTGCACGTCGTTGCTCGGAGGAGTGGCTGTAGGTCAGGATGAGAAACGTGAACCCGTACCTGAAGAGACCGCTTCGACTACCGAATGTGAATATACCCCTCACCTTTCTTTCTGGAGGAAATGTACAGATGCGTTACGTTATGGGTTTATTGACCTTGTAGGAAGCATCGGAGGTTGGCTTGTGGCCGGGCTTTTGATAGCGGCTCTTATTACGGTATACGTACCCGCCGATTTCCTCGCTGCAGCAGGTTCCCGGCCTATATTCTCGATGTTTGCGGTGCTGTTGATAGCCATACCTATGTATGTTTGCGCCACCGGATCCATACCCATTGCCCTCTCGTTGATAATGAAAGGGCTGTCTCCTGGTACCGCGCTCGTACTACTTATGGCCGGCCCGGCCGCCAATTTCGCTTCCTATACTCTCATATCCCGTGAGATGGGAAAACGCACGGCCCGTATATACCTTGCTTCGATAATAGTCGGGGCGATCGGTTTCGGATTGTTGATAGACTATATATTGCCGACGGAATGGTTTGCCGTGGGGAAAGGCACGGCTATGTGTCATCATGGAGAGGGTTTGACCCTTTTCCCGACGATATGTACTGTGGTTTTATGCTCGTTGCTGGTATTTACCTTAGTGAAGAATCATGTTCATAAATCAAAAATATTCAATAATATGACAGTGGAATATAACATCAAGGGGATGAACTGTCCCCATTGTCAGGCAGCCGTGGCGAAGGCTATCGGCTCAGTCGAGGGAGTAACCGGTGTAGATGTGAATCTCTCTACAGGAGTGGCTAAGGTAGAGGGAACTCACGAAAGCGAAGCCGTGAAAAAAGCGGTGTCCGCCGCAGGGTTCGACGTGGCCTGAATACTATCATCCATATACATCAGTTACACATTTTTTGAGTGCTTATATCGATTAAATTACTGAGTACCGGGCACATAAGCTCTATTTAAAAGAATCTGTGCAAAATTTTACATGAAAAAATTTGTAGATTCACAGAAAATGCCTAAATTTGCATTGTCAACCAAGACACTGCATGGGGCATTAGCTCATCTGGCTAGAGCGTTTGACTGGCAGTCAAGAGGTGACCAGTTCGAGTCTGGTATGCTCCACTAAACTTAAGGCATTGGGAATCAGAAATAAACAATCTGATTCCCAATATTTTTTTGTGTATATCCACTAACTTTAACTTCTATTATTAACAGATTTTTTAGGACATTTCCGGACATTTGCAGACAAATGCTTGTTGATTGTTTCACCCAATGAAACATGATGAAATTTTATTATTTAATAATTAGGGTGTTCAGTTTGATGTTCCGAAAAAACATCATCCAAAACACCTGAAAATAT
>ERZ836877.160-NODE-160-length-116227-cov-17.182893_pt1 | contig 116227 bp, 91 predicted proteins | sample MGYA00519469_ERZ836877 | MGnify/ENA primary metagenome ERZ836877 (study PRJEB31850, sample SAMEA3708809) | human gut metagenome | biome: human gut; feature: human-associated habitat; material: faeces | place: China | collected 2014 ...
TTACACAAACATACGCAATTCTTCGGATATAAACTAATTTTCAACATCTACTTATTTGATATCTTCACCAAGTTAAGTCAAGGAGAAAATATTGGCTACAATTCTCCTATTTGGTTCCTGATTTCCTTATTTGAAGTGAATATCCTGTTTTATATCTTGCGGATTGGAATAAAGAACAATCATATCTTATTGCTCACAGCTTTTCTGATTGGCATCCTATCCATTCTGGCAGGATTGGACAAACTTCCTTATTTCATTGACAGATCGTTAATTGCATTTCCATTCTTTGCCGTTGGATATTACTGTAGAAATCTTATTCTAACAACAAAGGAAATAGGAAAAGGGAAATTATATCTGTTTGCAGCATGTTGTTTTGCCTTTATTTATTTTTGTGCTACACTCTCAGAACCAACCAGAGATACTTTCTTTATTCATTATCTGGCCGGATTGTCGGGTATCGGCATGATTTTGTCGGTATCCAAAGCCCTCAATAAACTTCCCCTTATTTCGTATATAGGAAGATATTCATTAGTAGTATTAGGTTTTCATACTTTCTTGGTCGGTCCCATGCGATTTATCTTTTCTTTCGCATCACCAGTAGGTCAGTATATTTTATCTTTTATAGCCATAGCTATTCTGATGAGATTTTTGATAATTCCTATTTCCATCAAGTTCTTTCCCTACTTTACAGCTCAGAAGGATCTGATTAAATTACCCAACAAAGAATAATAAAACAGATATTGCTTACCGAACCAAAGTCGTTCAGTAAGCAATATCTGTCATTTTCCCTTCCTCCTCATCACAAGCCTAACTGGGCGGAAATATCAAGCATACGCTGAATCGGACGAATGGCCTTCTTCTGTACGGATTCATCCACAAAGATTTCGGGAAGTTCGTATTTCAACGTATTATATAGTTTCTCCATCGTATTCAAACGCATGAAGTTACATTCGTTGCAGGCACATGTACTGTCGTTGGGCGGCGCCGGAATAAATTCTTTATCCGGACAGGCCTTGCGCATTTCGTGTAATACACCGCTTTCGGTAGCTACGATGAATTGTTTGCCGGAAGACTTGATGACATGTTTCAAAAGTCCGGCTGTCGAACCTACATAATCAGAGATTTCAACAATGTATTTCTTGCATTCCGGGTGACAAATTACTTCGGCTCCGGGATGTTGTTTCTTCAGTTCCAGGATCTTTTCCAATGAGAATTGTTCATGCACATGGCAGGCTCCGTTCCAAAGCAGCATGTTCCGGCCTGTAATGCTGTTGATATAACTTCCCAGGTTACGGTCCGGACCAAAGATAATCTTCTCGTCAGCAGGCAGACTTTCAACGATCTGACGGGCATTGGTAGAAGTAACCACAATGTCGGTCAGGGCTTTTACAGCCGCACTTGTATTGACATACGAAATAACGGTATGACCCGGATGTTCTTTTACAAAGGTTTCAAACTCAACCGCTGGACAACTGTCGGCCAACGAACAGCCGGCATTCAAATCGGGTACCAGTACTTTCTTGTTCGGACAAAGGATTTTGGCTGTTTCGCCCATGAAATGAACGCCACAAAGCACCAAGATATCAGCCGTTGTCTTGGCAGCCCATTGCGCCAAAGCCAGACTGTCGCCTACAAAATCAGCAATATCCTGAATCTCTGCTGTCTGATAATAATGCGCCAGGATAACGGCGTTCTTCTCTTTTCTCAGTTTATTGATTTCTTCCTTCAAATCAATCCCTGCCGGAACAGGTATATTCATATATCCGATAGACTGTGTTTGCATATCTCTCTTATTATTGGTTATATCCTCGACTATAGCATGCAAAAATAAAAGGAATCGACTCATCTATACCAAGGTTTTCCAGCGAATTAAATTAATCCAACAATAATTTACATCGTTTTTATTTTCGCCATGAATTTAACTCTTGGATATGGGCTAAAAGCTGATGAATCAAAACCGAAAATACAGAGGCTTATTTTCGTCATTCTCACAAACTATTCTTTAGTTCACGGCGTGAACTAAGTAATCCACGGTGAGAACTAAGTAGTTTACGACGTGAACTACTTAAACCACGTCGTGAACTAAAGAATTTACTTATACATTTTAAAAAAAGGAAAAGGAAGATGCTGTTTATTTTTCTCTCCTTTTCAAACAATAATTCAGTTCCTGAAATAGAAAGAGGAATCAAATAAATTCGTACTTTTGGGAATAACATTAAAATCAAATCGTATGAAAACACGGACAAATTGGTTAATCTTATTGATCTTCACTTTTTTATCAACCAGCCTGTATGCAGGCGACAAAACAAGTTTCCTGAAAAAACAATTTACAGCCCAAAACGGCTACAAACTCAATTATCGTATTCTTTATCCGTTGAACTATTCTCCGGACAAGCAATATCCGATTATTCTTTTCCTGCATGGAGCAGGAGAGAAGGGTAGTGATAACGAATCCCAATTACTGCATGGCGGAGATATGCTTGCTTCGTATGAGAATCAATCTAACTATCCCGCTATCATCATTGCTCCGCAATGTCCGGAAGGAGAAACATGGGCACCGTATCTACATCCGAGTCAGAATAATGGGAAAAGAGAATTCCCTTACTCAGCTCCGGCAACAAAAGCGATGAAGGCCGTAAAAGAAATGCTGGACTGTTATATAGATAAAGGTATTGTCGATACCAAACGCATCTATATTACCGGATTATCAATGGGTGGCATGGGTACTTTTGATGCTGTTTGCCGTTATCCTAACTTCTTTGCTGCTGCTTCTCCGATTTGTGGAGGTATAAACCTGAAACGTTTGGAAAACTTCAAGGGGAAAACGGGTTTCAGTATTTACCACGGAGCTGCCGATGATGTAGTAGATCCGCAGTTTTCGAAAGATGCTTATGCTACACTTCAAAAGATTAATGCGGATGTCCGCTACAAAGAATATCCGGGAGTCAAGCATAACAGTTGGGACAATGCGTTTGCTGAGCCGGATTATCTGAAATGGATGTTTCAACATAGTTTATAAAAAGCTATGAAACCGATATGGTTATTACTGATCGTAGCCTGTACTTTCATACTGAAAGTACAGGCTCAGTCGTTTGAACCGGAAGAACATGCTACTTTTCAGACGAATCGGACCGACGGACGTTTCGTTAGTTCGAGAGTTGTTGCTCATCACCTGATGAAAGAGCTTGAACCGGCTTTCAGTTTCCGGCCTTCGATGCAGGCTGCCGACTTCAAAACCTGGCAGAAACATGTTCGCTTGCAGATGGAACGATTAATGAAACATCCGCAATTACAAAACTTACCCGATCCGGTTTGTATTCGTACCGAACAACGGGATGGTTACCGGTTGGAAAAATGGGAAGCTTATCCATTGCCGGCTTGTGTTGTACCTTTCCTGGTTCTGATACCGGACAATCTGGACGAAAAGCATCCGTCTCCGGCTGTTCTTTGCATTCCCGGTTGGGGTGGAACGAAAGAAGAACTGGCTGGAGAACCACAGCTGTATGCTCCCGATAAACCGACCCAAGAAAGTAAGAATGCCATGGCTTATCAGTATGTCAAGGCAGGATTGATTGCCGTTGCCGTAGATAATCCGGGAAGTGGAGAACTGGCTGATCTGGAAACAGAAGCAGGATCGTATGCATACGACTTCCAGACATTTGCCCGTTCGTTACTGGAATTAGGGTGGAATTACTTAGGATATTCGTCCTATACAAACCAACATATCCTGAATTGGATGAAACATCATCCTCTTATGCGGAAGGATCGTTTGATTGTCAGTGGCTTTTCTTTCGGAACAGAACCGCTGATGGCGTTGGGAAATATGGATGAATCCATTTACGCCTTCGTCTATAACGACTTTCTTTGTCGTACCCGCGAACGGGATCTGGTATTGACGATGCCCGACGAGAAAGGACGACGTGGCTGGCCCAATGATATATCTCACCTGATTCCTGCCTTCCTCTGCAACTTTGACTTTCCGGATCTGGTAGCAGCCCTGGCACCTCGTTCGGTGATTTGTACCGAAGGCGGATTGGATCGTGACTTAAATCTGGTTAAACGGGCATACAAACTGGCCGGACATCCGGAGAACTTTACCTTTTATCATTATAAGGACTTACAAGACTCTACAAAGAGAAAGAATCTGATGACTTTACCCGAAGGTTTGGATGGAGAGACTTATTTCAAGCTGGTCAACGTACAGCCGGAAAATCATTATTTCAAGTCGGAATACATTATTCCCTGGATCAAAGAATTACTGGAGAAAGATCACCAGTAAATAAAGCCGACAACGCCGCACGCTATCAAGCCAATTCCCAAAAGGACATAAAAGATGCGTGCGCCGTTGCGACCAAACCGCTTGACAAACATCCTGGCTCCGTCAGTCTGGAAATACCAATCCAAATTCAATACCGAAGCTATGATGGAGAAAACCCCCAACACGATAAACAAAACCAAGATGAAATATTCAGACGGCTGCATAGTATATTATCTGTATTTCGTATTCAATCAATTTACTTCTACCGTTCGTGAACCATCCGGATTCTCCGTGATCGTTACATCCACTACATCTCCCGGCAACAGATCTTCTACCTTTTCAGGCCATTCGATAAAGCAAAGCGCTCCACTGTAGAAATAATCTTCTGTTCCGATATCTTCAGCTTCGCTCAACTTGTTAATACGATAGAAATCGAAATGGTAGATCAGTTCGCCCGTTGTTTCCGAACGATATTCGTTGATGATGGCGAAAGTCGGACTGTTGATGACATCTTCTACGCCCAATTCTTCACACAGAGCCTTGATAAAGGTTGTCTTTCCGGCTCCCATTTTCCCATGAAAGGCAAAAACCGTACGGTCGTCCATATTGGCAATGAACTCTTTTGCCGCTTCATGAATCGTATCTAAACTTGTAATCTGAATCGTTTTCATACTCATTTACTATTGTTATCTGCAAATATAGAGAGAAAGATAAAAAGGAACAACACTTATTTCCTTTCCACCATTAAATCTTAGGCATCATCGTAATAAACGGAATGAGCATTTCTTCCATGGAAATACCACCATGCTGGAACGTATTCTTATAATACGACACATAGTAGTTGTAGTTGTTGGGATAAGCGAAGAAATTCTCATTCAGGGCAAAGATGTATTTGCTGCTCAAGTTCGGAGAAGGCAAACCTACCTTTTCCGGATCCCGGATCTCAAAGACTTCTTTCGGATTATAATTCAGGTTCTTTCCAACCTTATACCGTAAATTAGTATTGGTATTCCGGTCTCCGATTACTTTCACCGGCGTATCTACCCGGATTGTTCCATGGTCGGTCGTAACAATCACTTTATATCCTGACTTGGCAATACGCTTAAACAGTTCCAAAGTCGTAGAATGTTGAAACCAGGAACGCGTTAAACTCCGGTAAGCGGCTTCACTTTGAGCCAGCTCGCGTATCATCTTGCTTTCCGTTCGTGCATGAGAAAGCATATCGACAAAGTTTAATACAACTACATTCAACTGGTTTTTCAACAGCGAAGGAATCATACCCAACAACTTTTCTCCGTACTGCGAATCGTGAACTTTATTATAAGAGAATGTATATTTCTTCCGGAAACGGTCAATCTGTGTCTGAATCAAAGGTGCTTCATTCAAGTTTTTGCCTTCTTCGCTTTCTTCATCCACCCATAAATCCGGGAACATCTTCTCTATTTGTACCGGCATTAATCCGGAAAAGATGGCATTCCGGGCATATTGAGTCGCCGTCGGCAAGATACTGTAATACAAACTCTCGTCGAAGGTATAGAATTCAGCCAGCAAATCTTTCACCACACGCCACTGGTCCATTCGGAAGTTATCAATCAGGATAAAGAATACTTTCTCTCCTTCGTCAAGCAAAGGGAAAATCTTCTTCTTGAATAAATCCGGACTCATCAACGGACGTTCGGTCGGATTGTTTATCCAGTCTTCATAGTTCCGTTTGACAAACTTACCGAAAGCATTGTTCGCTTCTTCCTTTTGCATCAACAACATATCTTTCATGGTAACCTGACTGCTTTCCAGTTCCAGTTCCCAATAGATAAGTTTCTTATACACTTCCATCCAGTCGTCGGTCGTCAACGAATCATTGATCTGCATACCAATCTTGGCAAACTCCTGTTGATAACCTTCAGTAGTCGTCTGCGAGATAATGACATTCTTATGCACATTCTTCTTGATCGACAGTAATAACTGATTCGGATTGACGGGTTTGATCAGATAATCCGCTATCTTATTGCCGATGGCCTGGTTCATAATGCTTTCTTCCTCGCTTTTCGTCACCATCACCACCGGCGTATTCGGAGCTATTTCCTTGATTTGTGACAAAGTTTCCAAGCCAGTGAGACCAGGCATATTCTCGTCGAGGAAAATAATATCAAAACTTTGCTCCCGACAACAGTCGATAGCATCTTGTCCGCTGACTACCGGCGTCACTTCATATCCTTTTTCCTGCAGAAACATCATGTGAGGCTTCAGCAAATCAATCTCATCATCTGCCCATAAAACTTTGTCCTTCTTCATTGCGATATGTTGTTTTAAGTTCTTGAGTTTATAAGTTCTGAATTATCCGTCAACTATTTCTCCTGTTAACCGATCAATAAGAAACCGAAACCTGAAATCCTATTTCCCGGGCACGTTCGGCAATAGCATCCAAATCTTCTTTCGAAACCTTGTACAATGTCTTTAACGGAGTTTCCCGGTCAATCGTATAAATCATTACCTGATTCGGATTAATTTTCTTCAAGGCCTCCAACCAACCGGTAATTTCTTCTTCGGTTGTGTTATCCACTTTCACGCCATCTTTTTCGCCACGTAAAAACATCGTCTGAATAATTACCTTACCATGGAAGCGACAAAGGTTTTTCAACAACTTATCAAAACAGAATCCCGGCTGGTTCGGATTATCTATTTGTCGGATGCGACTATCCAAGACCGAATCCAGTTTCATGATATTATCATCCACCTTGCATAAGGCTTCAAAGACTTCTTCCTTATCCAACATGGTTGAATTAGACAAGACAGCAATCTTGGCCGACGGACAATGTTCGTTGCGAATAGCGATCGTATCTTCTATAATTCCGGCAAAATCCGGATGAACAGTTGGTTCTCCGTTACCGGCAAAAGTAATCACGTCCGGAACAAGTCCTTCTGCCCGCATATCATCCAGCTTCTTCGTCAGTTGTTCTTTCACTTCTTCCCGTTTCGGCAGTGGCGTACGCGTCCGATGATCTTCATTATACCCACATTCACAATAAATACAATTGAATGTACACAGCTTACCATCTTTGGGAAACAAGTTGATGCCCAGAGAAACACCTAACCTGCGACTATGTACCGGACCATAAACAATCTTATCAAAAAGAATCGTTGCCATAACTTTGCTTATTTATCGTTGTTTCTTCACTACTTGATGAGCAAATTTACAAAAAACTAGCTATTCCAAGCGCTGAAAGTGCATTCTTCCGCAAAAAAGTCCTTTCACCTCGGATGACAGAGCTTTTTCAAGAAAAAATCACCTTTCATCCCGGATGACAGAGCTTTCTTGAGAAAAAATTGGCTTTCAGCCGGGATGACGATACTTTGGGCAGAAAAAAACGGCTTTCCTCCCGGTTGACACCTTCAGAACTTCCAGCGAAGCAATACGTTCAAATCAGTTTTGCCTTGTCCTTCTATTTCTTCTGTATCTGTCCCAATCCTGTCTCGGTCTGTGTACCAGGTATGAGCAAACTTGGCGGATACCGTAAACCATCTTTTCAGATCCCAACGGAAAGAGACGGTTGCCCGAAGTCCTTTTCCATAAAACGAAGGCATGTAAAACGCATACAGGATATTCTTCTCATACGAACTGATGCGTGTCGCATAATTGTCGGTTGCAAACCAGGCGATATAGGTATCCAACTGCAATGGATATTGTACCGGTTTCCAACCCGCACTTTGGGAAATCATATATCCTTTATTGGATTCTTCCGTATTTGTTGAGACAATACCATCCGCCGACGTACGTAATTTCCAGGAATCACCCAGTAAATAAGTGGTTTGCCAACGAAACCGATGTTGCCTGCTTCCTTCATCCTTCTCTTTTCCCTTATAACGAAGATAAGAGGAGAAATGTTGATTCGGTGTATAATCCAGTTGAAACATATATTCTTTCCCGGTCGAAGGAAAATCGATCTGGTATTTCAACCAGGGAAAACGATAGAAATCGGCATACCAAGACAATTTCCAATGCCCGAAAGGTGTCCACTGGCAACCCAAATAGATTCCATGTTCGTTCTGCACTGTGCTATTCTGTGCAAACGCATTCCCGAAGAAAGCCTGATAACGGCGGTCATAATACCGATGCAACACCAGCAATGAGAAATAAGAAGCCGGCGTCAGTTGCAAGGCATTCAGCGTAGCAATGGCTTTGTTGGCCGAAAGAGCCGTCTCGCCATATAGTTTTCCCCACCGGTTTTTCCACATATAATCCACACTCATGTTGACATTCTTTTCTCCACGGAAAGCAAAACGATTATACAATTGTTCTTGTGGATACATGGTCTTTCCGCCGAACGTATAATGAACAGCCGTTATACCCAAATGATAATTCGGATGTGCCCAGCGGACGTTTCCACCGAATGTATGCATCGTGACCGTATGCCTTTTTTCCCAATCCCGCTGCAAACGATGCAACCCATCCGTCTTGATGGTAGGAAAGGTATCATTCTCTACCGCCGCATCCAGTTTCCGGTAGGAATAAAAGAAACTGGCGTCCCAGTCTTTCCAGGTGAGCGTTAATCCGGTTCCTCGGAAATAATCCTGTTCGTTGGTCGAGAAATGTCGTCTGAAACCATTGTTCCTTCGTTCAGCTTGTGCTACCAAAGCCGAACGGCTTGGCGAGAAATCGTTACTGATTACCAAGCCTTGTCCGAAAGAAACCTTATAATCACCTAATACCAGAGTTTTCAACACACCTTGTTCTTTTATCAACGCATGGAAGGAATAATAATCATATCCTTTATGCTTTTCTGTCCAAAAAGGTTCGCCGGCATCTTTCTCGGCCACCAAACCTGCCTGTAAATAATCTTCAAACTCATAGGCATACCGCAAGGAAGTATAGAACGGTTCGCCGAGGTATTTCCGATTCGGATAACGGGTTAAAACAGAATCCGGATATGAACCATAACCTTTCTTTTGTTGTAAACAACAGTCATATCTGATTTGCAATTCATTATTTCCATATTTCAACAGGTTTTTCACCGTAAAAGGCCGCTTATTAACCGTTTTTTCACCAACATAGACAAAAGGCAAAAGCAACTGGATAGTTTGATAATCCAACCCATTGACACCTTTCAACTCATAGATAGAAACCATTTCCCCGTATTTCTTCCGATAGGCAATCAGCTGTTCGATTTGTCGGTCTGTCAGAAACGGCAAACGGGAAAGTTCTTCAGCCGTTACCTGATTCAAATCCATCGGATGTTCCGACAAGTAGGAGAGTTCGGTATAAAGAGCTTCCAACTGATTCTCGTTCGCTGATTCTTCAGCTAATTCTTCTATATATTCTTTCCACTTATCAACAGAAACAGATTCCTGGGAATAAACATTATAACGACTTATAAACACGGTTATCAAAAGAATTATCAACTGCTTTTTCATATGTATCTGATTAAAAAGAATAAGACAAACCGACACCCGAATTCACACCCAATACCGGATGCCACAACGCTACTGCGTCCAATTGCCAATGATGAAAGGAAAAACCGACTCCTAAACTGGGCAGAAAAGGATCGGCTTGCAGGCCGGCACGCAACTGAAAGCAATTCCAAACTTCGTACTCTACACCGAATCCACCTTGTATCCGGTGGTTTTCATCTACTCCGGCAAACGAAGTTATGAGTAGATTGTTGAGAACTTCCCAGTTGAAACCGATCTGAACAGTATATGTTTTAAGTTCTTTCAGCTTCAAGTCCTTAGCACTTATACGCACAGAAGGCAAATCTCGCGCTACACATCCAATCAACAACTTATCAAAGGGAATATAAACAATCCCGATATCGGTGGATAGACGGGCCGGAATCTCTTCATACAACTCCGATTGTATCCAGGTATATTGAAAAGACACACCCATCATCCAGCGGGTATTCAACTGCTTTCCCAGGAATATCCGGGCCATGTTCTGCCGATACCGTTCGTATCCGAACGAAGCCAGATGAATACCTGTTGACAAATAAGTATTCGGGTATTGAAAACTTCCGTTGATACTGCCCAGTTCTTTCAAGGCATAGCGGTTAAAATATTCCAGATGAATGACTTTGTCTGTTGATAACTGCACCAGAGCCGGATTGGAAAACGAAGAAAGAGTAACGCCGTTTCCACCTAAAGCCAACGCCCGTGTATCAGGCAAACGAAGATTTTCTTCTGCAGAAACAGGAAACAGACAAATGAACAAAAAGGATAGTTCCAACAGTTTCATAGTTACAAGAGTTTTGGTTATACATACTTCGCAAATATAAACAACGGAAACGAGTTCATCAAGTTTATCTAGTCGAAACTTGAATTAACAAATTAAACTCACAAGTTATCAACAGGATTTATACATTTGCATCGACTTATGAAACAGAGTACTATACATATCATATTCACAATCGGACTGAGTTGCTGGTTAGGTTCATCCGAAAGTAAGGCACAATCTATCCGGATGAATACGTTGCCCGAAGGATATCACCGGGCATATGTGGAAGGAAATGATACGATTGCCGTATTCAACCTGCGGGATGTGTATGTCTTTCCGCCGGTAAAGTTCCGTAACAAACGGGAAGAAGCGAAGTATTGGAAACTGGTACGTGATGTGAAGAAAACGCTTCCGTATGCAAAACTGGTATATGAAACCTTGATAGAAACATACGAATATATTGAAACCCTGCCGACTGAGAAAGAACAACAGGAACATCTCAAGCGGATGGAAAAGGAATTGTTTGCCCAATATAAACCGGAATTGAAGAAGATGACGCTTTCGCAAGGTAAACTGTTGATTAAGTTGATCGACCGGGAATGCAATCAATCCAGCTATCACCTCGTAAAAGCTTTCTTAGGCAGCTTCCGTGCCGGCTTCTGGAACCTTTTTGCCGGTATGTTTGGTGCCAGTCTGAAAACAGAATACGATCCGAAAGGTAAAGATGCCTTGACCGAACGGATCGTCGTCCTGGTAGAAAGTGGGGCGTTATAAACAGGTTTATAAGCCCAGCTGATTGAAAAACTCCCAAATGACAATACCGGTCGTTACCGATACATTGAGGGAATGTTTCGTTCCGTATTGGGGAATCTCAATGCATAAATCACAATTATCAACGACCGACTGTTGAACACCTTTTACTTCATTTCCCATGACGATCGCATACTTTTTCGTCTTGTCTAACACCAGTTTATCCAACATGGTACTGCCTTCGGCCTGTTCGATGGCACAGACTGTATAACCCTGTTGCTTTAAGTTATCAACAGCTTCCAGCGTATCTTTGAAATACTTCCAGTCCACCGAATCTTCCGCTCCCAAAGCCGTCTTGTGGATTTCAGCATGGGGCGGACATGCCGTGATACCACACAGATAAATAGATTCCACCCGAAATGCATCGGAAGTACGGAATACCGAACCCACATTATTCAAGCTCCTCACATGGTCAAGTACCACGATCAGAGGAATTTTCTCACTATTCTTGAAGGCTTCCGGTGTCAGCCTGTTCAATTCTGTTACCTTTAATTTACGCATAGCTTTATCTTTCCTGCAAAAGTAGTGAATAAATGTGGATAGCCCGTTAAAAACCTATTTATAACTCGTGCATACAAAATGAAAAATAAAGCTTGCAGAATCCAAAAACTCATCCATACAAACCGGTTTTCTGATTCTCCAAATAAGTAAACCAATAGTTTTGATGAACTATTCACAGGGTATTTTCACCTATTAACCACCTTTTGGGAGAATAAACTTTTCCACTACATCTGTTTTTAACCACTGATCCTATTATTTTACTATATCATTAAAAATCAATCTATAAGAATATGAATAACCTGTTGGTATCTTTTTTATAACCGTTTATCCGACTTTAATAACGGAACAATCAAGTTTTCTTTCCAAAAAGTTTTAACACTATCAACCGACATATATTATCATCTAAGAGATTTAAAAATTAAAGAATAAAAAAAGATATAATAATAATGATGAATGGAATCGTTGATAACGTTTGAAAACGTTGATTTTTGCTGTGGAATGTAGAAGCTACTGGTTTCTGTTCTCCTTTCATGGGAAGACAACCCGGTGAGTGAATAATCGGAAAACCGGGTAACTTAATGCGTGAATTCGTGATATGTTTATACTTTTCCAGTTATATCTATACCGTTTCACCCAGGTGGAATGATCGTACCACGTAGGTGAAACGATCTCTTCACCCTTGTGGAACGATCGTTTCACAAGGGTGATACGGTATAATTTTACCGAAAACCTTTTCAGATGAAAGTCTGAATGGTCGATCAACCCTCCGTTAAACTAGGTAAAAACCTTGTTTTTCTGTCGGTCGGATGCGAAACCAGCGAAATCAGCATGCTATACTTCTGAATTTTTTTGTGTAACTTTGCCAGTCAAAGCAGAAGTATCCATGAGTGTAATAATAAGAGAAGTAACGACAAAGAAAGAACTTAAGAAGTTTGTTAAGTTCAATATCGATTTATATAAAGGAAACCCTTATCATGTACCCGGTTTGATTGAGGAAGAAATGATGACATTGGATCCGAAAAGAAATCCGGCTTTCGAAGTTTGCGATTCCATCAGTTTTCTGGCTTATCGGAATGATCAGGTAGTAGGCCGTATTACCGGAATTATCAACCGGGGTAGTAATGAAACTTGGGGACAGAAGCGGGCTCGCTTTGGTTTCGTTGATTTTATCGACGACCAGGAAGTAGTTGACGCCTTATTCAAAGCGGTTGAAGATTGGGCCAGACAGAAAGGCATGGAAGAACTGCAAGGTCCGATGGGATTTACAGATCTGGATCATGAAGGTATGCTAATAGATGGTTTTGATCAGGTTGGAACCATAGCAACCATTTATAATTTCCCTTATTATCCGCAACATATGGAACGTATGGGATATGTGAAGGATCAGGACTGGCATGAGTTCAAGATCTTCGTCCCGCGTGAAGGTATTCCCGAGAAACATCAGCGGATTGGCGAGATCGTCAAGAAGAAGTATGGCTTGAAGATCATGAAATTCAAAAATGCCAAGGAAATCATGCCTTACGCACACAAGGTATTCAATACGTTGAATGAAGCGTATGCTCCGTTGTATGGCTTCTCCAAACTGACGCAAAAGCAAATTGACTACTATATTAATATGTACATTCCAATGCTTTGTTATGAACTGGTGACAGTAATTGTTCGGGAAGAAGATGACGAAGTAGTGGGCTTTGGTATTTCTTTGCCAAATCTTTCACATGCAATGAAGAAGGCAAACGGACATCTTTTCCCGTTCGGTTGGATTCATTTGTTGAAGGCTTTAAAGACGAAACCGAAGGTTGTCGATTTGTATCTGATGGGTGTTTTGCCGGAATATCAGAGCAAAGGTGTGAACGCTTTGCTGTTTAATGATTTGATTCCGATCTATAATAAATTGGGAGTGGAATATGCAGAAAGCAATCCGGAACTGGAAAGCAATAATGCAGTTCAGGCTCAGTGGGATTATTTCAAGCGGGAACATCACAAGACTCGCCGTGCTTTTATCAAGAAAATAGGATAAAGAACAGGAGATAATATGGAAGAACTGAACATAACGTCGCAACCAGATGCTGTATCGTATAGTGATGACGATATCAAAACCCTCGACTGGATGGAACATATCCGCCGCCGACCGGGAATGTATATCGGTAAATTAGGCGATGGAAGTTATGCTGACGACGGAATTTATGTGTTACTGAAGGAGGTACTCGACAATTCAATTGACGAGTACATGATGGGATTCGGCAAGACAATCGAAGTAACCATCTCCGACGGTACCGTAACGGTTCGCGATTACGGCCGTGGTGTGCCGCTGGGCAAGGTCGTTGATGTCTCCAGTAAAATGAACACCGGTGCCAAATACGATAGTAAAGCTTTCAAGAAATCGGTCGGTTTGAATGGTGTCGGTATCAAAGCTGTCAATGCCCTGAGCAGTTATTTCCTGATAACCAGTTGTCGTGACGGAGAATGCAAACGGGTAGAATATAACAAGGCTGTCATTATTGATGAATCGGATATACAACCTACCCAGGAAGCCAATGGAACAAAAGTAGTGTTCGTACCCGATAATACGATATTCAAGGATTATCAGTATAAAGATGAGTTTGTTGAAACGTTGTTGAAGAATTATGTCTTTTTGAACAGCGGACTGACGATTCTTTATAACGGGAAACGTTATCACTCGCGGAATGGTCTGGTTGATTTGCTGAATGAAAATATGACAACCGAACCGCTTTATCCCATCATCCATCTGAAAGGTGAGGATATTGAAGTAGTGATTACACACAGTAACCAGTACGGAGAAGAATATTATTCGTTCGTAAACGGTCAGCATACAACACAAGGTGGTACACATCTGTCGGCTTTTAAGGAAGCAGTCGGACGTGTTATTAAGGAATATTACAACAAGAACTTCGATTATACGGATATTCGTGCCGGTATTGTTGCCGCCATCAGTGTAAAAGTAGAAGAACCGGTCTTTGAAAGTCAGACCAAGACAAAGCTGGGTTCGAAAGATATGGGACCGGAAGGACCTACAGTATCCAAGTTTATCAACGATTTTATCAAGAAGGAACTGGATAATTACCTGCATAAAGATCCGGAAACATCCGATATTCTGCTTCGCAAGATCCAAGAATCGGAGAAAGAACGCAAGGCCATAGCCGGAGTAACCAAACTGGCGCGTGAACGTGCCAAAAAGGCTAATCTGCATAACAAGAAACTCCGTGATTGTCGGATTCACCTGAACGATGCGAAAGGAGATCAGAAGGAAGATACGTGTATCTTTATTACCGAGGGTGATTCGGCCAGCGGATCCATCACCAAAAGCCGGGATCCAAATTTCCAGGCTGTATTCAGTCTGCGTGGAAAACCGTTGAACAGTTACGGACTGACAAAGAAGATCGTTTATGAAAACGAAGAGTTCAATTTACTTCAGGCCGCATTGAATATAGAAGACGGTTTGGATGGTCTGCGTTATAATAAGGTAATCATCGCAACCGATGCGGATGTGGACGGTATGCATATCCGTTTGCTGTTGATTACTTTCTTTCTTCAGTTTTTCCCGGATCTGATCAAACAGAAACATGTCTATATCCTTCAAACGCCTCTTTTCCGAGTTCGTAACAAACAGAAGACCATCTATTGTTACAGCGAAGAAGAGAAGCAACAGGCCATCCTGGCATTAGGAAAGAATCCGGAAATTACCCGATTCAAAGGATTGGGAGAAATCTCACCGGACGAGTTCCGTCATTTTATCGGAAAAGACATCCGTTTGGATCAGGTATCAATGAAAAAGGAAGACTTAGTCAAGGAAATGTTGGAATTCTACATGGGAAAGAATACCATGGAACGCCAGAATTTCATCATTGACAATTTGGTAATAGAAGAGGATTTGATAAACTAGTATATGGAAAGAAGCGAACAGAAGCAAGAAAGGATTGCTCTTTTTCCCGGATCGTTTGATCCGTTTACGATAGGACACCAATCGTTGGTGAAACGAGGACTGGCATTGGCCGACCGGATTATCATTGCTATCGGAATCAACGAAAACAAACAATCCTGCTTTCCACTGGAAGAAAGACTGGAAGCTATCCGTTCTCTTTTCCAGGATGATCCACGAATTGAAGTGACAACCTATCATACACTAACTACCGACCTGGCAGAAAAGACAGGAGCCCAGTTTATTTTGCGGGGCATTCGTTCTGTCATTGACTTTGAATATGAAAAGACAATTGCCGACATTAATCGGACGTTGACCGGCATTGAAACGGTTTTCTTGCTGGCCGAGCCGCAGTATGCGCATATCAGTTCGAGTGCGGTACGTGAATTGTTGCATTTCGGGAAAGATGTTTCGGCATTCCTTCCCTAGAATATTGAGTGTGTAAGTTTATAAGTTTTTGAGTAGATGAAGCGAATAGCATTATTGTCCCTTTGGATTGCAGCAACCTGTTTTTCGGTTGTTGCCCAGAAGCCGGATATGGATGCCCGGAAGTTACAGATGGCTTTGTATGCAGTAACCAACTTGTATGTGGATCCAACTGATGAAGGTAAACTGGTAGAAGATGCCATTGTAGGTATGTTGGAAAAACTGGATCCTCATTCTACCTATACAGATCCGGAAGAAACGAAAGAGATGACTGAACCGTTGGAAGGCAACTTCGACGGAATCGGTATTCAGTTTAATGTTTTGACCGATACTGTCTATGTAATTCAAGTGATACCTGGTGGTCCGTCTGAAAAAGTAGGTTTGGTGGCAGGTGACCGGATTGTACAGGTAAATGATACGGTGATAGCCGGAGTCAAGATGAAGACAACCGATATCATGAAACGTCTGCGCGGACCCAAAGGATCGGAAGTTCGGGTAAAGGTAAAACGAAATGGTGAATCTGAACTGCTGGACTTTACCATTGTTCGGGGGAAAATACCGGTACACAGTATTGATGCCGTTTATATGGCAGATAAGTCAATCGGTTATATCAAGTTAAACCGCTTTGCTGCTTCTTCTACCGAAGAATTTAAAGAAGCCTTGAAAACCTTGGATAAGAAAGGAATGAAGAAATTGATTCTTGACTTACAGGGTAATGGTGGCGGTTATCTGAATGTAGCTATCGAGCTGGCTGACGAATTTCTGGCACGAGGTAAACAGATTGTTTATACACAAGGTTCGAAACAGAAAAGACAAGATGCCATCTCAACAGCACAAGGTTCATTTGAAGACGGTGAATTGGTTATTCTGGTAGATGAGTCTTCTGCCAGTGCCAGTGAAATCCTTTCAGGGGCTGTACAAGATTGGGATCGTGGTGTGATCGTGGGTCGCCGTACCTTTGGAAAAGGACTGGTACAACGTCCGCTTCCGCTTCCGGATGGTTCGATGATTCGTCTGACAGTAGCCCGTTATTATACACCGACCGGACGTTGTATCCAGAAGCCATATGAGAAAGGTAAGGGAGAAGACTATGCACACGACTTGATTGATCGTTATAATCGGGGAGAACTGATGAGTGCAGACAGTATTCACTTCCCGGATTCAATGAAATACAGTACGTTGGCAAATGGACGTACGGTTTATGGCGGTGGTGGTATCATGCCGGATGTTTTCATTCCGATGGATACGACGCGCTATTCAGATTATCATCGGGATATTGTAGCAAAAGGATTGGTGAATCGGGTAGCCATGAATTATCTGGACCGACATCGGGAAGAATTAGGAAAGACATACAAGAAGCCGCAGGTCTATAAAGAGAAATTCGTGGTAACTGATGAAATTATGAACGAACTGAAGAAGATGGCTGAAGATGCGAAGATTACCTTTAAAGAAGAAGAATACAACCGTTCTTTGCCGTTGATTCAGTTGCAGATAAAGGCTTTGATAGCCCGGGATCTGTATGATATGACAGAATATTTCTATATCATCAATGACGTCAATGACAGTTATCAGGAAGCATTGCGTATCTTGAATGATGAAGAAAGGTATCATAAAATAGTAGGAGTTAAACAATAATGTACTGGACATTATTTCTGACGTTTGTCAAGATTGGAACATTTACCATCGGAGGTGGTTATGCCATGTTGCCACTGATTCAGCGGGAAGTAGTGGATCATGGATGGATGACAAAAGAAGACTTCATCGACATCTTTGCTGTTACACAGTCTTTACCTGGTATTTTTGCCGTGAATATCTCCATCTTTGTAGGATATAAATTGCGTAAAACCTTAGGAGCTATTTGTTGTGCCTTAGGTACCGTGCTTCCTTCTTTTCTGATCATCTTGGCTATTGCTTTGTTCTTTACACATGTAAGGGACAATGAATGGATAGAAAAAGCCTTTAAAGGCTTACGTCCGGCGGTAGTCGCTTTGATTGCTGTACCTTGTTTGACAACTGCCCGTTCTATCAAGCTTTCATATAAGCAATTAGTTATCCCAGTAGTTGTTGCTTTGCTGATTTGGCTGGGTGGCATTTCTCCGGCTTGGGTGATACTGGCAGCTATAGCCGGTGGTTTATATTATGGATTAAAGATTAAAAAGTTAGGCAAGTGAGAAACTCAAAAACTTGTAAACCGGTAAACTTACAAACTGAAAACTTATGATCTGGTTACAATTATTATATGTCTATTTGAAGATTGGAATCCTGGGTTTTGGTGGTGGATACGCCATGTTGTCGTTGATCCAGGCAGATGTGGTAGATCGTTACCAATGGATTTCCTTACAGGAATTTACAGATATTGTGGCTATTTCGCAGATGACACCCGGACCGATTGGAATCAACAGTGCTACCTATATCGGTTATACGGCCATTCATAATGCAGGTTATTCTCCAGCTGTGAGTGTTTTAGGATCATGTCTGACTACATTCGCCGTATGTTTGCCTTCATTCCTGTTAGTCTTGTTTATTTCTTATTTCTTTGCCAAGTTCAAGAACAACAAATACGTAGAAGCAGCCTTCTTGGGCTTACGTCCGGTTACTGTCGGCTTGATTGCCGCAGCTGCTTTATTACTGATGAATCATGAGAATTTCATTGACTATAAAAGCTTCCTGATCTTTGGAGCTGCTTTTATTCTTACCTGGAAATTTAAAGTACATCCGATTCTGATGATTTTATTGGCCGGAGTAGCCGGGATCATACTATATTGGTAAAGCATGCTTAGAAATAATAACCCAGATTCAGGAAAAACTGGAGTTTCTGTGCTCTGTTGGATAGACCGAAAGATGCATTCATAGGTCCAAAGATACTATTGTAGGCATAACCTAAACTGCCACCCCAAAGATGGTTTCCTTTTAAGAGATTGAAGAAGTTGTCATCGTGAACACCATAGTTACCTATCAGCGAGATATAATGTCGGCTGCTGATGCGTTGCCGCAATTGAAGTCGAAGAGAAAGAAAGGCATGATCAAGAAACTCTACATGATTGATTCCGGCAAAGGGTAATTGATGGTCCAAATAATGACCTTCCGTTTCTCCGCCGATGGCATTCAAGTAAGGAAAAGCTGCATCCCGTCCAATCAGTACACGTCCGTATAAAGCCGGTAGAAAACTGAAATGACTGGTAACAGGAATGACCGATAAGAAATGAGCACTCAAGGCCGAAAAAGGCGTATGACCTTGATATCCGACAAAATTGTCGGTATAGACCGTATAATTAGCTTTCAAAGAAACACCGCGGTTGGGATAATAACTACGATCAAGTGTCTCAAAATGGGTTGAAACAAAATAGTTGATGAAATTCTGAGGCTTGAAATCAACCAGTAAATCTCCATTATTTAATACATATTTATAGTTATAATGTTCATATCGGATACCTGTCTGTACTTTAAAGCTTAACCAGTTCATATCAGAATAGGAAAACTCTGCAAAATGGTTGCGGAATGTTGTATTGAGAGATTTTTCTCCCTTGTGATAAATATCTAAATCCTGGTAAGTGAACTTATATGATAAATTCAGATTCCGCAGTGGGTTTCGTTCGATGGAATAATCCACACGGCCGTACGTCTTTTTTCCTACACGGCCGGTAACAGAAAACCTGGAATGGAATTTCGTATGGTAATCAAATGTTCCATTCAGTAAAACAGCAATGATTTCTTCTGAATCAAATCGAAGTCCGACGTTGACGGCACTGGCTGATTTGGGTTCTACAATTAAATGCAAGTCGCGGGCATCTTCGCCTGTTAGTTTATAACTGACATTGGAATAAGCATTCGTTCCTATCAGAATAGACATGGCATGATGTAATTTCTGAAGAGAAATCCAGCTGTTTTCTTTTAGCTGACTAATCTGTAACAACCATTTCTCATCCCTTGGATCCGCTCCCTCAAAATATATTTTCCGGATGAGGAATGAATCGTGAGGTTTCAGAACAATTGCGTTTGAGTGCGTATTGGTGGAAATACTGTCGTTACCGATCTTCTCTTTAAGAGTAAGTAATTCATTCCATTGTTTGCGAGCTGCTTCCTCTCCACGCATAATTAATGTATCTAATGCTGCTGTAGTAAAACTGGCAGAGTTGTATGGAGAAGTATTAGGACGAATCAATAAGTCTGTTATTTCTGTATTGTGAACATACTTTTCATAACCATGTAGGGCAACAATTTGTCCGACTACACCAATTGTAGAGTTTAAATGCTGAAGGTTTTTCAGGTCACTGGTTCCTAAATCAACACCGATAACGATATCAGCTCCCATCGTTTTTACTACATCTGCCGGATAGTTATTGTTTAATCCACCGTCAACCAATACCATACTATCTAATTTGACAGGAGTAAAAGCTGCCGGTATAGCCATACTTGCTCGCATGGCAATGGGCAAACTGCCTTTCCGGAAAACAAAATCTTTTCCATCTACCAAATTAACGGCCACACAAGCAAAAGGAATGGGAAAGGAATTAAAATCAACAGAATCATGATAACCGATAGTCAGATTGGAAAACAAATTCTGCAGGTTCTGGCCTTTGATCATACCTCCAACCAGGCGATCTTTCTTTTCAATACCAAAAGGAAGAGATATGACATACCGTTCAGAATTTTCTTTCTCCGGAAACGTCAGATTATCCCGTTTGACACGGTCACTCAATAACAATTGCCAATCCTGAGAAGCAACCATACTGTCTATTTCCGTAGCCGAATAACCGATAGCATATAATCCTCCTACAATGGCACCCATGCTTGTACCAGCAATATAATCGATCGGAATTCCTGCTTCTTCCAATACTTTCAGTACACCAATATGCGAAACACCTTTTGCACCGCCGCCACCCAACACCAAACCAACTTTCTTTCGGGCATAAAGAGGAGTTGGCAAGATGTATAAAATAGCCAAAAGGAGATATATCATCGTATGGAATAGCTTCATCATCACATGGATTTATGATTATCCTTGCAAAGATACGACATTCCGAGGGGAAAGACTATATTTAATTCTTACAACGTTGCATATAGATGACATCTCGTTTGGATTATGAAAATCTGTTTTTAATTCTTTGGCCAAAGTTTTAAGAACTTTCTTTTTTCCTCTTGAAAAAAGCTTTAAGAATGATTTCGCATCATGTTTGTACATATACATTTCTTGCTTACCATTTTTATAGAAAAGGACTTGGTTGTAGGTATCATAATTCAGTTTTGTATGAATCACCTGTTTGTCTTTTAGTATAATTCTACCATCTTGTGTATTGTTTGAACAAATAAGGAGTGACAGAGTCAATTTGTGACATACCTAACGTCGGCAAAAGATAAATCAATAAAGATAATAAATGAAACTTACGCATATTCATAGTAAATAAAATTACAGCATGAACGTAAAGATAAAAACCTTTCGTTCATGCTGTAAAATGATAGTATTTTCTTACAAGGGATAAGAAAATTAATTATAAAGCATTTCCATTATGGTTTTCAGCAGCCGTTGTACGCGTTGTCCACCAAACAGGAGTATCATATGTATTCTTATGAGCAACAGCAGCAAAATTATCCGGGTTATTGGTCAATTCGCTACCTGGATAGAACATACGTTCTTGGAATACAACATTTGGTGTGGCTACGAATGGTAGTTCCCCGTCGAAATCTTTCACCAAGCGCCGTGCTTCATTATAAATCTCGTAAGGATTCAAGATATTCATGTGGATGAACTTCTGGTCAAAGATGAACTTCAGTTTTTCTTTTGTTGTACTTAGACTAGCAAAATTATTGGCAGCGATTTCTTGATAGTCTGCCAAATGGCTTTGTATATCAGCCCAATTGGGGGCTTTTGCTTTTTCTTGTACATATAAAATACTTGGTAAGGAAGATTCATTGTATGTCATCGAATTATTAGTCTGATAGTAGAAATAAGTCGAGGCATAAATGGCCTTCTTGATACATTCTTTGGCATCGATATTACCAAACTCTCCTGGCCAACGAACTGTAGCTTCAGCCAGTAATAGATTCGTCTCTGTAGAACCCATTACAGGGAATTGCATATCGAAGTTGAAGTAAGTACGACGGTTATACATCGTTGGAACACGTTCTGGATTCCAAGGATTTGTAACTACATCATTAAATAAAAACAAATCGTTTATTTCCTGTTCCGTATAATATTTAGGAAGTTCAGTATCTGCTCCTTCAAACGTCAATGGTAATCCGATATAACGGTTGTGTATATCCGGCTGGAACATAGCATACAAACGCGGATCGAAATCATGACGGGTAATACCATTTTCATCACCGGGCTGATATTCATATTTCATGATGTCATGAATGATAGTTGCCGGAGCACCGCATTCATAGCCTCGTTCATCAATACCACGGAAGAAAGTAACCTCAAATGCATGGGTCTTGTCTTGCTCTTCAAAACCAATATCGTATGTATATTCTGTTAACATCCGGTTTTCTGCTACCAGTTCTTTGATGGTTGATAATGCAACCTCCGGTTTAACATGACATAAACGCATAGCCATACGCAGGCGTAATGAATTGGCAAAACGGATCCATTTGTCTAGATCTCCATTGCATAATAAATCGTTCGATGTGAATTTTGCTTTAGTTGTTTCAGAAGTAAATTCATAAGTTGCCAAATCATTGGCAGCCGTTTTCAAACGATCCATGATACTTGTATAGATTTCTTCTTGTGTATCATATTTCGGATAAAAGTTTTCCTGGAAACCACCTCCGGCTTCTGAATAAGGAATGTCATCATATAGATCGGTAGAACGTTGGTACGCATAACTTTGGATAATATCACAACAACGCATATACACTTCATTTTCGGCTTTTTCTTCATCCGTCATTGCATTATATAGCAATTTCATTCCGTTGATATCACGACTGTAAGCCGTATTTGTCTGTGTGAAAATGAATTCGTTGAACGGTGTTCCAGACCAACCGTCCCAAGGACGAACGATAGAGTTATTTTGAGTATAGTCTATATACATCGGGCTAACTCCCAAGCCTAGCATTTTTCCGAAACCACGCATATAATGATAAGTTGCTCCATAGTCATACCGGAATAAATGTCCTTGTGTTTGGGCTGATGCAAACAGCAAACTGAAGTCTGCTTCTGTTATTTTATCCGGATTCGTGAATTTTTCATCCAGCGTATCACATGATATGATGGTACTAGCCATTGCCATACCGAATGCCAATCCGATTACATATTTTTTGATTGTATTCATATTCGTATTTTATAGATTTAGAATGAAACATTAAGACCTAAACCAAAACTACGATAACCAGGAATACTTGTTACTTCCGTGAAAGAGTTAGTTCCTTGGGTAGATTCCGGTGTTACGTTTGGAATAGCTTTATAGATATAACATAAGTTGTTGGCAAAAGCACTTATACGAGCATTCTCGATGTGCAATTTCGATAAGAAAGTCTTAGGTAGATTATAGCTTACCGACAAAGAACGCAAAGCAATGTAGTCGCTCTTGTAGATTTGATCTTCGCTCAAATCCATACCGCCTTGCCAATATAAATTAGTATAGTATTGTTCTGCTGAGATCACTTTTTGATTCTGTTCACCATCAGGTGTAACACCCGGTGTAATGACACCATCATGCAGAATGAATGGATAGAATGAATCTGAAGGAACAGCAGCACTGTGACTGTCTAACAAGATACGCTCTCCTGCTGTATTTACATAATAAGGCAAACCACCATGTGCTTCATCTCGATATTGTAGAGATTCTTTTCCTGAACCGTTACCCAACAAATACATGTTTGTTTGTGAAATCATCGTTGCACCAAATTGGAAGTCGAATACAGCGTTCAGAGAGAAATCTTTGTAGGTAAGACCTGTTGTCAAACCACCAACTATATCCGGAGTAATCTTACCCACTTTTACTTCTTGTGTCTTATCCAAATCCCAAACACCTGTTCCTTGGTTGACGATACGGTTACCTTCTTCATCTCGTTGATACGGATAAATATAGATTTCGCCATATTCACCACCTGGTTTACTAATAATACGTGCACCTGTAGCTCCCCACATTTGTAAGCGATCAATACCTTTACCCAGTTCAATTACTTTGGTTTTATAACGTGCCAAGTTGAAACCTAAGTCCCATGTGAAATCTTTTGTCACAATAGGTTTGGTATTAATAGACAATTCTACACCGTTCTGTGCAATATCACCGGCATTCATACGTACTTGTTCCAAACCAGAAGCAGAAGGAACGGTTAACGTTGTAATCTGGTCGTAAGTGTTGTTGTGGAAAAATGAGAAATCCACATTGATACGGTTACCAGGCAAGAAAGATCCCTCTAAACCGATTTCGTACTCACGTTTACGTTCTGGTTTCAGATTCGGAGTTGGAAAACCTCCGTTGGCAGAAGCGAAGTCTGCTGGAGGTAAATAACTTGGTAATGACATGATGGGTGAACCTCCGTAAGAACTTAAAGTAAAGTCTACATTACCGTAATAACGAGGTCCTGGACGACCTACGTCTGCCCACGATCCGCGAACTTTACCGAAGTTCAACCAATCGATATCGAATGTTTCTGTAAAGATCCATGATAAACTGGCACCCGGATAGAAATAATGGTTATTTTCCGGAGGTAAGATAGATGACCAGTCGTTACGGGCCTGAACTTCTAAAAATATTTGGTTGGCATATGCTAACTGAGCAGAAGCAAAGACGCTCAACAATAAATCATCACCGCGTGTACGTGAAGAACGGGGACCGAAATCTTCGCGTGTATTACTTAATGAAAACCAATTTTCGATGGCAAAAGTTTCTTGTACAGATTGTTCCTGGTATTGATCTTTTGTATATCTTACCGCACCACCGACCATAGCCGTAACATCCCAAACATCATTGAATGTCTGATTATAATTGAACGTTGATTGTCCGTACATAATCATATTGCGAGTATTGGCTACTTGGTACCATCCTTGTTTGTTTTCAGATGTCAAAGGTTTTTGTACATATTGTTTAATTTCTTGGTCTGCTACAGTCCAATCTAAACCACCCAATGTATTCCAAGAGAACTTGTCGTTGAATGTTACGTCAATGTTCAACGATTGAATTAAGTGGTTCTTGTCGTAATCGTTAGAGTTACGTAATTGAGACCAATAGTATCCGGCAATATAACTAGTATAAGGTGCAAACTGGCTGACAGATTCATTCATGCTGAAATAATTGTAACCTTCGTCTGTCAAATACATATCTTTGATGAGATTTACATCCTGCTCACGTGGGAAACCATAAGTTGAAAAATTCTGCATGGCATATGGAGCATTGTGATCTCTCGTATTTGAAAAGTTGGTATTCATTTTCACCTTTATCCATTCATTTGCTTTTAAATCAGCAGCAAATGCAAACGAGTGAGCTTTGTTTTCAGCACCGTAACTGATAGCATTGTAGTCGCGATAATTGTATGATAAACGGAATGATCCCAAGTCACCTCCATTACTCAAGGCAAAATTAACGTTAGTTTGTCCACCTGTACGGTACATATCCCGCTGATTGTTTGTTTGGGCAACGTATGGACGGTAGTTTCCATCCCACCATAACAAACTACGGCCATCTAAACGTGGACCGAAGTTATATGAAGCACCTCTCCACAACGATTCAACAGTTTGTCCAGTGTTCGGATCAGTCATGGTATAGAAACCATCTTTTGAGATTTCCTTTAATGCTGCTGTACCAGGGCTGGAACCAGTACCATATTCATTCTGTAATTCTGGTAGATAGGCTGCTATATTCCATTGATGATTGATACCAAAGTCAATACCTAATCCTCGTTTGCTACCTGTTTTTGTTGTAATCAACATAACACCGTTAGCACCTTCAGATCCATACAATACAGCAGCTTTTGCACCTTTCAGGATTTCAATGGAAGCAATATCTTCCGGATTAATATCATTCAATCCTGTACCATGGTCACCACCTGTACGGCTATTACTTGTTTGACCAGTATTTTCATCATGGATAGGAATACCATCGACTACGATTAACGGACGGGTAGAAGATGATTCTGTCAAAGAAATAGAGTTACGAACTTTAATATTCATACCTCCTGAAGGACCAGATGCGGTAGATTGTAATTGTAAACCAGAAGTTTTACCATACAAAGCTTGCATAGCATTCATTGGTGTACCAGCTTCCAATAATTCATCTCCCTTAACGCTACTTACAGAATAACCCAGAGCTTTCTTTTCCCTTTTAATACCCAAAGCAGTTACAACAACTTCTTCTAATTGCTCTGAGTCTTCTTTCATAGTTACATTAATTGTAGCCTGTCCTGTGTAAGGAATTTCTTGTGTGGCATAACCAATGTAAGAGATTTGAATGACATCGCCATTCTTCAGGCCTTCCAAAGTAAAATTACCGTCCATATCGGTAATGTTTCCATTGGTTGTTCCTTTTACGACTACAGATGCTCCGGTAACCGGACCAAAAGAATCAACAACTGTACCTGTGACTTTTCCATCCTGTTGTGAAAAATCAATGCCAGGTTTAACCGGAGCTATTTCTGCATAGATGTTTCCTGTTAAACTCAATGCAGTAGCTACTAGCAGTAAGCTAATCGATTTAGTTCTTCTAGGCATAATAGATAAATATTACATTTGTTTATAAAATAGATTGCTCAATCTCTCTTTATTTATTATAAGTCCTAACCAGACTACGCTTCTTTTGTATATATAAGAATATCAGTAGTGGATGTAAAGCGTTTGGAGCAATTCATACAATGAAAAGCAAATCTAACCGAGTAGATTAAATTATATGATAATAATCTTTAGGGTATACAAAAAGATTTTACTGGGTTTATTTTATATATAAATAATCACTATTAATACATATAAACTTTCATATTTCTGAAAAATAAAGCTCGTTGCTAACTAATATAATTAATAATAATACAGGATAAAGAGATGTTTATATGTTAAATATGGACCGTTTACAAAAAATTAACCATTATTACATACGTATGACATAAAAATAGTTTGTACTTTTATGCAGTTTTTAACGTAGTCTGGTTAGGACTAGATTTGAACGAGAGAATAATCAAGCAATCTATTTTATAAACAAATGTAATATTTATCTATTATGCCTAGAAGAACTAAATCAATTAGCTTACTGTTAGTAGCAGCTGCATTAAGCTTGACAGGTAACATCTATGCAGAGATAACACCAATGAAACCAAGTATGGATGTTATACAGCAAGATGGAAAAGTCACAGGTACAGTTGTTGATTCTTTCGGTCCAGTTACTGGAGCATCTGTAATTGTGAAAGGAACTACCAATGGAAATATTACCGATTTGGATGGTAATTTTACATTGGAAGGCTTGAAGAATGGCGATGTCATTCAAATCTCTTACATTGGTTATGCCACACAAGAAGTTACTTACACTGGACAACCAAGTATCAATGTTACATTAGCTGAAGATTCAGAACAGCTGGAAGAAGTCGTTGTAACTGCTTTAGGTATCAAGAAAGATGCCAAAAAGTTGGGTTATGCGGTTAGTACAGTGGGTTCGGAAGAGTTGACCAAAACAGGTAGTACATCTATCGCTACCGGACTATATGGTAAAGCCGCTGGTGTACGTATTCAGTCTGCACCGGGTAGCGGAACCGGTTCTATATCTATTTCTGTACGTGGTTTGTCATCTATCACAGGTAATACACAGCCGTTGATCATCATGGATGGTGTGCCCATCCGAAATGGAAATGCCAATAACAATGGATATTGGAACAACCAACGTATCGAATCAAACGGTATGGTGGATATCAACCCGGAAGACATTGAAAACATCTCTATCCTGAAAGGTGCGGCAGCTTCTGCCTTGTATGGTTCAGAAGCAGCCAACGGTGTTGTGATGATCACAACTAAAAAAGGAAAAGCCGGTGCTGGTACTCAGATCGACTTCAGTGCGAATGTCAGCTTCGATAAGGTAGCTTATATGCCGGAAATCCAGAAAGAATACGGGCCGGGTTACGATAACTACGTATTAGGAAATGATTCTAAAGAGGCTTTGACTGGTTTCCGCAACCTTCGTGTGGATAGAAACGGTAATTTCATCACTACAACAAATAGAGAAACCTATTATTCTTGGGGTGCTAAGTATGATCCAAGTAAGACTGTTACTTATTTTGATGGAACACAGCGCGCATATGAACCTATTGATCACAACCAATGGGCTGATATTTTCCGCACAGGTGTGAACCAAACATATAACTTGTCATTGACTAACAGTACCGAGAAGAACAATGTCCGTCTTTCTTACACCTATAATGATGTAAAGGCTATGCAGTATAATTCGGACAACCGTAAACATAACTTCAGTTTGAATGGTACGTTTAATGTAACAGAAACCATCAAGTTGAATTATACGGCAAATTACATGAACCAGTATATTAAGAACCGTCCGTATCGTATCAGCCGTTTGACTAACAACTATACCGGTATGTTTGGTGGTTTTACGGATGTGGCTTATATCCGCGATCATACGATGACAAGTTTGGGATATATGAACAGTATAGCTGCGGTGAATGGTGGTACTACTGAAACATTGACACCAGATGAACAGTTCCTTTATACTCCGATGGGTTCTACTTCATTGATGTCTGAATATTTCTGGAATATCTTCGGAAAAGTACAGGAAGAAGATCATCAGCGTTTTATCGGATCTGTTAATCCGACTTGGAATATCATTCCGGGCTTGACATTGAGCGGACGTTTGGCAACAGACTTGACCGTAGATAAGGTTGAAAATAAAAACAGTGCTGAAAATTCACATATTTTCTCTACAAACGGTCAGTATAGCGACTCTTATAGCTTGAGAAACTACCGTTATGGTATTGTGTATGGAGACGTGATGTTGATGTTCGACAAGACCTTCAATGACCTTCATAATGTGACTGCCAACTTGGGTTGGAATGCCCGTCAGGAATCTTTGTATGAATCAAGTGTAGGGACACAACAGGGATTGACACAGGAAAATTGGTTCCATTTGAATGCTTCAGTAGGAACAAAGAGTGCTAACATGGTTAAACAAAACCTGTTGCGTACCGGTGCATTCTTGACAGCCAGCTATGGTTATGACAGCTGGGGATATTTGGAAGGATCAATCCGTCAGGAAAAGACTTCTACATTGAGTAATGGTAATAACTCTTTCTGGTATCCTTCAGGAAGTGTGAGCATCTTGTACACTGAATTGTTGAAAGACAATAATCCGACTTGGTGGGATTACGGTAAGGTACGTTTCTCATATGGTGTTGTAGGTAATGCTCCTGAAATCTATAGAGCCAATTTGGCATATAGCCAGGGTTCTTTGCTCCGTAACAATACTTTTACCTATCAGTATTTGGCAACTTCCATCGGAAATGAAAATATTAAGCCGGAAACCAAATATGAATTTGAATTGGGTATCGAAAACAAATTCTTCAATAACCGATTGGGCATGGAGTTCAACTTCTACTCCAACACTATCAAAGACCAGATTTTGGATGTGACATCTGCTGCTTCTATGGGTGCGAAAAGCATGTTGATGAATGTCGGTGAGTTGGCCAACAAAGGTATTGAGTTGAATGTATATGGTACGCCTATCCAGAATAAAGACTGGCAGTGGGACTTGCGCGCCAACGTAGCCTGGAACAAGAACACGGTTAAGAAATTGGCCGATGGATTGGATGTATTGACACATGGAGATCCTGTGGATAACGGTGCGGCTTCTTTGGAGTCACATGTGGGTGAATCTATGGGTGACTGGTATGCTTATACTTGGAAGACAGACGATAAGGGCAACTATATTGTAGGCGAAAACGGTTTGTATATCACAGACACATCTGAACGCAAGAAAGTAGGTAACGCCATGCCTAAAGTTACAGGTGGTTTCGGAACAAGCCTGAGCTACAAGAACTGGACCTTGGATGCAGCCTTCGACTTCCGCTTTGGTGGTGATGTATTGAATACTCCATGGCAGTACTATATGTCTGTAGGTAACATCGAAGATGCTGTTGGTGTGCGTGATGCTTCAACAGGTGGTGTTTATTACTATAGCGATACAGAAGACATCTCGAACAAGGGTTCTATCCATGTGGTAAGTCCTGACCAGATCAGCAACTACAAGCGTGGCGAAACCATGATCAACGGCCACTACGTTTGGGACAATGGTGTGATCCTTCCGGGTGTGAAAGAAGACGGTACGCCGAATGATATTGTTGTTACGCAGTTTGAAGCGAACGATAATCACTACGGATGGGGAACAAGTGCTACTCAAAGTTATGCGGATGCGGTACAGAAGAACAGCTACATCAAGTGTCGTGAGATCAGCTTGGCATATACCTTGCCGAAACAGTTGACACAGAAGTTCGCTTGTACACGTTTGCAGCTTTCTGCTTTCGTACGTAACCCGTTCTATATTTATCGTACATTGAAGTTGTTCGATTCAGAAACCTCTGATGGTACAAACTGGATTTACCAAGCTCAGGTAGGTGGTTCTACAGCCAGTGCCCGTACTTTCGGTTTCTCTTTGCGTGCTAGTTTCTAACATCAATTCCTAACACATTTAAATAGAAAACAAAATGAAAAAGATATTTTCAATACTATTGGCTGGGGCTACTTTCATGTCGGTTGTATCATGCTCTGATTCAGATTACGACGATAAATATGCCGACCCCTCCAAAACATCAACAGTGGGTGTTCCGCAGGTATTTACCGGAATTATGAATGCCGGTAACTCTTGGATGAACATGAAGTATTACCGTTATTATACCCAATCAACTACGGAAGGTTTTTTTTCAGGCGTGATTGGAGACGTGAACAGCCGCGGACGTTATCGTGGTGCCAGCGAGGGCTACTACAACAGCCGTTGGGTGGATTTCTACAACATGGTTACCCAGTATCGCCTGTTGGAACATACTTATAATAATCTGCCGGAAGATGAAAAGGCAACTAACGAGATTTTCTATCATTTGAGCCAGGTAGTGGTTTATGCCCAGTTGCATGAAGCCCTCTCGTTGTGGGGGGATGTTCCTTTTATTGGTGCCGGAACGTTAGGCTTGACAAGTGATTATGAAGGAGCTAAAGCTGCTTGTGTATATGATGACGATGTAGTCTTGTATAAGAAGATGTTGGCTGACTTGAAGGCCGTAGGTGATTATTTGGCCGGTAGCGTGAATGGCAACGGGTTGACTTCTTTGGCCCGCCAGGACATCACGGTAGCAGCCGGTGATCAGATGATGTGGCGCAAGTACACCAATTCACTTCGTTTGCGTATTGCCTTGCATTTGGCAACAAGCGGTGATTGTACGACAGAGGCCCGCGAAGCGATCGCTGAGATTTTGAATAATCCGGGTCAATATCCTTTGATTGACAGCAATTCGGAAAACATGGGTATCACACCGGACACTCAGACTGATACGTTTAACTTCGGAAAGGACATGGCGCAAGCCTTGCGTACCGGTGGTATGGCTGCCGGTTCGGCTACGATGTTGCGTGTGATGAACGTGCCTGCCAACGGTATTCCTGATGCCAATACTGACCCGCGTATCCAGGTGATGTATGACCCGAATCCGGATGGTGAATACATTGCTGCGGACATCAGACTGTCTAACACGGAAATCTCGAACATTGAAGATGAAAAGAGACAGGAATATATCCAAAAAGGTATAACTATCTGCAACTATTATGTTGAGATCGATACACTGGCTATTTCCGGCTATCAGTCATACATGGGTAATGAAAATCTCTTCAGTCTTTGGATTAGTGCCGCTGAGGTTAGCCTGAGCAAGGCCGAAGCCTATTTGATGGGCTACGGTGTGGCAGCAGACCAGAATGCTGCCCGCGAAAACTTCATCACGGGTGTAAAACAGTCGGTTGAATATTACTGGAACATGAAAGAGACCAGTACCCTGTATGAAAAAGTTGGCGCTGGCAATGATAGCTACTATGGCTACCGTCCATTGGTAAAACCGACAGATGCCGAAATCCAGGCTTATGCTGAAAACATTTGGAAGCCTACCCAGCAGGCCGTATGCGAGCAGCTGTGGTTGAACTTTAGCTTCTTGAATGAGCTGGAGGCTTGGAACGTGACACGTCGTACAGGTTATCCGTTGGTGGAATTTGTTGCCGACAACCAGGTATCAAGTTATCCGACACCTCCGCATCGTCTGCCTTATGTAAGTGATGAGTTGACTTACAACAGCCAGAACTGTCAGGAAGCTATCTCGAAGAACTACGAAGAGTCAACAGGTTATTATACCCCGCTCTTCTGGGCTAAGAGAGAATATTATAAGATGATTAATTAATTATCATAGCTTTCATGAACATTAAGAGGGAGGTCTTTCCTCCCTCTTATGATATAAACTCCCTTGAAATACTTGCAAAATGAAATTTAGACCCTGAATCAGACCTTGCAAGTGGTGCAACCCCCGATTTAGACCCTGAATCGGACCTTGCAAGTGGTGCAACCCCCGATTTAGACCCTGAATCAGACCCTGCAAGTGGTGCAACCCCCGATTTAGACCCTGAATCAGACCCTGCAAGTGGTGCAAGCTCTGATTTAGACCCTGAATCGGACTTTGCAAGTAGTACAACCCCTAATTTAGACTCTGAATCAGATCCTATCAGTGGTGAGATCTTGGGTCTATTATTCGATTTTGTTGGTTGTCAACAAAACGAGGATATAAAAATAGTTAGAATGAAATAAATTAGTTATTGTGTATGAAAACCATTGTTAAAATCCAATCTATGGGTTTGGATAAACTCAATAATGCCGAGTATTCCAACTTTATGTCACGGTTTTCGAGCTTGGTAAATAAGGCGGGAACGAAGGAGGAAGTGCCAGAAACTTCGGCCTTGGGCTTCGAGGTAGCCGATTTCTTGGTATTTGAAGAAGACCGTTCCACTTTGACCGACATTGTTTCGAAAAGCCGTATCAGTTTGCAAACGGAAGACATGGGGTCTTACGACAAGGAGCGTGATAATTGGGTGGTATTTTTATTTTCTGTATTGCGTACGGAAAAAGAATCTCCTATTGCTACACGTCGACAGGCCGCTAATACACTTTATAAAGTGTTGTATCCTTATGCGCAGTGCTACCGACTGCCGAATCAGCAGGAAACAGCGCAGATCGACGGGCTGCTGATGGACATCAAGAAAGAAGAAAACGCTTCGTTGGTAAAATTATTGGGCTTGGATGAAGTTGTAACTGGACTGGAAGAGACAAACGGTATGTATGCTGAACTGACCCAACAACGTACCCATGACCAGGCTGCTTCGCAGTTGGAAGAAAGTAAAGTGGTACGTAACCGGATGGGGGAATATTATGATTACATGGTGAATGTGACATTTGCCAATAGCATTTGCTATCCGAGCGAAATCATTGATACCTTCATAAAGGATCTGAATGCATTGATTGATGAAACCCGTGCGCTTTATAACCAGCGTATCGCTCAGGCAAAAGCCAACAAGAAAGAATAAAATTTGGAAGTTGCCGAGTAATAAATATCTATTATTAATATAATGTAGGCACGGATGATATGGACTTTATATGTAGATTCCAGTCATCCGTGCCTGATTTATTTTCAATTATTTATTCTCCCCGATTTCCCGATCATATCGCGGATACGATCGTTGAGGGCAGTACATTGCATCAAATCTTCGATCGTGATGTGCATCCGGTATCGCCAATAGTGACGTGGATTGGCGGGAACGTTGATCCGTTCGGTATCTGCGTCGGGATAACGTACTTCTTCGTTGATTGAAAGCCAATCTTGTAGAGAGAGGATGCAGAGCATCGAGTTGCCCAGTAGATGTTTCAAGACAATGGAATCGCATAACCAGCCCGGTGCTTCGGTTGGATAATCACCCCAACCACTTAGTACGTCATAGAAATAACGGCGCGTCAGGTTTGCATCTTCGTGCCACCATCCTCGGAGGGTTGACATATCATGAGTCGAGATGGTACATACCGAACGGTACGGATAATGTGCCGGATCGGCAAACGTCTCGGCTGGATTCTTCGGCATCCGCTGGATTTCAAGACTGAGAATACGGAGTTCGTCCATCACGCCTTTCACACAATCCGGGATCATACCCAAATCTTCACCACATACAAGCATCCGGGTCGAATCGGTCAGTTCCGGCAGTTTCTTCATGGCTTCGTGATACCAGAAGTCGTTGTGGCGATGGTAGAAATAATGCGTGTAAAGCTGGTCGAAGGCTGCTTTTTCTGAAGGAGTCAGGCTTTCATATACCGGTTCATTCTGAACGGCAATACGCGGATGATAGAGGTTCGGATCTTTTCGGTCAACTACGAACAACACGTTATTGATCAATTCGAACAGGCCATTACGCAACAAATTGCTCTGTGGGTCGTTCTTCCCCAGAAAATGTTGTTCCACCTGACGTTGTGTATTGTATTCCGGTCGCAAAGCATACTCATGCGGGGTGATTTGGAACAAATATTCCTGTTTAACCTGTTCTTTCAGTTCGCCGAACTTCGCCTCCAGGATGCTTTCGGTAATATAGGGTTTGGTGAACGCTTCTTTGCGGAAGAACAGACCAAAACGGTTGATTTCTTCGGCCGACATAGGTAGGGCAGGGACAAACTGGCCCAGCAAACCTTGCACGGAATGTGAAGGTATTTCCCAAATACGGAAGAAGCCTAAGATGTGATCAATACGATAGGCATCGAAGTATTCTGCCATCTTATGGAAACGTTTTTTCCACCATTTATAACCATCCTGTTGCATGGTATCCCAATTGTAGGTAGGGAAACCCCAGTTTTGACCAGTCTCCGAGAAAGGATCGGGTGGAGCCCCCGCTTGTCCATTGAGATTGAAGTAATGCGGCTCGGTCCATGCTTCTACGCTGTTCGGACTGATACCGATAGGGATATCACCTTTCAAAAGAACCCCTTTGCTACGGGCATATTCACTGGCAGCACGTAGTTGGATATGCAATACGTATTGTAAGAAGTAATTGAAGCGAGCTACGGGACGGCATGCTGTATCTTCCTCTGCCATTCGTGAAATGACTTCTTCGTGGTAAACCTGATGTTCCGGCCAGTTACGAAATACCGGTGTTCCATATTTGTCTCTCAAATAACAGAAAACAGAGTAAGGAACCAGCCAGTGTTTGTTCTCTTTAAAGAACTGGCGGAAACCAGTCGATTCCAGTAATGTTTCTCCCATCTGTTGAAATAGGAGATGCAGATACTTCAGTTTGTATTGATTTACAGCTTCGTAATCTACTTGTGGCAGAGCATTCAATTTCAACCGTTGTTGTTCAAAACTTTCCCGTTGTCCGGCATCTTCTAATGCTTCCAATTGATTCAGATCGATATACATCGGATGGAAGGCATAGATCGAAATACTGTTATATGGATATGAATCAGTCCAAGTATGGGTGATAGTGGTATCATTAATCGGAAGAATCTGTACTACTTTCTGTCCGGTCAGGACTGCCCAGTCAATCATCTTCTTTAAGTCTCCAAAATCACCGACACCGAAACTCTGTTCCGAGCGGAGCGAGAAGACAGGTACAGCCGCACCGGCTGCTTTCCATGCTGGTAAATCGAAATGTACTTCATCATCAGAAATCACTAATAAATCTCCTTCTTGTAACGGCAAGGAAGAAATCTGTCGATTGTTCCCACAGATCCATTCGCCTTCGCAGTTATTTTCTGTATCCCATGCCAAATATTTATATTCAAATGGATACCGGATATCGGTTGCGTCGAGCAAGATACACCATTCATTGGGGCCGCAAGGCTGCATCATTTTAGGAGCCTTCATATCCCATTCTCCCAAGATACGTTGGTTACCACTGATGGCCAGTTTCCAATTCTTATGGCGGAAACGTGGACAACGCACTTTCAACAAGATAGATTTTGCATGACTGACTTCTGTTCCGGAGGGATAATAAGGTGCTTCTTCACCGGAAAAGGCCGAACTATAGAAATAAGAATCTTCCGGACGATCACGCCAAGCATCGTTTAGAATTAGTCGGGCATAAGCCGGATTTATAGTCAATCGCCGTTTTACACCATTCCATTCTTTACGGATACATACATCGTCTTGGAAAATGGCATACTGATAACTCAGTTCAGCCGGACTGGTAGTTGTATCCAGTTCAAGACATCCCCGCCAGATTTCTCCGTTGCGGGTATGAAGCGGGTGTACCATACCGTCAGATAACAGAACCCGGACGTCTTCTCCCCAATGTGTATGATAAGGAATCTGAAAAGATATTTTCATGTTAGTTGGATTTAGATGTTTCTGAATGCTGTTTGATAAAAACTACGCAAGTTGCTCCGATCAGTAAAAAGATTCCGGCTAATACCAGCATGTTGGTTTCGGGTGGCAATGAACCGGCTTCGGTTTGCATACGCAATAAAGAACCGCCGGTAGCTGCGGCTACAATCTGTGGAACACATATTGTGCAGTTGAATAATCCCAGATAAATACCTACATGTCCTCCTTTCAAAGCGTTGGTCAGCAGAGTAAAAGGCAAAGCCAACATAGCAGCCCATGCACAACCTACCAATAAGAAGGAAACGAACAATCCATACGGATCATGGATGAAGTAGATGGAGATAAATCCGATACCACCCAGTAACAGGCTTATCATGTAGGCTACTTTTACATTTCGGATGTTAGGAATGACTATTGACCACAGGACTGAACCGATAGCCTGTACGGCAAACAGAATCCCAACCCAATCGGCTGCATTCTGATATTCTACAGACTGTGTATTCAATACTACAGAGGTGATTCCACCGACAACTTTCTCGATTACAGGGGTATCAAAGGCCTGGGTAGCTACGGCTCCACTGGTATAGGTCCACATAAACATAAATGCAGCCCAACAAAAGAACTGAACGAGTCCGACTGTCCAGAATACCGAAGGTGCATGCTTCAATAATGTGAAGACATTACTTTTCTCCTGCGGGTTTTCCGGAGCAATCTGATGATATTCGGCGTATTCTTTGGGTGGATATTCTTTTACCGTAAAAGCGGTATAAAAGACACATAAGACCAAAATAAAGGCTCCGATATAGAAAGAATAAATCACAGAATCGGGTATGACACCTTTCGGAGCAATATTGTTTATGCCAATCCATGTGAAAATAAACGGAAAGAGATAACCTACCAGGCTACCTGCATTACAGAGAAAGCTTTGAATGGAGTAGGCGAGGCTTTTCTGTTTCTCATTCACCATATCGCCTACCATCATCTTGAACGGTTGCATGGCGATATTGATAGAGGTATCGAGCAGCATCAGGGCAAACAAACCGAAGATCATGGCCTGGGCTACGGTAAATCCGAAGCTTCCGGCATTAGGCAAGAGGCACATGACGATCAAGGCCAGTGTTGCTCCAAGAAATAGATAAGGAATACGGCGTCCCCAACGTGTCCATGTCTTGTCGCTGGCAGCACCGATGATCGGTTGTACAATCATACCGGCCAGAGGCGGTAACAACCAGAAATAACTTAACTCATGCGGATCGGCTCCTAAGGTGGAAAAGATCCGACTGATATTGGCGCTTTGCAAGGCATACGCAATTTGTACGCCAAAGAATCCGAAACTGATGTTCCATAATTTCCCAAAACTATGGTCGGGTATTGTTTTCATGTATGTATTTTGTGTTTTAGATGATTATTGATTCTTGATTAAGATAACAGCCGATTGCGCTTCGACTTCCAGATTCGGACCTGCATGAGTACCTAATCCGTTTCGATCAGCTTTTCCATCCTTTACGACTATCTGATAGGTATCGTCCGGGATTTGTATTTTCCGGTTTGTCTTATTGCTGTTCAATACAACGATGATCCGTTGTGCAGGATCGATCCCTTGTATATCCTTTAATTGAAAGGCAACCAGATTATCTCCTTCTACTGGCAGAAATTCCAAATGCTCACGTACTTTCTCGGCTGTGCCTAAATAGAAAGCGGGATGTACCCTACGGATAGCAATCAGTTCCTTGTAGTATTGAAACAGATCGTGGTATTTTGTTTTATTCGTCCAGGGAATTGCATTGATGGCATCCGGACTTTTGTAACTGTTGCCTACTCCTTGCTTGGTACGGAACAATTCTTCTCCACAAAAGATAAAAGGAACGCCTTGTGAGGTCAAAACAGCTGTTTGAGCCAGTTTATCCAATTTAAGTACTGTCTCTTCCGAAGTATCATTTCCTAATGTATTTACCAATCGGTCGCGCAGACAATGATCGTCGTGACAACTTACATAACTGATATGTTGGGTAGGTTCGGCTGCCCAGAAGTCGTTTGCCTTCACTTGCTTATGTAAGACACCTCCGGCAATACCAAATTTTACTTCTTCTTCATGTCCTGGTAAACCTACTAAAAAGGCTCCTTTATGGTGATCAGAGAACGGACCACGCAAACCATCGCGCAAGTTGTCGCTGAAGGCCGCAATTCCCGGCATTCGGAAGGTATATTTCTTGTAGGCCAGTTTATTGTCATCATATCCCAATTTACCGACAGCCCAACCTTCACCGTATGTCAGGATGGTTGGGTCAATGGCATTAAGGGCTTCCCGAATGGCATTCATGGTTTCTATATCGTGGATTGCCATCAAATCGAAGCGGAATCCGTCAATATGATATTCTTTAGCCCAGTAACAAACTGATTCAACCATGTATTTGTGCATCATCCGGTGGTTGCTGGCTGTTTCATTTCCACAAGCCGATCCGTTACAGAACTCCCCATTCTCGTACATACGGAAGAAATAACCGGGGACTGTCCGTTCAAACGGACTATCGGTTGCTGAGAAGGTATGATTGTAAACGACATCCAGTACAACTCGAATACCGGTTTTATGTAAGGCTTGTACCATTTCCTTAAATTCCTTGATACGAGTAACCGGATTGTAAGGATCGGTGGCATATGAACCATCGGGCACATTGTAGTTCTTCGGATCATATCCCCAGTTATAAGCATTTTGGTCTAATTTTGTTTCATCGACAGAGGCAAAATCAAATGAAGGCAAAATATGTACGTGGGTAATACCTAATTCCTTTAAGTGATCAATACCTGTCTTTTGTCCGTCGGAAGTTGTGGTTCCAGTTTCTGTCAAGGCGATAAACTTTCCTTTATGTTGGATACCGGATGAAGCATGGATAGAAAAATCACGATGATGCATTTCGTATAAGACAATATCTGCCGGATTTTTCATTGCCGGCCGGATGTCATCGTTCCAACCTTCAGGATTAGTTTCCTGGAAATCAATAATGGCTGCCCTATCTCCGTTTACGCCTACGGCACGAGCAAAGATTCCAGGAGTTTCTTTTTGCCAGACATCATCGATGTTTACTCGGAATGTATAGAATTTCCCTTTCAGATCGCCTTGTATAGTTTGATACCAGCTTCCCTGTAGATCAGGATCGAGAGGAACAATTTGTTCTGGTTCCGGACTGTCGTATGAAGTATAAATCCGGATTTCTGCCTCGATGGCAGAAGGAGCCCATAAAGAGAATTGAGTCGCTGCCGGCGAATAGCTCATTTCACAGATAGGTTGATTCGGAATGATATAATCTGGTTCTGCTACAATTTGCATTCCTTCGGCTGGTGGAAGAGCATACGCAAATTCTGTCATACATATACTCATGCAAATAAATGTAGATAGCTGATTGATTTTCATGATCCTTGGTTTATTGATTAGCAACTTGTTTTATAAAGCAAAACTAATGAATTTCAGAAAAAGAAAAAAATTAAGGTTGGTTTTTTCGTAGGTATTAAATGAATCAGACACGGACGATACAGATGAATATGATTATTTATGTAAATATCTGTATTATCCGTGCCTGAAAAACACGTTATTTACGTTCGTTCGTCGAAAATTAATTACTGAAGGTTGCGTAGCCTGGATTCTGAGTTAAATTAGGATTTAACTGCCATGCATCCTGAGAAATAGGCATTAACTTCAAGTGATCACCTGTTAAACGTGCGCAATTTGATTCTGGCCACATACCTTTGTCGTAACAGCCAAAGCGGATATCATCTTGGCGAGAATGGCATTCCCATGCCAGTTCTAAACGACGTTCCAGCTGGACTTCGGTAAGTGAAACGGTTGAATAATCGTGATCAGAATTACCGTATGCACGTTCACGGATAGTGTTAACTAATGACGTAGCTTCGCTGGCACTACCACCACCTCGTAACAAAGCCTCTGCTTTCATTAAATATATGTCTGCCAAACGGAAGATATGGAAATCGTTCTCCATTGCGGAAGTTAAATCGGTAGCAAATTCCCATTTGTAGCAGCGAGCACCGTCATGCTGATTAACAGCACCCCAGTTAGAACCAGCATATTCTGTACCCGGAATAATTGTAACATCAATGGTATGATCTAATTCGTATCCGTGGTCTGTTATAACAGGTTCTCCGGTTGACTGATCAATCATCATTCCAATTAAGAAACTGCCATCGCGACGAGGATCATCTTCTGGGAATAATTTTACATAATCCGGCTGGGCACAAATACCATTCCATGTATTTGCAGCTGCTATTCCTAATGCTAAGTAATCTTTGTAGTGTAATGTATTGTTATGTAATTCCCATTTAGTATTACCATCGCTACCTGTATCATTGCTACTAAATGTTGCAGCTAAGATAGCTTCTTTAGAGTTTTGATTGTTTACATTGAAATTATCTTTCCAGTTAGTTTCCAAACTATAACCCAAAGACATTACTTTATCACAATATTCAACTACTTTTTGATAGTTGTTATCAGATGTTGTCACACCCCATGCTTCAGCGTTCAGATACATTTTAGCTAATAAAGTATAGGCAGCTCCTTGTGTGAATGAACCATAGTTAGCAACAGATACTGATGGACAAACATCTTTGATTTCATTTAATTCTGTTACTAACCAATCAAATACAGTCTGACGGGAAGAATTGTTAGGATATACTTTGTCCGTTGCACTATATTCAACTAGCAAAGGTATATTTCCCCAATAATCCATCATGACATAGATCCAAAATGCACGTACACCACGTACATCTGCTATTTTCTTTTCTTTATCAATGTCACTTAGGATAGTAGTGTTTTGGAGTAGGTCGATTGCTGCGTTACAAGTAGCAATCGATTCAGTAGCAGCATCCCATGAGTCACGGATACGAAGAGTCATACCCGTCCATGAATGCATATACATTTCTGCATATTGACCACCGTCATACCAGTCACCTCCTAAGCGAGTAGGAACAACAGCCATAGAACCAGCACATTCAGAGGTATGCATGAAGGTTGTAGCAAAACGTTTCATTGTATTATGAGCGTTACCCACCAATGCATTGATTTCAACTTCTGTCTGGCCGAATGTTTCTGCAGGAAGTTTGTCATACACCGTTTCATCCAAATTAAAACATGATGTTAAACCTCCCAACATACATATTCCTGTTAAAAAAGATAATATAGTTTTTCGTTTCATAAATAAATCTCCTTATTAGAATGTTAAGTTAACACCAAATGTAAATGATCTTGCTTTTGGCATATAGTTACGTGGTTCAATACCTGGATCCAAACCTGCATTCTTATCGCTGGCTTCACCGCGGAAGTTTTCTACTTCGGGGTCAAGACCTTTATAACCTGTAATTACGAACAAGTTTTGTCCTGCCACATAAATACGAGCTTTTTCTAACCAGTCAATTTTCTTTGTATTGAATGTGTAACCTATTGACATATTGTCTAAACGAAGGTATGAAGCATTTTCGATGTAGTATGAGCATATACGAGAGTTCTCTCGTAATACTAACAAATCATCATTGTCCATCACATTGTTACCATCAATATACGTGTTGTTACCATAGGCAGCCAATGGATTATTCAATACTTTGTTGCCGATAGTTCCACGGAAGAAGATGCTCGCATCCCAGTTTTTCCATGTGAAGGTGTTGTTCCATCCATAAGTCAAATCTGGCTGGGCATCACCGCAGTAAGTACGGTCATCATCTGTAATTTGACCATCGCCATTGATATCTTCGATGATATATTTACCATTTTCATCTAATCCATTACATTTTAGCATGTAGAATTGGCCAACAGGATGACCTACTTCAAGAACGTGAGAAGTTACACCTGAACCACCACGAATCCATGGATCACCAACATATACTTTACCTGTTGAATATAAGTCGTTAGACAATTTTGTAATTTCATTCTTGTTGTGTGCCAAGTTGATAGAGGTGTTCCATGTGAAGTTCTTATTACGGATAACATCCAAATTCAATAAAACTTCAATACCGGTATTCTTCATATCACCTACATTGGCAGCTATGGTGTTATATACATAAGTCGGAGTAGAAACTTCGTAGTTATACAACATATCTGAAGTCCGTTTGTCATACCATTCGATAGAACCGTTCAAACGGCTGTTGAATAATGTAAAGTCTAAACCGATATTCAACATCGCTGTTTGTTCCCATTTCAAATCGGCATTGGCGTTTTGTGACATCCGATAAGCAATAGGCCATGCACCATTATTATAATAGGTTCCAGCTGCTGAATACAGATCTAATGATTTATAGGGTTGTAAACCATCTTGGTTACCTGTTACACCATAACCGGCACGTAGTTTTAAATCGTTTACCCATTTAACATCTTCCATAAAGGATTCCTGGCTGATACCCCAAGCTGCTGATACAGATGGGAAAGTACCCCATTTGTGATTGACACCGAATTTAGAGGAACCATCTCGACGTACCGTAGCTGTGATCATATATTTTTCCAGATAGCTATAATGAGCACGGGCAAACAAGGAAATCAGTTTATATTCATTTCGACTGGAAGTAATATTACCGATTTGTAATAAATTACCACTTTGCAGGTTATCTGCACCCATTCCTACTACTGCAAAGTCTGTAACCTGCGATCTTTGATCGGCATATTTGTTGCTTTCCCATGAATAACCGATGATGGCATCTATTTTATGTTGTTCATCACTTCCAAAAGCTTTGTTATAATTACCGGTCCATTCCAATAAATCACGATCCCATGTTCTTGCCTGTCTGACAGCCAATCCATTATTTCCTTGACCTCTTGAGTTACGAGGATCTTGCCATTCGCTATAATCTGAGTTAAAGCGACTCTTGTATAATTGAACTTTGGTTGTCAATCCATCAATGATGGTAAATTGCAGATCACCTGCTCCATAGAAATAGTTATTTGATCTTTTCTTGTAGTTCTGATCTTGATTTTGTACCGGGTTACCTTGATCATAATTGTGATTTGCATCTGTGAAATAAGAACCATCCTCATTATAAACTGGATATACCGGTAGCATATTATAGGCTAAAATAAAGTCATCAGCAAATGGCATCTGCATATCTGTCAGGGTTGCCGATCCGGTTAATCCTATACGTAAACGATCGTTAATGGCACGCTGCTGGAATTGGAAACGGAAACTATGGCGTTTCATCCAGTTATCGCGGGCAACACCGTTACGATCCATATAGGTATAAGATGCGCGATAATTACTTTTTGATGAACCTCCTGATAAAGATAATGAATGTTGTTGAGAAATACCTGTACGGGTCATTTCATCAAACCAATCAGTATCATTATTGTATTTGTCGTAAACAGAAATATTTTTTCCTAAAGCTTCATTCGCTGCTCGCCATTCAGCTGCATTTAGCATGTCCGGTTTGTTAGCAACCGTTGAAGCCGTTACATAACCATCGTAATTAACTTGGGTCTTAGATCCTGATCCTCGTTTGGTTGTGATCAAGATAACACCACCAGCAGCACGAGATCCATAAATAGCAGCTGAAGAGGCGTCTTTCAATACAGAAATAGATTCAATATCAGAAGGAGAAACCGTTGACATATCTCCGCCCGGAACCCCATCAATAACGATCATCGGACCTTGGTCATTCTGCAAAGTAGAAGTACCACGCAACTGGATTTGTGAACCACGGGTTACATCGCTTGAACCGGAAGTAATTGTTAAACCAGCGACTTTACCTTGTAACAAATCAGAGGCATCACGTGTAACACCTTTGTTGAAGTTTTCTTCAGAGACATTGGCTACAGAACCTGTAATTTCCTTACGTGTCTGTGTACCGTAACCGATTGCTACGACTTCTCCCAAATTTACTACGGAAGATTCTAGTTTAATAGGAACTGTTTCGCGTCCTTTTACAGCTTCTTCAATGGAATTGTATCCCACATACGAAACTTGCAGGACTACATTTTTCATGTTTTCCACGTTAATAACATAATTACCGTCCATGTCGGTAATTGTTCCGTTAGTAGTTCCTTTTACTAGGACATTAGCACCGATAACCGGTTCGCCATTTTCGTCCACTACAGTACCTTTAATCATACCTTTCTGTGCAAAGACAGCTCCTGTCATACAGAAAGACATCAACATCGAGACTGCTGCAGTCCTCGAATGTTTGAAAGAAGAGAACATTTTCTTTCTAAGCATAGACATCCTTTTTTCAGGTTAACTAAAAATTTTATTTTCCACGATTAGTACATAATTGTATAATAAAAACCGTTATGAACATAGTTCAGCTGGAACGACGTCCAACGCTTTTTATTATGACGCTGTAAAAATAATAAAAAAAGTAATTAAACGGTATTATTTACACTGTTTTTTCTGAATTTATTTTTAGTTTTTTCTGTACTTGTATGTATATATATACTAAGGTATATAGTTTTAATTAAGTATTATTGGTATTTTGAGGGAATAAAATGGTCTTCTCATACAAATTTATTTATAAAAAAAGCCATTGTATATATTATACAACAGCTTTTTTGTTAAATTTATAAGACTATTAAGATTAATTCTTGATTAATAGTTTTGCTTCATAGGTTCAAAGTAAGCTTGTGGATGCAAACATGCCGGACATTTCAGCGGAGCTTTCTTGGCGCTCAATACGAAACCACAGTTACGGCATTGCCACAAAATTTCTTCGTCTCTTTCAAATACTTTTTCAGCTTCTACACGAGCTAACAGTGTGCGATAGCGTTTTTCGTGTTCTGCTTCTACTTTGGCAATCATACGGAAAGCAACGGCTACTTCCGGGAAACCTTCTTCGTCGGCTACTTTAGCAAATTCTGGGTATAAATCAGACCATTCTTCGTTTTCGCCGGCTGCTGCTGCTGCCAAGTTTTCTTTGGTAGTACTGATGATGCCAGCCGGATATGAAGCAGTGATTTCAACCATGCCGCCTTCCAGGAATTTGAAGAATCGTTTTGCGTGTTCTTTTTCCTGTTCAGCTGTTTCCATGAAGACTGCTGCTATTTGTTCAAAACCTTCTTTCTTGGCTACGCTGGCAAAATAAGTATAGCGACTTCTTGCCTGTGATTCACCTGCGAATGATTTCAACAAATTCTGTTCTGTACGTGTTCCTTTAATACTCTTTCCCATACTATTTACTTTTTTATTGGTTATTAATTTATTTGTTCGCTTTATCTTTACAACAGACAAAGGTAGAGTTTAGTTTTGGTTTGGAAGAATTTATTTAAGTGGTAATTTTTATGGTTGGATAGACAGAATCTATTAGCCTGAAAAAGTGTAGATAGTTTCCTTTTTATTATACCTTGTTTTTGCATCAAAAGCCGACGTATTTTTGTCAATTTACGCCGGCTTTTCACTAAAATACGCCGGCTTTTGAAGTAGTGAAAATATCCTTTGAAATTAAAACTGACGAGGATTGAAAATGAAACTAATGGGAATTGAAAATGATTCTCGTTTGTTTTGTCTGGGCTTTTCTGTATAAAAGAAAAAACGCCTGCTATCTGTTGATAACAAGCGCCTTTCAAATTGTGAGTTGTCTCACGAGGATTCGAACCTCGACAGACAGAACCAAAAACTGTAGTGCTACCATTACACCATGAGACAATCCGATGCTTTCTCAAAAGCACTGCAAAGGTAAATACTATTTTTTACCTTTGCAAGTATTTTCTCATTATTTTACAATAATCAAGTAATAATTTTTCTTGCCACGTTGTACAAGAAGGTATTTTTCGTCTAATAAATGACTGGTATTAACTACCATATCAGTATCAGATACCTTTTCTTTATTGATGCTTACACCTCCGCTTTGGATCAGTTTACGCATTTCGCCTTTTGACGGGAATACGTTTGCTTTTTCTGTACACAGATCGATCAGCTTGATTCCGGCTGCAACGTCATCACGTGATACTTCAAACTGAGGAACACCGTTAAATACATCAAGCAAGGTCTCTTCGTCCAGTTTCTTTAATGCCTCAGATGTTGCATTACCGAACAAGATATTAGAAGCTTCAACAGCAGCATCGTAATCTTCTTGCGAATGTACCATAATGGTAACTTCTTTGGCCAATCGTTTTTGTAACGGACGTAAGTGAGGCGCTGCTTCTTGTTCTGCAATCAGAGCCTCGATTTCTTCTTTGGGAAGAGCTGTAAAGATCTTAATGTATTTAGCTGCATCGGCATCACTTACATTCAACCAGAACTGATAGAATTTATAAGGAGAAGTATAACGACGATCCAACCAGATATTACCTGATTCTGTCTTACCGAACTTACCGCCGTCGGCTTTCGTGATAAGCGGGCAGGTTAATGCAAATACTTCACCTCCGTTTGTACGGCGGATCAGTTCAGCACCTGTAGTAATGTTTCCCCATTGGTCTGAACCACCCATCTGAAGTTTGCAGTTCTTATGTTCGTAAAGATACAGGAAGTCGTATCCTTGTAATAACTGGTAAGTAAATTCGGTGAAAGAAAGACCGTCGCGGGCTTCACCGTTCAGACGTTTCTGAACAGAATCTTTTGCCATCATGTAGTTGACGGTAATGTGCTTTCCTACTGTCCGGGCAAAATCCAGGAAAGTAAAGTCTTTCATCCAGTCGTAGTTGTTTACCAATTCTGCTTTGTTGGGAGCATCTGATTCAAAGTCCAAAAATTTGCTCAACTGCTTTTTGATACATTCCTGATTATGACGTAATGTTTCCTCGTCTAACAGATTTCGTTCTGCTGATTTACCAGACGGGTCTCCAATCATACCTGTTGCACCACCTACCAAAGCCAACGGTTTGTGACCGCAACGTTGGAAATGTTTTAAGATCATCACGCTCACCAAATGGCCGATATGCAAAGAATCGGCAGTCGGATCAATACCGACATAAGCGGTAACCATTTCTTTTTCCAACAATTCTTCAGTACCCGGCATCATGGTATGAACCATTCCACGCCATCTTAATTCTTCTACAAAATTCATCGTATTAGTTCATTATAAATATGTTTAGTGTGGGCAAAGATACGATTATTAATTGATTTAAGTCGGCGAAGCGCTACTTTTTTGTTTTATCGATAGAAATAGGGGATTTGTCGATAGAAAAAACGGGTCTTTCTATATTAATTGTCTAGGAAATGAGAGGCTTGTACTTTTGCTTTCGTAAAAAGGAAACAGATATGATGCGGACATTAGTTATAGGATTATCAATCGGGTTGTTGACAACGAGTGTACAAGCTCAGGAACAACCGGCAGAATGGACGCTCCGTTCATGTTTGGATTATGCGTTAGCAAATAATATCCAAATTAAAAAGAGTCGGGTGAATGAATTGTCAGGATTGGAAGATACAGAGTTGGCAAAGGCTCAGTTGTTCCCTTCCTTATCAGCTTCGGTGACACAAGGATTCGTAAACTATCCTTCTTCGGATGCTGAGAGTAATAATAGTTATAGTGGTAATTATGCGGTGAATGCCAACTGGACTCTCTTCGATGGAGGTCAGCGTAATAAAACCATTAAACAACAGAAGTTACAGAATGAAGTGGATAAGCTTTCGACAGAACAAAGCGAAGATGATATCCAAATAGCCATTGTGCAGACATACCTTCAGGTAATGTATGCCATGGAAGCCGTGGAGATTAACGAAAATACTGTTGAAACGTCGAAGGCCGAACGGGATCGGGCTGAAGAACTGTATAAAGCTGGCTCAATTTCCGCAGTTGATCTGGCTCAGTTGGAAAGTCAGTACAGCACAGACAAATATCAATTGGTGGTTGCCCAAACGAATTTGGATAATTATAAACTACAATTGAAACAGTTGCTTGAACTGGATATAACACAGGATATAGCATTGAATATGCCGGATGTAGATGAATCGGAAGTGATAACTCCATTGCCGGATAAACAGGCGATTTATCAGACTTCGCTGGCCGTCATGCCACAAATACGAAGCAGTGAACTTTCTATCGAAGTGGCAGAATTGGAAAAAGAAAAGGCAAAAGCAGCCTATTGGCCTACGTTGTCTATGAATGCAGGTGTTGGTACAGGGCATCTTTCAGGTACAAACTACACTTTCGGTAGTCAAATTTGGAATAAATTCAATGAAAGTGTTGGATTAACGATTAATATTCCTATATTTGCGAACCGAGAAAAAAAGACAGCATATAATAAAGCAAAACTAGTGATTACTACCAGTCAGCTAGACTTGTTGAACGCTCAGAAAGATCTGTTGCAGACTGTTGAAGGGATTTATTTGGACGCCACGTCTGCACAGAGCCAATATATGTCGGCAGTTGAAAGATTATCGTATATACAACAAAGCTTCGAGTTAACTGAAGAACAGTTTTTCTTGGGGATGAAGAATACGTTAGAGATGTTGACAGAAAAGAACAATCTGCTGAATGCACAGCAGGAGGTACTTCAGTCGAAATACATGGCAATCATGAGTATACAACTTTTGAACATTTATCAGAAGAAGCCCGTCGATATCAATATTTAGACGGGATATTCACTCCACTCTCTTTTATGGGGTTTCCTGCGACGTGAGTCGCGGGAAACTTTTTACCAAAATAAGTTTATAAGTTGATGTTAGGTGTAGATTTTTGAGTTGACAAACGAATTGTCGGACTTAGAAATAAGCCTGAATTTCGGATAAAAAAGTAATCAAATAATATGAATAAGAAAAAAGTTATGATCGGCCTGGCCGGAATTGTAATCATTGCAGGAGGATTTTTCCTCTTTTCCGGAAAAAAGGCTGGAGGAAGAATGGTTTTAGAGACGGAAAAGGTTGGCCGCACTTCCATTACGAATGTTGTGACCGCCACGGGAACTGTCGAGCCGGTAACGGAAGTAGATGTCGGTACACAGGTCTCAGGTATTATTGACAAGCTGTATGTAGATTATAATGATGTGGTGACTGCCGGGCAGTTGATTGCAGAAATGGATAAGGTGACATTGGAGGCTGAGTTGCAATCAGCTACCGCGCAGTTGGATAAAAGCAAGTCGGAGTACGAATATCAGCAGAAGAATTATGCACGTAGTAAGGTATTGTTCGAGAAGAAGTTGATCAGTGACACGGAGTATGAAACGGCAACCTACAATTACGAGCAGGCGAAAGCTAATTATGAAGAGAGCCAGGCCTCAATGGTTAAGGTTCGTCGAAACCTGGAATATGCTACGATCACAAGCCCTATTAATGGTGTGGTGATTAATAAGGCGGTTGAAGAAGGGCAGACCGTAGCAGCCGGTTTCGAAACTCCGACCTTGTTTACAATTGCCGCCGATTTGACAAAGATGCAGATCATAGCTGATGTGGATGAGGCTGATATAGGTAGTGTGCAGGATGGACAACGGGTTTCATTTACAGTAGATGCATATCCGAATGATGTTTTCGAAGGGAAAGTGGAACAAATCCGTCTGGGTGAAAGTAGTGACAGCAGCACATCGTCCTCAAGTTCATCATCTTCTTCAACGGTTGTTACGTACGAAGTTGTGATCTCTGCCGATAATCCGGACTTGAAATTGAAACCGCGTCTGACGGCAAACATCACGATTTATACAATGGAACGGAATGATGTACTGTCGATACCAAATAAAGCTTTACGTTTTATTGCTGATGCCAGCATGTTGGAGCCGTTAGGACTGACGGTAGAGAACCCGACGATGCAGGCTCCCGAAGGAAAACGGTTGGTATGGGTTGAAGAAGGAACTCTGTTGAAGCCGAAAGCCATTACTGTAGGTTCGAGCAATAATAATGTTACAGAAGTAGTGGATGGCTTACAGGAAGGTGAGATTGTAGCGGTTGACTTATCGGTTTCGACTCCTGTCGCAGTTTCGCCGGCTGCCGGACAAGAACGTAGCCCGTTTATGCCGGGACCGCCAGATAGTAAGAAAGGTAAAAAATGATTCCTCTGTGGAGTATAAAATATAAGTACGTACGTCATGAAAGAGATTATAAGACTGGAAAACATAAAACGCAATTTTATCGTAGGTGATGAAGTGGTTCACGCGTTACGAGGCGTTAGTTTTACGATTTATGAAGGTGAATTTGTTACCATTATGGGAACTTCCGGATCAGGCAAAAGTACATTGTTAAATACATTAGGTTGTCTGGATACGCCGACTAGCGGAGAATATTATTTGGATGGTGTATCTGTTCGTACGATGGGGAAAAGTGCGAGAGCCACACTTCGTAACCGGAAAATTGGGTTTGTTTTCCAGAATTATAATCTGCTACCTAAAACAACGGCTATCGAGAATGTGGAACTTCCGCTCATGTATAATCCGGCCTATAATGCGGCACAACGGAGAGAGAAAGCCATTAAAGCTTTGATTGCTGTAGGTTTGGGAGAACGTTTGAATCATAAGAGTAATCAGATGTCGGGTGGACAGATGCAGCGTGTGGCAATTGCCCGGGCTTTGGTGAATGATCCGGCTGTGATTCTGGCGGACGAGGCTACCGGAAACCTGGATACACGTACCAGTTTTGAGATATTGGTATTGTTTCAGCAGCTTCATGCCCAAGGACGTACGATTATCTTCGTAACTCATAATCCGGAGATTGCCCAATACAGTAGCCGGAATATCATGTTGCGTGACGGACATATTACATCGGATGTGAAGAATGAGAATATATTGGATGCAGCCGAAGCTTTGGCCAAATTGCCAAAGACAGACGACTGATAACAGATAGCTTATACAGATATGAATCTTACGAATTTATTCAAAATAGCACTTCGGGCTTTGGCCAACAACAAGATGCGTGGATTCCTCACGATGTTGGGTATTATTATCGGTGTGGCTTCGGTGATTACGATGTTGGCTATCGGGCAAGGTTCCAAGAGAAGTATTCAGGCGGAGATCAGCGAGATGGGATCAAATATGATTATGATCCAACCGGGTGGTGATATCCGGGGCGGTGTACGTCAGGAAGCTTCGAGTATGGAAACACTGAAGCTAGAAGATTATCAGAACATCGTAGATGAGACACGTTATGTGGCGGCTGTTTCTCCGTCGGTCAATAGTAGTGGACAGGTTATTTACGGAGCTAACAACGCGCCGACTACAATTTATGGTATCAGTCCGGATTATATGGAAATCCGTCGTTATAAAGTAGAAGACGGAGAGATGTTCTCTGATCAAGACATCGCTGTTGCAGCCAAAGTATGTGTTGTTGGAAAGACAGTGGTGGATAATTTGTTCCCCGGTGGAGAAAATCCGGTAGGGAAAGTGATTCGTTTCCAGAAATTACCCTTCAAGATTGTGGGTGTATTGGAGAGTAAAGGATATAACAGTATGGGAATGGACCAGGACGACTTGATCTTGGCGCCTTATACAACCATTCAGAAAAAGGTTTTAGCTATTACCCATTTGCAGGGTATTACTTGTTCTGCTTTAAAAGAAGAATATACCGAACAGGCTATTGATGAGATTTCGGAAATACTACGTCGCAACCATAAGCTCAAAACGGACGAAGATGATGATTTTACAATCCGTAGTCAGCAGGAGTTGAGTTCGATGTTGACAAGTACTACGGACATGATGACCGTTTTGCTTGCGGCGGTGGCAGGTATTTCCCTTTTGGTGGGTGGTATCGGTATTATGAATATCATGTATGTTTCGGTAACGGAACGTACACGCGAGATTGGTTTACGCATGAGTATTGGGGCAAAAGGGATTGATATCCTTTCGCAGTTCCTGATCGAATCCATCCTGATAAGCGTGACGGGAGGATTGATTGGTGTGATTTTCGGTGTGGGTTCGGCTATCATTGTAAATCAAGTAGCGCATTTCCCGATTTTCATCCAACCGTGGAGCGTGCTTCTATCGTTTATCGTCTGTACGGCGACGGGTATTTTCTTCGGATGGTATCCGGCCAAGAAGGCGGCACAGCTAGACCCGATCGAAGCCATCCGCTATGAATGATGGAATGGAAGTTGGAAACCGTCCAAGATCTTGGCTGATACTTCTTCTGAAGGATTTGTATTGTCAAAGCTCTTGGACGGTTCCATTCTTGGCGGATTTTCGTTGAAAAACTACTTGGACGGTCAAAATCCGCGCGGATTTGCCTTGAAAAAGTGCTTGGATAGTCAAAATCTTGGAAGAATGATACTAGAAAAGTCTTTTCTAATGAAAATCTTTGCGGATTTGTTTTGTCAAAGAGCTTTTTTATCGGTATTTTTGACAAATTGATAACAAACGGAATTTAAGACAGTGAAAGAATAAGAATCATGACAGAAGAAACGAAAAAAGAAGAATTGCCGGTGTATCGAACTCCGAATGGATTGGGCAAGATTATCCACATGGCAGCGTGGGGAATCTTGTTTGGTATCCCATTCTTTTTTACCGGTGACGAGACAGAAACAGTTACGATCGAAAGTTATATGCGTTTTGTTATCGTACCTATTTCATTTATGTTCGTATTCTATGTCAATTATTTTTTCCTGGTTCCGAAATATCTTTTTACCCGTCGTTTGCCTGAATTCTTTGTGGCCAATGTATTGTTGATTGTCTTTACGATGGTGGCTGTTCATCTCTTGATGGATTTATTGCCTGATTCGCCCCATGAACATCCACATCGGAAACCTCCTATGCGAGGAGAACCTCCACTTCGGAATATTGTCGGATTCTTTTTAGGTAATGCCGTGCTATATATGTTGGTGTCAGGTTTGAGTGTGGCTATCCGGGTAACGAGAAACTGGTATCGGATCGAAACGATGCGCCGTGATTTGGAACAAAGCCGTGTGGAAGCCGAATTGCAGAATCTGAAGAGCCAGTTGAATCCGCATTTTCTGTTTAATACATTAAATAATATCTATTGTTTGATTGCCTTCAGTCCCGACCGTGCACAAGGTGTCGTACATGATTTGAGCCGGTTGCTTCGTTATGTCTTGTATGACAGTAACCGGAAGTTCGTTCCGTTGGGGAAAGAACTGGACTTTATCCGCAATTATGTTGAGCTGATGCGTATCCGTCTTCCTGAGCATGTATCACTCGACTTACAAATAAGCGGACAGGAAAACGAAGGGGGAATGATAGCTCCTTTACTTTTCATCTCGTTGATTGAAAACGCGTTCAAACATGGAGTTAGCAATAACCTGCCATCATTTATCCGTATCTGTATCACGTATGATAAAACGGAAGTACATTGCCGGATTGAGAATAGTTACTTTCCTAAGAACGGACAAGACAAGAGTGGTTCGGGCATTGGATTAGTCAATTTGGAGAAACGTCTGGAATTGATTTATCCGGAATCTTATTCTTTCCGACATGAACAGGATGGTGATACTTATATTGCCGATTTACAAATACAAACTGGAGTGAAATGAAATTAACCTGTGCTATTATTGATGATGAACCTTTGGCAGCAAGTCTGCTGGAGAGTTACGCTTTAAAAACTCCTTTTCTGGAATTGAAAGGGAAGTATAACAGTGCTCTGAATGCCATGGATGCTTTGCATAACGAACCGGTACAAGTCTTATTCCTGGATATCCAGATGCCCGAGTTGAGTGGTATGGAATTCTCGAAGATGCTTCCTCCGGAAACAAAGGTTATCTTTACGACAGCCTTCGAACAATATGCTGTCGACAGTTATCGGGTCAATGCCCTGGATTATCTGTTGAAACCCATCAGTTATTCCGATTTCCTGAAGGCTGCACAGAAAGCCTGCGACTGGTTTGAATCGCATCAGCGGAAAACGGAAGATCCTGTTACGGGAACAGCTAACGAGAATGAAGTGGAACGGATCTTTGTCAAGACCGAATACAAGTTAGTGCAAATTGAATTGAACCAGATCTTGTATATCGAAGGCTTGAAAGATTATGTCAAGATTTATCTCGAAGGCGAAGCTCGTCCTATTCTTTCCCTGATCAGTATGAAAATGGTAGAAGATATGCTTCCGTCGAACCGTTTCATCCGTGTACACCGTTCATTCATTGTCCAGCCGGAGAAGATTAAAGTTATCGAGCGCAATCGCATTGTGTTTGGAAAAGAATATATTCCGATTTCTGATAATTATAAGCAGAAATTCTTCGATTTCCTGGCGCAGCATAGTATCTTATTGGCCAAATAGTCCGATCAGGACTTGCTCAAGTCTGCGGTTGATAGTCCAGCTGCTCATGGAATAATTGTTGATGAGTAAGACGACGCTATACGTCTTTCCCTGATTTTTTACGTATCCGGCATAACATCTCACGCCGCTCATACTGCCGCTTTTGAGGAATGCTTTTCCTGAAAGAGATGATTCTTTCAGGAAATTGCGTACAGATCCTTCTACTCCGGCTTGAGGTAATGAGGACATAAACGCTTCGGCATGTTTGGATTTTACCATATAGATTAATAAGTCGTTGAGGAAACGGGCTGTCACTTTATTGGTAGGAGCCAGGCCGCTTCCGTCGGTAATACGAAGAGATGAAATATCCAGCCCTTTGCCTTTCCAATAACTTTTCATGACTTCTATTCCTTTCCCGAAAGAAGAAATGACATGTTGCTGCGGATTCTTATAGCGCAAACCGATGGTTTTCAGCAAGGCGTCGGCAAAGAGATTATGACTTACATGATTGGTCTTTTCCACGATTTGTTGTAGTGTCGGGGAATAAGTCGTAATGATTTCCGTCCGTTTCCCCGGTTTCCAGGCATTCTTTTCGTACAGAAGTCGATAACAGGTTGCTTCCTTCTGCACAGAGATACCATCTTTTTCCAACTCTTTCTGTATATATTGGGCTAAAAAGAGAGCCGGATCAGGTATGTCGCCTTTCAATCGGTAGGATTGCCGGTTTGCCGGAACGATTCCATATAAATATCGTTCGTTGGAAAATGGCATACCAACGATAAAGCTACTGTCGCTTTTGGTAGCGGCTGCTTTCAGATAATTATGGAAATCCAGATCCATTTTCGGTTCTGTCCGAACCAAGGTAGGACGTGTTCCTGTGGCTCCACTATTCAAATACAGCGAATACAGATTATCATGGAAAGAAAGTCCGTAACTTCCGGCTCCGTAATAACTGCCTAAATCTTCGCGAAGCCATTTCATGGATATGCCTTCGTTGTCGAAAATACTCTCATCAGCAATAATGGCTCCCTTGATTTCCCGAATACCTTGCTGACGAATGGCGTCTTTCCATTCTTTGAGGAATGTCTCTGATTCTGGGGCGAAATGAGACGAACCCAAAGTCGGATCTCCATGTCCTTGAATATAGATATTCCCATTCAGTATCCCATTGGCTATTGTTCCATCATAACTGATTGTCGTTGGGAAACGATAGGTTTCGCCTAATAATTCCAATGCGGTAGCGGTAGTCAGTAATTTTAATACGGAAGCTGGTGTGAGTTGTACATCCGGCTGGTATTTCCCGATGGTTTTTCCTGTGGATGTTTCGGTTACCAGACAGCCAAACGAAGCGTGTTCCATACCCGGTTGATCCAGGAATCGGTTAATGGGACTTGTTTTTTGTCCGAATCCAAGTTGAAAGCATAAAATAAATGCTGTCAATAAAAATATTTTGGAATGTCTCATTATGAAGTTTTAACCTTTATGTTACCTTTGCGAAAAACAAAGATAGAAATAATTATGGATTCCATGTTTGATAAACCGTTTACTTTCGATCGCGTTGTCCGCATCGGAATAGGTGTTTTACTGATCGGTGCATTGCTTTATTTGATCGTTGTCTTGAGAAATGCACTTTTACCATTCTTGATTGCCTGGCTGATGGCTTATATGTGTCAGCCCTTTGTGAAGTTTTTCCAATATAAATTGAAACTGAAAAGCCGAATCTTGTCTATTCTGGCTGTTCTCATATCCATCTGTTTGATTATCGCCTTGGTTACGGTGATGGTTGTACCTTCTATTTCGGAAGAGAGTGAACGTCTGTTACAGCTTTTAAGTAACCGGCAGGCTACTCCGGGTTATATCCCGTTGATACCGAACAGTTGGGTGGAGTATTTGGAAAACAGTATTGATCCGGAAGCTTTGCGTGATTTCGTCAACAAGGAAAATATTTTGCAGGCAATCAAACAGATCGCTCCGAAAGCCTGGCATTTACTGACGAGTACCTTCTCTGTTTTGGTCAGTGTAACAATTGTCTTTGTCATCTTCTTGTACTTTATTTTTATCTTGTTGGATTATGAAAAGATAGCCAGTGGTTGGCTGCGACTGATACCGGAACGCTATCGTCCGTTTATCAGTCAGTTGGCAGATGATGTAGAACTTAGTATGAACCGGTATTTCCGCGGACAGTCGTTGATTGCCTTATGTGTAGGTGTTTTACTGGCGATCGGATTTAAGATCATCAATTTCCCTTTGGCAGTGACCTTGGGGTTGTTTATCGGCTGTTTGAACTTGATTCCTTATTTACAGACTATCGGATTGATTCCAATGGCATTGCTCAGTCTGCTCCGTTCGGCTGAGACAGGAGAGAATTTCTGGATTTTATTTGGCCTATCGTTATTGGTATTGGGTATTGTGCAGGCTATACAGGATTTGTATCTGACGCCTCGTATCATGGGAAAAGCCATGGGATTGAATCCGGCCATTATTTTACTTTCCTTATCTATTTGGGGAACATTGCTCGGATTCATCGGATTGATTATTGCCTTACCGCTGACAACACTTTGCCTGTCGTATTATAAGCGGTTTGTTTTGATGGAAAGTTTAGATATATCTCCACAAAATGAGGTTACTGATCCCGAAAATAAGGCCGAAAAACCTGTTCAGACGAAAGAAATAGAAGAAAAATAGGAGAGAAGAAGAAAAAACTTCTCTAAAAACTTGCAGAGTCAAAAATTATCACTACCTTTGCACTCGCAATCGGGAAACGATGCATTAGAGGTTTGATTCGCTAGCTCAGCAGGTAGAGCACAACACTTTTAATGTTGGGGTCCTGGGTTCGAGCCCCAGGCGGATCACCAAAATAAGCTCTTTAATCCATTCGGGTTAAAGAGCTTATTTTTTATATATGTCTTAAGTCCTGAATCACCTCATCTTTCAGTCGTACAAAAAGATAGATAAAAGGTGAAAGATGATTTTACCAACTGAATGTTTAATTTGGTACTGAAATAAAACTAACGAGAATCAAAAACGGAAGTAACGAGGTTCGTTTTTGATCTTCGTTACTTCCGTTTTAATTCATGCCTACCTTTTGGTGAAAATACGCCGGCTTTTTATTAAAAGGTAGGCATGAATTGATCAAAAGATAGGCATCTTTATAAGACGATGTTGAACAGGTAACCTAAGAAGATGATAAACAGCGTGATCACTCCAAAGAAGATAGCGATCAGGCGCCAAGTCATGACTTTCTTGAGAAGTGTTGCTTCGGGTAGTGACAATCCTACTACTGCCATCATGAAGGCTAAGGCTGTCCCGATAGGAATACCTTTGGAAACAAAGACTTCAATGACAGGAACGATTCCGGCGGCATTGGCATACATCGGAATAGCCAACAAGACAGAAATAGGAACTGCCAACCAGTTGTCTTTTGCCATGTAATGCTCGAAGAATCCTTCGGGTACATATCCGTGCATGAAGGCTCCGATCCCGATTCCGATCAGAATATATACCAACACACCTTTAACGATGTTCCAGGCTTCCCGGATAATAGAAGGCAAACGATGGAAAAAGGGAGTATGTTCTTTTTCCCACAGATTGGATTCGTTCATGGCCCCTTGCTGGATTTGCTTTACCCAATCACTCAGATACGGTTCCAGTTTCATCTTACCCAAAACATATCCACCGATCATTCCTAGTAAAATACCGCTGACAACATAAATGACTGTAATCCGCAGTCCGAATGTCCCGATAAACATCGCAACGGCTACTTCATTGACCAGCGGCGAAGTAATCAGGTAGGCGAAAGTCACACCCAGCGGAATACCGCCTTTTACGAATCCGATGAATAACGGGATAGAAGAGCAGGAACAAAATGGGGTAATGGCTCCGAATAGAGAAGCCAGGAAATATTGTAACCCATAAAGCCGGTGGGATGTCAGATAATGACGCAGACGTTCGATAGGAAAGTATGCGTTGATGATTCCCATGATGATACTGATGAAGAATAACAGGATCAGAATCTTGATCGTATCATAAAAGAAAAAGTTGACGGCTGTTCCCAGTGCGCTGTCTGCCTGAAGTCCCATAACACCATAAACCAGCCAGTCGGCAAAAGTCTGTATCATGATTATAAGCGGATTAATGGTTAGATTGCTGACATGTACAAGTCGGGATATGCAACTTCTTGATTTCGGTCAGATAGAAAGCAAAGAACGCATTTTTAATCTCTTTCCGGACACGGATAAATTCACTTTTGATCCATTCATCCGTACCTTGTGCTTCCGAAGGATCATCGAAACCAATATGTAATTGCTTCTTTACATTTCCCTGAAATACCGGACAGGTCTCGCGGGCATGATCACAAACGGTAATCACATAGTCCCAGGGTTCGTTGATATATTCAGATACATTCGTCGGTATGTGATGACTGATGTCTATGCCGGCTTCTTGCATAACTTCTACAGCCATGGGATTTACTTTCTCTGCCGGATGGGTTCCAGCCGAAAATACTTCTAAACTCGGGTCAAACGATTGAAGGAAACCATGCGCCATCTGACTGCGGCAACTGTTTCCCGTACATAAAATCAAAATTTTCATATAATGTTCCAATTAATAAGTCCGTAATAAATACCGATAAGAATAAATGTGAGTGCTACGATCCGGTTGAACCATTTCTGGAATACCTGAATGCGGTTGTAGAATTTTCCGATACCAACCACACTGTATGCCAGTACCCAAGCTATCAGAACGATCGGGAATCCGGTGGCGAAAGCATATACTACGGGTAATAAGTATCCGCCACTTTCCATGGCAGACATAGGTATTAACATGCCGAAGTAGAATAATCCGCTGGTAGGACAGAAAACTAAGGCAAACAGTATTCCCAATGCCATACTGCCCCAGTTACCTCGAAGTCTTTCGGTTTTCTCAGTTGCCGAAAATCCCCATCGGGGCAAGGCCAGTTTATCTCCAAACAACATGAACAGGCCGATCAAGATCAGTGCCGGAGCAAGTAATAACTCGCTCCATCGGCTGATCGCCTTTTGTATAAAGAACATTTCGGAACCGTTCCGCAATAAAGTAATCAGTATGGCTCCTAAGACGGAATAAGAAAGAATACGGCCCAAGGTGTAAAAGATACCGTTCAGAAAAATCTGGTTCCGGTTGTTTACATCTTTGCTGATAAATCCGATTGCTGTTATATGAGTAGCCAGCGGACAAGGACTGATGGTCGTGAGTAAACCCAACAGAAGAGCCGTGATAACAGGTATTTCACTGCTATCCAAAAGAGTCTGTAAGTAGTCCATTCTTAAAGCAACTGATTTATTTTCTTGCGAATCTCTTGTTTGAAATGATCTGTCTTATTTTTGGCATATTGAAAGCCCAGACGTGTCATATCGTTCCGTTGTTCTTTTCCATCTTTCCATTGATTGATATACAATGAAGACCAACTGACCTGATAAGTATTAGCCAGTTCTTCTCCTTCGGGCGTGGAAATGTCTATTTCCTTGAAACGGATTTTCCCTTTTTTAGCCAAGTCTGCAAAGTCGGTAAAAACCACTTCACGGGTATACTTTTCGATTGATTTACAAGTGATGCACCGTTGTTTCCCATGGAAGTACAAAACTTCCACATATGAATCTGTTTGTGCTTGCAGTTCGCCGGCTATCCAAAACAAACTACTGATAAGAAAAAATAGGATCCGTTTCATAATCATTGGTTTGAAGCGATTAATTCCTTTACTTCACCGGCGTTGATCCGACCTTTGGCTACAACTTTGCCATTGATTACCAAAGCCGGTAAAGTCATGACATTGTATTCCATGATTTTCATCAGATCTTCCTCTTTGATGATCTCTGCCTGAATACCTAACTCGTTGACAACTTTCTCGACGGTTGCGTACAATGCCTTGCAGTTGGCGCAACCTGTTCCTAAAACTTTAATTTCCATTGTATCGTATATTATATATGTAATTCGCAAAACAACGAACAATAAAGAGAAAAAAAGGGACTGTTATTCACAGCAACCCTTTGATTTGCATATAGTCTGGCCGAAGAAATCGGCAAAGAGCCGACTTGCCAGTTTCCAGTTTTCCTGATTGATACAATATTTTACTTTCGGGGTTTCCACTTCTCCCTGTATCAAACCAGCATCTTTCAACTCTTTCAGGTGTTGGGAAACAGTCGCTTTGGCTATGGGTAATTCTTCATGAATGTCACCAAAGTAGCAAGTTTCCTGTTTGGCCAGAAAGTGCATGATGGCAATTCTTGCCGGATGTCCCAATGCTTTGGCAAAGCGTGCCAGCTGTTCTTGGGTTGCTGTATATTCCTTTTTCTCTTCCATATCCTTGTTTGTTGTTCGCAAAAGTACGAATAACTGGGTATATTTCCAACTTTTCTGTCTGATTTTTGGATGGATTGGTTAAATGTGGTTAAAATGGGCCGATTTTAGAAGAAAAAGTATTGACGAGTTATGTTACATAACATAAAATGCCTATATTTGCATCGTGTTTTTCATGGTATTAGATTTAAGGTTAACAATGGAAATTGGCTGTCTGTGAAGATAGCCTTTTTTTGTGCCCTTTACTCACCTGAGAAGAGCAGAGAAAAGTTCTGTTCGATTTGTTCCATTAACATCTCTGTTGGAACGGATAAGGCTGCCGCTGCCTTTTCGTATATCTCCTGTATGTCCAGTTTTGATTCGTCGGTTTCGAGAAAAAAATGGGTTGGCCAGGCTATTTGCAGGGCTGCCGATTGGAATTGTTCACCGAACGAAAGATAGATGTTTTCTTTCAGCAGCTGTTCGGCTAATTCTCTTTTCCCGCGGAAACCGTGAATGAGCCAAGGCGAGAGCGGGCGGATTTTTTTCCGTAAGGCAAGCAGTTCACTCCAGGCTTTTACACAATGGATGATAAGTGGCTTGTGGAGTTCTTCAGCCAGCAAGGCTTGTTGTTCGAACAGATAAAGTTGTCGTTCGAGTGGTGCTTCGTGAAGTTTGTCAAGTCCGGCTTCACCGATCATCCAGACTTCCGGTTGCTTGACTTTTTCCCACAGCTGTTCGAGAAGCTGATCATTACTTTTGTCGGAATGGATAAACCATGGATGGATTCCAACCGAAAACAATTCTATATGGGATAAATCACCCAGGGTCTCTTGTCCGACGATCCGGTTGTAAAAAGAAATTCGGTTTTCCTGGGTTTTGGGAATCACTGTATGCGTATGAATATCGATGTATTTCATCTTCTTCTTGTTTGAATGGAACAAAAGTACTAATATTGTGTGCAAGTTAAACGGAGAAATTTAGAAAACACAAAAACAAATTACATGAAACTGAATTACAAGAAATGGGGCATGGTGGCCCTTTCAGCTTTTTTATGGATGGCGGATGCCTCGGCGCAATTGACATTAGTGAAAGACGGGAAGGCGGTTTCGCGGATTGTCTTGAGCGAGAAGAGTGAAATAAACCGTCAGGCTGCTGATCTGTTACAGGACTTTGTACAGCGGATCAGCGGGGCTTCGTTGCCGATTGTGGAAGGAAAAGCGAAATCGGGTGATGTCGTGATCGGTGGAAAATCGGCAGAGGCAGGCGAAGATGGTTTTACCCTTTGTACCGAACAGAACCAGTTGTGGATTACGAGTGGAGGAGACAAAGGCTCGATCTATGGCGTGGTAACTTTATTGGAAAAATACATGGGTGTTTCGTATTATGCATATCAGGCTTATACATTGACACCTTCGAAGACGATTACCCTACCGGAGATTCATTTGTCGGAAACACCGGCTTTCCGGTATCGCCAGTCGTTCAGTTACGGTTGTGATGATCCGATTTACAAGATGTGGTTCCGCCTGGAAGAGCCGAAAGATGTATTTATCGACAATATGTGGGTACATACGTTCGACCGCCTGATGCCTTCGGATGTTTATGGCAAGGATCACCCCGAATATTATTCATATATCAACGGCGAGCATCGTCCGGGCAATCATAGCCAGTGGTGCCTGACGAATCCGGACGTTTTCGATTTCGTGGTGAAAAAACTGGATTCTGTTTTCAAGGCGAACCCGGACAAGAAGCTGATCTCGGTGAGCCAGAACGATGGTAACAATACTTTCTGTACGTGCGAGGAGTGCCGCAAGGTGTATGAGGAAGAAGGTTCTCCGGCAGGTGCCTATATCCGTTTTATGAACAAACTGGCCGAACGCTTCCCCGACAAGGAGATTTCTACCCTGGCTTATCTCTTTACCATGCATCCGCCCAAGCATGTAAAGCCGCTGCCGAACGTGAACATCATGCTGTGCGACATTGATTGCATGCGCGAAGTGCCGCTGACCGATAATGCGTCGGGTCGCGACTTCGTGAAGGCTCTTGAGGGCTGGTCGGCCATTTCCAACAATATTTTCGTGTGGGATTATGGAATTAACTTCGACAACATGGTGTCGTGCTTCCCCAACTTCCATATTTTGCAGAAGAATATCCAGTTGTTCAAGAAGAACCACGTGACGATGCATTTCTCGCAAGTCAATGGTTCTAAAGGAACCGACTTTTCAGAAATGCGTGCTTATATGATCGGGAAACTGATGTGGGATCCCTATCAGGATGCTGATTCGCTGATGCGCGGCTTCATGGATGGTTATTATGGTGCGGCGGCACCTTATCTGTATCAGTATCAGAAGATCATGCAGGGAGGATTGCTGGCAAGCGGTACCAACTTGTGGATTTATGATTCGCCGGTAACGCATAAGAACGGAATGCTGAACGATCAGCTTTGTAAGACGTATGATGAGTTGTTCGACCAGGCAGAGGCGGCTGTAGCTTCTGATCCGGTTCGTTTGGACCGCGTCCAGTTGTCTCGTTTGTCATTGATTTATTCTGAGTTGGAAATAGCTCGTACTAAAACGAACCAGGATGTGGCCAAGGTACGCCGGCAGTTGGATTATTTTCGTCAGCAGTGCCGCAAGTTCGGCATCAAGTCGCTGAACGAACGTAGCAATGCGCCCGAGGATTATTGTGATCTGTACGAAAAACGCTTCTTGCCGCAAGCCGAAAAGAGCAAGGCGTTGGGTGCAAAGGTGATCTGGCTGCAAAAGCCGGGCGAACGTTATCAGAAGATTGCTGATACGGCATTGACCGACGGCCTGTTTGGTGGCACGACCTTCGTAGAGAGCTGGGTCGGCTGGGAAGGCGTGGACGGCTCGTTCATCCTCGATCTGGGTGAAGAGAAAGAATTCAGTAGTGTGGAAGCCGACTTCCTCCACCAGTTGGGCCAATGGATTCTTCTCCCCGAAAAGGTGACTTATTCGATCTCGACCGACAACCAGACGTACCAGCCTTTCGGCTCGTTTACGTTTGCCGAAGACCGTGCCCCGCAAGTCAAGTTCGTAGGTGGGAAAGTTACTTCCGACAAGCCTGTCAAGGCGCGTTATATCAAGGTCGAAGTCGATGCCATCGGGATGTGTCCGAAGTGGCACTACGGCGTGGGCCATCCGGCCTGGTTCTTCGTCGATGAAGTGACCGTATTGTAACGTATTTAGATCGTTTTCGTATGGAAAAAGAAAAAAATTATCTGATAGTCGGGACCGGCGAGCGGTTGGCACGCCTCGTGCCGGAGTCACCGTCCTCGATGCAGAAAGACCTGGCCCACGGCCATGCCTCCGAAATCCAAGGAATCCTGTTCGGTATGATCGCGCTGGGCGACCGCCTCGGTGTAGAAATGCCCACCTACCGGCGGGTGGCCGGGAAGTTCCGGGGGTGAAGAAGTGTCCTCCCGGCTGAAAGCCCTTTTGTAGCAGAAAAAGCCCTGTCATCCCGGCTGACGATGTATTTTTCCGAAAAAATCGTCTTTCCCCCCGGCTGACGGTGCTTTTTTTGAAAAAAATCGGGTTTCAGCCGGGATGACGATACTTTTTTCCGGAAAAATGCACTTTCAGCCGGGAAATGACAGATTATTTGCTTTTCTAAAAAGGAAAATCTATATTTGTACATGTTCAATATTTTAATACGAGAGAACCATGATGCAAATTACATCTTTTAAAATTGGGAATCTTCGCATCGAAGAAGTCTTCGCTTTCCACCAACGTGTTCAGCAATATGCACAGGATTTGCCTACGACCGGGGCTTTGATTGCCGAAGGTTTGCCGGAAACATCGGTCACGTTCCTGACGACGGGCGTGGATACGCACAAAACGGCGGTGGACGGTTTGGACAGCGCGTTGAAGGTCTCTACCACGGTGCCCTCTGCCAAATGGGTGATGGAAGCCGATGCGGCGCGCGATTTTGCGTACTCCGGGCTGTATAATTACGTCAAGGCAATGACTGCCCATCCGGACGCTTCGATTGCCGCCGCTGCCGAGAAAGCGTTGGCTATTTTGGATAAATACGGGAATCCGACGGCCAAGCCGCAACTCGAGGAAAGTGGTATCTTGCATAATTTGTTGCAGGAATTGAAAGCCGCGAAAGAGGCGGGCGATTTCACCGGCCTGGATATCGAACCGTGGTTGACTCGCTTGCAAAATGCGGAAACTTCATTCTTGAACGCTACGGATGCCAAAGTGCAGGAAGAGGCTGCCCGCGAAGTGGGACTTTCGAAGCAGGCTCGCCAAGCTGCCGACGATGCTTATCGGAAGTTGGTGGATATCGTCAATATGTTGGCTGCGATGCACGGCGATGAGAAATTCGCGACCTTCATCGGCAACGTGAATGCCCTCGTCGAACAGCAACGCACGAAACTGAAAACCCGTGCCACGAACAGCGCGAAGAAAGAAGACGAAGGCGTGATCAAGTTCTAAACGAACGGATATATCAGCAAACAAGGTTTCAGGCATATCGATGGAAGATGATCTGAAACCTTGTTTGTTTATAATAATATTAAGACCTTATACATTATAATATTGTTCCCAGCCTTTGCGCGGCGGTTCGCCTGCGAGCATCTGGTTGGCAAACGGATCGTTGGTGATCTGTTTGGTATCGCGGTCGAATACCAGCTTGCGGTTCAGCTTCTGCGCCAAAACACCCAGGCAGAATACCTGGCTTAACGGACCGGCAATCTCGAACGGCGAACGGGTCTTTTCTTTCCCCTGGCAAGCCAGCAGGAAGTTGGCATAATGGTTAGACGGGCTCTTCGGAACTTCCGGCAGTTTGGAAGCCATTTCTTTGGCCTTATCTTCCGGAATGATCGACAACGTGCTGCCGTGTGAACCGCCTTTGAAAGTCAATTCCTTTGAATAGATTTCTTTGCCCGGATTCAACTTGGCTGGCTGGATCTTTCCACCGGCAACGGTTGGGATATTCGGGTCGATTTCCGAAACGCCATAACCTTCGGGTACAGCCGGAATATTATCCAGTCCGTCGTACCAGGTTACATCTACTGCCGGCATGTTGCCTCGTTCGGGGAATTTGAATAATAATGTAGATGACATCGGGAAGAAGAACGGATTATGATCTTTCAGATAAAGCGGATTGACCTCCGTCGGTAATCCCAGATCGAGGAACTCGTGGGCTGTATCCAGGATATGTGCTCCCCAGTCGCCCAGCGCTCCCATACCGAAGTCATACCAGCAACGCCATTGTCCTAAATGATAATCATGATTATAGTCGTGATATTGGCAAACACCCAGCCAGGTATCCCAGTCCATTGTTTCCGGAACGGGCTCGCCCATCGGCATGTGTTTGATATGCGGGTTCCAGCCGTGCCAGCGGCGTGAGTTGTTCATGTGCGCCGTAATAGCTGTCACATCTTTGATGATACCAGCTTCTTTCCAGGCTTTGAACTGGAAGTAATTAGCTTCGGAGTGGCCTTGGTTACCCATCTGGGTGACTACTCCGTATTTCTTGGCAGCACGCATCATCACTTCGATCTCGTTGAAGGTACGTGCCATCGGTTTTTCTACATAAACGTGTTTTCCGTGTGCCATGGCTTCAATAGTGATCGGGAAGTGCGCATGGTCGGGAACACCCACCGTAACCGCATCGATCTTGTCTGCCATCTGGTCAAACATCTGCCGGAAGTCTTGGAAACGGGGTACTTTCGGGAACATCGAGATCAGTTCCTGCGTATGCTTGGCTCCCATATCCACATCACAGAGAGCGACAACGTTACACAGTCCGGTATTGTATAATTCTTTGGCAATTTCGCCACCGCGGTTTCCGATACCGATAAAGGCTATGTTTACTCGGTCGTTGGCACTGACGAACGGATTCTTAGGCATGGTACTCGCTTTTGCCGGAATCCAGAAGGAAGGAATCACTGAAGCGGCCGATAATGCCAGCGCACTCTTCAGGAACTTTCTGCGGGATATTTCTGAATGCATCATGATTAAAGGAACGATTTAAGTCAACTATTATAGATAATTTTGTCGTAAAGATAGCATTTTTATGGAAGATTCATTATGCTTTCCAACAAATTACAGAAAGAAGTGATAAAAGATTGTGAAAAAATCGCTTACTTTGCAAGCTGATAAATCAAGCAAGAAAAGATTATTAAAAGATTCGATATGGCACAAGAAGATGTTTTTAAGAAATTAGTATCGCACTGTAAAGAATACGGTTTTGTATTCCCTTCATCCGAAATTTATGATGGCCTGGGTGCTGTTTATGATTACGGACAATACGGTGTGGAGTTGAAGAACAACATTAAGAAATACTGGTGGGATAGTATGACTTTGCTGCATGAGAACGTAGTGGGTATTGACTCGGCTATCTTTATGCACCCGACAATCTGGAAAGCTTCCGGCCATGTGGATGCTTTCAATGATCCGTTGATCGATAACAAAGACTCCAAAAAACGCTATCGTGCCGATGTCCTGATCGAAGATCATCTGGCTAAGATAGAAGAAAAGATAAATAAGGAAGTAGCCAAGGCTGCCAAGAAGTTTGGCGATGCTTTTGATGAGGCTCAGTTCCGTGCAACCAATCCGCGTGTGTTGGAACACCAGGCAAAGTGGAACGAAATCCACGAACGCTATTCAAAGGATATGAACGATTCGAACTTCGAGGATTTGCGTCAGCTGATTCTGGATTGCGAAATCGTTTGTCCGATTTCAGGTACTCGTAACTGGACGGATGTTCGTCAGTTCAACCTGATGTTCTCTACAGAAATGGGTTCAACGGCTGATGGTTCAATGAAGGTTTACCTGCGTCCGGAAACGGCTCAGGGTATCTTTGTGAATTTCCTGAACGTACAAAAGACAGGTCGTATGAAGATTCCGTTCGGTATTGCTCAGATTGGTAAGGCATTCCGTAACGAGATCGTTGCCCGTCAGTTTATCTTCCGTATGCGTGAGTTCGAACAGATGGAAATGCAGTTCTTTGTTCGTCCGGGCGAAGAAATGGAATGGTTCAAGAAATGGAAGGCTACTCGTTTGAAATGGCACCAGGCATTGGGATTGGGTAACGAGAAATATCGTTATCATGATCATGAAAAGTTGGCTCATTATGCGAATGCCGCTACTGATATCGAATTCGAAATGCCGTTCGGTTTCAAGGAAGTGGAAGGTATTCACAGCCGTACCAACTTCGACTTGAGCCAGCATGAGAAATTCTCTGGAAAGAAGATCCAATATTTCGATCCGGAATTGAACCAGAGCTATACTCCGTACGTTATCGAAACTTCTATCGGTGTGGACCGTATGTTCCTGAGTGTGATGGCCGGTTCTTATTGCGAAGAGACATTGGAAAATGGTGAAACACGTGTTGTTTTGAAGTTGCCGGCAGCATTGGCTCCGATCAAGCTGGCTGTTCTTCCGTTGGTGAAGAAAGACGGTCTGCCTGAAAAAGCAGAAGAAATCATGCAGATGTTGCGTTTCGATTTCCGTTGCCAGTACGACGAAAAGGATTCAATCGGTAAGCGTTATCGTCGTCAGGATGCTATTGGTACTCCTTATTGTATCACTGTCGATCACGATACATTGAAAGATAATTGCGTAACGATCCGTTTCCGTGATACAATGGAACAGGAACGTGTCAGCATCGACCAGTTGCATAGCATTATCTCTGAGAAAGTAAGCATGAGAAGTTTGTTGAAGAAAATAGTAGAAGAATAACATGAAAAAGTATTGGCACATTACATGGATGTTGGTAGTCATGCTGTTCACATTGGCGGCATGCAGTGATGATGATGATAAAATAGTAATTGATGAGGCTTGGAAAGAAATAAATCTGGCTGCCTTCGATGCCCGTTTGCAGGATGCAAAGACGGATGCGTCTTTGTTCACGATCAATTCTGAAAGTGGCAACGGACAAATCATCTGTAAGATCCTGAAGAAAGGCGAAGGTACGGAAACGATCTATTACACAAGCAAAGTCAATTGCTATTATAAAGGTTGTTTTGTGACCAATGAGGATGGCGAAGTCGTTGCAGACCGAGACAGTGTTTTGACTCAAGGCGAAGTCTTTGATTCTCGTTTGCGAGAAAACGGTGATGATAAAGTCTTGTTTGAAGTGGATGATTCCGGATTGCGGGATGGATTTGCAACTGCTTTACAACACATGCACGAAGGTGATATTTGGGAAATTTGGATGCCTTATCAATTGGGATATGGTGTTTCTGGCTATGATGATATCAAACCTTATACTACGTTGGTGTTTCAAATAGAAGTAACAGATATTGTTGAGCAATAACGATATTTGAATTAAGTTAGAGAACGGCAATATCTAAAAATAGAGAGCTTCTACCTCAGTACTTATGAGGTGGAAGCTTTTTCTTTATATACTACTTACCTTCATCTAGTCGCTTCGGTAGATGATTAAGAAATGAAGCTTGATTAGCTATAAAATAAGCGATTACGATAACCTAAAAATTCATGCCTATCTTTTGATGAATTCATGCCTATGTTTTCATCATTTTATGCCTACCTTTTTATCAAAACACGCCGGCTTTTTTCATCATCCATATTATCACTGCTGAAATCCTCATTTGCGCAGCTAAAACTTCGATTTTAACCGTGAAAAGTGCACAAAGTAAAGTATAGTAAAGTAAAGAAGAGAAAAGTATATTTATTATTGAGAGAGAGAGTAGCGCGCCCGCGCGTGAAAATGATCAATATGTAGATTGAAAATGAAAAGTTTTTGGTTGTTCATTGTCCATTCTCAATTGAGCATTGTCCGTTTCCGAACACTTGTTGGAAATGCTCCTCTTGTATATCAATGCTTTATCTTTTTGGCACGGCTTTTGCCTCATGGTTGGCAAACAAGATTATTTAAGAAGAAAGTCGTATGGATAGAGAAATATCAAAAGAACAACGGAATCGGGAGAAACGTCGGATGTGGATGAAATGGGGCGGAACCGTGGTAGTTGGTATAGTAGCCGTGATTGCCTTGATGCAGCTGATGCAGGAAAGTCTGCACGAGCGGGATATTGTCTTCTCAGTAGTGGATGAGGGCAGTATCGATGTGTCGGTGAGTGCTTCGGGAAAGGTCGTTCCGGCATTCGAGGAGATTATCAATTCGCCCATCAATTCCCGCATATTGGAAGTGTATAAGAAAGGAGGGGATTCGGTAGAAGTCGGGACACCAATCTTACGCCTGGATTTGCTGAGTGCGGAAACAGATTATAAGAAGCAGCTGGATGAAGTACAGATGAATGAGCTGAAGTTGGAACAGCTGCGAATCCAGAACCGGAGCAAGTTGTCGGAAATGGAAATGCAGTTGAAAGTCTCTCGGATGGAACTGAACCGGAAAGCGGTGGAACTGCGTAACGAACAGTACTTGGATAGTCTGGGTGCCGGAACGACCGACAAGGTTCGTCAGGTAGAACTGGATTATAATGTAAGTAAACTGAAACTGGAAGAGGATGAACAGAAGTTTATCAACGAACAGGCGACGGCAGATGCCGACCTCAAGGTGAAAGAACTGGAACTGAATATTGCCCGCAAGACTTTGGCGGAGACCAAACGAACCCTCGACGATGCCCGGATCAAAGCGCCGCGGAAAGCGATTCTGACGTATGTCAATACGGAAATCGGGGCGCAGGTAGCGCAAGGAGAGAAAGTGGCGATTGTATCGGATTTGTCGCATTTCAAGATAGAAGGCGAGATTGCGGATACGTATGGCGACCGGATTGCTGCCGGTAGCCGGGCTATCGTGAAAGTCGGAAAGGAAGAATTGGCGGGTACGGTGACGGATGTTACTCCGTTGTCGAAGAATGGCGTGATGTCTTTCTCAGTCCGTTTGGAGCAAGACAATCACAAGCGGCTTCGTTCGGGCTTGAAAACGGATGTGTATGTCCTGACAGCCGTGAAGGATTCGGTAATGCGTATTGCCAACGGCAGTTATTACGTTGGTCCGGGTGAATACGAACTGTTTGTCCGCTCAGGAAATGAGTTGCTGAAACGGAAAGTCCAGTTGGGCGACAGCAATTATGAACTGGTAGAAGTCGTTGGCGGACTGAAGCCCGGCGATCAGGTCGTTGTTTCAGACATGAGCAATTATAAGAATAAGAGAAAGATGAAATTGGAGAAGTAAAACCTCGAAAACTTAAAGTCTATGCTTAAACAATACATCAAACAGGCATTTCAGATGCTGAAAGAGAACCGGCTGGTGAGTACGATCTCGATTACGGGAACGGCCATTTCCGTTACGATGATCATGATGGTCGTGCTGGTGCTGCAAGTACAGGTGGCCAATTATTATCCGGAAGAACACCGCGACCGGATGCTTTATGTGGAGAATGGGACGCTGGTGAGGATGAAGGAGAATACGGGTAATTGGAATTCCGGTAATATGTCGATAGAAGCCGTGAAGGAATGTTTCTATACGCTACAGTCCCCTGAGTTTGTGACTGCTTATGCGGTATTGCAATTCACGGTGTCGCTGCCGGACAAGCGGAATTACATGGCGCATCCGGTGAAACTGACAGACACGGGTTTTTGGAAAGTCTTCTCTTTTCATTTTGTGGCAGGTGCGCCTTTTACGGAAGCTGATGTAGCTTCTGGAGTTCCGCAGGCTGTTATTACGGAACCTTTGGCACGGCGACTGTTTGGTACGATTGATAATATTATCGGAAAAGAAATTCGCCTAGATGTGAAACCTTACCGGGTATGTGGAGTCGTGGAAGAAGTCAGTAAAGCGGCTGCATCTGCTTTTGCCGATGTTTGGATTCCTTATACTACAAACGAATCTTGTCAATCTTCCTTTAATGAAAATATGGTAGGTTCATTTAGGGTTCTTCTATTGGCCAAAGCACAGGGGGATTTTGACGTGATCCGACAGGAGTTGAAGCAGCAGATCACTCGTTACAATGCTACCAAAGAAAAGTATGAAATCTCGTTCTTTGAGAATCCCATTACACAATGGGATAAGGCAATGGGAACAGATGGACAGAACTTTGTGGACTGGAAAGATTTTTGGCTGGAAACAGGCGGAGCGATGCTTTTCTTGTTGCTTGTTCCGGTACTGAACCTGTTGGGCGTGACGCAATCGTTCATCCGGAAGCGGCAGGCGGAAATTGGAGTCCGTAAAGCCTTTGGAGCTACAAGTGGGAATATTGTCCGGCAGGTTTTATACGAGAATGGGTTAATGTCTTTGCTGGGTGGTATGATCGGGCTGCTACTCTCATGGTCGCTATTTCCGTTATGTAAGGATTTCCTGCTCAAGGCAAGCGATACAACATTACGTGCCGAAATGTTGTTCCGCCCCGAGGCTTTCGTCCTTGCCTTGCTCTTTTGTCTGTTGATCAATCTGCTTTCGGCAGGTTTACCCGCTTGGTGGATTTCGCGTAAACCTATTTATGAAGCGTTGAAGAATGGAGAGGAAACGAATAAATAACGATAAAACAGGACTTATATGATAAAGCATCTTTTGACTTTGATTTGGAACCAACGAAACGGGAATGTTTGGATCTTCCTGGAATTACTATTGGTAACGGCCATGTTGTGGGTAATGGCCGATTCCTTATTGGTTGATACGTACACTTACCGGCAACCGATAGGTGTGGATACGCAGCACACGTATCTTCTTTCTTTTGGATTGACAGATGATGTGACTGAAATGGACTTAGAACGAAATAACCAAGCAACCCAAGATTTGTTACAATTAATTGAAAATTTACGGCAATGCTCGGAGGTAGAAGCGGTTTGTCTTTCCAAAATAGCAACACCTTATACCTATAATCGTGGTTGGTCTGGTTTGATGCCGGTTGAGGATACAGCCAGTGCCTCATATGCATATAGGGTACGGTATGTTGATTTGGAGTATTTTCGTGTATTTAAGGTCAGGGATAAAGAGGGTCGTCCGCTTTATGACCAAGTTCTGAAGAATCCCGGAGAGGTTGTGCTCTCTGAAACCTTGGATGAGATCTTCTTTCCGGAAGGTTCGGGGCGTACTCAAAGAGAAGTGAAATGGGGTCCGAAATCTACGGAGAGCATGAAAGTCTCCGCTGTTTCAGCACCACTGAAAGAAATGGATTTTGACACTTATCAACCTACTTATTATTACGTGTGGAGAACAGAACAGGACTTTTTGGATGAGGTTGCGGAAAATGATATTCGATTTTATAATTGTTTGTTCCGCATGAAAAAGGATTATTCACAACAAGAAATGGAAGCCTTCTTGCAACAAGAAAGCGAGCGTTTGCAAGTAGGAAATGTATATGTGTCGAGCATGAAACCCATCAGCGAATACCGTGCCGATATGTTGAAGCCTCGTTTGGATAACCAGAAGAAAAAGATTGCCATGGTCGGCTTTATGCTGGTAAATATCTTCTTCGGGATTGTCGGTACCTTCTGGTTACGCACGCAGTCACGGCGGGCAGAAATCGGGTTGCGTGCAGCCTTGGGTGCTTCGAAAAGACAATTGCGCCGGGAATTATTCCTCGAAGGACTTTTCCTGTTGGCTCTGACTTTACCATTCCTGCTGATCTTCTTGGTAAATATGTTGTATCTGGATATGCCCGATACGTATCGGCTGGCTTATACCTGGTGGCGCTTCCTGATTACCTTATCGGTTTCCTATCTGTTGATGGGCGGTATGATTTACTTGGGTATCCGCATTCCGGCCAACAAGATTACCCGGATGAATCCGGCAGAAACATTGCATTATGAATAACTTTAAAACTTAAATAATATGATCACATTAACAAACTTAGAGAAAGTATATCGGACAAAAGAGATTGAAACCGTAGCATTGGAAAATGTAAACCTGACAGTAGATAAAGGTGAATTCCTGAGTATTATGGGACCATCCGGTTGCGGAAAGTCAACCCTGCTGAATATTATGGGATTGCTTGATCAGCCAACGCGCGGAACCGTAGAGATTGCCGGTGTACAAACCGCATCGATGGACGATAAGCAACTGGCGGCTTTCCGTAACAAGACACTGGGCTTTGTCTTCCAGTCTTTCCATCTGATCAATTCCCTCAATGTACTGGATAACGTAGAGCTGCCGCTTTTGTACCGGCCGCATGTGTCGGCTAAAGAACGCCGGGAAGCAGCCATCGCCGTCTTGGAGAAAGTGGGTCTGTCACACCGTATGCGTCACTTCCCGACACAGCTTTCCGGAGGTCAGTGCCAGCGTGTCGCTATTGCCCGTGCCATTATCGGGAATCCGGAGATCATCCTGGCCGACGAGCCGACCGGTAACTTGGACTCCAAGATGGGAGCAGAAGTAATGGAAATCCTGCATAAGCTGAATCAGGAAGACGGACGTACCATCGTCATGGTAACACACAATGAAAACCAGGCGAAGCAGACTTCACGTATTGTGCATTTCTTTGATGGACGGCAGATTCAATAAATGTACCGACTATGCCCAATATCAACCAATATATCAAACAATCCTGGCGGTTGCTGAGGCAAAATCGGCTGGCGGCCTTGCTTTCCATCTTAGGAACAGCTTTGGCGATTTGCATGATCATGGTCTTTGTGATCTTGTTCATAGCCAATACAGCAGCCTTTAAGCCGGAAAGCCATCGTGCGGATACCTATTACGTCACGCATGTAAAGATAGAAGGAAAGACTGACGGACGGCGTATCGCCATGACGGGTTTAGGATTGCCTTTTATCAAAGAATGCTTTTATCCGTTGCAGTCGGCCGAAGCAGTCACGGCTGTGGTTCGTGATAGATGGCAGAAACAAATCTTGCTGTCGATGGATGGAAGGAATACGGTCACTGCCTCTATTCTGGAAACAGATACGGCTTTCTGGCATGTATATAATTTTGACTTTGTAACAGGAAATCCTTTCTCGAAAGCCACTTTTGAGAGTGGATTGCACGAGGCCGTTATCAGTGAGCAAGTAGCCCGTTCTGTGTTCGGAACCGAACAGGCAGTAGGGAAGGAACTGAAGATTAACTTTCTGGTGTATCGGGTGTGTGGTGTGGTGAAAGACGTATCGCGCTTTGCCGACAAAGCCTGGGCCGACGTGTGGATTCCTTATACGGCCGGAACGCATTTATTTTCTAATCTGGAAGGAATAGGAGGATCCTTCGAATGCTATATGCGCTTGAAGAAAGGACATAATCGGGAAGATTTGCAGCAAGAACTGCTGAAGCGTATTGACAACTTCAATGTTGGTCTTTCGGATGTACAGGCCAACATCCTGCATCAACCTTTGTCTCATCTGGAAAAGTGGATGGGTGGAGAATATTCGGAAGTATCAGTAGGGAAAGTGTTTCTGCGATTTGGAACAATAGCGTTTATCATCCTGCTGGTACCGGCACTGAATATCTCCGGTATTATCCTGGCATGGACACGCAAACGGATTCCTGAATTTGCCTTGCGACAAGCTTATGGAGCAACGAGGCAACGTATTATGTCGCAAGTCCTGCTAGAGAATCTGTTAGTGACATTGATTGGCGGCTTGTTGGGATTTATACTTTCGTATGTTGCTCTTGCCAGCATAGGCGACTGGCTGATGATTACCTCGTTAGGGCAGGAACAGCTTTCGCTCCAGATGGTAAACGGCTGGGTATTTATCGCAGTTTTTATTCTGTGTCTATTGTTAAACCTGCTTTCGGCTGTATTCCCGGCTTGGAAAGCGACTCGGCAGCAAATCTCCGAGGCTTTAAACAGTTAATGGTATGATCGCTTCAATGATTCGACAGATGTGGAACGAGCGGAAAGCCAATGTGCTGATTCTGCTGGAACTGCTGGTTGTCTTCAGTTGTCTGCTTTATGCGGCAGATTATCTGTATGTGAAATACAAGGAATACAAACAGCCTTTGGGGTTTGACATTTCGCATGTGTATAAAGTCTGGCTGGGTGTTGTGCCGGAAACGAGTGCGGATTATGATACAACCGCCGTGCACACGACGAATGGAATGGATGATTTCTTCACAATCATAGACCGTTTGGAGAAGGATTCGCGTGTGGAAACTGTAGGTTATACTTCTGGTAATCATTTCCATTATATGTATTTCAACCGGTTCGCTACTTTTCATGGTATTAAAATGCAACGATATGGCTTTGTCCGGGATGTTGATCCGTCTTATTTTCGTGTGTTTAAGGTAAAGACTGCCGACGGACAATCGTGGGAAAAGCTGGAAAATGCACTTCGTAACAATCAGATTGTTGTGACTGCTACCGTAGCGGAGAGATATTTCGGCAAGGCAACAGAAGGACGAGGAAAAGATATCTGGATTACTAATCAGGGTGATGCCGATAGTATCGTCTATCACATTGGTGAGGTTTGCGAACCTCAGCGGTATCAGGAATTTTCTTCTTACGATTATGCTTATTACCGGAATCTTGGTGGACGGGATGAGTTGAAGAAATACGGTATTGAAATACTTTCAGGGAATATAAATTTGTTCGTGCGTATGAAGCCTTCGGCAGACAAACCTGAGCTTATGCAGCAGTTCAGGAAAGATATGGAACAGCAACTGAGGCTGGGAAACATATATCTGTCAGATGTCACTCCTATGAGTTATTATCGGGAAGAAGTGCTGCGCTCTGCTTTGGATAATATCCGTTTGTATGTGGTCGGTGTATGTTTCCTGTTGTTTAATGTCTTGCTGGGTGTTGTCGGAACATTCTGGTTCCGTGCTCGGCAGCGTATTCCGGAGATTGGTTTGCGCATGGCGGTAGGAGCTTCCAGATCCGTTATCTTTATCCAATTGATAGGAGAAGGTTTGATGCTGCTGGCTGTTGTCACTCTACCGGCCTTGTTGATTTATGCTAATTTGGCTCAATTGGATGTACTGACTGCTACTTCGATGGATCTTTCTATGGTAGATCGTCTTGTGTATAGTTTCCTGATGACTTTCCTGACATTGGCCATGATGATTGTAGCGGGTATCGTATTTCCAGCAAAACAGGCAGCCCGGTTAAATCCGACAGAAGCTTTGAAAGATGAATAATAAACTAAACAAACTAAAATGACAACCATAAATCTGTATTTCAAACAAGCCTGGCAACTGATGAAACAAAACCGTTTCTTCAGTGCCGTTTATATCATCGGAACCGGACTGGCGATTTCGATGGTGATGGTGTTGGCGGTAGTGTATCACATTCGTACCGCTAATATAGCACCGGAAGTACATCGGGACCGGATGGCGTATATGGATCAAATTTCTTATGTCTATAACGAGGGCAATAGTACTTGGAACAGTGGTCTGGGTATTCGTTTTGTGAAAGAGGTAATACAAACCTTGAAAACTCCCGAAGCCATTGTTATAACGACTATGCCCGTATTTCAATTCTTTCAGGGGCAAGAGATGTTTGCTTCTGTTCCGGGGATAGACATGCAACCCAAGATTATGTATATGGGCTGTAATCCGGCATTTTGGCAAGTCTATGATTTTCATTTCCTGTATGGAAAGCCATTTACGGAATCCGATTTTGAATCGGGTGTGAGAACGGTTGTTTTATGCCGTTCCATGGCACGTCAGTTCTTTGGTAAGGAAGATGTCATCGGGCAAACTATCCAGCTGAATGAAGTGGAATATCGGATCTGTGGGGTGGTAGAAGATGTGTCCGGTACGTTGGAAGATACGTATGCGCAGGTTTGGATCCCTTATACTTCTATGTCGAGTCTGGCGAATGAATCGGTCAGTGAGCGTGAAGTGACGGTGGGAAAATTACGGGCGAATATCTTACTGCGTAATAAAAAGGATCTTCCGGCAGTACAGGCGGAATTGGATCAGGCTGTCAAACGCTATAACACGACGTTGGCTGAAGGCGAAGTAAAGAATGCGATGATTCAACCGACAACCTTTACGATCATGGGTGTCAGTAGCTCGAAGGCTTACGGGGCGATTGCTCTTTTCCTTTTGCTCTTTCTGCTGGTTCCGGCTTTGAATATATCCGGACTGAACGCTTCGCATATCCAAGACCGGATGGAAGAGATTGGCATCCGCAAGGCTTTTGGTGCTCCGCGCGGGACATTGTTCGGACAGATCTTTATAGAGAATCTGCTGTTGATGTTCCCGGGTAGTCTGGCTGGCTTACTTTTCTCTTACGGGTTAGTCAGCTTGTATAAGAACATCTTGCTGGCGAGTAGTTATCAAACCATGATATCGGGAGTAGGAGAAACGATTACATTATCAGTCGGGATGTTGATGAACTGGCAGGTTTTCCTGTCCGCTATCGTGGTTTGCCTGGTGTTGAATCTGCTCTCTTCATTAGTTCCGGTGTGGAATGCCATTCGCTCGGATATTGTCAATGCCTTGAATATGTAGAACCTGTAAAAAAATGGATCGTATGATTGTACATTTATTGAAAATTATCCGTGCGCAATTCCGCAGTAATTTGTGGATATTGGCTGAGTTGATGGTGGTGTTTGTCGCTTTATGGATTATGACTGACTATTTCATCACCCAATATACGTTATATCATCGCCCGGTTGGGTTTGAAACCGATCGAGTTTACCAAGCTGTCGTTTCTTTACGTTCGTCCGATTCTCCTCAGTTTATCGTTTATCCGGAAGATAGTGAAGAACCGAAGCAGAACTTCGATCGTATCGTGGAACGTATCCGGCAGCATCCGGATGTGGAAGCTGTGGCTTTATCGATGTTCTCATTACCTTATACATATTCCAACAGTACGTGTGGTCTTCGGAAAGACAGTGTGAAGTTATGGAATATCCGGCAGTATAATATCAGTCCGGATTATTTCCGTGTCTTCGATATTCGTCCGGCAGCAGGTGGCACTCCGGATGAAGTGGCGCGACGGCTTGATCAACCAGGATTGGTTATCTCGGCAAACTTGGCTGAAGCCTTTTTCGGTCGGACCAATGTCGTGGGTGAAGAGTTAATACAAGGAGAAGATACGCTTAAAATCGTAGGTGTTACTGAGTCTGTCCGTAATGATGAATACAACGAAAGGTTACCTTATGCTTGGTTTAGCCTAATAGAGTCTCCTCGTGATGGTATTGTTCCGGAAAGTACATGCATTCAAATGCAGATCACTTTCCGTATCCGCCCGAATGTCGAGACGGCAGGTTTTGAAGAACGTTTTATGAAAGAGATGCGTCGTCAGTTACAAGCAGGGAATTTCTGGGTGTCTGATGTACAGCGTTATAATGATATTCGGGAGCAGTTCCTGGAGAAGACTTCCAATTCGAGCGGACAACAGGTGATTTCGTCGGTGATGCTCTTCTTGTTGGTCAATGTTTTCCTGGCAGTGATCGGTTCGTTCTGGTTCCGCGTGAACCGCCGGAAGGAAGAATTGGGATTACGTATGGCGATGGGCTCGTCGCGTACCGGCTTGCTTCGGTTTACCATCACCGAAAGTTTGCTGCTCCTTACACTGGCTGCGTTACCCGCCCTCTTTATTTGTGGAAACCTGATGTATGCCGATTTGGTATCAGCCTCGGCAGCCGACGAACGACTTCTCCGTTTCTTTGAAGTCTCGCTGATCACCTGGCTGTTATTGGCCTTTATCATTGTCTTGGGAGTCTGGTATCCGGCGCAAAAGGCAGCCCGTATTGCTCCTGCCGATGCCTTGCGGGCAGAATAAATACCGCTTGATAGCCTCGATTCATCTCTTTCTACCCGGTAAGATGAATCGAGCATGATAAATTCATCTCTTTCTACCCAGTAAGATGAATCGAGCATAATAAATTCATCTTTTTCTACCTGGTAAGATGAATCTATTGTGACAATTTCATCTTATTGGGTGGAAAAAGATGAAATCTATGGGAATATTCCTTATATTTGCCTTTGATTACTGTAAAAAAGAAAATCGATGGTCATATCAATTCCCAAAATCGCTTTAGAGGATGTCTATATTTCGGTCCTGACGGAAAAACGAGTGACGAATGCGGAAGGGTGGACACGGAAAGAGCCGGTTAGCCACGACTTGCGCCCTTCGGGTTCTGTGATTGTGGATGCGGTAGTCTTGCTGTTGCACCACAACCGTTTCCGTGATCCTAAAACCGCGGTCGAACGGCTGGCCGTAAACGGGCGCGAACTGAGCACGGCCCTGCATCTCCTGACGGGCTTTACCCTCCGGTCGTTCATCGAACATTATCGTTTGATGGAGGCGCAGGAATATTTGGCTTGTACCGGGCTGGCAACGAAAGAGATTGCCCGCCGTTGTGGTTACACCGGTCGCACCGAAGAGAAGACGTTTCACAAGATGTTCAAGTTGCTCACGGGCATGTGCGTGCTGTCCTACCGCCGCCAGCATCGCCCCCGCAATTTCCAGGACTTATACAGCTGGGATTGAATCTGCTGTCGTCCGAAACCGAACCGAGTGTCCGAAACCGAACACCGTATCCCTCTGCCTTAGATTGATAATCAGTCAGATATATTTATGGCATGGCATTTGCTTTTCTGTTGAAAAAAGAAATGGATATGAAACGGATTTGGATTTTGTGTTTAATTTATATCATAGGAGTATGTGATAACAGCTATGCGGAGGAGGTGGAGGCCCGGACAGTCTCTCTTTCGTTGACGGATGCCATCCGGTTGGCTCAGATGCAATCGGTGGATGCGGCCGTCGCTTTAAATGAATTGAAGACGGCGTATTGGGAATACCGGACGCACAAGGCCGAGCAATTGCCGGAGGTGGTCTTCACCGGCACATTGCCTTCGTATAGCAAGCAATACTCCAAATACCAGCAGTCGGATGGATCTTATACGTATGTGCAGAATAATGTCTTAGGTCTTAATGGAGAGATCTCGATAGAGCAGAATATCGCCCTGACCGGAGGTAAGATCGCCTTGAATACGTCGTTGGATTTTACCCGCCAATTGGGGAAAGGTGCTTACAATGAATTCATGAGTGTTCCGGTCAGCCTCACCTTGACGCAGCCGATATTCGGAGTGAACGACCAGAAATGGAAACGGCGTATCGAGCCGGTCCGTTATGAAGAAGCGAAGGCAGCTTTTATGGAAAGTGTAGAAGAGGTGACCATTACAACCATTACGCATTACTTTAATCTGTTGTTGGCAGAAGATAACTTGGCAGTTTGTAAGCAGAACCTGGAGAATGCCAATAAGCTTTATGAGATAGCGATTGCCAAACGGAAGATCGGCCATATCTCGGAAATCGAACTGATGCAGCTCAAACAGTCGGCCTTGCAGGCAAAAGGGAAGGTAACAGAGGCGCAATCGAGTCTGAATTCGATGATGTTCCAGCTGCGTTCTTTCCTGGGATTAAGTGAACGGGACCGGATTGAGCCGGTTTTGCCCGAAGCGATTACCGGTGTGCGTCTGGACTATCAGCAGGTATTGGCACGGGCACAAGAGAACAATTCCTTCTCCAAGAATATTCTGCGTCGGCAATTGGAGGCCGATTATGATGTCGCAACGGCCAAAGGGAACCAGCGAAACATCAATTTGTTTGCCTCGGTTGGTTATACAGGGAAAGATCTTTCCTTCTCGGGAGCCTATAATCCGCTGAAAGATAATCAGGTGGTGGAAGTAGGCGTTTCGATTCCGATACTGGATTGGGGTAAGCGGAAAGGGAAGGTGAAAGTAGCCGAATCAAACCGGGAAGTCGTGCTTTCTAAAATCCGTCAGGAACAGATGGATTTCAATCAGAATATTTTCCTTTTGGTAGAGAATTTCAATAACCAGGCTGCCCAATTGGAAATTGCCTCGGAAGTGGATTCTCTGGCAGAAAGCCGTTACAGAACTTCTATTGAAACATTTATGGTGGGGAAAATTGATATTCTGGAATTAAATGATGCCCAAACGTCAAAGGATAGTGCCAAGCAGAAACACATAGAAGAGCTGTACTATTATTGGCGTTATTTCTATAATATCCGTAGTCTGACGTTGTATGATTTCTTGAATAATTGTACTTTAGATGCTGAATTTGAGAAGATCGTCAGATAAACGGGTTATAAATACATGGAGCAAGGTGAGATTATATTATATCAACCGGATGAGATAATCAAGCTGGAAGTTCATTTGAAAAATGAAACAGTTTGGTTATCCATAGAAGAAATGTCTCAACTTTTTGGACGAGACATCAGCGTGATAGGGAAACATATTCGTAATATATTCAAGGAAGAAGAGCTGGTAAAAGATTCAGTTTGGGCAAAATTTGCCTACACTGCTGCCGACGGAAAGACTTATCAAGTGGATTATTATAATCTGGACGTGATTATCTCGGTGGGTTACAGGGTGAAAAGTAAACAGGGAACTCGCTTTCGTCAGTGGGCCAACCAGGTCTTGAAAGAATATATACTGAAGGGTCATGCGATCAACTCGTATCCTCACCGCCGGATTGAAGAGAAACTGAGTGAACATGACCGCCAGATTCGGGATTTGGCCGATAAGGTTGAATTCTTTGTCCGGACTTCCTTGCCTCCGGTAGAAGGAGTTTTCTTTAATGGCCAGATCTTTGATGCATATAAGTTTGCTATTGATTTGATCAAGTCTGCCCAACAATCGATAGTCTTGATTGATAATTATGTGGATGAAACAGTCTTGTTGATGTTGAGCAAACGCAGAACGGATGTGACAGCAACGATCTATACACAGCGGATCATGCCGCAGATGCAGTTGGATTTGGAAAAGCATAACAGCCAGTATCCGCCTGTCGAGGTGAAGACATATCGGGATTGCCATGATCGTTTCCTGTTGATTGATTCCCAGGAAGTCTATCATATCGGAGCATCAATGAAGGATTTGGGGAAGAAAATGTTTGCTTTCTCGAGGTTGTCCATACCGGCTACAGTAATCATGAATTTGCTGGATGCCGATGAGCCAAAGGAAGAAGTATTGAATAAAGAAGAATGAATAATATGACAGATACGAAGATTCTGATAGTAGATGATGATGCGGTAGTGCGTTCTTCGCTGACGTTCTTGCTGAAGCGGGCCGGTTATTTACCGACGGCAGTCGGTGGTCCGAAAGAAGCACTTCAGAAGGTACGTGAAGAAGATTTCCGGTTGGTCTTGATGGATATGAATTTTACCCTCACGACGACCGGAGAAGAAGGAATTCATTTACTGAAGCAAGTCAAAATACTGCGTCCGGATTTACCCGTAATTCTGATGACGGCATGGGGCTCTATTTCTTTGGCCGTACAAGGTATGCAAGCCGGTGCTTTCGATTTCATTACGAAGCCGTGGAATAATCTGGTATTGCTAAAGGCGATCCGTAATGCTTTGGAATTATATGCTCCGGTAGGAAAAGAGGAAGCAGCGACAACGCAGACACATCCATGTTTCGATAAAATCATTGGGAAAAGTCCGGCGTTACTAAGTCTGCTGGATACGGTAGCACGTATTGCTCCGACGACTGCTTCAGTCTTGATCACCGGAGAAAGTGGTACGGGAAAGGAACTGATTGCCGAAGCTGTCCATACACACAGCCGCCGGGCGAAGGAACCTTTCGTGAAAGTAAATTTGGGCGGTTTGTCGCAGAGTTTGTTCGAGAGTGAGATGTTCGGACATAAGAAAGGAGCATTTACTGATGCGTATATGGATCGGACTGGTCGTTTTGAGATGGCAGATAAAGGAACAATCTTTCTGGATGAGATCGGCGATCTGGAATTATCCAGTCAGGTGAAGTTATTGCGGGTATTGCAGGATCAGACCTTTGAAGTGTTGGGCGATAGTCGTCCGCGGAAAGTGGATGTTCGGGTAGTCAGTGCAACAAACCGGGACTTGCCGGCAATGGTACGTGAGCATACGTTCCGCGAAGATTTGTTCTATCGTATTAATCTGATCACCGTCCATTTGCCAGCCTTACGGGAGCGCAGGGAAGATATTCCGCTTTTGGTGCGTCATTTTGCCCAAAAGCTGGCAGAGACAAATGGTTTGCCGCCAGTTGAGTTTGCTTCCGAAGCATTTACTTATTTGCAGCAATTACCTTTCCCGGGTAATATCCGCGAATTGAAGAACCTGGTAGAACGAACTTTATTGGTTTCAGGACGGCAACGGATTGAAGCTTCCGACTTCGAACAGTTCGGTATGCCGCAATCCGCTTTGACTTCTTCAGCATCCACTTCGTTGGAAGGCTTGACACTCGAAGAGCTGGAACGGAAAAGTATCCTTCAGGCATTGGATAAATATGAACATAACCTGTCGCGTACCGCCGAAGCCTTGGGCATCAGCCGGGCTGCTTTGTACCGGCGACTGGAGAAATACGGGATTAAGATATGCGATTAAAGAGTATCTTCCTCGGATTCCTGTTGTTGCTGGCGATCTTGTTTGCCCTGATCGGCTGTCTTTGGAGCGGCAAATATACAGAATGGATATTCTTTGCCCTTGAAGGCTGGATTATTTTGTTGCTAGGTTATCTGTTCTATTTCTATCGCCGTATCATCAAACCGCTTTATACGTTGGGAAATGGTATGGACTTATTGAAAGAACAGGACTTCAGTTCGCGTCTGGGATACGTGGGACAGAAAGAAACAGACCGTATTGTGGATGTTTTCAATCGGATGATGGAGCAGCTGAAGAACGAACGTCTCCATGTACGCGAACAGAATCATTTCCTAGATTTGTTAATACAAGCTTCTCCGATGGGGGTTTTGATCCTTGATTTTGACGGACGGATCTTGTCTGCCAATCCGGCGGTTTGCCGACTACTGCATTTGGCTAACGAGAAAGATCTGGTCGGTCAACAGCTGGCGTTATGTACAGAACCGTTACTCGAAGAAATCCGAGACATACCACTTGATGCTTCCCGAAGTATTCGCTTGAGCGATGCCAATATTTATAAATGTTCGCATTCTTTCTTTATGGATCGGGGACTGCGACATGAATTCTATCTGATAGAAGTATTAACACATGAGGTGTTTAAGGCAGAGAAAAAGGCGTATGAAAAGGTGATCCGCATGATTTCGCATGAGGTGAACAACACAACTGCCGGGATTACTTCTACGCTGGATACGTTGGAATCGTCATTTCGTGGAATGGACGACATGGAAGAAGTAAGCGATGTCTTGCGGGTGCTGATCGAGCGTTGTTATGGAATGAGCCGTTTCATTACGAACTTTGCAGATGTAGTCCGTATTCCGGAACCACAAGTTAAATCCGTTTCCTTGAATGAGCTGGTTTCTTCCTGTAAGCGCTTCATGGAAAATCAGTGTGTTGGTAAACAGATCCGGATTCATATTGAACTGGAAAAAGATTTGCCTTTGGTCAAACTGGATCCGATTCTATTTGAGCAAGTATTGGTTAATATCATCAAGAATGCCGTAGAAGCCATCGGGGAAGATGGCGACATTTTCATTCGTACGACTAAACAGCCGCTTTGTCTGGAAATAGGAGATACGGGTGAAGGCATCTCAAAAGAGACGGAAGCAAAACTCTTTAGTCCTTTCTTCTCAACAAAACCCAACGGGCAAGGTATCGGATTGATATTTATCCGTGAAGTATTGCAGAAGCATGGTTGTTCATTCTCTCTCAAAACCTATTCGGATGCTGTGACTCGTTTCAAGATTTGGTTTTAGGAGATTTTCATAACAGAGGAAAGCTCTTATTAGAAAATATTTGTACTATCTTTGTTTTTGTGATTCAGCAAATAAGCTTATGGGTTCAATATTTGTTATTCAAGGGTTATTGATCTATATTTATGCGTTTGATCATAATCCTCCACATATTCATGTTAGGAGTGGTAGCGGTGATTTTACAATTACGTTGAAAGATCGAATTGTAGAAGGACGTGCCAAATCGAGTGCTATTCAATTAATCAATCGATTTATTGATGAACACGAAGCTGAGTTATTTGATATTTGGAATAAGGCTCAGCGAGGAGAGAAAATAGAAAAAGTGAGACGATAAAAATGATAGCTTATGTTATTGACAGTTACAGATGTGGAATATTTGGGTGATTACGTGTTGCTTTGTACCTTCAATGATGGTGTAAGAAAAAAGGTTGATCTGGCTCCTTTATTGAAATATCCGGCATTTGAAGAATTAAAAGACAAAGCCCAATTTATCCAGTTTGGTTTGCAAGATACGATCTTTTGGTCGAATGGGGCTGATATTGCTCCTGAGTATCTTTATGAGAATGGTATTACGGCATAAATATGATTGAATATCTTAAGGATGAGGCACGAAATCAGTAATGTGGAAAGCTGATTTCGTGCCTCTTTTTATTTCCTTGCTTTAATCTCTTAATGTTCGTGCGGAACAGGAGGATAATCCAGTGTATAATGCAAACCACGACTTTCCTTACGTTCGATAGCCTGACGTGTGATCAAGTAACCTACGTTGATCATATTACGTAATTCACAGATTTCACGAGAAGCAATAGACCGTTTGAACAGACTTTCTGTTTCTTCGTACAATAAATCCAAACGATCCCAAGCACGCTTCAGGCGTAAGTCTGAACGGACAATACCTACATAGGTACTCATAATCTGTCCGACTTCCTTCAAGCTTTGGGTGATTAAGACCATCTCTTCCGGCAGGCGAGTTCCTTCGTCATCCCATTCCGGAATGTTTTCCTGATAAGAAAGTGAGTCGAGGATACTCAAACTGTGTTTAGCTGCAGCATCTGCATAAACTACGGCTTCAATCAGGGAATTGGAAGCAAGACGATTACCTCCGTGTAATCCGGTACAAGAACATTCACCTACGGCATAAAGACGATTGATTGACGAACGGGCATTCAGATCGACTTTAATACCACCACACAGATAATGTGCGGCAGGCGCAACTGGAATATAATCTTTCGTGATGTCAATACCCAAGCTCAGGCACTTTTCGTAGATGTTCGGGAAGTGCTTCTTGGTCTCTTCCGGATCTTTGTGCGTCACATCCAGATAGACGTGGTCGTCACCACGATTCTTCATTTCCGTGTCGATTGCACGTGCTACGATATCACGCGGAGCCAAAGAGAGACGTTTGTCGTATTTCTGCATGAATTCTTTTCCATCCATTGTACGCAGAACACCTCCATAACCACGCATAGCTTCCGTAATCAGGAATGAAGGACGATCGCCTGGATGATATAAGGCCGTTGGGTGGAATTGAACAAATTCCATATCTTTCACGGTTCCTTTTGCACGGTAAACCATGGCAATACCGTCACCAGTTGCTACCAGCGGATTGGTAGTTGTCTGGTAAACGGCTCCGATACCTCCGGTTGCCATTAAGGTAACTTTGGATAGAAAGGTATCAATCTTACCCGTTTTCATATCCATGATGTAGGCACCGTAACATTCAATGTTGGGTGTCTGGCGGGTAACGGTTACACCCAAGTGGTGTTGTGTCAGAATCTCGATGGCAAAATGGTTCTCGAAAACTGTGATGTTAGGATGTGTCTGTACGGCGCGGATCAGACTGTCCTGAATCTCGGCTCCCGTATTGTCTTTGTGGTGCAAGATGCGGAATTCGGAGTGACCGCCTTCACGGTGCAGGTCGAAGTTCCCTTCTGCATCTTTATCGAAATCTACACCCCAACTGATCAGTTCCTTGATTTGTTGTGGAGCATTACGGACAACTTGTTCGACGGCTGCCCGGTCGCTCAACCAGTCACCCGCGATCATGGTGTCTTGAATGTGCTTGTCGAAGTTGTCAACAAGCAGGTTGGTAACAGACGCTACGCCTCCTTGGGCAAAATACGTATTTGCTTCTTCGAGGCCGGATTTGCAGACGAGGGCTACTTTTCCTTTATGTGCCACTTTCAGGGCAAAACTCATTCCGGCGATACCGGAACCAATAACTAAGAAATCAAATCGCTGTACCATATATGTATATTTAAGAAATCCCGTGGTGCTGGTGAAGCACACACGGGATGTATGTTTATTATACGTTGAAACGGAAGTGCATGATGTCACCGTCTTGTACGATGTATTCTTTTCCTTCGACGCTCATCTTACCGGCTTCTTTGACAGCCGCTTCTGAACCATAAGAAATATAATCGTCGTATTTGATGACTTCAGCGCGGATAAATCCTTTCTCGAAATCTGTGTGGATCACACCGGCACATTGTGGAGCTTTCCAGCCTTTGTGGAAGGTCCAGGCACGGACTTCATCGGGTCCGGCAGTCAGGAAGGTTTGTAGATTCAGCAGTTTGTAGGCCGACTTGATCAGACGGTTTACTCCCGATTCCTCGAGACCGATTTCCTGCAGGAACATCTGGCGTTCGTCGTAAGTTTCCAGTTCGGCGATTTCGCTTTCTATTTTAGCTGCAACCACCAGAATTTCGGCATTCTCTTCTTTGACAGCTTCGCGAACAGCTTCTACGTATTTATTACCGCTTACGGCACTGGCTTCATCCACGTTACAGACATAGAGAACTGGCTTATTGGTCAGGAGGAAGAGATCGTGTGCCACTCTTTCTTCTTCTTTGGTTTCGAATGAAACGGTACGGGCACTCTTGCCTTGTTCCAAGGCTTCCTTGTATTTGCATAATACTTCATAGGCTATTTTTGCCTGCTTGTCTCCACCTGTCTGAGCTTGTTTCTGTACTTTGGCGATACGGCTGTCTACTGTTTCCAGGTCTTTGATCTGAAGTTCCATGTCAATGATTTCCTTATCCCTTACCGGATCTACGGAACCGTCCACATGAACGATGTTATCATCGTCGAAGCAGCGCAGCACATGCAGGATGGCGTCTGTCTCTCGGATATTGGCGAGGAACTTGTTTCCCAATCCTTCTCCTTTGCTGGCGCCTTTCACCAGTCCGGCGATGTCTACGATTTCGACCGTAGTTGGGATGACGCGCTGCGGATGTTCAATTTCTGCCAGTTTGTTCAGGCGTTCGTCCGGCACGGTGATAACACCTACGTTCGGCTCGATCGTACAGAACGGAAAGTTGGCCGATTGTGCTTTCGCGTTTGATAAACAGTTAAAAAGAGTGGACTTCCCGACATTCGGAAGTCCGACAATGCCACATTGTAATGCCATAGTATGATATGATTCGTTTTATGATCCATTGATTTAAATCGCAAAGATACAAATTCTTTGGGAATACTTTCTTTTGTTTAAGGATTGTTTGCTGGACACGGTTTAATAATCCAATAAATGAAACAATCCCCAGTATCAGGATTGTAGAGAATCTGATTCTGGGGATTTAATATAGAAAGTCTTTGTAGTCGATTAGAGAGACTTCGGTCGGTCAGCCGGAGCTGCTCCGAACTCCTTGTTCGGTGTGCTGCCCATTTCGAAGGTCAGGTTACCGCCTTTCATGACATCCTCGTAGGTGATGTATGATTTTGTATAAGGTTGTCCGTTCAAGGTAACCGACTGGATATAGATATTGTCGTGGCTGTTGTTGTGAGCGACGATCTCGAATGTCTTGCCTTCGGGCAACTGGATCGTGGCTTCGTTGAACTGCGGACTACCGAACACCAGAATACCGTGTGACGGGTTGACCTGATAGAATCCTAGGGCCGACATGATGTGCCAAGCTGACATCTGACCGCAGTCCTCGTTTCCAATCACGCCTTCCGGTTTGTCGGTATAGAACTCATCCTGAATGTAACGGACTTTCTCGGCTGTTTTCCATTGCTGTCCGGCATACGGATACAGATAGGCTACATGGTGGCTCGGTTCGTTTCCGTGTGCATACATACCAATCAGTCCGCTAATGTCGGCCGATGCACCTTCACCCATATCTCCGTTGGCTATAAACAAAGAATCCAGTTTGGCATTGAAGGCATCGTCGCCACCCATCAAGGCAATCAGTCCTTCCGGATTCTGGGGCACGAAGAAAGTATAATGCCAACCGTTACCTTCGCAGAAATCACCTACGCCGTGTACTGAACGGAACGGATCATACGGTGTACGCCAAGAACCGTCATCCATCTTCGGACGGATGAAGTTGATACTCTTGTCGAAATACTGTTCATAATAATGGCCGCGCTTGAAGAATTCCTGATAGTCGGCCTCTTTACCCATTTGCTTTGCCATCATGGCAATACCCCAGTCGCCCACGGCATATTCCATGGCGATAGAAGTTGCTTCGTGTACTTTATCACAAGGAATATATCCTTTTTCCATCACGAAAGGAACTCCTTTCTGCTTATCGTATGTAGCCGAAGAAGTCATCGCTTTGAAAGCACGTTCTGCATCAAATCCTTTGATTCCTTTCAGATAAGCATCCGCAATGATAGGTATGGCACTGTAACCCGGCATACATTCGGTTTCTCCACCAACCAATGGCCAGATCGGCAATTTGCCCTGCTGGTCGTAAATGCTCAGCATAGAATTGACGAAGTCAGGAACATACTGCGGTTTGATGATGGTGAACAACGGATTCAACGTACGGTAGGTATCCCATAAAGAGAAGGTAGAGTAGTTCTTCCAAGAATCAGCCTTATAGACTTTATCATCATGTCCGCGGAACTCACCGTTTACGTCGCAATATAAAGTCGGAGCAATGAAGGCATGGAACATGCTGGTGTAGAAAATTTTCTTTGCCCGCTCATCGTTGGTATTGATATCAACACAGGCCAGCTGATCGTTCCATTTTTCTTTTGCCTGTTGGCAGACTTGGTCGAAATCCCATCCTGCGAGTTCTGCATCCATATTGGCCTGTGCATTGGCACAACTAACGGATGAAATGGCGATCTTGCATTTTACTTCCTTCGGTGCATCCTTGAAAGTCAATACACCTTTTACGGATTCTCCTGTTAATTCATCATTACCTGCTGGCGTGTCATCGTTGAATACTTGCAGTGACTGGATCGGTTGTTCGAACTTCATCACGAAGAATACCTTGTGCTGCGGGCTCCATCCTTGGGAGAAACGATAACCTTCGACGGTATTGTCGTCTACCTTTTTCAGATAGGTATCGTATGCCCGGTCGCCGTTACCTTCCTTCAGATTGACCAGTAAATGGCTTTCGCCTTCCGGATAGGTATAACGATGGATTGCTATACGTTCGGTAGCTGATAATTCGGCTTTCACACCGTTATCCATCAGCAAAGAGTAATAACCCGGTGCTACCTTTTCATTCGCATGTGAATAGTAAGAAGAACAAGCTCCTTCGATATTATCCTGTTCTCCCCGTTTGGTACGGACTTCACCCATGAACGGCATAACCAGCACGTCGCCTAAGTCGGCACAACCCGTTCCGCTCAGGTGTGTATGGCTGAAACCGATAATTACGCTATCCGAATAATGATAACCCGAGCACCAGTCCCATCCTTTGTGGATATTCTGCGGACCAGCCTGAATCATACCGAAAGGAACGCTGGCTCCTACAAATACATGTCCGTGTTCTCCGGATCCGATATACGGATCGACATACGCTGTGTAATCTACAACTGGGCTGCTAGTTTCTGCCTTCTTTTCTCCTGAAGCGCAGGAAACGGCCCATAAAGCCTGGCATCCGATGAGGACTGCCATTGAAAGTTTTGTGAATGTGTTCATTGTATAAGGTATTAAAACGTTGTTCTACTGAAAATCTTGAATTTGTCGGAATACTCCTTTTTCTGTAACATAAGCCGTTACCAAGGCTGCCGGTGTAACATCAAATGCCGGATTATAAACTCCAACATGCTCGGGTGCCATCCGGTGTATATAATGCAAATCGGTTACTTCTGAAGCCGACCGTTGTTCGATAACAATATCTTTTCCTGTCGGTGTGTGCGGATCAAAGGTACTGGTTGGTCCTAATACATAGAAAGGAATTTTGTAATAATGAGCCAGAACAGCCAAGCCGCAAGTACCAATCTTGTTGGCTACGTCTCCATTGGCAGCGATCCGATCGCAACCCACCATGATCATGTCGATCATTCCCTGACTCATTAACGAAGCTGCCATATTATCACAGACCAATGTGGTATCAACTCCGAATCTCATCAATTCGTAGGCGGTAAGACGGGCACCCTGGAGTAAAGGCCTTGTCTCGTCGGCATAGACTTTTGGATTCAGTCCGCAAGCCTGAGCCAGATAAATCGGAGCTAAGGCTGTTCCATAGCGGGAGACAGCCAAATGTCCGGCATTACAATGTGTCAGAATGCGACTTCCTGAAGCAATCAGTCCGACACCATGCTGGGCAATCTGTTTACACATCTCGATGTCTTCTTCTTTGATATGGACAGCTTCTACCCGTAAAAGCGTTTTTATCTCTTGGAAATCGGTTGAACTTATCTTGTCTTTACCAGCTATCCATTGCTTGAATAGAACAGTCATCCGATCAAGTGCCCACGAAAGATTAACGGCTGTCGGTCGGCTGTCGCGAATCCGGTTGGCCAAAGCTTGGAATTCTGTTTGCATAGGTTGGGCAGAAGTTATATTCGCCAACGTACGGGCAAAACAAACATATAGTCCGGCAGCAGCAGCTACGCCAATTGCCGGTGCTCCTCTGACCTTCAAACGGACAATGGCATCGATGAGTTCTTCTTCGTTGTCGATTTTGAGGAAGACTTCCCGAGCAGGAAGCTGGGTTTGGTCGAGGATGACCAAGCAGTCTTCTTCCTCACATAAAGAGACCACATCGGGCAAGGAAAACGTCTGTTCCAGTTTCTCTAATCCTATTTCTTTGAAGTTCTCCATGCTATCAATATTTTTCTTCATCCTCGCCTCGGTTCTGCTTCGTCCATTCCTCAGCACAGTCCGAGAGCATCTGATACCAGTCTGCACCAAATTTCCGGATTAAAGGTTCTTTCAAAAACTGATAGACCGGAACACCTTTCATCTTTCCTAAAATGACGGCAGCTTTGCATACATCCCAACGATGATAATTGACAGCCGTATAAGGACCGTAATTCTCAATCCGTATCGGATATAAGTGGCAGGAAATAGGCTTATAGAAGTTACATTTCCCTTCACGGTAGGCTTTCTCGATGGCGCAATAACAGCAGCCTTTCTCGTCGTAGCAAGTAAAGACACAATTCTTGTTGCCCACGATGGAAGTTACCAGATCACCATCCTGATCGGTATAAACAACCCCTTGCTTCTTGATGACCGCTTGTGCTTCCGGAGAAAGTTCGTCCCAGACAACCGGAAGAACCTTTTCCAGTTCGGCAACTTCGTTTTTCTCGACGGGAGCACCGGCGTCGCCTTCGATACAGCATTCACCTTGGCAAGCCTCCAGGTTACATATAAATTTTTCTGTCAGGATATCGCTTGAAACAACGATGTCCTCTATTTGAATCATCATATTATTGAAATTGAAAGTTGAAAATTGAAAATGGGAAATTATTTATTGAGCTTTGATTTGGTGGATTTGACAATCGAAGCAAGGATTGCTACAATTTCAGTACAATCATTGTTTATAGATTGATAAATAGCCTCATCCAAATATCCAGTGTCTTTCAGAAGAGAAATCCAATATAATGTTTCGTTGGCCTCTTTCAAAGCAATGTTCATTTTATTCAAGAAATCAGCTTCACTTTGTGCATGTTCAGCTTCTCTGATTAAGGCTCCTATGGATGTTCCGCACCGTAAAAGCTGTTTGGAAAGAACGAACTCTCTATGGGTTTGTCCTAAAAACTTGTATGCGTTCACTATACGGATAGCGAACGCATACGATTTATTGCGGACAATATTGTCTCGACTCACTTAATTTTCAATTCTCAATTTTCAATTTTCCATTATTAAGTCCTTTCCTGTCATCTCAGCCGGCTGTGCCATACCTAAAATGTGCAGGATAGAAGGAGCTACGTCTGCCAATACTCCATTTTCTACTTGGGCAGCTTTGTTTTCTGTTACGTAAACAAACGGAACCGGATTCAGCGAGTGAGCTGTATTCGGAGTACCGTCTGCATTCAGGGCATGATCAGCGTTGCCATGATCGGCAATGATGATTACTTCGTAACCGTTTGCCTTGGCTGCTTCTACAGTATCTTTTACGCAGTTGTCGATAGCAACGACTGCTTTTTCAATTGCTTCGTAAATACCTGTATGACCAACCATATCTCCGTTGGCATAGTTGACAACGATGAAATCGTATTTTTGTGTACCGATAGCTTCTACCAGTTTGTCTTTTACTTCGTAGGCGCTCATCTCCGGTTTTAAGTCGTAAGTTGCTACTTTCGGAGACGGAACCAGAATACGGTCTTCATTTTCATACGGAGTTTCGCGGCCACCGTTGAAGAAGAAGGTTACGTGTGCATATTTTTCTGTTTCGGCAATGTGCAACTGAGTCTTGCCATTGTTTGCCAGGTATTCGCCCAGTGTGTTCTGTACGTTTTCCTTGTCGAACAAGATATGTACGCCTTTGAATGAAGCATCATACGGAGTCATGCAATAGTACTGCAAGCCCGGGATTGTCTTCATGCCCTGTTCCGGCATATCCTGCTGTGTCAGTACGATTGTCAATTCCTTGGCACGGTCGTTACGGTAGTTGAAGAAGATAACTACATCACCTTCTTTGATGGTTCCGTCTACAGTTGAGTTGTTGATCGGTTTGATGAACTCGTCGGTAACGCCTTCGTCATACGATTCCTGCATAGCCTTTACCATGTCATCTGCCTGCTTGCCTTTACCTTCGATCAGCAAGTCGTATGCTTCCTTCACACGTTCCCAGCGTTTGTCGCGGTCCATTGCATAGAAACGACCTACGATAGAGGCGATCTTACCGGCTGATTTTTCGCAATGAGCAGTCAGTTCTTCGATGAAACCTTTACCGCTCTTCGGGTCTGTATCACGACCGTCCATGAAACAGTGGATGAATGTCCGTCCGTTCAATCCGTATTCCCGGGCAATATCACACAATTTGAACAAATGATCGAAAGAAGAGTGAACACCACCATTGGAAGTCAAACCCATGAAGTGGATATTCTTTCCGTTTTCTTTGGCGTACGAGAAAGCTGAAACCACTTCTTTGTTCTGCATAATGCTATTGTCGGCACAAGCACGGTTGATCTTTACCAAGTCCTGATAAACAATACGACCGGCTCCGATATTCAAGTGACCTACTTCAGAGTTACCCATCTGGCCGTCGGGAAGACCTACGTTTTCACCACTGGCCTGTAACTGAGAGTGAGGATAGTTTGCCAATAAAGAGTCCCAATACGGTGTTGGAGTGTTGAAAATGACATCATCTTTCTTGTGGTCGCCACAACCCCAACCGTCAAGAATCATTAAAAGTGCTTTCTTAGCCATAATTGTAATTTTTATATATGATAAGTAATCTGTTATTTCTTTGCTGAGTTCAATTCGCCCGCAAAGATAACAAATTCGGATGTATTATTGTTAGATCCAAAGTATTACTTTTGCCTAAGAATTATGGAAAAGTATTTTGATGATAAGGAATTAGGACGGGTCGTTATCCGTTACAGCGAGCGGGCACGTAATTATACGCTCAAAATAACCAACGGTCAGGTATTTGCAACCATGCCGGTTCGGGGAAGCGAAGAGAAAATGCTGACTTTTATCCTCGGTAACCGGGAGAAAATCAAGGCGGCTTTGAAGAAACATCCGGCCAGACCTTTATTGAATGAACAGACCGATTGGCAGACGGCTGCTTTTCGGGTCCGAATTGTCCGTACCGAAAGGGATAATTTCTACATGGCCCTCAAGGACGGTGTCTTGCAAATCTCCTGTCCTCAGGCCACCAACTTCGCCGACGACGAAGTCCAGCAACTCCTCAAACAAATGCTGGCCAGTGCATTCCGCCATGAAGCCAAGCGATACCTGCCCGGACGTCTATCGGCTTGGGCTCAGAAATACGGCTTTGTTTATAAACAAGTAAAAATCAATAGCAGCCAGACGCATTGGGGCTCATGTACATCGAGCAAGCATATCAACCTTTCTCTCTACTTGATGCTTCTTCCCTGGCATCTGATTGACTATGTTCTCTTGCATGAACTTTGTCATCTGAAAGAAATGAGTCATAACGAACACTTCTGGAACTTGTTGGACCGACTGACAGACGGGAAAGCAAAAGCCTTGCGAACAGAATTGAAATCATATCACATGTTGAAGTAATAGCAGATAATCGGAAAATTATCTGCTTGCTATGTTTTGACTTGTCTTGCCGAAACATTATATTTGCAACTGGCTGATTGGGCGATCAGAATCATCTTGCGCAGCATGCAAAGGCAAATTTGGTGAACCAAAATACCTCTTGCAGGGATGTAAACCCTAATCGGGTGGGCCTAAAACGCCGCTGTATCTTGCAAAAGTTGATTGGGCAGACCCCAAGTGTCATTGCCGGGTGCAGAAGCCGATTGGGCGGATCAAAAGATAGTTTGCAAGTAGGCGGGAGTGGATTGGGTGGATCCAAAAAGCCTTTGCCGGGTGCAGAAGCCGATTTGAAAAATAAAATTTATGGTCTAATCTAAATTTAATGGATTATGAGAAAGAAATATATTAAAGTCGAGGATCTTTATTTGAATGGCCTCGCCAATGCCGAGTTTGTCAACTTCATGGAGCGTTTTATGGCGCTCTTGCCGGTCGAACAAAATGAGGAATCGCAAGATGCCGCCCCGAAATTGTCGATCACGGCTGAGCAATTGGAAGAAGGAAAGGCTTATTTGGCTTCGCTGAAAGACTTGACCCTGAAGTCCCGGAAGAAAGTGGGGACGCAGCCTAAAAAGGAACTTGACCGCCTGCGCGACCGGATGTTTACGTTTGTCATGAATCGTATCAGCCTGTTTTGCGATTCGCCGGATGCTGCGTTGCGGGCAGCCGCCGAAAAACTTTCCTTGGTGGCAAGCCCGTACAAAGGTGTGGCCCGTCTGCCGTACAATCAGGAAACAGAAGTGATCGCCGGTTTCTTGCAGGATATGAATAAAACGGAAAATGTGGATGCCCTCCGGACTTTGGGCATCGAGTCGGATTTGGACCTGTTGCAATCATACAACGGACAGTTCGCAGCACTTGTGAAAGAATCCGACGAGATGGAATCCGCCTTGTCTTTCGATGAAAAAACACGCGAATTGCGTATCCTGATGGGCGATTGGTATCAGGAGATGGCAGATAGTGCTTTTGCTACTAATTTCTTGCAGGAGACCGAGGAATCCCTCTATTTCATGAGCGGGCTGAACGCACTGATCAAGGATGTGAAGAAAAACTACAACCTTCGCACCGCCAAGCGTGGCAAGAATGAAACGACCGGGGAACAACCCTCGGGCGATAATAAAGGTGATGGCGGACTGGAGTTTGTCCCGGTCAACAAGTAAAAAGGAAAACGGGCACGGAATTGGTTGAAATACGGTCGTCAGGATCGTGAATTTCTGCAATTTTGTGCCTGATTTGTGTCGCTACGTTTCCTTGTTTTTATCTTCCAAGAAGAAATAATATTCTCTACGAGCGTTGCATTGAAAAAAAACGTATCTTTGGCGATGTCAGCGGGGAGAAATCCGATTGACTTTATAAAGAAAGCGTTTTTGCTTTATCCTAAACGTCGAAATCGCCAATTTCAAGAAAGAAGGATAGAGACAATGTAACGCTCATTCTGTATTCGTATGTATCAAGGTGAACGTGGCCGGGAAGGTTGTGTTCATCCTTATCGTACATATCCAACAGCGTGAGAATATTGTTTCTTCGTCCGTTTCTTTCGAGGTGTTTGGCGATACCTGATGTTTGGCGGACAGCAGAACAAAGTCTCACGCTTTCTTTTTTGTTAATCTTTAAAGAATAACAAATATAAATATATATGAAACAGAATTTATTTGATGGTTACGATCTTTCAACACCAATTAGTGATGCTTTATTAGAAGAAATGGGATTTAAGTACGAAGATTCCAAGTGGGTTTATATTGTTAGTGGTAGTTATGTAACTCCTGAGATTTATCAAGAAGGAAATGTTTATTTTATTTATACGGATGAAGAACGGTATCCAGGATTGGCAGATAATCCAGGTGATTTAAAAAAGATAGTCTATACAATAGGTGATTTAAAGGCCTTTTATGAAAAAGCTACTGTTTTGGATAGATTTAATGTTGAAATCAAGTTAGATGAAAAAAGCATCAAATATACAAAAGTAGCAAGTGAAACTATTGGAGCAACTAAAACTGCACAAGATATAGAAAATCATATGCAACATACTCAATACCACAAGGGTAGTAGAGGTGGCTATGGTGCTGAAGATGCAAATGCTATGAATGATTGTTGGCATGGGAAAAAGGTTGAAGAGGTTGGACGTAACAATGCGAAGAATGGACCAGATCGCATATCGGATGGGGTTTATATTCAGACGAAATATTACGATACTGCATATAAAACGGTAAATGCGGCTTTTGATGCAAGTGGTTATCGCTATTATCAGGACGGAAAACCGATGAAACTTGAAGTACCGAAAGAACAATATGAGCAAGCTGTGAAACTCATGCGTGAGAAAATAGCGAAGGGAGAAGTTGCAGGTGTAACAAATCCAGATGAAGCTACTAATATTGTGTTAAAAGGACATGTTACTTTTAAGCAGGCACAAAATATAGCGAAAGCAGGAAATATAGATTCTTTGATGTTTGATGCGCAAAGCTCTATAGTATCGACGACATCTACGTTTGGTATCTCTTTTGTGATAAATTTTGCAGTCTTAAAGTATAAGAATATTAGTACAGAAGATGCTATAAAAATTTCTTTTATTGAAGGATTAAAGAGCGGGGGAATTACATTTTTTGGAAGTGTATTTACACGACAAATATTAAGAACATCTGTAGGACGCACATTAGCAGCTTTATCGACAAAGTTTTCTAAATCCTTAATGACAGAGTTTTATCAGACACCTTTAGGAAAAGAAATGATTCATAAGGCCGCAGCTCTTATAGCAAAGAAACAAATATATGGAGGTGCAGCAAGGAATGTTGCAATAAAGTTTTTTAGAACAAACGTTTTAACAAATGCAACTTTCATATTGGTAAATACAGTTCCAGATTTTTGGGACTTTATGAATAATCGAAAATCTTGGAAAGAGTTAACTGTTTCAATAGCAAGTTCAATCTCTGGCTTGGGAGCCTTTTTAATAGGTTCTAAATTAGGAGCTAAAATACCAGTTCCAGGGCCTCTTAAAGTAGTTCTTTCTATGCTTGGTGGGACATTGGCTGCATTAGCTGCATCGGATATAATTGCTCGTATTTTTAAAACGAAAGAAGAAAAGAAAGAATATGATTTGATACAAGAAGTAGTGAAAGATTTGAGTGAAGATTATATGTTGATTGATGAAGAAGAATTTGACCAATGTATGAGTGAAATTCAAAAAAGAGAAGTAATTAATGCGAATTTTATCGAACATATCAGGGTGAGGAATTCTGATGACGAAAAGAAGGCATATATATATACAAAATTAAAGTCTTGCTTCTTTGATATAATAAAAAGAAGAAAACAAGTAGTAACTCCTTCTGCTGAAGAATATGTGGAAACAATAAATAAAATAAATGTTTCGGAAGATGATATATTAAAAGAAAACGTGGATTCTGATAAGGGTCAGAAAAAAGATAGTGGTATAAAAATGTAGATGTTAAACAATAAAATGATTAAATTATGTTTCAGAAAAAGTATTTAGATGACCCGGATTTGGCTTTTTTACCGGAATGTTCAAACGAAGATTTGAAAACCTTTGCTGATTTACTTGTTTATGATAAGGATGATAAGCCAAGAATTAGTGAGGAACTGTCAAAAACTCGTACTTATAAAGAGTTTTATCCAAATGCAATGAATAAAGTATGTAAAGAAATTATTTATGAATTTCAGCGATTTGGGGGAGATTCTGTAGCTAATCTCTTTCGTGGGCATGGTCTTCTTTATCGGGAAATCTTAAAGGATGTTTGCGATCGAAACAAAGTGAATTATAATAAAAATTCTTCGACTGAAAGAATTGAAATGTGTTTTGTTCAACGTGTGTTGGATGATGCTTTGGATAAGATGGACGATGCAGAATTAAAAGAAGTTGCTAGAGATTTGCAGATTGATGCAACAAAGTATAATAATGGGAATGCTTTGAAAGATGCAATAGTAATGGTTGGATTGTCTCCGAGTTTTGTTGGTAAAATTATTGCTATTTGTACTAAAGCTATTGTTCCGAGAGTCGGTGTTGCGCTTGGAGGACTTGCGATAGGACAGGCTTTGGCAAAGTTAGTTCCCATCATTAATATTATTTCATGGGGGCTTCTTCTTAAAGAAGCAACTGGTCCTGCATATCGAGTTACAATGCCAGGTGTAATGATGATTATTTATATGCGTTGTAAATGGCAAGAAGAGAGAAATAAAGCTAAATGATTATAATAACTAGATTAAGAAAACAGTTCAAGAGGATATCAAACAAAATCATTTTTATAGCTAATACGATCTCTTTGACATGCTTTCTGTAGTATAGTGTACTAGGGGGCTTCGAATTTTATATATGGTAGTTTTTTTGTGCAAAGCATTGTCTTTGGATAAGGGGTAAAGAAATTCCTATCTTTCTGGCGGGAATGAAATGATAAATATTACCTTTGCGATATTAAATGATTGAATTATGGAACATCCTTTGCATATTTACAACACGTTGACCCGTAGAAAGGAACAATTTGTTCCGTTGCACGAACCTTTTGTCGGCATGTATGTTTGCGGACCAACGGTTTATGGAGATGCGCATCTCGGACATGCGCGTCCGGCGATTACGTTTGATGTCTTGTTTCGGTATTTGAAACATCTGGGATATAAAGTACGTTATGTACGTAATATTACGGATGTTGGTCACTTGGAGCATGATGCCGACAGTGGAGAAGACAAGATCGCCAAGAAAGCACGCTTGGAACAGTTGGAACCGATGGAAGTGGTTCAGTATTATCTGAACCGGTATCATCAGGCGATGGACGCACTGAACGTATTGCCTCCCAGTATCGAACCGCATGCTTCCGGACATATTATCGAACAAATTGATTTGGTAAAGAAAATCCTGGATAACGGATATGCTTATGAAAGCCAGGGTTCGGTTTACTTCGATGTTGAGAAGTATAATAAAGATCATCGGTACGGAATCTTGTCGGGACGGAATATTGAGGATATGCTCAATACAACACGTGCTCTTGACGGGCAGGAAGAGAAACATAATCCGATAGACTTTGCGCTTTGGAAGTGTGCACAGCCGGAACATATCATGCGTTGGCCTTCTCCGTGGAGTGATGGTTTCCCCGGATGGCATTGCGAATGTACGGCCATGGGAAAGAAATATCTGGGTGAAAACTTCGATATTCACGGTGGCGGTATGGACTTGATATTCCCGCATCATGAATGTGAAATTGCTCAGGCAGTCGCTTCTCAAGGACATGATATGGTACATTATTGGATGCACAATAATATGATTACCATTAATGGTCAGAAGATGGGTAAGTCATTGGGTAACTTCATTACGTTGGATGAGTTCTTTAACGGTAATCATACAATGCTGGTACAGGCTTATTCTCCGATGACAATCCGTTTCTTTATTCTGCAGGCTCATTATCGGAGTACAGTCGATTTCAGTAACGATGCTTTGCAAGCTTCAGAAAAAGGGTTGGCTCGTCTGCTTGATGCTTATGCAAGTTTGCTGAAGTTGAAATCGGCAGCTACATCGACAGTCGATTTGAAGGACTTGAAGCAGAAATGTTATGACGCGATGAATGATGACCTGAATACTCCGATTGTCATCTCTCATTTGTTTGATGCTACCCGTGCCATCAATTCGATTAAGGATGGAAAGGATACGATCTCGGAAGCCGATCTGAAGGATTTGCAGGAAGTATTCCAGTTGTTCGTATTTGATCTGCTTGGCTTGAAAGACGAAGCACGGAGCGGAGCCGATAACGGCAGTGTGGAAGCATTCAGTAAAGCGGTAGATTTACTGTTGTCGATCCGTCAGCAAGCTAAAGCCAATAAAGACTGGGCTACTTCGGATAAGATCCGAAATGAATTGACAGCGATGGGCTTTGAAATTAAGGATACCAAAGAAGGTGCCGAATGGAAATTGAATAAATAAGAATTTTAGAAGGCGAGTTGACAAAGATTTCAAACGTTGTCAACTCGTCATCTTATTAATTTGTTAACTCATTAACTTCCTATGACTATACAAGAGTTTTTACAAGGGGATAAATTTGCCCTCTTAGCCGGTGTTGAATTACTGGAAACGGGTAATGGTTATGCAAAAGCCCGCATGGAAATCAAACCCGAACACTTGAATGGTGGTGGCGTGTGTCAGGGTGGAGCTATTTTTACCTTGGCCGATTTGGCTTTTGCAGCAGCAACGAATAGTCATGCCCGTCTGACCTTTTCCATTACATCCAGTATTAACTTCTTCAAATCAGAAAGCAAAGGTTTTCTGTATGCCGAAGCCCATGAAGCATTCAGTCATAAGCGTCTTGCCAACTGTGAAGTACGTATTACCAACGAAGCCGGCGAACTGATTGCTACTTTCAACGGAACAGGCTATCGGAAAGATACCGAATTGCCTTTTAAGCCTCTTGAGTAAGCAATTGCTCGATTACTCGAGGATAATGAGTGTATTCCAAGGCGTGAACTTTGGTTGCTACATCTTCAGCTGTGTCTGTCGGTAATAGCTTACAGGAAGTTTGGAAGATGATAGCTCCTTCATCGTAATGCTCATTAATATAATGTATCGTAATACCTGATTCTTTTTCTCTGGCCGCAACGACAGCCTCGTGTACATGGATACCATACATGCCTTTTCCTCCATATTTAGGTAATAACGAAGGATGAATGTTGACAATCTTTTCGGGAAAAGCCTGAATGAGCGGATCAGAAATCTTACTCATGAAGCCGGCTAAAACGATGAAGTCAATATGATATTCCTGCAATACGTTGAGAACCGGATCGCCTGCCTCAAAATCAGCTTTTGATAACGTAATGGAAGGAATGTGCAGACGGGCGGCCCGTTCGTGTACACCCGCTTTCAATCTGTTAGACACGATTAGTGCCACATTAATCTTTTCATTCTTAGAAAAATATTCGGCGATGTTTTCCGCGTTTGTACCTGTTCCGGAGGCAAAAATGGCTATATTCTTCATGATTATCTCTGTTTTAGTGCACAAGAAAATAAAAAATGTGCAATTTATCTCATTTTTCGGTCATTAAATTTGTATTGTAACACAAAAAATTCGTTTCTTTGCAGTGCAAAAATAAAAAGTAATATTGTAATTATTAATCTAAATTCAAAAGTTATGTCTGAAATAGCTGAAAAAGTAAAGAATATCATCGTTGATAAACTGAGTGTAGAAGAATCAGAAGTTACAAACGAAGCAAGCTTTACTAACGATTTAGGAGCAGACTCTCTTGATACAGTAGAATTGATTATGGAATTTGAAAAAGAATTCGGTATCTCTATTCCTGATGATCAAGCAGAAAAGATTACAACTGTAGGTGACGCTATCGCTTATATCGAAGCTAACGCGAAGTAATCAACCCTTTTTATATAAAAAGGTATGGAATTAAAACGAGTTGTAGTAACAGGTCTTGGAACTATTACTCCTCTTGGAAATACCCTCACAGAAACTTGGGAGGGTCTTCTCAATGGGAAGAGTGGGGCAGGACCTATTACTCATTTTGATGCAAGTAAATTTAAGACGCAATTTGCATGCGAAGTGAAAAACTTCGATGCTTCTTTATATGTAGATCGTAAAGAAGCACGTAAATGCGATCGTTATAGTTTGTTAGCCATTGGTGCTGCCAAGCAAGCAATTGAAGACGCAGCAATGGATTTGGAGAGCGAAGATAAAGATCGTATTGGTGTTATCTTTGCTGCCGGTATCGGTGGTATCCAGACATTTGAAGATGAAGTGCTGGGTTATGCAAAAACCAAAGATACAATAGGCCCGAAGTTCAATCCGTTCTTTATCCCGAAAATGATTGCTGATATTGCAGCAGGTCATATTTCTATGATTTACGGATTCCGTGGTCCTAATTTCGCAACTGTATCAGCTTGTGCATCTTCAACAAATGCCATTGCAGATGCATTCAATTATATCCGTTTAGGAAAAGCGAATGCAATTGTAACGGGTGGTGCTGAAGCTGCTATTGCTGCTCCGGGTGTTGGTGGTTTCAATTCAATGAATGCCTTGTCAACACGTAACGATTCTCCCGAAACTGCTTCACGTCCGTTTAGCGGAAGCCGTGATGGTTTTGTGATGGGTGAAGGTGCTGCTTGTCTGGTATTGGAAGAAATGGAACATGCTTTAGCTCGTGGAGCAAAGATTTATGCTGAAGTTGTGGGTGCTGGAATGTCTGCCGATGCTTATCATTTAACAGCTTCTCATCCGGAAGGCTTAGGAGCTATTTTGGTAATGAAGAATGCATTGGAAGATGCTGAAATGAAACCGGAAGACATCGATTATATCAATGTTCACGGAACTTCTACTCCTGTAGGAGACATTTCAGAAGTGAAAGCTATCCAGAAAGTATTTGGTGAACACGCCTATAAATTGAATATTAGTTCAACTAAATCAATGACAGGACACTTGTTGGGTGCTGCTGGTGCTTTAGAAGCAATTGTAAGTATCAAAGCTGTACAGGAAGATATCGTTCCTCCAACAATTAACCATGTTGAAGGTGATAATGATCCGGAAATTGATTACAATTTGAACTTTACATTTAATAAAGCTCAGAAGCGTACGGTAAATGCTGCTTTATCAAATACATTCGGTTTTGGTGGCCATAATGCCAGTGTCATCGTTAAAAAATTTGTAAAGTAACGTGTTATCACAACTATACAAGAAAATAAGGCTCCTTACGCGTAAAGGCAAGGAGCCTTATTCGTCTATTTATAAGATTGTTGGCTTTTATCCGAATAATCCGGATTTGTATAAGCAGGCTTTTCTGCATAAGTCGCAGTCGATAGAAGATGATGATGGAAAATGGTTGAATAACGAACGTCTTGAATTCTTGGGTGATGCGATACTGAGTGCCGTAGTGGCCGACATTGTATATAAGCATTTCGAGAATAAAAGAGAAGGATTTCTGACGAATACACGCTCTAAGATTGTTTCCCGCGACTCAATGAACCGGATTGGTTTGAGTTTGGGAATTGAACCACTGTTGAGATATTCGGTTAATACCTCTACTTTACATGAGTCGCACAACAGCAATATGTTGGGAAATGCATTGGAGGCTTTGATTGGTGCGATTTATCTGGATCAAGGATTTGATGCGTGTTATCGTTTTATCCGGGATGTATTGATCAAGAAACATATTGATATTGATAAAATATCGGAGACGGAAGTCAACTTCAAGTCGAACCTTATTGAATGGGGACAGAAGAATCGATTGCCGGTATCATTCGAGATTATTGAATCTTTCCAGGATGAACAATGCAATCCGGTATTCCAAACGGCGGCAGTTCTGCTCGAAACCGGCGAACATATTGGAATCGGGATTGGATATTCTAAAAAGGAGTCGCAGCAAAATGCAGCTCAGATGGCTATGAAGAAAATACGTACGGACCGGAGTTTTCAACAATATATTATAAGTTTGAAGAAGAAGGTTCGGGAAGATAAAAAGGCACGTGAGGAAAATGAGCAGAAAGCCGAGGAAAATACCGAAGTGAATAATATAGTGCCTGAAACAGATAAAGTTGAGATTTCAACTAAACAAAAGGAAGCAATGACTGAAAGGGCTTCTTGAAGAATTGACAATAAAGGAATGGCATACAGATACCGGAATGGTAGTTTATTCTGTATGCCATTTTTATGTTTGTTTCTCTCACTCTTAATCTTCAACCGTGATTTCCCCAATCAACGAACATTGCATGTATTCTTTTACTTCTTCCGAACTTAATCCGGAACCAAATAAGAACATCAGTTTGGTAACAGCACTTTCGGTTGTATTGTCGTAACCACTGATTACTCCATTTTCCAATAAGTGATGACCGGTTTTATAACGTCCCATTTCTACACTTCCGGTATGACATTGGGTGATATTGACAATCACGATGCCTTTGTCGGTTGCTTCCCGGATAAGTTTCAGAAACCATTCGGATGAAGGAGCGTTACCGCTACCAAAAGTTTCCATGACGACACCTTTTAATTGCGGAGTCTTCAACAGGTTTTCGACAACCAATGGCGACATTCCCGGGAATAGCTTGAGTATGGCAATGTTGTTGTCGAACGTATAATGTGGTTTCAAAGGCTTTTTTAGTTTAGACCGGTAAATGTGAGGCAGATTATAATGAATACTGATGCCTGCATGAGCCAGTACCGGGTAATTATAGGAATGGAAAGCGTTGAAGTTGTCGGCGCTTGTCTTGCTGGTCCGGTTCCCTCGCATCAAGTCGTTTTCGAAGAAAATACAAACCTCTTGAATTACCGGTGAATCACCATCGTGAGCCGCAGCAATCTCAATGGCAGTAATCAGATTTTCCTTTCCATCCGTACGAAGCATACCTAATGGTAGTTGTGAACCGGTCAGAATAACCGGTTTGCTCAAGTTCTCTAGCATGAAACTTAGGGCAGAAGCAGTAAACGCCATCGTATCTGTCCCGTGCAAAACGACAAAACCATCAAACGAAGCATAGTTTTCGGCTATGGTTTGTGCTGTTTTGATCCATACTTCCGGTCCGATCTCTGAAGAATCAAGTGGGTTTTCGAATTGAATGGTTGTGATGGAACAATCCAAAGCATTCAGATCAGGAATAAATCGGGATAAATGCTGGAAATCGAACGGCTCAAGTAAGCCTGTTTCCTGGTTTTGTATCATTCCGATAGTTCCGCCTGTGTATATTAAAAGGATGGATGCTGGTTTATTTTTCTCTTTCATGTCAATAAGAAACTGCACTTAACTGTTTAATGCTGCAAAGATAACTATCATTTTGAAACATATAGGCCTTTTTAATTCATTATTTTATGATGTTAGCCTTTCATTCTGATCTTTCCCCCGTTGGAAAGTCGTGTTTCTCTCGTTAGGTTTAGATTGTTTGACTTCTGTCGAAAAGCTTTACCATATTTGTCAAAAAGCTTTACTATATATATGGAAAAGCTTTAGCACATCTGTCAAAAATATAAGAGGATACGACAAAAAAAGCAAATGCCTCCGAATTTAGTGGCAAGTTGACCGTAGGTACGGTTTTAAACTTGTCCGGATAACGGAGGCATTTGCCTGTTGGATATGATTTTTATGCGTGAAAAGTCTTTCTTTTCTGTTGTTTTTCCGTATGGAATAAGCCTTATTGATTTTCGGGGTGATAAGGTTTGAGCGGATCTTGTTCTGCCAATATGCGACGATCTTTTATAAACTGGACAATATAAGCTGTATAAATAAATATACCGATACAGATGGCTCCTAAGTCATATACACCAAAGTGCTGGTTGAAGCATTGAAATTGTATATGAATCCATGGTGTATACATACAAATAGTGTTAAGCAATATGATTGCCAAACGAAATTCGGTCGGACCAAGAGCTCCGTAAGTCAACCTAAACTTACCTTCCAAGATTGTACAGACATAAGTATAAATAGAAAGAGCCAGATAACCAGCCAGTACCAACAAGGCAATGTCTAACCGGAAGATTGGGGAAAATCCGGCTCCGATACACATGATAATGATGGTGACAGCATCTAAAGAATGGTCAATAAAGAAGCCATAGACGGGACGTTGGGTTTGCCGAACCCGTGCAATTGTTCCATCTAAACTGTCGCCATACCAATTGATGACTAATCCTAGTGACGATAACCACAAATAATGAATATTAATATGTGCAAGTGTGAAACCGATGGCACATATAATGGCTCCTACAACTCCTAAATATGTTAACATATCAGATGTTACCCAGCGAGGTTGTATGGTAGCAAGTTTAATAAGTACTTTCTTTTCAAGTCCGTTAAGAATAGACGTTTGAATTCTTTCTGAAGATTCTTTTCCCATAATCTGATAAATGAATTGCAAAGGTACTTCTTTTTGATGATTGTGAGCGTTTTTCGGAATTGAAAAATAATCTATATAACATGCAATCGGATTGGAAATATGGTTATCTGGAAATAGTTTGTCTAAATTTTACATGTTATGTCAATTTTTATTGTAAGTTTGTAACGAAAAGAATCAATTCCAATGAACGAACAAGAAGTTAATTTGATAAATATCCGCAAGGTCTTGGAACAGAAAGCCCCTTCTGCCTCGAAGAAGATTCCTGGCTTTTTGGTTAATTATCTGGTTCGTACGATTCATCAGGATGAACTGAATGATATTATACTTCGTTATCAGAACAAGTATGGAGTTGACTTCATGCAATCTTTAATCGGTTATTTTGATTTAAAGCTGGATATTCACGGAGAAGAGAACCTGAAATCTGACGGGCGATTTATATTTGCTTCCAATCATCCGCTCGGAGGAATGGACGGAATTTGTCTGTCGGCTTATATAGGCCGGCGATATGAAGGTAAAATCCGTTATCTGGTGAACGACCTTCTGCTTTATTTGCAGAATCTGCAATCTATTTTTGTTCCGGTTAACAAACATGGTGCACAAGGACGCGATAATGCGCTTCGAATCGAAGAAGCCTATGCTTCCGATAACCAGATTATTACTTTCCCGGCAGGACTTTGCTCGCGGAAGATCAATGGAAAGATTGTAGATTTGGACTGGAAAAAGTCGTTTATCCAAAAGGCTGTCCAATATAAGCGGGATATTGTCCCGGTTTATTTTGACGGACAGAACTCTGCACGTTTTTATCGAGTGGCTAATATCCGGAAAAGATTGGGGATTAAGATGAATTATGAGATGATTTATTTGCCGGACGAAATGTTCAGGGCCAAGCATAAAACATTTCATATCTACTTTGGCAAACCAATTCCGTGGCAAACCTTTACTTCCGGACAAAAGTCTGTGGAATGGGCGGAATGGGTAAAACAGATTGTTTATCATTTAAAAGGATAATACGATGCAAGATATCATTCAACCGGTTGACCGCAGTTTATTGAAAGCGGAGTTGACAAAAGAGAAGTTACTCCGCCGAACGAATAAATCAGACAATGAGATTTATGTCATAACCGCGCATGATTCGCCACATGTAATGCAGGAAATCGGGCGTCTGCGGGAAATCGCTTTTCGTTATTATGGAGGAGGAACGGGATTCCCGGTTGATATTGACGAATTTGACACGATGGAAGATGCCTATCGGCAACTGATTGTCTGGAATCCGGAAGAAGAGATGATCTTGGGTGGTTATCGTTTCCTTTGTGGTTCGGATGTCCGGCTTGACGAACAGGGCAAGCCTGTCTTGGCTACTTCGCACTTGTTTGATTTTTCCGAGCAGTTTATCCGGGAATATTTGCCTTATACAGTAGAACTGGGTCGTTCGTTTGTCGCTCTTGAGTTCCAGGCAACACGTTCGGGCAGTACTCGTGGTTTGTTCGTTTTGGATAATCTTTGGGATGGATTGGGGGCTTTGTCGGTAATCGATCCGACGTTGCAGTATTTCTTTGGTAAGGTAACGATGTATAATACCTATAATACAGAGGCCCGAAATATGATTCTGTATTTCCTGCAACTTCATTTCGAAGATAAAGAACATTTGGTTACTCCGATTTATCCGCTACAGACTGGTACGGATATAAACCGGATGAAGGAACTGTTCCATTACGATAATTTCAAGGATAATTATAAGGTATTGAATCAGGAAGTCCGTAAGTTTGGTATCAATGTACCACCGTTGGTGAATGCTTATATGAGTCTTTCTCCGAAGATGAAAGTATTCGGTACGGCCATCAATCATGAATTTGGAGAAGTGGAAGAGACCGGTATCCTGATTAAGATCAATGAAATCCTGGAAGAAAAGAAGAAACGCCATATTGAAACCTTCCTGAAGGAAGAGTGTCTGCATCCGGAATTGATTCGGAAAGGCTAAAGGGAGGACTGACTTTCGGGAAAGAGCATTTTCCCGTTTCCTATTTTTATGCTAATTTTGCTCGGATTAATTTAAAGCAGGATAAATCGTGGCAAAGATAGTAGAAACCCCTTTAATGAAGCAGTATTTTGAGATCAAGGCGAAACATCCGGATGCTATTTTACTGTTTCGTGTGGGCGACTTTTACGAGATGTATGGCGATGACGCAGTAGTCGGAGCAGAAATATTGGGCATAGTCCAAACCAAACGGGCCAATGGTGTAGGGCAGTCGGTCGAGATGGCTGGATTTCCGCATCATGCCTTGGATACTTATTTGCCGAAGCTGGTACGTGCAGGCAAACGGGTAGCTATATGTGACCAATTGGAAGATCCGAAGCTGACGAAGAAACTCGTGAAACGCGGAATTACCGAGTTGGTAACTCCTGGTGTTTCCATCAACGACAACATCCTAAACCATAAGGAAAATAATTTCCTGGCAGCGATTCATTTTGCAAAAGATAAATGCGGTATTGCTTTTCTGGATATTTCTACGGGTGAATTTCTGACAGCCGAAGGAACAACGGATTATATAGATAAGTTGTTGAATAATTTCTCGCCGAAAGAAGTCCTGCTGGAGCGTAACAATAAGAAGAAGTTTGAAGAAATCTTTGGTCCGCGCTACTTTTCGTTCGAATTGGATGACTGGATTTTTACTTCTGAGGCTGCCAATGACCGTTTGTTAAAGCATTTCGAGACAAAGAACCTGAAAGGTTTCGGTATTCAGCACCTGAAACTGGGTATTATTGCTTCGGGAGCTATCTTGTATTATCTGGATCAGACGCAACACACGCATATTTCTCATATCACTTCATTGGCGCGGATTGAAGAAGAACGCTATGTTCGTCTGGATAAGTTTACGGTTCGCAGCCTGGAACTGGTTTGTGCGATGAACGAAGACGGGAAAAGTCTGTTGGATGTAATCGACAAAACCATTTCTCCGATGGGTTCTCGCCTGTTGCGCCGGTGGATTTTGTTTCCGTTGAAGGATGTAAAACCGATTCAGGAAAGGCAGGATGTAGTAGAATACTTTTTCCGTCATCCGGAAGTGAAAGAATTGCTGGACGAACAACTCGAACAGATTGGAGACCTTGAACGTATCATCTCGAAAGTGGCAGTGGGACGTGTTACACCGCGTGAAGTTGTACAGCTGAAGATTGCTTTGCAGGCTCTCGAACCTATCAAGGAGGCTTGCATGGCAAGTAACGAACCTTCTTTATGCCGGATTGGCGAACAACTGAATGTCTGTGCATTGATCCGTGACCGGATTGATCGGGAAATCCAGCCGGATCCGCCTTCGCTGGTCAATAAAGGTGGTGTTATTGCCAAAGGTGTAAATGAAGAATTGGATGAACTTCGTTCGATTGCTTATTCCGGAAAAGACTATCTGTTGCAAGTCCAGCAACGGGAAAGTGAAAAGACAGGTATTCCCAGTCTGAAGATTGCTTTCAACAATGTGTTCGGATATTATATAGAAGTGCGGAATGCTCATAAAGATAAAGTTCCGGCAGATTGGATACGTAAGCAGACACTGGTGAATGCCGAACGTTATATTACGGAGGAACTAAAAGAGTATGAAGAGAAGATTTTGGGAGCGGAAGAGAAAATTCTCTCACTCGAATCGCGTTTGTTCAACGAATTGGTGTTATGTCTGACCGAATATATTCCTCCTATTCAATGTAATGCTAATTTAATAGGTCGCTTGGATTGCCTGCTGTCGTTTGCCAAAGCCGCTGAAAGTAATAAGTATATTCGTCCGTTGGTAGATGAATCGGATGTGATTGATATTAAAGATGGTCGTCATCCGGTTATCGAAAAGCAGTTGCCTTTGGGTGAAACCTATGTGGCGAATGATGTGTATCTGGATGAAGACAAGCAGCAGATAATTATCATTACCGGACCGAATATGGCGGGTAAGTCGGCATTGTTACGTCAGACAGCTTTGATCACTCTGTTGGCACAAATCGGATGTTTTGTTCCGGCTGAAAGTGCCCGGATAGGAATCGTAGATAAAATCTTTACCCGTGTAGGTGCTTCTGATAATATATCGGTAGGCGAGTCTACATTCATGGTCGAGATGAATGAAGCAGCAGATATTCTGAACAACATGACTTCGCGTAGTTTGGTCTTGTTTGATGAATTAGGTCGTGGAACAAGTACATACGATGGTATTTCCATTGCTTGGGCAATTGTCGAATACATTCATGAACACCCGCATGCACATGCCAAGACGCTCTTCGCCACGCACTATCATGAATTAAATGAGATGGAACGTTCTTTCCCACGTATCAAAAACTTTAATGTTTCGGTAAAAGAAGTGGGTAATAAGGTGATTTTCCTGCGTAAATTGGTTCCGGGCGGAAGCGAGCACAGTTTTGGTATTCATGTTGCCAAGATGGCCGGCATGCCTAAGTGTATTGTGAATCGGGCAGACGAAATATTGAAACAGCTGGAATCAGAGAAACGCCAGGAAGGTGCTATTTCGGGTTCGTCGGTCAAGAAAGCTCCGGCCGCCAGACAATCGGGAAATTATCAGCTCAGCTTTTTCCAGTTAGATGATCCGGTATTAAGTCAGGTGCGGGATGAAATCAAGAATATGGACTTGAATAACCTGACTCCGCTGGAGGCGTTGAACAAGCTGAGCGAGATCCGGAAAATCATTACTGGAAAATAAAGCATGAGCTAGTCAGACTGTTGGCTAGTTAAGATACCTTTTCAGGATTCTCTGGTATATATTTCCGGAGAATCCGCATGAATTCCTCACCGGTAATCGTTTCTTTATCGATGAGATAAGAAGCCGCTTCGTGCATCACCGGAATATGTTTGGAAATGAGATCGCGTGCTTTCTGATGGGCTTCTTTGATCAGCCGGAGTACTTCCTCGTCGATTTCTGTTGCTGTTTCAGCCGAACAGTTCAAGGTAGTATTTCCTCCTAAATAGGCATTGTTGACTTGTTCCAATCCCATCATATCGTATTTCTTGCTCATACCGAAACGAGTTACTATAGCTCGGGCAAGTTGTGTCGCCTGTTCAATATCATTGGAAGCACCGGTTGTAACGGTATTGCAAAGGAGCTCTTCGGCAGCTCTACCTCCGGTTAGTGTAGCAATGCGGTTAAACAAATTCTCCTGACTCATCAATACCTGTTCGCCGCGGTCAACTTGCATCGTATAACCCAAAGCTCCGGAAGTACGTGGTATGATAGTAATTTTATGTACTGGTGCGGAATGAGATTGCAGGGCTGCAACTAAAGCATGACCGATCTCATGATAAGAAATGATTTTCTTCTCTTCGGGCGAAATAACCTTATCTTTTTTCTGTGCACCGGCGATAACCGTCTCTACGCTCTCTTCCAAATCTGCTGTGATCACATGTTGACGCCCTAACCGGACAGCACGCAAGGCTGCTTCATTGACAATGTTGGCCAATTCGGCACCCGACGAACCGGCTGTGGCACGGGCAACGATATCCAAATCGATGGTTTCATGTTTTACTTTCTTCAAATGAACTTGCAGGATCGATTTTCGTCCTTCCAGGTCGGGAAGTTCCATTTGTATGCGACGGTCAAAACGTCCGGGACGAAGCAAGGCCTTATCCAACATTTCCGGTCGGTTGGTTGCTGCCAGGATAACAACACCTTTTCTGCCGTCAAAACCATCCATCTCGGTTAATAATTGGTTCAAGGTCTGTTCCCGCTCATCATTACCTCCGTATGCCGAGTCTCGCTTCTTTCCAATGGCATCGATTTCATCAATAAAAATGATACAAGGAGCTTTTTCGTTGGCTTGTTTAAAGAGATCCCGTACTTTGGCGGCTCCCATTCCAACGAACATCTGGACAAACTCCGAACCGGATATGGCAAAGAAAGGAACTTTCGCTTCACCTGCCACTGCTCTGGCAATTAAAGTCTTTCCGGTTCCCGGAGGTCCTACCAGCAAAGCTCCTTTCGGTAAAGATGCTCCGATATCAGTATATTTTTTAGGGTTATGCAGGAAGTTGACGATTTCAGACAACATCTCTTTGGCTTCATTTTGTCCGGCGACATCTGCAAAAGTGGTTTTGATATCCGAATCGGCGTAAATCTTGGCACCACTGTTCCCAAACGACATGAAATTTCCACCAGCTCCTAATCGGGACTGAATGTTTTTACTGGTCTGTCTCCAAATGATATAAAACAGGAGTCCTGGTAAAATCCACATCAGAAGGAAATTCAGGATAGGTGAATTTTCGCGTGGAACAATTTGATTGAATGCAATTTTCCCTGTCTGATTCGGACTTTTCGCCTGTAAAAGTCGATCTACCAGTTGCGGATCATTGATCTCTCCGGTTTGATAGGTCGTTTGTTCACCTTTATCATTATCGGCAGTAAAATAGATCTGTTTATTTTCGATCATGACTTCCCGAACTTGTCCGCTATTTACCTTTTCTATAAAGTCTCCATAATCGGTTTTGTAGATTTTCCGGTCCATCAGACCCGGGAAAACCAGTCCGTTTAAAAATAGAACAATTAAAATACCCCACAAAAAGCCCATATATGGATTTCCTCTTTTTGTGGGTTGTTTAGATAAATCTTGTTTAGTACTTTCCATAACACCAATAATTTGACGATAAAATTAGAGATTCTCTATTTCAACTCAGTTTTCAATAGGTTAGGAAAAGTGTTCTCTATGTATTTTTATGTACTATGTTTTGAATTACTGTATGATTTATATCACTTCTTCACACTGATAATAATCAGAAGATATGAAAATACTTTTCTGATATGGTTACTTTGGACTACAGGCATAAGATTCACAATAGAGAATGCTGCGCGTTTTTGATATAAATATGACGATAGCCAAAGAACAAAAATAGCAGAACCAAAGCCGGCTAGGGCATCAATCAGATAATGGGCTTGTATATAAACAGTAGCTCCACAAAGTAGGAGATAGAATGGCAGAAGCAAAAATGTTAGTTTTTTGCTACCTTGCCAAGCTAAATACATGGCAATGGTGGAAACTCCTACATGTGAACTGGGAAAAGCAGCAGTAGGTCGTTCTCCTACTTGTTGGGAAGCTTCTACAAGCTGATAGAAAAAACCTTGCTCGTTTCCTGGTCCAGGTAATAAACTGTTATTGGCATAAAAATAATCTCCTATGGCTGGGAAATGGTTTGCAAGTACTTGATCCATGCCTATAGCCGGAAAATAAAATTGAGGTCCGGCTACCGGAATCAGGATATAAACGATATAATAAATAAAGAAAGAAGCTGCGAATAAAAAACTAACTTTCTCGAACTGCTCGAACCGACACAAGAAATAATACATGACGACTATAAAAATCATCGGATAATAAAAGAAGTATCCCATGTGGAAGGCTTCACTTATCCATAGAGATGAAAAGTGTTGGCTAAATTCAACTGCCGGTTGGCAACCAAACAGTAATTGCTCCGCTTGGGCGAACAAATGATCCATATTCGGAAATAGACGATTGAATTCGTATGTGTCCGGATACCAATAGGCTAATAATCCCAACTGAGTAGCAATACGCAGAAAGGCTGTCAGTTTACATGGAACGGCTAGGTACAAAATGATCAGAGCAATTGTTAGTGAGGCAATGCCCAATCGTTCGTATAACATAAGAGTCGGATGATCTAACTGCGTATATAAAATTAAAATTAGTATAGTTGTTATAGCATTGTATAATAAACTAATACTCTCAATAGCAAACAAACCACTCCCTCTTTCTCTCTTTTCTACCCAATTTACTTGTAGTGCCATTATCCTTTAATATTTCTGGTACTATAAAACTTTATTCACACACTCTCCTTTTTCCCGATTAATCAACCTTTATATTAACTATAAATGGTTTATAAGGGATTTACTCGGTGGGCAAAGATATAAAAACTTATTTAGTTTGTTCATCTACAATTTGTTTCTTAGAAGCTTTTCTGTCTTCTAAACGTTTTTTAGGAGATCAATCATGATTATAAAACAAACTAAACGGGAATCGAAAGTAAATCCATCGAGGATCGAAATCGATTCCCGTTTATTTGTTTTTAGAAGGTAGGCTTTTAGTCAATTGAGAATGGAGAATTGATAATTGAAAATTTGGGAAGGTGAAATAAAAAAGAAAGAGAGGAAAGTAAAAAGAGAAAGAGACTGGCCAAACGGAGAAGGCGTAAAGCAAATTGCGAGCGAAGTTTTTGTTTCTTTTGGGTCAAGCCAAAAGAACGGAGAGACAAAATCTAAGGGAAAGAAAAAGTGTATTTATAAATCGCTGACAATCAAGTAAAGTAAAAAATAAATTGAAAAAAGTTGGCAAAACATTTGGAAAATATGTTTTACAGCAGTACTTTTGCACCCGCAATCGAGAGAGATGCGGTGGTGACATGATGAAAGAGGGGTTAGGAAACCCGGAAATAGATATACCGAGGGATGAGGTTGGAAGATCCAAGCGAATGTCCTGAAGTCGTTCCGGAAGAAGTTTCTGAAAAAAATAAATCGAAAAAAACTTCGAAAAAATTTGGAAGATAAAAATAAAAATCCTTACCTTTGCACCACGTTTCGAAAGAAACGATTGAGAAGAGTTCTTTGAGAAATTTACATATACAACAGTAGTACAAGTATTTAGAATGAATACCGTCAGTAAAATACTTGAACCTGAAATAACGGAATCTTGAGCAAAGACATAAAACAATTTGAACAACGAAGAGTTTGATCCTGGCTCAGGATGAACGCTAGCGACAGGCTTAACAC